>Ga0209797_10001046_pt1 | contig 13907 bp, 11 predicted proteins | sample DOMMetBare3Fresh_2_FD_187472 | JGI IMG/M metagenome (GOLD analysis project Ga0209797, IMG submission 187472) | Wetland sediment microbial communities from St. Louis River estuary, USA, under dissolved organic matter induced mercury methylation -... | ecosystem: Environmental > Aquatic >... | reverse complement strand
TCTTCCATAGATTTCATGTCGTTAACGATCATACTGAACAATCTGCCGCTTTGCTTCAGTTTTGCTTTATTGGTTCCTGTTTGTATAAACGAAAGTATTTGCTGAAAAGTTTGCGATTCAAAATATGGTGAGTCCGGTCTGTTTATAAAATAACAGCGAAGAGTTTCATCTTTTAAGCTCATTTTTTCAAAACCAAGCTCTACGGCCAGCTTGCGGCAACGAACGGTAATAAAAAGATCATTCACCTGCTGTGGCAAAGCGCCAAAACGATCTTTCATTTCCACGGCCATTAACTGCAACTCTTCTTCTGTTTCTGAATTATCCAATCGTTGGTAAAGTGATAATCTTTCAGTAATGCTTTCCACATAATCATCAGGTATCAGAATTTCCAGGTCGGTATCAATTGTACAATCCTGCACAAAATCATCTTGCTTTGAAATTTCTTCCTTGAATAATTCTTTGAACTCTGTTCTTTTTAATTCACGAATGGCTTCATCGAGAATTTTCTGATAAGTTTCAAAGCCGATATCTGCCATAAAACCACTTTGTTCGCCTCCCAATAAATTACCGGCGCCGCGAATATCAAGGTCTCTCATTGCAATTTGAAAACCGCTGCCGAGCTCACTATGCTGTTCCAATGTTTGTAATCTTTTTCTTGAATCATCAGGCAATGTGCTCATCGGCGGCGACAATAAATAACAAAACGCTTTTTTATTACTTCGCCCTACCCTGCCCCTTAGCTGATGCAGATCGCTTAATCCGAATTGATGAGCATTGTTTACAATAATTGTATTGACATTCGGAATATCAACACCACTTTCTACAATGTTGGTGCAAACAAGCACATCATATTTTTTATCAATAAAATCAAGAATATGTTTTTCAAGTTCATGTCCTTCCATTTGACCATGTGCAATGCCAATACTCAGATCAGGACACAAGGCTTGTAAGATGTCCGACATTTCCGCAAGACCTTGAATCCGGTTATAAATAAAAAACACCTGTCCGCCTCTTTCAGTTTCATAATAGATCGCATCACGGATCAGGTCTTCATTGTAAACATGTACTTCAGTTTGTATCGGCTGACGATTGGGTGGCGGTGTATTGATGATACTAAGATCTCTTGCTCCCATCAAAGAGAATTGAAGTGTTCTTGGAATTGGGGTAGCAGTTAATGTCAAACAATCAACTGTTGTTTTGATCGTTTTAATTTTTTCTTTGTGACCAACACCAAATTTCTGTTCCTCATCGATCACTAACAAACCAAGATCTTTATACTTCACATCCTTACTCAATAAAGCATGTGTGCCGATTATTATTTCAATTTTTCCTTCTTCTAACTTTTTAAGTGTTTCCTTTTTTTCCTTTGCTGATTTAAAACGATTGATATAATCCACAGTAACAGGGAAATCTTTTAACCGTTCACTGAAAGTTTTATAATGCTGAAATGCAAGAATGGTTGTAGGAACCAATATAGCTGCTTGTTTTCCCTCTATACAAGTTTTAAAAGCTGCACGAATTGCAATTTCTGTTTTTCCAAAACCCACATCGCCACAGACAAGTCTATCCATCGGCGAAGTTGACTCCATATCTTTTTTTACATCGGCAGTGGCCTTGCCCTGGTCAGGTGTGTCTTCATAAATAAATGAAGCCTCCAGTTCCGTTTGCAAATAATTGTCGGGAGTATGTTGAAAGCCTTGTTGTGCTTTTCGCTGAGCATATAGTTTTATCAGATCAAATGCAATTTCCTTAACCTTAGCCTTCGTCTTATCCTTGAGTTTATTCCAAACATCGCTGCCCAGCTTGTTTATTTTCGGCACTGTTCCTTCCTTGCCTGTATATTTTGCTATCTTATGAAGCGAGTTGATATTGACATAAAGAATATCGCTGTCTTTATAAATAATCCTAACTGCTTCCTGCAATCGACCATTCACTTCAATTTTTTGCAGACCGCTGAACGTTCCGACGCCATGATCAATATGTGTTACAAAATCTCCCGGCTGTAATTCGCGAAGTGTTCTTAATGTCAGTGCTTTGTTTTTATTGTAAGCTTGTTTTACCCGGTATTTATGATAACGTTGAAATATCTGGTGGTCTGTATAACAAACAATTTTCAGATCCTCGTTAATGAATCCTTCATGAATAGCAACGGTAATTGGATTAAAAACAATTTCTGCTTTAAGGTCTTCAAAAATACTTCGTAATCTTTCAAGCTGCTTTGGGTTTTCAGCAAACAGGTAAACATCAAATCCTTTTTTTTCCCAATCTTTCAGATCCTGAATTAGCAGATCAAAGCGTCGGTTAAATGCTGGTTGAGTTTTTGTATTTGATTGAAGAGTGAAAATCCCGGCTTGATGGATTGGTTCATCTCCAAAATAAATACATGAACGATCTTTCATTTGCTTTTCAAGATCAATACTTGAAATAAAATCTGCTTCGGTAAAATTCGCCTGGGCTCCCTGGTCAGAAATATTTTCTTTTGTTTTTCTAATCGTTTCCTTGCTTTCAAAGAAATCTTTCAGCTCTTCTTCGCTTTCTCTCAATCTTTCATATACCAATTCTTCATCACGGATCCAAACAACTGTGTTCTCTGGAAGAAAGTCCAAGAGTGATATCTTTTCTTTATCGACAAACTGTGTTTCGATATTTGGTATAATGCTTACCTGCAATAATTTTCGTTCGCTCAATTGTGTTTCGGGGTCGATGATCCTGATAGAGTCAACTTCATTACCAAAAAGTTCAACACGATAAGGTTTTTCGTTTCCAAAAGAATAAATATCAAGAATACCGCCCCGAATAGCAAACTGTCCCGGCTCGTAAACAAAATCAGTTCTTTCAAAACCAAAATCTGCAAGTTTTAAAAGCAAGGCGCCGGTATCAATTGTATCGCCATTTTTAATAAAAATTATATTCGATGAAAGTGTATCAGAAACAACAACTTTTTCAAATAAGGCTTCGGGGTAAGTAACAAGCACTTTTTTATTTACAGAACCCGAGGTATTCAATTGGGAAGCGATCTTTGTCAAAGCCTCCGTTCGCAGCATTACGTGACTGCTGTTTAGAAGGCTAAAGTTTTTCCGTTGTTTAAAGGAAGCAGGGAAGTAAAAAATATCCAAAGCCCCGGTCAGGTTTTCAAGCGTATTATGAAAATAAGCGGCATCTTCCGCATCATTTAATACGATAAGGTGATTAAACTGTGAGCAGGAAGGATGTTCAAATATAGCGGCGCTGAAAAATTCGGGTGAGCTGCCTTGCAGGTTTTCAAGATAAATTTTTTGTTTTTGGGAAAAAGAGAGCCTGTCCGCCAATTGAAAAAGGCGGGGGGAATTGGGGAATAAATTCATCAAAGCCTGTACACTCATCCGTGACAAAAATATGAAATTTGCCCTTTGCAATATCTAAACATCCGATGAGTATATTTTAGTAAATTGCCATCTTCTAAACGTCAAATATGAAAATACGGGTTATTGTTTCTGTTGTTTTGGTTTTCCTGGTAGCATTGGGTTTCCAGTTTTTAATAAAAAAAATGGATAACAGGCCTCAGCATTCTGAAGAAGAACTAATAAGTGAGAATGAAGCAGCTTATCATTATATGCGATGGAAATATGAGGCAGATATGATCAAAGACCCATCAACAGGTGAAGCTTTGTTTGGCTTACGTGACCAGGAGGTTGATTTTGCAAAAACAATTCCGGAAAGATTTATTTCATCACTAACTGCGAGAATTCAAACACAGAATACTTATTTTCCGGCAGGGCCAAATAATAATGGCGGCAGAACAAGGGCAATTGCGTATGATATCCGTTACAATGGAACAACTAACAGGGTATTAATCGCAGGCGGTATCAGCGGTGGTATTTTCAGATCAACTGATGGCGGAGCAAATTGGACAAGAGTTAGTCCGCAGAATGAAGTTCATAATGTAGCTTGTATTGCTCAGGATCCGCGTCCGGGAAACCAGGATACATGGTATGCCGGCGGTGGTGAATATATTGGAAGCTCAACTGATGCAACAGGCGCCGGTTATCTGGCATATGGTCTTTTTAAATCTACAGATAATGGAGCTACATGGACAAGACTTGCATTAAATAACATGACTGATTTTAATGGCAGTGCAATTGCTGCCGGTGTACCCGAAAGATTTGATCATCCATTTGATTATGTACATAAGATAACTGTCAACCCAACAAATGGTGATCTCTATGTTGCCTGTCACAGAAGAATTGTTCGTTCATCAAATGGCGGCACTACATTTCAAACAGTATTCGGAAGCGCTGTTGCAGGTTTTGCAGCAGGTGGACAAGGCGATGTTGTAATATCACCTACAGGAAAAGTGTATGTAGCTATTACAGGTGCAGCATCTGACCTTACCTTAAGAGGTTTGTGGAGATCAACAACCGGTGATCTGAATTCTTATACAAGATTAGCTGGTGGAAGTAATTTAGGTGTTGATTCAGTTGATAGCTGGAGAGGCAATGCATATGATTTTACTGATGTAGGCGGGTCAAATTTCTATGATACGAGAAGGATCTTGCTTGCCATGGCGCCATCAAATGAAAACATACTTTATGTTTTATATGAAAATGGCTTAAGCAATACAAGTTCAGGCCGTAATAAAGAAGCAGATCTTTTCAAACTCGATATGACATCAGGAAATAACTGGACAAATCTTTCAAATAACCTTCCTGATTTTCCCGGTGGTGATCATGATGCAACTGATCCGCTAACCATTCAAGGTGGATATGATCTTTTTGTAACAGTAAAACCAAATGACCCGAATTTTGTATTGGTTGGAGGAACAAGTTTATATCGATCTACAAATGGTTTTGCATCTACTGCTGCCACATCATGGATCGGTGGTTATGGAAATACGTTGCCAACATTGACTTTTTATCCAAACAGCCATCCCGATATTCACAATGTTGTTTTTAATCCTTTGAACTCTAATGAAGCGATATGCTCCGATGATGGCGGCATTCGTATAACTAACGATATCACCACTGCAGGCTCAGGAGTTGCATGGACACATTTGAATAACTATCAAACACTCCAATATTATAGAATTACTATTGATCCCGAAGCTGGCGCCAACAATTTTGCCGGCGGCGCACAGGATAATGGAACACAATTCAGGGATAAAACCGGCATTTCCGGCGTTGCTGCTTCTGACAGTAATAATCATCGCCGGTTGATCGGTGGTGATGGCGGTTCTGTTGGTATTTCAAAAAAGAATGGTTCTACTCAATATTTATATGGTGCTGTTCAATTTGGCAGTATAAGACGTGGACAATTACAGTCTGCATTCGGCGCTGTTGAAATTCGCCCGAATGGATTGACGCCTTCTTTCTCAGGATCAACAACAGAGTTCGGAGAGTTTGTTACCAATTTTAAATTGAACCCCGATAACACCGACGATCTCTATTATATAAATTTCAACAGGATGTTCCGCACTACAAGTGCAACAACAGTAACATCATCAACCTGGAGTGAATTAATAGGAGTAAGCACAGCAGTTAATGCAACAAATGGAACTAATATAGGAATAAGAGCTGTTGCATTCAGCCGTGGAAATTATGGTACAACCCATTCTATGTATTTCGGTACAACAGATGGAAGAATTTTTCGATTAGATGATCCAAGAAATTCTTCAGCTGCTGCTACACCGGTAAATATCACTCCTGCTGTTACTGATATTACAGGACTTAATGTTCAGGATATCGCTGTTAATCCAAATAATGACAATGAAATTATTGCAGTCATTACAAACTATGGCCGAACAGTTGGAAACGCATTTAATAATGTAACCAATATACTCTGGACCAATAATGCAAAAAGCGCTACACCAACGTGGAAGATCGCTGAAGGTAATCTTGCAGGAACCACAACAACAGGTTTTATTTCTGCACGCAGTTGTATGATCACAGTTAAAAAAGATGGTTCAGGAAATCCCGTTACAGAATATTATGTTGGAACATCTGCCGGTTTATTTGCTGTAGAAAATCTTGGAACAACATTGACAGCAAATGGCTCACCTACCTGGCAACGTGAAGGAGTATCAACGTTGAATTATGCAGTTGTCAATTCACTTGCTTATCGTCCCGAAGATAATGTAATGGCGATAGGAACACATGGCAATGGACTTTATTATACTTTCCTTGGCACCCCAAATCTTGTTACAGGAATTAATAATCCGGTACTAAATGACAAGGATTTTATAACAATGGTTTATCCAACAGTAAGTAACAATATTGTTCAATACCGCATAGGTAACAAAACAGATGTAAGAAAGATTTCGGTACAATTATATAATATGCAGGGGCAGGAACTTTACAGGCAGGAATCGAGCTACCAGCATGGAAGCTTTAATATAAACAGGTTTGCAAGAGGTGCCTATATTCTAAGCATATATAGTGATAATAGAAAATATCGTCACGTTCAGAAAATCATCAGATAGAAAAAAGCCCTCACCAGAGGGCTTTTTCTTAACAGTTTTTTTGGAGTTGAATAGTTAGTTATTGCATCTTGAATACATGAACAAAAAAATATTTATACCTGTAATTCTTTTGATCATCGTTGCCTCAGGCTTTACACAAGTAAAACCACCGGTGAAAAAGATCCATGGATATAAGCAGGCAAGTATTCCGGGTATTTTACCTGATTATTCAAATGAAAATGACATACAACCAGCTGGTAAAACAAAGCCAAAACAAAACTATAATTACTGGTTCTATATCGAATTTCCTAAAACTGAAAAAATAAATATAACCGGGCTTTGGATATCCGGCATCCGTCACGATATAAAAGCAGATACAATAACTGATCTGCCAGTAAGAAAGGTCGTTTTTACCGGTATGGAAAACAATGATACAACGATCATGGTTCCCGCTACAAAAAACAGAGTAATGCTTATTTACCCATCTGGTGAAAGCAAAAGCACTAATGATTCAAAATATGTAATAAATCTTACCCGGATAAATGAATTGGTGATACGTTATTCTTGGAAAAATAAGATCTTTTATGCTACTGTAAAAAAACTGAAAGAACTCAATCCTGATGTTCGTCAGTAAAATATATTTGTCACTATCAGATTTTTTTTTACTTTTAAAAGTTCGATTGCTTGCCATCAGGCGAAAGGCGGTGCTTCGGCGCCGCTTTTATTTTTACAGAAGTCATGTAATTAAATAACAAACATCAGTCTTAATTTGAATTATGTTTTAGTATTTTGACGAAAATTTTCTTTATGGCCCTGCAACCATGGCGTACTGGTAAAGTAATAAACATCATCCAGGAAACTTATAACACAAGACGATTTGTTATCCAGATCCCAGAACTGGAAAAATTTGATTTCATTCCCGGTCAATTCATCACATTCGATCTGCCAATCGCAGATAAGCCAAATAAACGTGTAAGAAGTTATTCTATTGCCAGCTGGCCGGATGGCACAAATATTCTTGAGCTTGTGATCGTCTTACTTGAAGGCGGCCTTGGAACAACCTATTTATTTAATAAGGTAGACATAGGAAGTGAACTGACACTCCGGGGACCTCAAGGTGTGTTTACATTGGATGACGATGATCTGGCAAAAGACATTATCATGATCTGCACCGGTACGGGTATTGCACCATTCCGAAGCATGACTCATCATATAAAAAATCACAACATACCTCATAAAAATATTTACCTGATCTACGGTACCCGCAAACAGATCGACTTATTATATTACGAGGAAATGAAGAAGCTTGATCAGGAAATGGAAAATTTCCATTACATACCTACTCTTTCAAGAGAACAATGGGAAGGCCGTTCGGGTTATGTGCATCCGATATATGAAGAACTATGCGCAAATAAACAACCTGTCTCATTCCTTCTATGCGGATGGAAAAATATGCTTGATGAGGCAAAGCAACGTATTCTTGCCCTGGGTTATGATAGAAAATCGATTCACCAGGAATCTTATGGTTAATCATAATAAATTTTTAGCATGATTTTTAACAATGCTAACGTTGATATCTCTCATGCTTGTTTTTCATCGCTACTTACTATATTCGTAAAAATCTGAAACTCTTTATGGGCGCAGTTTCACTTATTGTTCTTGCGATTTCTGCTGTTGCCTTCTCCGGTATAGCCATACTTATTTCCAAAGTAGTATTAAAAGCAACAAAAAATAAAGCAAAGGGCGAGCCTTATGAATGTGGTGTTCCAACACAGGGCCCCAGTTGGATACAATTCAATGTAGGTTATTATCTTTTTGCATTGATATTTTTAATTTTTGATGTTGAGTTGATATTTCTATACCCATGGGCTGTCGTTGTGAAAAGTGTTGGCTGGATCGCCCTGGTAGAAATCGTGATTTTCTTATTTATTCTGTTCATGGGATTTTTGTATGCACATAAAAAAGGCGCATTAAAATGGCAATAAGCTTGTCAAACAATTGAAGATGACAGACAAATTCAAATCAGAATCGCCACTTGCTTTTCCTGGAGAAGTTCATCAAACTCCTTCGGGTGGAGTAGTAGTAAGCAAGCTGGATGATGTGATCAATTGGGCAAGATCAAATTCTCTATGGCCGTTGGTATTTGGTACCAGTTGCTGTGCTATTGAAATGATGAGTGCTGCTTCTGCAAAATATGATTGGAGTCGTTTTGGTTTTGAAGTAGCAAGAGCAACGCCAAGACAAGCCGATGTAATAATTATAGCTGGTACAATTGTAAATAAAATGGCGCCTGTTCTAAAACGATTGTATGACCAAATGGGTGATCCGAAATATGTAATTGCTATGGGAGCTTGTGCCACAAGCGGCGGACCTTTTTTTTACAATACTTATTCAGTAGTAAAAGGCGCTGATCATGTGATACCTGTAGATGTGTATGTGGCTGGTTGTCCGCCGAGACCAGAAGCATTAATAAATGCATTGATGCTGTTACAACAAAAAATAAAAAAGGGCTTAACAAGAGAACAAATAAGAGAAGAAAGTAAGATAGAATATCAAAAGGCTGTATAATTAATGAACAAGGAAGAATTAAAAATAAGGCTCACTGAATTATTACCAACCGCCACCTTTGATGAAAGCGGTGAGTGGTTAAATATCAATATTGCTCCCGGTAATATAATTTCCGTTGCCGAAATTCTTCGCAATAAAGTTGAACTGAATTTTGATTACCTGTTTTGTCAAACATGCGTTGACTGGAAAACGCATCTCACAATGGTTTATCATCTTGAGTCAACACAGCATCGTCATCAATTAGTATTGAAAGCGCAGCTTGACAGAAGCAAACCTGAAATAGAAACGGTATCACATATCTGGAGAACGGCTGAGTTTCATGAAAGAGAAGTATATGAAATGTTTGGTGTAAACTTTTTGAATCATCCTGATTTGAGATTATTGATCTTACCAGACGGATGGGAAGGAAGAAACCCAATGCGAAAAGATTTTGAAGACCCGGTTAATATGATCAAACTATAGTTGAATAAATGAACTAATGTTGAAATGCTTAATTGTTATCGATAAATTAAAAAACTAAAGCCCTCGTTCCCTCTCCAAAGGAGAGGGAACGAGGGTGAGGCCAATGTACCGCGAAACCGAAATATTAAAACAACCTGGCGTCGGTGAACCTGATGTGTTCGGCGATATGATCATTAATATCGGTCCTCAACATCCATCTACTCACGGTGTATTGCATCTGGTAATTACATTAAATGGAGAAACGATTAAAAAAGTTGAACCGCATCTTGGTTATATCCATCGTTCAATTGAAAAAATGTGTGAGAGTTTGAGTTTTCGCCAGTTCATTTATGTAACAAGTAAAATGGATTATCTCTCTTCACACATAAATAATCACGGTTGTTGTTTGTGTATTGAAAAAGGTTTGCAGATAGAAGTTCCGCCTAGGGCACAAGTGATAAGAGTATTGATGGATGAACTGACAAGACTTGCTTCACACCAGCTTTGGTGGGGAGCCGGTGCAATGGATATTGGCGCCCTGACACCATTCTTTCATGCTTTTCGTGAAAGGGAAATGATAAATGATATAATGGAAGAAACCTGCGGCACCCGTTTAACTATGAATTATATGGTGCCCGGCGGTGTGATGGTGGATGTGCATCCGAATTTTCAGAGAAGAGTAAAAGAATTTGTTGCTCATTTCAAATCCAAGATTGACGAATATGATGAGTTGTTAACAGGGAATGTGATCTTTCAAAACAGGGTAAAAGGTGTTGGCTATCTTTCTAAAGAAGATGCAATTTCTTATGGCTGCACCGGCCCAACTGCAAGAGGAAGCGGCGTTAGTTGTGATATAAGAAAATTATACCCTTATGAAGTGTATTGCAAATTGCAGTTTGATGAAGTGCTGGAAACCGGTGGTGATTGTCTTGCCCGTTATTTAGTAAGGATGCAAGAAATGCGTCAATCACTATCAATAGTCGAGCAGTTAATTGATAATATTCCTGAAGGTGATGTACAGGCAAAAACAAAAGCAGTATTGAAATTGCCTAAGGGAGAATATTTTTCAAGAGTGGAAACAGCAAGAGGTGAGTTTGGAGTGTATATAGTAAGTGAAGGGGGAACTACGCCTTATAGAATTAAATTCCGTTCGCCGGGTTATAGCAACCTTAGTGCATTAGATCATATGGCGAGAGGCGGAAAGATCGGTGATCTAGTTGCGATAATGGCAATGATCGATTTGGTGATACCGGATATAGACAGGTGATCACCCTCTGTCCCCCTAAAGGGGTGACTTAGGTGGAATAGTTCTTTGTATGCTGAATAGAATTACAGAACGTACAAGTGTGCGACGCAACGGAAGCAAATAGTAGTAATGCAGACCAGGAAAAAATAACATGCGATAGATGGAGAATTATTTTTTAAATAGTAAAATAACAATCTAAGTCCCCCTTTAGGGGACAGGGGTATGCCTTCATTAGAAAACATAGCAAACAGTATTCACGAATGGTTGAACGCCACATTCAGTTCTACCTGGGCATTGCTGATCGAATTTGCAATCGTTGGCGTTTGCATTATTGGATTGTTCGCAATGCTTGGATTAGTGCTGATAATGATGGAAAGAAAAGTATCTGCATGGATGCAGTTGAGGCTTGGTCCCAATCGTGTGGGTCCGGTAGGAATGTTCCAAACTGTGGCCGACACTTTGAAGCTGATCGTAAAAGAAGGAATGACGCCGGATGGTGCCGATAAATTATTGTTCAACCTGGCACCATTTGTTGTTATGATAATTGCAATGGTAACGATGGCGCCTCTGATGTTTGCAAAAGGGTTACAGATATGGGACATCAATATTGGTGTTTTATTTTTTACAGCAATATCATCTATATCAGTGATAGGAATATTGATGGCTGGCTGGGCAAGTAATAATAAATATTCACTGCTTGGCGCCATGCGCAGTGGTGCACAGATCGTAAGTTATGAATTGTCTGCAGGCTTCGCTATTCTCGCAATTGTAATATTGACCGGTGATTTAAAAATCTCAGCAATCGTGGATTCGCAGGCGAATGGGTGGTGGATCTTTAAAGGCCATCTCCCGGTCTGGATCGCATTTGTAATTTTTATGATCGCAGTAACTGCAGAAACCAATCGTGCACCGTTCGATCTTGCTGAAGCAGAATCAGAACTCACCGCAGGTTTTCATACCGAGTATTCCGGAATGAAGTTCGCTTTGTTCTTTCTTGCGGAGTATGTAAACATATTTGTGGTTTGTGCACTCGGCGCTACTATATTTCTCGGTGGGTGGCAGCCATTGCACTTTGGTACAGATACAGGATTTAACAGAGTGATGGATTATATTCCATCCAGTATCTGGTTTATGGGCAAAACATTCTTTTTAATTTTTGTCATCATGTGGTTTCGCTGGACATTCCCGCGGCTGCGTATAGACCAGTTGCTAAATCTTGAATGGAAATATCTGTTACCAATAAGTATGATCAATTTATTATTGGTAACGTTGATGGCTATATTGGGTTGGCATTTTTGAGGTGAATGTTGAGTGGTGAATATGAAAAGTTCTTTTAATTGAATTTTTATTTGTTGTTACCAACAGAAGTAATTCTATTGAGCTTCGTTGCGTCGCACTCTTATACTTTCGGTTCTTTATTCAGCTGAATAGAGAACCAAAGATGATGTGGTAGTTAATTTGTTTATTAAAAATATAAAGCACCGCTCGTTCTCCTAAAGGAGAAGGAGTTGGAGGATGAGGTCAAATGTTCATAGTTAATTACATAAAAGATGTTTTCAGTGGTGTTAAGTCACTCCTTACCGGTATGAAAATAACCGGAGGCTATGCGTTGCGACATCATAAAGAAAAAATCACGCAGCAATATCCGGACAACAAGGACACATTGATATTGCCGGATCGTTTTCGCGGTGAAGTAGTGATGATACATGATGAACACAACGAACATGCATGCACCGGCTGCACTGCTTGTGAGTTAGCCTGTCCAAACGCAACAATTAAAATAGTTACCAGGTTTGACATACAACCCGATGGCAAAAAGAAAAAAGCAATTGACAAATTTGTATATCACCTTGAACTATGTACGTTTTGCAACCTGTGTATCGAGGCTTGTCCGACCAATGCCATTAAGATGGCACAGACATTCGAGCACAGTGTTTTCGACAGAACAAATTTGACAAAGATCTTGAATAACCCGGGGAGTAAGATCAGGGAAGGAATTGAATAGAGAACCCCCAAGCCCCCTAAAGGGGTTTGCCGGGACACAATGCCAGCTTATTTGAAGATGTCATGAAGAATTGAAGTTGTTGATTATGGTGAATAAGGAAACCAAAGATGAAATGCTTAATTACTTAGATAAATAAAAATCCAAAAGCCCGGCCTCCCTTCTCTGCAGGAGAAGGGACCGAGGGATGAGGCTATGACTGCATCACAAATTATTTTTTACATTCTGGCTGCCTTTATTTTAGGTACGGCAATTCTTTCTGTTACTACCACAAAGATCTTCCGTTCGGCAATCTGGTTATTGTTTTCATTGATTGGCATTGCAGGTTTGTATTTCTGGCTTGAAGTGGAATTTATTGCAGCAGTTCAGATCGTTGTTTATGTCGGTGGTATTGTTGTGCTAATCATTTTTTCCATCTTTCTTACACAGCAATCGGGTAAAGAAATGCTGAAACCTTCGATGATGAGAAGTATTGCATCAATACTCGCAGTACTCTTCGGATTTGCATTCACCTACTTTTTGATCTATAAAAATGATTTCCAGGCTGGTGATAAACCTTTTGACTGGAGTGTAAATAAGATCGGAACTCAAATGCTGGAAACCGGTGAGAACGGTTATGCGTTGCCTTTTGAAGTTGTGAGTATTTTATTGTTGGCCGCGATGGTGGGTTGTATTGTTATTGCTATAAAATCAAAACCAGAAGAAAACAATGGCTGATATACCTATATCACATATTTTATTTGTAAGTACAGCATTGTTCTTTATCGGTATGTATGGTTTGTTTACCCGCCGTAATATGATCACCATGCTGATGTCAATAGAATTGATATTGAATAGTGTCAATATCAATTTCGTTGTATTTAATAAGTACCTGTACCCTGACAGACTCGAGGGCATTTTCTTTACCATATTTATTATTACGATAGCGGCAGCAGAAGCTGCAGTTGCGATTGCGATCATTATTAATCTTTATCGTAGTCACAGATCAATTGATGTGGAAAGCGCCGAAGAAATGAAATATTAACCCCCAAACCCCCTAAAGGGGGCTTTTGACGAGTTAACTTGTTTGAAGTGGTTAAAAATGTTGAATTGAATTAATATAGATGAAATGCATAATTACTATAGATAAAATAAAATACTAAAGCCCGGCCTCCCTCTCCCTAAGGAGAGGGAACGAGGGTGAGGCTTATGAACTACTCATCATACATAGCACTGAT
>Ga0209797_10001042_pt1 | contig 13929 bp, 14 predicted proteins | sample DOMMetBare3Fresh_2_FD_187472 | JGI IMG/M metagenome (GOLD analysis project Ga0209797, IMG submission 187472) | Wetland sediment microbial communities from St. Louis River estuary, USA, under dissolved organic matter induced mercury methylation -... | ecosystem: Environmental > Aquatic >... | reverse complement strand
CAAAGTATTATAACGATCATCGGCCAAGAACACTTTTGTTAGGAATCAATCCCGGTCGTTATGGTGGTGGTATAACTGGTATTCCTTTTACTGATCCCATCAACCTCGAAAGATATTGCAGCATTCAAAACAAATGGAAAAAACAACAGGAGTTATCTTCTTTATTTATTTATGAAATGATAGAGGCATATGGTGGCCCAGAATTATTTTATCAGCAATTTTATATTTCTGCAGTCAGTCCACTTGGATTTGTAAAAGAAGGAAAGAATTTAAATTACTATGATGATAAGTTATTGCTTAAGCGTATTGAACCTCTTATTATTAAATGGTTACAGCAACAAATTCAGTTTGGATTAAACACAACTATTTGTTTCTGTTTAGGAGAGGGTGAGAATTTTAAATATTTGAACAAATTAAATGATCAGCATCAGTTCTTTCAGCAAATAAAATCATTGCCTCATCCAAGGTTTATTATGCAATACAGGTTAAAGAAAAAACAGGAATATATTCAGTTGTATAAAAACAGCTTATCTGTTTCTAACCTTTAACTTTGCGGCATGCAACCCACTTTGATTTATTGTTATGATGCTTACTGCGGTTGGTGCTACGGTTTTAGCCCGGTAATTAAAAAAATTGCAAACGAGTATAAAGAAAAATTTCATACCGAAGTATTGAGCGGCGGTATGGTATTGCCCGAACAACCAGTACACATAAAAGCAACGGCAGATTATATTAAAGAAGCTTATAAACAGGTAGAGGAATTAACCGGTATTCAATTTGGAGCAGATTATTTATGGCATATTAATAATCCCGATGAGAGCGATTGGTTTCCATCTTCTGAAAAGCCTGCCATTGCGTTAAGTATTATTAAAGAATTATTTCCGGAAAAGCAGGTTGACTTTATTGCAGATATGCAGTACAGTTTATATTTTGAAGGAAGAGATTTAACAGATGATGAAGCTTACAGGCATTTATTAGAAAAATATGCAGTTGACCCGGATGAGTTTTACAGGAAACTAAAAAGTGATGAATATAAAGAACATGCTTATTATGAATTTCAATTGTGCAAGCAGTTACAGGTAACCGGTTTCCCACAGGTACTCATGCAAATAACCGATACGAAATTTCATCTGCTGGCAAGAGGATACACAGATTATGAAACACTGAGCAAACGAATTGATCTGGTATTAACTGAAATAGAAAACAATTCATTTAATTAATTACTGATGATACTAACTGTTACATTGAATCCTTGTATTGATAAAAGTTCTACTGTTGAAAAAATAAAACCCGAAAGTAAATTACGTTGCACAGAAGTTGTGAATGAACCCGGTGGCGGAGGAATTAATGTAAGCAAAGCATTAAAAAAACTGGAAGCACCTTCTGTTGCATTATTCCCTGCAGGTGGACATAACGGAAACATGCTTTGTTCATTATTGAAAGAAGAAGGAATTCTTTTTCATGCTGTTGATACAAAAGTAGAAACAAGGGAAAACTGGATTGTGCTTGAAAACTCAACGGTTAACCAATATCGTTTTACATTTCCCGGAAGAGAAGTGCTTGAAGAAACCATTAAAACATTGGTTGATCAGATAAGAAGTTTTACTCCTACATATGTAATTGCAAGCGGAAGTTTACCGCCCGGTCTACCCGATTATTTTTATGGATTGATTGTTAAGAATGCAGCTGCAGTTGGGGCTAAATGTATTGTTGATACAAGTGGCCCTGCATTACAGGCATTAAAAGGTAAGCATGCGTACATGATTAAACCTAACATCGGAGAGTTATGTAAAATGCTGAATGTTGAATGGCTTGATAAAGCAGAGGTGCCCGATGCAGCGCAACAGGCAATTATGGATGGCTTTGCCGAATTGATTGCAGTGAGTATGGGAGCAGAAGGTGCATGGATTGTAAGCAAAGATGAGCGCTATTTTGCAACTGCACCTAAAGTTGAAAAACGCAGTACAGTAGGTGCAGGTGATAGTATGGTAGCAGGTATGACTTATATGCTGCAGCAAAATAAATCGTTGAAAGAAATTATCTCATTTGGTGTTGCATGCGGAAGTGCAGCTACAATGAATGAAGGTACCCAGTTGTTTAAGAAGGAAGATGCTGAGCATTTATATCAAATCATCACTCATCAATAATAAAGAGAAAATAAACTTTGCCAAAGTTTTATGAACCAGATTGTTTTTATGAACCTGTAAAAACTTTGGCAAAGTTGTGTAAGCATTAATTTCCATCTTTCCAATCCGGCAACCTGCCCGGTGTATAAGGAGCCCCGTTTTTTTCAAGCATTTCTTCCAATCGTTTTATTTCTTCACCTACAGCTTTTAATTCATTATAAACCGGTGTAAATTGTTTTGCTGCAATACTATAAGAATTGAGTTGTGTTTGTGTAGGAGCTGCAGTTGTATTCCACAAAGAACCTATCACATAACCAATACGGCTATTGACAGAAGGAGTTGTCTCAAATTCTCTTCTGGCTAATGTAGCATCTCCATTTAATTTACGATTGATAGCGTTCAATCTTTTTTCAATTTCTGAAATTGCTTTTGAAACATCCAACGATTGCTTAGGTGTTTCAATCACTGCCTGTTTGATAAATCGGATTTTATTAACCAATTCACCACGATACTGATCGCTTGCAGCAACAACTCTGCTCAACTCAGCAATTTTTTTACAAAATTCATCAAGGGCTTTTTTATCTGTGGCAGGAAGTGTAGCAGTATTTAATGTAGCAGCTTTGAACGGTTGTGCTGAAATAATTTCAGTATACACTCCATCTTCAAACTTACTGAGTGAAACGTTGTAATTGCCGGGTAGTGCAAAGTATCCCTCGTCAGGAGAACTGAATGCAAATGATTCATCAAACGGAGTTAAATCAATTGGGCCAAACGGCGATGTACGGAAATCCCATACAATGCGTTTCAATCCTTTTTTGGCAGGTGCTTTTAAACGGCGGACAACATTACCTGCTTCATCTGTAACAGTAAATAATAAATGCGGAGCAACCTGTTCGTCTTCCAATCGCAATGAAACAGGAGCAGGATAAGTTGGAGCTTCGCCTTTCTTTATTTTTTCAGCTTCTGCAGCTCTGCGTTTTTCTTTAATAGTTTGGATGTCTTCTTTTAAATAATAAGTAAACACGGCACCTACTTTCGGATTGGGTGTGGTAAAAAAACTTTCGCCCTGGAAACCTTTTCCTCTTACACCTAATGGTTTTGATTCAATAAACATCCATGCATCTTTAACGGGAAAAATCACAGCTTGTTTGTCAAGGTCTTCCCGTTTTAAATTTCGCAACGGCGTATAATCATCCAGCACATAAAACCCACGGCCGAATGTGGCAAGGATGAGATCGTTTTCTCTTTTTTGAATTTCTAGATCTTTTACTGCAATAGTTGGGAGGCCTGCTTTCATCTGCACCCATTTTGCACCACCATCAATACTCACAAACAAACCAAACTCTGTACCCACAAACAACAGGTCTTTGTTTACATGATCTTCTGCAATGGTATACGATGTTCCTCTCTCCGGCAAATTATTGGTAATGGATTTCCAGGTTTTACCGCCATCGCTTGTTTTATAAACATACGGATGAAAATCACCGTAACGATGATGATTGAATGTAACATACGCTACATTCTTATCGTGTTGTGAAGTGATGATGTGATTTACATAAGTGCGTTCAGGCACACCTGCAATGTTATCAACCTTTGACCATGTTGTGCCACCATCGTTTGTGATTTGAATTAACCCATCATCAGTACCAACATAAATGCTGTTCTCTTCAAACTTTGATTCAGCAATGGTAGTGATGTTGCCATAAATATCTGTTGAGCCATTTTTTGCAACAGCATCCATGCTCCACACTTTACCCATCACAGGTAATTTGTTCCGATCAATCTGTCTTGTAAGATCAGGGCTGATCACTTTCCATGTACTTCCCCGATCGTCGGTACGAAAAACTTTATTCGCTGCATGGTAAAGACGTTTGTTATCATATTTTGAAATTACTAACGGCGCATCCCAATTCCAGCGATAGGCTTCACCTTCGGGTTCCTGTGGTTGAATAAATAAATACTCACCGCTCTTTTTATCATAACGTGTTAATGCACCATACTGTGCCTGTGAGTAAACAATATCCGGATTGCTTTGATCAATCTGCGATTCATACCCATCACCTAAACTGGTGAAATACCAATCAGAATTGAAAATACCATTGGCACTTAATGTACGTGATGGTCCTCCCAAACTAAAGTTATCCTGTGTACCACCGTGAATATGGTAAAACGGAAATGCATTATCTGTTGCTGCTTTATAAAACTGTGTGATGGGCAGATTGGCTTTGAAGTTCCAATTACTTCCTTCATCAAAACTTTCATATACACCACCATCGCAACCAACTAAATAATGTTCTGTATTTTTTGGATTGATCCAGATCACATGGTTATCGATGTGTTTACTTTTTTCGCCAAGAATAGAAAAGTTTTTACCACCATCTTTACTTACACCGAGGTACACATTGATGATAAATATTTTATTTACGTCTTTGGGATCGCAATAAATTTTTTGATAGTAGTTGCCACTGGTTGAGTAACCACTTTGCTTTTCCCAGCTTGCTCCACGATCTATACTTTTAAACACACCACCTTTTCCTTCCGTTGCTTCCACCACACAATACAAAACATCAGGATTAACCGGTGAATAATTCAAGCCGATTCTTCCCAGATCACCGGCAGGTAATCCGCTCATCATCTTATTCCATGTAGCGCCGCCATCCGTACTTTTATACAATGCACTTTCAGGCCCGCCACCAATATATGTAAACACTTTCCGCTGACGTTGATGTGCAGCAGCATATACAATATTTGGATGACGTGGATCCACCATCACTTCATTAAAACCTGTATGCTCACTTACATTCAACACCTGTTTCCATGTTTTTCCAGCATCCGTTGTTTTATAAATTCCACGTTCGCCACCACTATTCCATACAGGTCCGTATGCAGCTACATAAACAATATCACTGTTGGTAGGATCGATTGCAATACGACCGATATGTTCTGAATTCTTTAATCCCATATTTTTCCAACTCTTACCGGCATCTTCACTTTTATAAATACCATCACCATAACCAACAACACGTTGATTATTGTTTTCGCCACTGCCTACCCACACTACATTGGTATTTGTGGGATCAATAGCTAAACAACCTATGGAAAAAGAACCTTCGCCATCAAAAACAGGTTCATAGGTAATACCGGCATTTTTTGTTTTCCAAACACCGCCTGCTGCTGCTGCCACATAATATTCACTGGTATTTTTTGGATTCACAGCAATATCTGCTACCCGGCCAGATGTAATAGCGGGGCCCACACTCCGGAATTTTAAACCGTTGAGTAAAGCAGAGTTGAACACATCCTTTGTTTCAGATGGGGCTGTAGGTGCTGTTGTCTTTTTTTGTGCAAAGAGTGATAACACCGAAAATAAAATGATTGTGATAAAAGCAAGCTTGTTCATAAAAGTGGTTTTGAAATTGAGTTGAGAAAGGTAATAAAAAATGCAGTGAATAGTGTTTCATTTATTATCAGCTGAATCCGTCAAAATAATTTTTTATTTGGAGGTTTAATCCTAAGCAATCGACTTTAAAAAGTAACGAATGAAATGAATCAGGTATGACTGACGGAGATAATTATTTTCCCTTTAAAATTACCTTTCTCAAAATGCCTGAATGCATTGGCTGTTTCACTCAAAGGGAAGACTTTGTCAATAACAACTTTGATTTTATTTTCAACAACGAGCTGGTTCAGTAAATCAAGATCTTTCCGGTTGGGTTTATAACCCATAATACCCAGCTTCTTCTTTCTGAATTTGGAAAGAACGGGTTGTATCAACATCATTTGAAATAACAACCAACCCATAGAACCGCCAATCATTGCAAAAACACCGTTTGGTTTCAATGCCCTTATGTAATCTGCTGCTTTTTTATGTGCAATTACATCGAGAATATAATTGTATTGTTTGCCATTACGTGTATAATCTTCTTTCGTATAATCAATAAGATGATCTGCACCGAGTGAACGCAGCAATTCAAATTTCTCTGCTTTATCAACACAGGTAACTTCAGCTCCAATTGATTTTGCATATTGTAAAGCAAGTGTTCCTACTCCTCCGCCGGCCCCGTTTATAAGTAAATGTTGTCCCGGTTGTATGGGTCTTTTATATCTTAACCCTTGTAACATCAATAAACCAGCTTGTGGTAATGCAGCCGATTGTTCAAATGTTATAGCTGCAGATTTTTTTGCCAGTAATTTTTCAGGAACTGTAACATACTCTGCAAAACCGCCAAAGCCTGCACCGGCAATATCACCAAATACTTCATCGCCGGGTTTAAATACTATTACACTTTCGCCAACCGCTTCTACCACGCCAGCTATATCGGCACCTAATATTTCATGTTTGGGTTTAAACCAACCACTTAGTAACCGGGCCAAAAAACCCTTTGCATCCAGCAAATCATAATCCCAGGAGTTGATGGATGAGGCATGCACCTTTACCAATACTTCATCTTTTTCAGGAATTGGTTTTACAACTTCTTCAAATTGTAACTCATCAGGTGTTCCGTATTTAGCATAGCGTATTGCTTTCATTAACGAGATTATTAAATTAAATCGATTTCCTCAGGTTTTTTATTTTCATTTACAGGCACTAACTGCAATTCCATAAGGAATTACTTTAGCGTTCATGATTTTATTTTTTACTGCCGGGTCGTTCATCATAAATTCATTGGCTTCTTTTTCATTCTTTGCATAAAAGATAACAAGTCCCTGCATAGCGGGGTCGTTTAATGGAAGTTCCATTCTTCCTGCCAGCACAACAATTCCGGTTTCTTTCATTTTTACCAATCGCTGAAAATGTTCACCCACAATTGCCTGGTCTTTTTCAGTCCAGTTTTTTTCATCTGTATATTTTTCAGTTAGTGTAAGTACACCCAGCCATTCTTTCATTTTTACTTTTGAACTGTCCTGTGCAAATAATTGAGCAGTGAGGAATAAACTCAAAAAAAGAAATATTGCTTTCATTTTTATAATCTTTTTGATGAAATTATTTTTTCTTCAGGTTGTTTTTATATTTTGATTCATACATTTCAATCCAGTCATTCACAGTAATTTTTGAAGCAAGTTCACCAATCAGTTTATATGGAATGTCTTCCGGTTTTTTGTATCGTATACAACTTTTACCCATATCCAGTTTTTTAGGAGAAGCCTTTGCATGGGCTGCGGTAAACCAGTTAAGCAATTTGGGGTCTGCATAAACACCCATATGATAGACTGCAATAAAATTTTTTTGTGATGCTATACTCATGAATGGCAATGGCAGTTCAGGGGTACAATGATACCCGGGCGGGTAGATTGAATGGGGTACCGACCAGCCCATCATTCCATAGCCCATGCCTTCTTTAAATCCTTTGGGAAGATTTTTTTTAATGACTTTTCTTAATTCGGTCATAGCTTTTTTTCTGTCTTCAGGCAGTTCAGCTATATATGCATCAACGGTTGTTGCTTTGGATTGCATAATTATATTTTTATGATTTTAAAATAACAATAAATATTTGTTTAAGATTACTGCCGCTTATAATAAAAATTCTGTCTTTTTTTACTTTCATCATTGCCATCATCTGCAAAAGCATGCAATGAATCTGCTGTTATAAATTTATAAATAATCCGTTTGGGAAAATCATGTTCTTTATTTTCAAAAACAAATACATTGTTTTCTGCCTTCGTCATTTTAAAGGCAATGGGCTGTTTGTTGTTTTGTTCTTCAACTGTTGAAGTATAAAAAACTCCTTTTTTGGTTTTAGTAAGTGCCACTCTTTCATTAACAACTGTATCGCTTCCTTTTATGATATACCCTTTGCTTTGTAAATAATGTTTATTCATCTTTTTCCATTCTTCAACTATTACTCCACGTTTCGTATTCATTTTCCAGGTGCCTTCAAGATTATATAATTTTTTAAATTGAGCTTTTTTGCTGCCGGTCATAATGAACGCAGACAAACTAAAAACAACAACCAGAACAGCCATAATTAATTTCATTTCTTCTTCTTTTTACTTGCTTTTGCAATCTTATTATACTCCAAAGCTATGTTCACCCAATATTCAAGTTTCTTTTTTGTTGTTAATACATCCGCATCCACAAATACAAAACCTTTCATTGGTTTTCCACTAAAATCCATTGCCCTGCAACCTTCTTTCTCCATTGCTTCATCATAAATATCCGGATTTAGCCGTACCATTAATCTGTCTTTCTCAACACCCAATGCCATTTTATCATTCACCATAAAACACAAACCACCAAACATTGCTTTTTCTTCCACATTCTTTTGTGTTTGGGCAATCAACTCACGGGTCATGTTTGCTAATTTTTCATTGTATGCCATTGATGTTATTTTGAGCTTTAGTAAGTTAATTAAGAAACAATTCATTTGCTAAATTTTGTTCAACAAATGAGGTCTGGTTAAATCTACATTAACGTTTAAATAAGATGGCAATGTGTGTTGGTGGCCCCCCCTATCGGGGAGGTCGGGAGGGGGCGTTATGAATTAATCACATTTTTCAAATGTTCATTTTTATTTCGCAAATCAATACCACCTTCCAGCAAAGATTTTAAGTTGGCTAAATAAAACGTCCATCCTGTTTTGCAGCCGAGGTGCCAAAGTTGTTTTCCCTGTTCATCATCCGGTATATGATCCTGTACCAATTCAACAATTAATTCACCATCTTCTTCTTTTATTGTTACTGCACAATGGCCTGCTTTGCCAAAACTGAATTTTAAAAAATCAATCCCATTACAATCAAGTATTTCGCCTTTTTCCACTATATCATCGGGCCAGCCATGCCATAACCATTGATAAGTATCTCCCTTTTGCACCGGTTCATTATTTTTTCGTAAAACATCATCGGGCTTTTTGTATTCACTCAATCGTAAAAACCAATATTCCATTCCTTCTCTGGTTGCCCAACACCAATATAATTTTTCAACTGAACTGCGTACAGGAATTCTTATGGTAAAAGTTGACCAGTTAAAGTTTGACATATTCTTTATTTCTGTAAATATTTTTCCGGAACATTATGCAATGCAATCCGGTTTCCTTCCGTATCAAGAAACACAGCCATAAAACCATACTCAGGACTAATTTCTGTTTTAGGAACCATAATTTTTCCACCTGCTGCTTCTATTCGGTCTAATATTACCTGCAGATCAGGATTCCCATCTAAATAAATAAGCGGGCCTTCTGTTGCTGATGGTATATGAAACCCATCTGTTTGTACCAAGGTGCCGCCAACTCCATCCATCGGATTGTCAAGCGGGAACAATCGCATTTTAATTTGCTGTAAATCCATGATGCCCATTTTAATATTAAAAATGGTTTCATAAAATTTTTGCGCCCTGTCAATATCTGTTGTTGGTATCTCAAACCAACTGATTGCATGTTTCATGAGTGATTGGTTTAGTTACTTGAATTTATGTTTTCTTTTTTGTAGTTTATACTTCTTTTTGATGAATGGCTGTCCGGAATAGTTATTCCCTTTTGTCATTTGTTGAGTCATTAAAGTAAAAATTTATATGTCAAAGACTATCATCCAATCAGTACTATTTAAAAATTGCACCTGTGATGTTTTGTACAATCTCTATATGGATAGTAAACAGCATAGTAAAGTAATTGATGCGCCGGTTAAAATAAAGAAGAAGGGGGGAACAGCCTTTTCTGCATATGGTGATTATATAACCGGGAAAACATTGCAACTTATACAAGATAAACTTATTGTTCAAAGTTGGTGGGCCAGTGATTGGGATACAAAAGAAACTATCTCCACTCTCATTTTGCTTTTTGAGCAGAAGGGAAAAGATGCAGTTGTATGTATGACTCATGCAAATGTTCCTGATGCAAAATACCAATCTTTAAAAAACGGATGGAATCTTTATTACTGGAAACCGTGGAAAGCATATTTAGCAGGAAAAGAAAAGAAGAAAGCAATAAACTAAAAATGAATCAGTCAAAGACTTAAAAAAAGAATGTTCTGTTTTATGTAATCTCGTTACTTCATTCATCCCATTAGCAAACCATTTATTTATGAACGTTGCTATAAAGCAATGGGATGCCCGCTATTTTCAAATGGCATTCCAGGTAACCTTTTTATGTTTTGGAATTCTGTTTTTACAATGGGAAGCTGAATGGCTGCATTATCTTTTATTCATAGGCACGGGATTGTTTCTACAATGGCTATGCGATTCAATTGTAACTAAAAAATTAATTTCTCCTTTTCATTGGACAAGTGGTGGATGGAAGAGTGCTCTCATCAGTACATTGAGTTTATGTTTATTATTAAAAACAAATGATTGGTTCATTTGCGTAATAGCTGCCGCATTCACCATTCTTTCTAAATATATTTTTCAAATTAAAGCAAAACATATTTTTAATCCATCGGCACTTGGAATTGTTGCCACCATTTTTTTAACCAACAAAGCCTGGCTTTCTCCCGGGCAATGGGGCAGCAGTGTTGTTTTATTATTTGCAGTTTGTTGCCTGGGTTTTATTGTGGTAACCAAAGTGCAGAAGCTGGATGTTACACTTGCTTTTTTAATAACATTCGCAGGATTATTATTCATCCGTCAGGTTTTTTATCTCAACTGGTCGTTTGATTTCTTTCTTCAATCCCTTTCAACCGGAAGTTTATTATTGTTTTCCTTTTTTATGATTAGTGATCCCCGTACTGCTCCCAATCATGCTGTTGCAAGAATTATATGGGCAGTATTTATTGCAGCTGTTGCTTTTTATCTCTCTGCATTTAAGTGGATGAACAGTACACCCATTTATGTTTTAGTGTTGATGGCTCCGTTGGTTCCTTTGTTTAACAGAATGTTTAAAGCAAAACCTTTTGAATGGTATAATAAATTACCCTTTTTAAATAAATATATAGTTAATCATCATTTATAACCAAACCCTTTGCGTCTTAGTGCCTTTGCGGTTAAATCAAAACCATAATAAAATGAACAAAAAAATCATTGCAGCTTTTATGCTGCTCATCTTCACTAGCTATGATGTATCTGCCTTTTGTGGCTTTTATGTATCAAAAGCAGATGGTACACTCAAAAACAAAACATCACAGGTTATTTTAGTACGGGATGGCGACAGAACTGTCATTACTATGAGTAATGACTTTAAAGGTGAGGTTACAGATTTTGCCATGGTGGTACCCGTACCAACAGTATTAAAAAAATCAGACATTAAAGTAGTGGAAGCAGATTTGTTTCAACGTTTAAATGATTATTCCAAACCGAGGTTGGTAGAGTACTATGATGAAAATCCTTGTCAGCCAAGAGTTTTGTATGAAAAAGTTTTGTCAGGAAGAGTAGCAGGTGTTTCTGTACAAAAAGAATCTAATTTAAAAAGTAAGGATGAAGAAGAATTCAAAGTAAAAATTGAAGCTGAATATACAGTTGGTGAGTATGATATAGTGATTTTAAGTGCAGAAGAATCAAACGGGTTATACAAATGGCTTACTGCAAATAAATATAAAATTCCAAAGGGAGCAGAAGAAGTATTAGAGCCTTACATTAAAAGCAATATGAAGTTTTTTGTGGTGAAAGTGAATATAGAAGAACAGGAGAATTTGGGTTTTGAACAATTACGACCGTTGCAGATACGTTTTACTTCGCCAAAGTTTATGTTACCTATCCGTTTAGGAATGGCCAATGCAGATGGGGATCAGGATATGATTGTTTATGCATTTACAAAAAACGGACGAATAGAAAGTACGAACTATCGAACAGTACAAATGCAAACAGGCAAAAACATTCCCCTTTTTGTACAAAAGAATTTCGGTAATTTTTATGCCAATCTTTTTCAACATCAATGGCAAAAAGAAAATCAAAGTGTTTCGTTTATTGAATATGCCTGGGATGTTAGCCCTTCTAATTTTATGAAATGCGATCCTTGTGTAAGCAACCCACCTAACTATGAAGATTTAAAAAAAGCAGGCGTGTGGTGGTTAGGTAAAGATGTGTATGAAGAATATGTAAATGAATACAATAAAGAAAATAACCAAAACGTATTTTTTACCCGGTTACACATCCGTTACAATCGCAAAGCATTTGCACAGGATTTGGTTTTCCAGGAAACACCCAACAAAGAAAATTTCCAATCGAGGTATATAATAACTCATCCTGCAACCGGTAATTTAAAATGCAGTGAAGGACAACAATACCTCAAGCAATTAAAAGAGCGCCGTAAAAAGGAAATGGATATGCTGGTTTACTTAACCGGTAAAAGTTATGAAGATTGGGATGTGGTAATAGCCAATGAAGCCGAATCAATGACTTATGATACTTCCTATCAATCTATTGCAAAGAATTTTAAACCGGCTTCAGTTCATCCCATTGAGAACGGGAAAAATATTTTTCTGGCCTCTATGGCATTGATTAGTCTTATATCTATGATCAGTTTTAGAAGAAAAAAGCAAAATATTGGTTAATGCCTGTAAAAGAGCAGTAGTTTTTTTCTGCTGCTCTTTTTCTTACCCTAACTTTGCCAAAAGTTTTTGACATGAAAAAGTGGGGATTGATTATTACAGTCTTATTCATCGCATTCATTCTGTTTGCTGATAGTGCAGCAGCACAATGTTCTATCTGTACCAAAACTGCTTCGCAATTGGGAGAAAAACCAGCAAAGGCTTTAAATGGTGCAATCATTTATCTCATGTCTACTCCTCTTCTTATTATTGGTTTCATTGGCTGGCGATGGTGGAAAACACAGGGCAAGCATGAACAATAACCATTGATCATTTTCTGTTTCATCAATCAAACGCATCCCGTAACTTGTATGCAATAATCAACGCATATGAGAAAATATTTTCTACTTCTTTTATTATTTCCCATTGTTGCATCAGCACAAAAACTCCCAAGCATTGAAGAAAAAACAAACGGATTAAAAAAGTATGAAGGCTTTTTTAATTTTTATTGGGATGAAAATGCCGGTAAGGTTTGGTTAGAAGTAGATAAGCTGGATACGGAAATTTTATATGTTGTTTCATTACCTGCTGGTTTAGGCTCTAATGATATTGGATTAGACAGAGGATTACTGGGTGATGATCGGGTGGTGAAGTTTAATAAAGTAGGAAGAAAAATATTATTGGTTCAGCCCAATTACGGTTACAGGGCTTTATCAAATGATGCAGCTGAAAAAAGAGCAGTAGAACAATCTTTTGCACAATCAACCATCTGGGGTTTTACAGTTGAAGCCGAAAGCAACGGAAAATTTTTAGTTGATGCAACAGATTTTTTAATGCGTGATGCAATGAAAGTAAGTAATACCATTCGTAGAAACAGGCAGGGCATTTATCAATTAGATAAAAGCAGAAGCTCTATGTATCTGCCACGTACAAAAAACTTTCCATTCAATTCAGAACTGGAAGTAAGTATAACGTTTGTTAATAATGATGGTGAGGTTGGAAATTTTGTACAACCTGTTGCTCCATCAACAGAAGCAATTACAGTTCGCATGCATCATTCATTTGTTCAGCTGCCTGATAATGATTACAAGCCAAGAGTGTTTGATCCACGCAGCAGTTTTATACCCATCTCCTTTTATGATTATGCATCACCTGTAAGTGATCCCATCGAAAAATATTATATCATCCGTCACCGTTTAAAAAAGAAAGATCCGTCAGCTGCAATTAGTGAAGCAGTAAAACCAATAGTTTATTATTTAGATAATGGCACACCCGAACCCATTCGTTCTGCTTTATTAGATGGTGCAAAATGGTGGAACCAGGCTTTTGAAGCAGCAGGATATAAAGATGCCTTCCAGGTAAAAGTATTACCTGACAGTGCCGACCCCATGGACATTCGTTATAACATGAT
>Ga0209797_10001040_pt1 | contig 13942 bp, 13 predicted proteins | sample DOMMetBare3Fresh_2_FD_187472 | JGI IMG/M metagenome (GOLD analysis project Ga0209797, IMG submission 187472) | Wetland sediment microbial communities from St. Louis River estuary, USA, under dissolved organic matter induced mercury methylation -... | ecosystem: Environmental > Aquatic >... | reverse complement strand
TAGCCGACATCCCTCATGAACCGCTCCTCGGTCGAGAAGTGGGTCGCGACGTACTCGCCGAGGAAGGCCAGCATCGCTCCGGTCTCGCGGTAATCGTCGGCGAGCGTGGCCTCGAGGAGCCGGTCCACCCGCCGGAACAGCTCCTGGTGCTGGGCGTCGATCTCCGGGATGCCGACCGACAGGGCCTGCGTCCACTGCAAGGGCATTCGGGCTCCCCTCCGCGCCACGCCGTGGCGCGCCGCTCCATTCTAGGCGTCTCGGGGAAGCGGTGTCTCCTACGCCTTCGCCGTCATGGTCTCGAGCGCGTACTCCGGCAGCCGGGTGCGCAGGTAGTCGCGCAGCTGCGCGCGGTCGGCGAACCGGCCGCCGCACCGCAGGCACAGGCGCAACGTCAGCTGGATGGCCGCGCCGGTCCGGGTCCTCACCGTGAAGGTCTCCGGGAAGCAGGAGCCGAGATCGTGCAGCCTGGGACGGTCGTTGCAGTCGACGCACCGGTCAGCCACTGGCACCCCCTGGTCGGGCCGATGAGGTGCCGGACGATATCGAATCGATCCGACAGCCGCAGCGGCGGCCGGGCCCGGTAGCGCGGCGCCGTCAGCCGGCCCGCAGGGCCCGCTCGATCTCCCGGCGCGCCTTGCGCCCGGCCGGCCCGACCACGACCGCGAGGAGGTTTCGCCTCCTGAAGGTATCCGCGGCCACCCTCTGGACGTCGGCGGGCGTCACCCGCTCCACGCGGCGGCAGCGCTCCTCGAAGCCCTCGGGGGCGCGCAGCACCTCCCCCGAGCCGTGCCACCCGACGAGGTCCGCGGCGCTGTCGAGGGAGAAGGTGAGGCCCATGCGGTGGCGGCGCTCCACCCGGAGCAGCTCGTCCTCCGGGACCGGCCGCTCCGCCAGCCCCTCGAGCACGCGCAGCACCTCCTCGACCACGCGGGCCACCTTGGCCGGGGCGCAGGCGCCGTCCACGGCGAAGAGCCCGGCGTCGGCGAAGAGGTCCATGCCGGCGTGGAGCGAGTAGGCGAGCCCGCGCCGCTCCACGATCTCGAACGGCAGGCGGGAGGAGAGGCCGTCGTCGAGGAGGCGCCGGATGCAGAGGTGGACGGGGTGGTCCGGGTGGCTCTCGGGCGGGCACGGGAAGGCGAGGACGAACTCGGACTGGGCGTCGGCGTGCGGCACGGTCTCGAGGAGGGGCCCCGCGGGCCAGGCCGGCGGCGACCTCTCCACCGCGGCCCGCCCGCGCGGCAGGGCGCCGAGGTGCCGCTCTGCGAGGTCCAGCACCTCGGCCTCGCGCACCGGCCCCGCCACGCACAGGACGAGGTTCGCGCCGGTGTAGAAGCGGGCGTGGTGGGCGCGCACCTCCTCCTCGCCGAGGGCGCGCAGCGTCGAGCGGGTGCCGGCGATCTTGAAGGCGAGCGGGTGCTTGCCGAAGGCGAGCCGCTTCACCAGGTTGTCCGGGTCGATGTCGCGCCCGCGCGCGTCCACCTCGTCGAGGATCTCCTCCAGGATGACCTCGCGCTCGAGGTCCAGCTCGCGGAGCAGCGGCCGGCGCACCAGGTCGCCGAGCACGGCGATCCCGGTGGCGAGCTGGCCGGCGTGGATGGGCGTGTAGTAGCACCCGTGGTCGCGGGCGGTGATGCCGTTCAGGTTCCCGCCGGCGGCCTCCACCGCCGCGTTCATGGCCACGGTGTCCGGGTAGCCCTCCGACCCGCGGAAGAAGAGGTGCTCGAGGAAGTGGGAGACGCCGTTCGTGTCCGCCGTCTCGTGCCGCGATCCGGCGCGGACGTAGAGGGCGATCATGGCCGAGTGCAGGCCCGGCGCCGGGGCCGCGAGGACGGTCAGCCCGTTGCCGAGGACGCGCCTCGCCACCTCTCCCCAGTCCCGCGCCGCCCGACCGGCCCGGGCGCGCGCCGACGCTCTCCGCTGCCTCCTCATGCGCTCGCCGCCTCCTCGAGGGACCTCGCGGCCCGTTCCTCGGGGGCCGCCGGGAGCCGGACGACGAAGGTCGTCCCGCGCCCCACCGCGCTCTCGCAGCGGATGCCGCCGCCGTGCTCCTTCAGCACCTGCATGGTGAACGCCAGCCCGAGGCCCGTCCCCCGCTCCTTGGTCGAGTAGAACGGCTCGAAGATGCGCGGCAATCCCTCGGCGGGGATGCCCCCTCCGGTGTCGCGCACCTCGGCCTCCACCCCGCCGTCCGCGGCGAGGCGCGTTCGCACGTCGATGGTCCCGCCCGAGGGCATGGCCTCGCGGCTGTTGCGCAGCAGGTTCAGGAAGGCCGCGCGGAGCTGCCCCTCGTCGCCGAGGACGGGCGGGAGCGACGGGTGGAGATCGCGCACCAGCCGAACGCTCGCCGCCGAGAGCTCCGGCGCGATGAAGTCGAGGAGGCCGGAGAGGATCTCGTTCAGATCCTCGCGGGCCTTGGCGGGCTTGGGCAGGCGCGCGAAGCGCAGGTACTCCTCGGCGACCCCGTTCAGCCGGTCCACCTCGCGCCCGATGGCGGCGACGAGCTGCCTGGCCTCCGCCGAGCCTCCCCCGGCCAGCTCCTCGGCGAGCAGCTCGGTGTTGAGGCCGATGGCGTTCAGCGGGTTGCGGATCTCGTGGGTGATCTGGGCGGAGATGCGCCCCACCGCCGCCAGCCGCTCGGCTCGCAGCAGCTCCTGCCGCTGCCGGTCGAGGGAGGCGGCCATGGCGTTGAACTCGCGGGCGAGGAGCCCGATCTCGTCGCCGCTCCGTACCTCGACCTTGCGCGTGAGGTCGCCGGCGGCGACGGCCTTCACGCCTTCGGTGAGCGTGCGGATGGGGGCGAGCAGCCGCAGCGAGACGAGCACCGCCAGCAGCCCCACGGCCGCGGCGAGCAGAGAGTAGATGACGATGGAAGCGACGGTGCGCGACTCCTCCCGCTCGGCGACGCGCACGCGGTCGTTGATCTGGCTCTCCAGCTCCAGCGCCAGGAGCTTCACGTCGAGGCTGAGACCCCTCTCCAGGGTCCGCACCGCCTGGACCCGCTGGTCGAGCGCGGGGCCGGCGAGCGCGCCCGACTCGAGGCCGTCGAAGAGGTCCTTGGCGGCGGCGTCGTACTGCGCCCACCGGGCGTCGAGCACGTCGAGCCGGCCCGCCACCAGCGCCAGGAAGCGGGCGTCGTCCTCCCCGGCGACGGCGCGGGCCCGGGCCGCCACCGCACGCCCCTCGGCGATCTTCTCCCGCACCACCGCCGGGAAGTGGGCCCGGGCGAGCGGCAGGTAGGCGCGCCGGGCGGCGGGGTCGAGGGCGTTCACCTCCAGCACCCGGGAGGTGACCCAGTCCTTCACGTCGATCTGGGCGGCGATCCGGGTGAGGGGCAGGTACCCCTCGCTGAGGAGCCGCAGGTGGCGCCCCAGGTCGTGGAGCCTGGAGATCCCGAAGCCGGCCACCATGCCGAAGGCGGCGAGCGCCACGGCGAAGGTGACGAAGATCTTGGTGGAGACGCTCTGCATCGGACCTGGAGGGGAGGGAAGCCCTCAATCTAACAGAAGAGCCGGGCCGGCGTTCCCGCCCCCCCCCGCCGGACGCGCTTTACACGTTACGGGGGCGGGGCTACGTTTCCCCCGTTCCCGCGGCTTCCCGTCCACCCCGACCTTTCCCCGGAGCCCGCTCCATGACCGGCATCCCGATCCTCGTCGCCCTGGTGGCCGTGCTGGCCGCGCTCGGCTTCTTCCTCTCCGCCCGCACCACCCGCGCCGCGGCCCGCACCCGAGAGGACGAGGCGACCGCCCTGAGGGCCTCGGCCGAGGCGGCGCGCAAGGAGGCGGCGGCCTCGCGATCCGAGGCGAAGGAGAGGCGCGAGGAGGCGGCGGGGCTCCGCGCCGAGCTGAAGGAGGCGAGGAGGAAGGGCTTCGAGCAGGCGGAGGCCCAGAAGCGCCTCGGGGGGGCGGCGGCGCTGCGCGAGGAGATCGACAAGGTCACCGCTCGCCTCGCCGAGGCGCGGGCCGAGGCGGCCCACGGCGCCGAGCGGGTGAAGGCGCTCGAGGCCCAGCTGGAGAGGTCGGCGAAGGAGCTGGAGCGAGCGCGCGCCGCCGCGGCCGAGAAGAAGATCGAGCCGGCACCGCCCCCGCCGCCGGCCCCCGCGCCGCCGGTCGCGGACCCGGCCGCCGAGGCGGGGAAGCTCGCCGCCGAGGCGGGGAAGCTCGCCGCCGAGGCGGGGAAGCTCGCCGCCGAGAAGGAGCGCGCCGACAAGGCCGAGGGCAAGCTCGCCGAGGTCCGCAAGAAGGCCGCCGAGCTGGAGAAGGAGCTCAAGGTCGCGCGCGGCCGGATCGAGACCGAGAAGCGCGTCTACAAGGTGCAGAAGGGCGAGCTGGACCTGGCGGCGGACCGCTACGCCGAGCTGCGGCGCCGCCACGACGGGCTCAAGAAGGACCACGAGGAGCTGCTCGACGCGGTGCGCCAGGCCGCGAGGGAGGAGCGCCGGCTCGCCGGGGAGGAGAAGAGCGAATCCGGCGCCGAGAGCCCGGCCCCCGCCGAACGCGGCTAGCCGCGGTTCGCGGTTCGCGATCACCCGAGCGAAAGCGCCGCGCCGGTTTCCCCTCTCCCTGGAAAGGAGCGGGAACTCGAGAATCCTGGAGACGATCGGAGGGTGAGGGTCGGCGTCCCGTCCCCTCACCCCAGCCCTCTCCCCCTCCGGGGGAGAGGGGGATCGAATACCGGTCCTTTCTCGGCAGCCCGCTAGCCCGCGTTCGCGAGCAGCTTGAAGAGCGGGGCCAGGTCGCGGAACGCGCCGAGCACGTCGCCCACCGCGAGGCTCCGCGCCTCCTCGCGCGACCAGGCGACGCCCAGGTCCACGCCGGGCAGCCGGCCGCGCGCGGCGGGCGCCAGCTCCTGGGCCACCTCCTGCCAGAAGGCCGCCGAATGGGCGGGCGCGACGTCCGGGAGCTGCTCCTGGTCCCAGTCGAGGTACTGCCGGAGCTTGCGGAAGGGCTTGCCCTTCCGCGACAGGTTCTGCGCCTCGCGCTCGATCGCGCGCCTCATCGCCGCGGTGCGCCCGGAGTCGCCGCGCACGCCGACGCGGGCGTGCAGCTGCTCGCGGCTCACAGCCAGCGCCAGGAAGGGAAGGCCGCGGTAGCCCTTGGGGCTCTCCGAGAAGGCCACGAGCAGCTCGCCGGGAGCCGCGCCGCGGCGCCGGGAGGGCCTCGCGCCGTGCGGGTGGAGGTCCTTGCCGGCCACGCGCGAGAGGCCGGCGGCGATCTGCTGCCCGAGGGCGAGCAGCTTCGGCTGGACCTGCCGCTCGAGCGCCAGGGCGCGCTCCTCGGGGTCGTCGATCTCGAAGACGGCGAAATCCTCTGGACCGATGCCGATGCCGGCCATGTGGGGACTCCCCCGAGGTGACGGGCGATTCTACCACGCGATTGACTGGCCGAACTCGCCTGTTAAGGTGGACCGCCCATGCAGAAGGCGCAGCGCCTCCTCGATCTGGCCGCGTTCCTCTTGCGGGCAGCGGAGCCGGTCTCGTGGCGGGAGATCCAGGAGCAGTTCCCGGAGGACTATGGCGGGTCCTCGGGAGAGGCCTCCATCCGCAAGTTCGAGCGGGACAAGGCGGAGCTGCTCGAGCTCGGCATCCCGGTGCGCTACGTCGTCGGCGACGAGGACCTCGCGGCCGGCTACCTCATCGAGAAGGACGAGTTCTACCTCCCCGACCTCAAGCTCGAGCCCGGCGACCTCGCGCTCCTCTACCTCGCGGGGTCGGCGGCGCTGGCGAAGGGAGCGTTTCCCTACGTCCGCGACCTCGCCCACGCCCTGAACAAGCTCTCCTTCGCGGCGCGCGCGCCCGGCGCCTCGGAGGCGGCGGCGGTGGCGGCGCTGCGGCTCTCCGCGGGCGAGGAGCCGGAGGAGGGGCCGGCGAACGTGGCGCGCTGGCTCGAGGCCCTCTCCCAGGCGCTGGCCCACAAGAAGCGCGTCCACCTCGTCTACGCCGGCGCCGAGCGGCGCGGGCGGACCGAGCGCGACGTCGACCCGTACGGCCTCTACCAGAGCGGCGGGGCCTGGTTCCTCTCCGGCTGGTGCCACCTGCGCCAGGACCTGCGCACCTTCCACCTCGGGCGCATCGTCTCGCTGGTGGTGAACCCGGCCGCGCCCCGCACGCCGGACTTCAAGGTGCAGAAGGACTTCTCCCTCGCGGCGACGGCGACCCGCGAGCCCTGGGAGTACCGGGTCCACGCGCCGGTGCGGTGCCGCATCCGGCTCGAGCCGCCGGTGACGCCGGAGGCGCAGGGCTCCTTCGGGCCCCGCGCCCGGGTGAAGGAGAAGGGCGGCGCCGTGGAGGTGGAGGTCCTGGCCACGAACGGCGAGGCCCTGATCCGCCACGTCCTCTCGCTGGACCGGGCCGAGATCGCGGCACCGCGCTCGCTGCGGGACCGGGCCCGCGACGCGCTGCGGGCGCTGGCGAGGAGGCTCCCGTGAGCCGCGCCGCGCCCAAGGCCCACAAGGCCGATGCGCGCGATCGGCTGCGCCGCGTCCTCTTCCTCGTTCCCTACGCGGTGCGCCACCCCGGCATCCCGGTGCGCGACCTGGCGCGCCGCTGCGGGATCTCGGAGAAGCAGCTCCTCGACGACCTCGACTTCCTGCTCGGCGTGGGCTGCCCGCCCTTCGCCCCCGACGACTTCCTCGACCTCTACGTGGAGGGGGACCGGGTCTACGTGGCGCTGCACCAGAGCTTCTCCCGGCCGCCGCGCTTCACCGAGAGCGAGGCGGCGGCGCTGGCCGCCGCGGCCCAGGCCCTCGGCGGCGAGGGGAAGGACCGGGTCCTCCGCGCGCTCCGCGACTCGGTGCCGCGGGACCGGCGGGCCAGCTTCGACGAGCTCGTCACCCGCATCTACGCCGGCTCGCCGCCGGCTCGCGACTCGCTGCTCGGCCGCATCCAGCGGGCCATCGCCGAGCGCCGGGCGCTCCGGCTGCGCTACTTCACCCCCTCGCGCGGCGCCGAGTCGGAGCGGACGGTCCACCCCTACACGCTCGCCCAGCGCCTCGGCCACTGGTACCTGTACGGCCACGACGAGGGGCGGGGGCGGGCGCTGCCGTTCCGGATCGACCGCATCCGCGAGTGCGCCCCCTCCGACGCCCGCTTCGAGCCGCCCTCCGAGCAGGAGCTGGCGAAGGCCCGGCTCTTCTCGGAGGCGACGGGCACGCCCATCCGCATCCGGCTCGGTCCCCTCGCCGCCGCCTGGGCCCTCGCCCGGCCGTGGAGCTACCGGGTGGTGAGGCGCGGGCCGAAGGGGGCGGTGACGGTCGAGGTGCCGGGTGTGGACGAGGAGTGGGCCACCCGCTTCGCGCTCTCCTACGGCGGGGCCGCCGAGGTGATGGGGCCCCCCTCGGCCCGGCGCCACTTCGCCGACGCCGTCCGCCGGACGCTCCACCGGTACCGCTGACCGCCGATGGCGGCGGGTTCTACCCATGGGGTCCTGCCCCAGGGTGTCCAGCGACCCAATCCATTCTCCCGGAAACAGGGCCTTTTTTCGGGCACGCTGCACGCATGACCAAGCGCCGAGAGCAGCACCCGGAGGTGTCCACCCGTGGCCCGAGTCCTCATCGTCGACGACGTCGAGATCGTACGCAAGGCGCTCCAGATCGGCGTCCAGAAGATGGGTCACGAGGCCGACGGCGCCTCCGACCCCCGCCAGGCCCTGGAGCTGGCTCGCCGGAACCCGCCCGACCTGGCCCTCGTGGACTACCGGATGCCGGGGATGGACGGCGTCGCCTTCTTCGACGCCATGCGCACGGCGCTCGGCGATCGCTGCCCCAAGGTGCTCTTCGTGTCGGCGACGCCGGCCGAGGAGGTGAGGCGTCGCCTCGAGCCCACGGGCCTCTCGCCCATCGGCTTCGTGAAGAAGCCCTTCCACCTCGACGACCTGTGGAAGGTCCTCGAGGAGGCGCTGGCGGCGTAGCGGCCGGCTGGGGACGAGTCGCGCGAGGCCGCCCGGCGGCGGGGGACGAGCCCCCGCCCTACCGCTTCAGCCCGGCCCACTCGAAGAACAGGTCGGCGACGGCGCACAGGTCCTTGTCGCCACGCCCGCTCTCCATGGCGTCGGCGAACAGTCGCCGCACCGCCGAGTTGATGGGCATCTTCGCGCCCTGCTCGGCGGCGGCCTCCTGCGCCAGCCGCTGGTCCTTCTCGGCGAGCGCGATGGCGAAGCGCGGCGACCAGTCCCCGGCGAGGATCTGCTCGCCCTTCATGAGGTAGATGGGCGAGTGGAAGCTCGAGGCCTGCACGGTCTCGATGATCCTCGCCACCTCGAGGCCTCCGGAGGCGCCGAGCGCCAGCGCCTCGCCGAAGCCGGTGATCATCGCGCCGCCGATGGCGTTGACGACGAGCTTCATGAGGGCGGCCTGGGGAGCGGTGTCGAGCTCGATGATGCGCGCCGAGATGGCGTGGATCGCGGCGCGCGCCCGCTCGCGGGCCTCGGCCGGGCCGCCGACGACCACGGTGAGCTGGGCCTTCTCGGCCGCGGCCTTCGAGCCGAGGAGCGGCGCGCACAGGAACTGGGCGCCGCGGGCCCGCACCCGCTCGTCCACCGACCGGGCCGCCTTGGTGCCGGCGGTCGAGGTGTCGATGAACACGCCGCCCTTGCCGAGGCCGGCGAGGGCCCCGTCGGGGCCCTCGAGCACGGCGTCGAGCGCCTTCTCGTCGGCGAGGCAGGCGAAGACCAGGTCCTGGCCGGTGGCGCACGCGCGCGGCGTCGTGGCGAGCGTCGCGCCCTTCCTTACGATCGGCTCGGCGCGGGAGGTCGTGCGGTTCCAGACCGTCACCGTGTGGCCGGACTTGCGGAGGTTGTTGGCCATGGGCGCGCCCATGGTCCCGAGGCCGAGGAATCCGATCTTCATGGTTTGCCCTTTGTAACTCAGGCGGGCGTTCGGCGGAAAGGGTGTCCTGGGGACCCGCTCCGGAAAGGCCCTGGCGTGCCGGACTGCGCCATGCGAGTGTGGGCGGCCGCCACGCGGGAACGGCGGCAAGGCCACGGAAAGAGACATGGAATACAAGGATGTCATCGTCGTCGGCGGAGGGGTGAGCGGGCTCGCCTTCGCCTACCACGCGGCGGCCGCGGGACGCGACACCCTCGTCCTCGAGGGAGCGCCCCGGGCGGGAGGCTGCATCGACACCCGCCGCCTCGGATCGGGCTACTGGTTCGAGATGGGCGCGCACACCTGCTACAACTCCTACGGCGGCCTCATCGAGATCGTGGAGGGGAGCGGGATCGCGGATCGCATCCTGCCGCGAGGCGAGGCCCGCAAGACCTTCGGGCTGCTCCGGGACGGCGTCCTCACGACCATGGGCCCGCTCTCGGTCTTCCTGCAGTTCGACCCATGGGAGCTGCTCCGTTCGGCGCCCCTCGGGATCTTCTCGACGAAGAAGGGCCAGACCACCTACGCCTGGTACTCGCGCGTGGTCGGCAAGCGGAACTACAACGCGGTGCTCGGGCCCTTCCTCGCGGCCGTGCCCTCCCAGAGCGCCGACGCCTTCCCGGCGTCGGGGCCGGGCTCGCTCTTCAAGAAGCGGCCGCGCCGCAAGGACGTGACGAGAAGCTTCACCCTGCAGGGCGGGCTCGGCGCGGTGATCGACGCCGTCGCCGCGCGGCCCGGGGTGACGCTGCGGACCGGGGTCGTGGCGCGGGAGGTGCGCCGCACGGGCGACGCCTACGAGGTGGCGACTTCCACGGGCACGACCTTCGCGTCGCGCGAGGTGGCGCTGGCGGTCCCGCCCTCGACGGCGGCGGCGCTCGTGCGCGGCGTCCATCCGGAGCTCGCCGCGCAGCTCGCCCGCGTCAGGATGGCCTCGGTGGAGACGCTGGGCGTGGTGGTGCCGAAGGAGAAGGTCCGGCTGCCCGAGGCGGCGTTCCTCGTGCCCCTCGACGACGTGTTCCACTCGGCGGTGACGCGCGACACGGTTCCCGACGCGGGCTTCCGCGCCTTCGCCTTCCACTTCAAGCCCGGCCACGGGCGCGAGGAGAAGCTGTCGCGCATCGCCGACGTGCTGGGGGTGGGCCAGGGCGACCTCGCGCAGGTCGAGGAGAAGACCACCGTCCTGCCGTCCCCCGTGCTCGGCCACGACGCGCTGGTGCGCGAGGTCGACCGGCTGCTGGAGGGCTCCCGCCTCGCCCTCACCGGGAACTACTTCGAGGGGCTGGCCATCGAGGACTGCGTGCAGCGGTCCAAGGCGGAGTGGCGGCGGATCGCGAGCCTCTAAAGCGTATCAGGCTCGAGGCCGCCGCCGCCGCGCCGGCGGCGCGCCGAGCAGGGCGGCCAGCCGATCCGCGAGCGCGCGCGAACGCCGCTCCCGCGCCGGGGCGACGAAGATGGTGTCGTCGCCGGCGATGGTGCCGAGCACGCCGGGCATCCGCGAAAGGTCGATGGCCCGCGCCACCGCCGGCGCGCTTCCGGGATGGGTGCGGACGACCACCAGGTGCCCGTTCGCCGCGATCGACGTGACGAGCCCGCGCACCGCGCCCACGCCGTCGCCCGGCCCGTCGTCCGACAGCTCGTAGACCGTCCCGCCCTCGGGCCGGTGGACGCGGCGCGCTCCCAGCCGGGCGAGGTCGCGCGAGAGGGTCGCCTGGGTGGCGCGGAAGCCCGCCCGCCCGAGCGCGGCGAGCAGCTCCTCCTGCGTGGCGATGGGCCGGCCCCGGAGGATGCGGGCGACGGCCTCGCGGCGGCGGCCGGGCGCGGTCACTGCTTGTACACCAGGGAGCCGACTCCTCGATCGGTGAAGAGCTCGGCGATGACGGTGTGGGGCTGCCGGCCGTCGAGGACGTGGACCCGCTCGACGCCCCCGTCGAGCGCCCGCAGGATGGCGAGCGCCTTGTACTTCATGCCTCCGGTGATGGCCCCAGCCGCGATGCGCTGGGCGAGGTCCTGGGCGCTGAGCTGCCGCAGGAGCTGGCCGTCCGGGTAGGACTCCAGGATCCCCGGCACGTCGGTGAGGTAGATGAGCTTCTTCGCGCCGAGCGCGGCGGCCACGGCGGCCGCCACGTCGTCGGCATTGATGGAGATGCTTCCCCCGTCCTCGCCGATGCCGATGGGGGAGATGACCGGGATGTAGCTCGACTTGAGGAGCATGCGGAGGAAGTCCTTGTTCACCTCCGTCACCTCCCCCACCTGGCCGAGGTCGCGCCCGCTCTCGTGCTGCAGCTTCTTCGCCCGGAGGAGCTGGCCGTCCTTGCCGGAGACGCCCACCGCCCCGGCCTCGCGGCGGTTGAGCAGCGCCACCAGCTCCTGGTTCACCTTGCCGGACAGCACCATCTCGATGAGCGGGAGGCTCGCGGCGTCGGTGATCCGGAGGCCGTCCACGAACTCGGAGCGCTGCCCCTCGCGCTCGAGCGCCCGGGTGACCTCGGGGGCGCCGCCGTGGACCACGACCGGCTTCAGCCCCACCCGCTTGAGGAGCACCACGTCCTCGGCGAAGGCCTCCTTGAGGCTCTCCTTCACCATCGCCGCCCCGCCGTACTTGATGACCGCCACCTGGCCCGAGAAGGCGGCGATGTACTTGAGCGCCTCGGCGAGCAGCGTCCGCTTGAAGGCGGGGGAGTAGCTCGCGACGTTCTCCTCCTTGGCCACCATGCCGTCCGGCTTCTGGACGATCATCGAGGCGTAGTCGGCGTTGATCCGGACGTAGTCGTAGGAGAGGTCGCAGCCCCAGGCGGTGGCCCGGGCGTCGCCGTCGGCCAGCTCCACCAGCGCGTCGACGCGCGGCTCCCGCATGCGGATCTTGAGGGCCTCGCGGTCGAAGTCCACCGGGGCCCCGCCGCCGAAGACCGGGACGCCCTGGATGGTCACGCGCGCCTGGAAGGGGTCGATGGCCCAGCCGCGCGTGCCGGCGCGCGCGCCGACGGTGGCGAGGATGCGCCCCCAGTTCGGGTCGGAGCCGAACAGGGCGGCCTTCACGAGCGGAGAGCCGGCGGTGGCGCGTGCACAGTCCCGCGCCGCCTCCTCGGTGGGCGCGCCGGTGACCACCACCTCCAGCATCTTGGTCGCGCCCTCGCCGTCGGCGGCGATGGCGCGGGCCATCTCGCCGCACAGGTCGGAGAGAGCCGCCTCGAGCACCTCCAGATCGGGTCCAGGCTCGGCGATGCGGGGATTCTGGGCGAGGCCGTTGGCGAGGACGAGGACGCAGTCGTTGGTGGACATGTCGCCGTCCACCGTCACCATGTTGAAGGTCCGCGAGACCGCCCGCTGGAGCGCCTCCTGCAGGAGCTTCGGAGTCACGGCCGCGTCCGTCGCGACGACGCAGATCACCGTGGCGAGCTGCGGCGCGATCATCCCCGACCCCTTGCAGATGGCCGTGAGGGTGGCGGCCTTGCCCCCGAGCACCACCTCCCGGGCCGTCATCTTGGGCCGGGTGTCGGTGGTCATGATGGCCTCGGCGGCGAGGTCGGCGTGGTCGCCGAGCTGCTCCAGGAGCGCCGGCATCGCCTCCACGATCTTGTGGGCCGGCAGCCGCACGCCGATGACGCCCGTCGAGGCGGTGAGCACCGCCCGCTTCTGGACGCCGAGGGCCTGGGCCGCCGCGGCGCGGATGGCGGCGACGTCCTCGAGCCCGGCGGGCCCGGTGAGGGCGTTGGCGTTGCCGGAGTTGACGACGACGGCGCGCATGCCCTCGGCAGGGACCCGGTCCCTGGCGTCGAGGACCGGCGCGGCGCAGGCCCGGTTCGCGGTGAAGACGCCGGCGGCGGCGGCCGGAGCGTCGGAGACGACGAGCGCCACGTCCCTGCGCTGCGGCTTCAACCCACAGGCGACGCCGGCGTAGCGGAAGCCCTTCGGGATCTTCAATGTCACCCTCCGACGAGGTCGAGGGCCAGCGCCTCGTCCCAGCCCAGCGCGGCGTTCATCGCCTGCACCGCCTGGCCGGCGGCGCCCTTCACGAGGTTGTCGATGGCCGACACCGCAACGGCGAGGCCGGTGCGGGCGTCGGCGGCGGCGCCGACGTGGCAGCGGTTGGTGCGGACCACGTCCTTCACCGCCACCTGCTCGGCCGGGAGCGCCTTCACGAAGCGCTCTCCTGCGTAGCTCTTCGCGTACGCGGCCGCGAGATCGGCCGCGCCCGCGCCCTTCTCGAGCCGCAGCGTGCAGGTGGCGAGGATGCCGCGGCGGATGGGCACGAGGTGCGGGGTGAAGGAGATGGGGCCGCACCGCCCGGCGTAGCGGGCCACGGTCTGCTCGATCTCCGGCACGTGCTGGTGCCGGCCGATGCGGTAGGCCCGCAGGTCCTCGTCCACCTCGCAGAAGCTGAAGTCCTCGCTCGACCTGCGTCCGGCCCCGGAGACGCCGCTCATGGCGGCGACGGCGATGCCCTCCGCGGAGACCACGCCCGCCCGGAGCAGCGGTGCGAGCGCGAGCGCGATGGCGGTGGCGTAGCAGCCGGGGTTGGTGACGAGCCTCGCGCCGCCGAGCGCGTCGCGGGCCAGCTCCGGCAGGCCGTAGCGCGCCTCGGCGAGGAGGGCCGGGGAGGTATGGGGAAAGCCGTACCAGCCCGGGTAGGCGGCGGGGTCGAGGAGCCGGAAGGCGCCGGAGAGGTCCACCACCCGGACGCCGCGTGCCAGCAGCCGCGGGGCGAGCTCCAGAGATACCTCGGCCGGGGTGGCGAGGAAGGCCACCTCGGCGTCGAGGTCCGGCGCCCCGGCGAGCGCCCGGTAGCGCAGCGCCGCCGCCTCGGGGCCGAGCGGGAGGCGGTCGCCGGCGGAGGCGTCGCTCCAGCGATCCGAGAAGAGGGCGGAGAGCCGCACGCGAGGGTGGCGCGCCAGGATCCGGGTGAGCTCGAGGCCGGAATAACCCGAGGCCCCGACGACGGCAGCGGAGACCGTATGCATGTGGTTGCATAAATATGCAACCGGGCCGGAAAGTCAACGGGCGGGCGGAAGAAAGGCGGGCGCCGGCGAACGCCGGCGCCCGCGAAGTGCCCAGGAGAGGACTCGAACCTCCACGGCCTTGCGAC
>Ga0209797_10001039_pt1 | contig 13948 bp, 8 predicted proteins | sample DOMMetBare3Fresh_2_FD_187472 | JGI IMG/M metagenome (GOLD analysis project Ga0209797, IMG submission 187472) | Wetland sediment microbial communities from St. Louis River estuary, USA, under dissolved organic matter induced mercury methylation -... | ecosystem: Environmental > Aquatic >... | reverse complement strand
TTGCTTTTGCCCCGTCGCTTTCCATGAATACTTCGTAGCCGCGGCTTTCCAGGCTTTCCTTTACAATTTTGCCTAGGAATAGTTCGTCTTCAACGTATAAAATTTTTGTTTTGTTCATACTGTTTCCTTACACCCCTTTAGGGGATGGGGGTTTTGGGTAAACTAATAATAAATTTTGTTCCCAGCCCCGGCTGGCTTTCCACTTCTATACTTCCTTTATGCTTCTGTACTACATGCGCCACATAGCTTAATCCCAGTCCATAACCTTTTGAGTTATGTGTATCACCGGCAGGTACACGGAAAAATTTTTCAAACACTTTTTCTTTATACTCCGGTGAAATACCAATGCCATTGTCAGCCATGGCCATCACTACAAAATCTTCTTTTTCTTTGAGATCAATTTTTATGGCCGTGTTACCATTACCATATTTCAGCGCATTATCCAGCAAGTTATAGACAACACTTAATAAATGAAGTTTGTCTCCCTGCATATTTGTGTCACCTTCCTGACTAACGGAAACGGTTGCATTGTTTTTTTCAATCTGCAACCTCATGGATGAAACCACTTCTTCCACCACATTTTTTAAATTAACCGGCTCATATCTTAACTCGATTTCTTTATTCTCAAACATGGAAAGCTTGAGCACTTTATCTACAAGCAGTGAAAGACGCTGAAGCTCATTTTGCGAAATATCAAGATATTCTTTTGTCCGTAGTGGATCATTTATCGCATTAAAACTCCTTAAGGCTTCAATGGCAACGCCAACAGTAGCAATAGGTGTTTTCAATTCGTGGGTGATGTTGCTGATGAATTCATTTTTTATTTCTGTTAATCTTCTTTGCCGCATCAGGTTGCGGTAAAGTAAAACAAATGAAAAGATGGTAACGCCAACAAGAAAAAGAGAAAAGAGAATAGGAGCCGTAAGTTTTTTTAGCAGGTAACTGAAAGAGTTACTGATATTCATTTCGTAAGTAACCGGGTGAGCAAAGCCAATTGTTATTTTGTTAGAAGGGCCTCTTGCATCCGGCCTCATTCTTTCAGATCGTTTTAGGCTATCGTTCCTGGAAATGGAATATGAAACAGCTATTCCATCTTTTTTTAAAGCCGAGTTAAAAGATGAATCTATTTCTTTTACCCGGAGAGAATCCTGGAGAGAATCAACATTATATAAAAAACGAATGATTTCACCGGGATGTCCTCCTCTTTCCAGTGTTATATCTTTTGTATTGTCACCACTAATAGAAGTTTTTGCTTTTTGCAACGAAATGGTTACATCTGTGTTTTTTTCCCGGGGAAAAATCTGCTCTTTGTCATTTTGTAAAATGACCATTTTATTTTTATCAGGATGCTGATTTCTTTTTGGTAAAAAAGAATCGTTGACATTTATTGTTATGTCATTTAATAATCCTGCTGCCGCTGCCTCTCCCTGAAAAAATGCCTGGGACGGGCCTCCTTCCATTACCTCGAGATTGAACTTGCCTGTAGTATCATTAAAAAATTTATCGAGCTTCAGTTTTTTTGCCTGTAAGCCGCGAATAGTTTCTCCGAATAATACATTGCTTCGCAGTTCGAGGTTTTTTTTATCCTTCAGATAATTTTCTCTTAACCAGTATAGCTGGAACCCGGCAATTATCATAATAGGAATTGCCATGAATAACAATAAACCTTTATGATGAAGTACCCCCTGGTGTTTAAGCCCCTGTATATTTTTCCCGCTTTTCATTTCAAGCACAAATTTAACCATTCGGCTACCGCAACCGGAGGGTCTTTAACCTTTATTAACCTTAAAACAAGGAAGCTTAACTTGCACAATACAAAAGCAATTATAGCTTTGGCAAAACAAATTTTATATATGAAAAAGATAATGATAGCAGCAGTTATCCTGGTTAGTTTACCTGCATTAGCCCAGGTAAAAGAAGGAAAAATAATTTATGAAAGAACCATGCAACTGCAAATACAGATTGCAGATGATAACCCGGCCATGCGGAATATGATTCCAAAAGAAAGGAAAGACAAGTATGAACTTTCATTTTCAAACAATAAAAGTTTATGGCAGCGAATGGAAGATGAACAGGGGGATGAGATGAATTTTGGCGGTGATGGAGCACAAATCCGTTTTGTAATGCCCGGCAGTGATGATATCAGCTTTAACAACATGGATGAAATGAAAAAAATTGACCAGCGTGAACTTGGTGGAAAAATTTTTATTGTTACGGACAGCATACGCAGGTTGAACTGGAAAGTAGCTGGAGAAACAAAAACAGTTCTTGGTCACAATTGTATGAAAGCAACTGCACAACGTACACAGGAAAGTATGCGTATGAATATGGATAACGGTAATATGACAAGGCAAAAAGTAGTGGATACACTGAATATTGTTGCCTGGTTTACCAATGAAATTGCTGGCTCTTTGGGTCCCGATATTTACCAGGGCCAATTGCCGGGCACCATCCTGGAAATTGATATTAATAATGGAAGAAACACTTATCGTGCTGTTGAGATTTCTGAAAAAACTGATGCAGCAAAAATTAAAGAGCCAACCAAAGGGAAAAAAGTAACGGCTGATGAATTTGCCAAAGAACGGGAAAAACTTTTTTCTGACATGCAGCAGAATGGTGGTGGTATGAGGATGAATATCAGATCTAATTAATAATATATATTTTAGGAACTGAGCCCCGGCTTTGCCGGGGCTTTTTTATTTCAAAGTTTCATTTACCAGAAGTAAATCAATAATTTTAAAATATGGTTGGAATAATAGTTCAGCTTGCCCTTTCCTGGTTTATCATCTGGCTTTTTAATAAAGGCAACTTAAGTGTACTGGGATTTTTTCCTACTAAAAGGCGTATGCTCGATTTTGGAATTTTTTTCTTCATTACGGCTATTTGCTGTTCTTCAGATTTTTTTCTGCGGATGTATTTTGCAGAGCAGCAATGGAAAATCAATCCTGATATTTCTGGCAGTTTAATTTTTACCGGCCTTTGGTGGAATATAAAATCTGTTTTGTTTGAAGAACTTATTTTTCGCGGTGTATTACTTTATATCCTGGTTAAAAAGCTGGGTGCAGTTAAAGCAATCCTTATTTCAGCCATTGCATTTGGCATTTATCATTGGTTTTCTCATGAAGTAATTGGCGATGCAAAACAAATGGCTTTTACTTTTCTATTAACAGGTACAATGGGGTTATTGTATGCTTACGGATATGCAAAATCTTTTTCACTTTATATTCCCTGCGCCATTCATTTGGGATGGAATATAACCCGCAGCGTAATTTTTTCTGATTCTGTTATTGGTGACCAGTTATTCGTGCAGGTAAAACCAGTACCTGACGTTCAGGTTTCCTGGTTTATTTTTTTTGTTGTGTTACTGACGCCAATGCTCAGTGCCCTTGTAATAAATTTTTTATTGCTGAGGAAAAGAAAACAAGCAAACCCTGTTTAATAAGTATCGGTTCTATCTTCTAATTATAACATTAGCTCCTCTGCCACCGGGACCAGCATTAGCAGCCATTTTATTTAAACTATAAGTAAAGCTGAGTAAATAAAAACGACGAAGAACCCGGTTGCTTTGATCTTCTATATAATTAGAATTTGTAGTTCTTACGATTGCCTGGTTTTCATTCAACAGATCATGTACACTTAATTTTATTTCACCGCGGTTATATTTTAAAAATAATTTGCTGAAAGATGCATTCCACAACGGCACTTTGGCATTGTAGCCTGAGCTGCGCTGGCTGCTGATAGTGTAGCGAAAATCAGTTGAGAAATAAAAATTCTCAGGCAATTGCCAGCCAACATCTGCACCATAGTCCTGTGTAAAGTATTCATTATCCAAAGTTGACTGTATTGAATATTTTGCTTTGTTATAAGTAAAGCCACTACTTAGAGTCAGATCAATTTTATCTTTAAAACTTTTTGTTATTTCAATACTGGGGTCAATGCTTAGGTTCCTGATTTCATTTTGCACCGTATTGACAAACTGCTTTGTTTTACTGTAGCCAAAGCCGGTATTGAAATTTATATTGGCTTTGACAAATCTCAATGGCCAGCCGAGACTTAAGTCGTTATTCAGGTTATAAACGCCATCTACATTTACAGGTTTTGTTGTTTTTCTGCCAAAAGAATCAAGCACATCAAAATTTACAATACGGTTATTGGTAAAAGAATAACTGCTGAATAAGAAAAAACTTTTGCCACGAAATGGATTCATGCCGGTGTAGTTTACATTGATACGCTGTGTAAATTCCTGTTTCAAATCCGGGTTACCCACTTTAATATTTAACGGATTGCTGATGTCGGGTATAGGTTGCAGTTGTGTAACGGTTGGCTGATTCGTTGATGCCCTGTAATCAACCTGTAAATTTTTAAATCGTGTAAAATTGTACTGGAACCTTGCATTGGGTAACAGGTTATAAAAAGATTTGCTGATAACCGAATCTTTAAGGCCCGTCTTGATGGTCCCTTCCAATTCTGCATTTTGCCAGCTTACTCCTATTGCATAGTTATATTTCTTCTTTTGTGTACGGATCCGGATGCCGGCAGTCGTTGTACCATAAATATTTTCATAATTGTTAGTTTGCTTCTGGTTTAATTTGTCAAATTTTCCGGAGATATTGTTGAAGTCAAAAGTTTTTTTATCAGAAAAAGACCGGCTGTTATTTCTTGCCACGCTTAATTCAAGCAACGATTTTTTAAAAACCGGTTCTGTATAAACGGCTCTTGAAGTATAGCCCCTTGTTTCATTATCAGAAGTATTGTGTTGATTAATTGAATCAGTTTTTACAAGTATTCCGAGTTTGTTATAAAACTGGTTTACAGATTCCAGGTCGCCGTTCCCATCACTTGCATTCTGTGTGCTTCCAAGGCTCAATGAAAATGTTCTGCCTCTTCTTTTGAATTTTTTCCTGAATAAAACAGTTCCTGTAAAATTATACCCGTCGCTTGCAGAAAAATTATCACTGACACCGCGGTTACTTCTAAGCAATTGCTCTGATAAAGTTTCATAATCACTAAGCGAACGGTTTTTTGAATTCTGGATACTCAGGCTTGGTGTAAATTTTAATGAATGCATGGAATCAATTACATAATCATAAGTAAGATTAAACCGGTGTGTAATATTCTGGTTGTTTGTCCGGGAATTTTGATTATAGAAATAAGTAGAGTCCGGTAAAATATACTGTCGGCTAAGCCGTTGGTTTGTCACAGGATTATAACGGCTATAAAAATAATTGCTCTGTAGCTCCATCTTTTTACCAATAATATTATTATAGTTGGCGCCACCTGCCCAGGAAGTGTTTATTGCATTACTGTTTCCACTACCGGTAAGTCCTGATGCATCTGCTGAAGAAATATTAATGTTTATATTGCCGCCCCCGGTATTCATCTGGCTCAATCCGCCTGTAAAACTAAGAATGTCCATGAAGGAAAAGCCTTCGGCGTTTGTATTGTTTCCCATACCCAATACAGACATTTGTCTTGCTCCCTTGAATGAATTTATATTAGCCCGGCCCTGGTATCCTCCATCTGTACCTCCTCCTGCATTTACTTTTCCAAAAACACCTTTCTTTTTATCCTGTTTCAGTTTTAGGTTAATTGTTTTTTCACTTTGGCCGTCATCAAAACCAGTAAGCTGTGCAATATCACTTTGCCTGTCGTATACCTGTACTTTATCAACTGCATCGGCGGGTAAATTTTTTGTAGCAATCTTTGGGTCTGTTCCAAAAAATTCCTTCCCATCAACTGTCACCCTGTTTACTGTTTGCCCCTGTGCTTTTATGCTTCCGTCTTTTGCCACCTGCACGCCTGGAAGTTTTTTTAATAGATCCTCAACTACGGCGTTGGGTTTTGTTTTGAATGAACCGGCATTGTATTGTACGGTATCGCCGATTAGAGTTACCGGCGGTGCCTCCGCCATCAACACAATCTCTTCAAGTACTTTGTTTTTATCGCTTACTGCAATATTACCTAAATCAATATTTTTTGAGGAATCACTAATCGAAAATATTTTATTGACGTTGTGATAACTGACATGTGTTACCAGTAAACGGTAGTTCCCGTAACTGATATTATTCAGTGAAAAAACGCCACTGCCATTTGTCATGGTAAACGAAACAAGAGAAGAGTCTTTCTTATCAAGTAAAGTAATAGTAGCCCCGGCTATCGGTTGTTTTGCTATTGTATCAAAAATTATTCCCCGGATATTGCCATTTTTTTGAGCTGATAAAGCTGTACAAATTAAAGCAGAGAATATTATCAGTAAATATTTTTTCATGGTTGCCTATCTTTATTTCCGTCACGAAAATATTCTTATCGTTCTTCAAAAGTAGTTAAGCAGGGTTTCATTAATGTTAATGAAGGTTAATCTGTTTTTTCATAAAGTAAAACTTTTTAACGTTTTACTATTGCAATAAAGATGGGTATTTTATATCTTTACTACATACTTTTTCCTGAATTTATTCGTTAACTAAAAAAATCCGACATGAAAAACAAAGTAATCGCACATGGACATGAGGAGGCAAAGATTTACAAACACAATTATAAACCTTCTCTTAGTTTAATCAGGTTGATTCGTGCTGTATTGGGTGTTGCTATTTCCGGGCAGTCTCTTGCTGCTCATAAATATCATTACCGTAGAAAGTAACAGCCAACCCACTAACCCCAAAAATATAAGCAACATCCCGTTTTACGGGATGTTTTTTATTTGCCGTAATAATTCTATTGAAATACTTTGATACCCCTTTCCAGCATTTTTTGTATTTGCGGTGGCCCTTGCTGGTTACCACCCATGCGGTTTATATTAAACGTAAGTGTAAGAAGAAAAAACCTGGGTACTACATTGGCCCGTACATCTTCAAAATAGTTATCGCCAATATTCCTTGTTATCCCTTTATTTTGGTTTAGTACATCATAGGCTGTTAGTTTCACTTCGGCTGCTTTATTCTTCAAAAATTTTTTAGCAACTGCCATATTCCATAACATCATATTCTGATTATAGCCCTGTGTACGCCCGGTATTGACAAAATAATCAAAGTCGGTTAAAAAATAATAATCATTTTTAAACCTGTAACTGAAATCGGCAGAATAAGTCTGCCTTAAATATTCTGTGTTAGAGCCTGCCTGTAATGCATAACTTGCTTTATTATAAACCAGGCTTCCCGTAACACCAAAATCATATTTATTTTTACTGTAATTAAATCCAAAAATTTGTGTGATGGTTAAAATATCGGTATGCGTTTTCTTTTTATAAAATAAACTTACATCGCGGTTAAAAAATCCTATTGTTGTAAAGTTCAGGTTACTGCCTTTTAATTTTTTTATGGGAAATCCAAATGCAAAAAATCCTGTGCTGCTGAAAGCGCCATTAAGATTTTCCGGTTTGGTGATAAGAACTGTATTGGATAATGAATCAATACTGTTTACAATTTTATTAGCCGTATTGTTTATGCTCAGGTTAGCATTAAAAAACCTGAAATTAATGATGTTGAATGTGCTGTAGTTAATATTTAAGTTGTTTGAAAATTCCTGCTTCAGTAAAGGGTTACCGGTTTTTATCTGAAACGGATTGCTTACATCCGGCACATCCTGCAACTGGGCTACGGTGGGAGCATTTGTTCTTCCCCGGTAAAACATTTTGATATTTTTTGAACGGCTGAATGTATATCCAAAATTGGCACTGGGAAATAAGTTTGTAAATCGTTGTCTAATCGTGGTGTCTTTACCCGTAAGTGCTCTTATGCTGCGGTTATTCAGTTCGCTTAGCTGTATGGCCATCCCTAACTGGTAGTTATATTTTTTTTGACTCAACCTGAAATTTGCACCCAGCCTGCTGGAGTTATTTATATATTCAAAATAATTAGTTTGCTGCAGGTTTACTTTATCGTATTCCCCTGAGCTACTGTTAAAATCATACGTTTTTCTATCAGAGATATTATTGTTTCCGGAATAAGCATAATTAAATTCAATGAGTTTGTTTTTCCCTATAGGCTCAGTATATGAAGTACTGATTGTATTTAATTTTGTATTTGTATTCTGATCATCCTGTTGATCGAGATCTAATACATAGTGAACGGTACCATCCGGGTTGTATGTGTTGATGGGAGATTTGTTATTACTTTCAGACCCATTTTCATTATGGCCGCTTCTCCATCCCAGCGTAAATGTTCTTCCCGGCTTTACAAATTTCCTGCGATACAATAATTCTCCGTTATAATTCATGGCATCCCGGTCATCTTTTCTGGTTGTTCTCCCTGCTATCGCCAGGAATTCTTTTATTGCCCTTGAGTAGGTAAACGATGTGTCACTATATAGCCCGTTTGAGTTTTGTGAATTCAGGTTAGCTGTATATAATATAGAGTTTAGCGAATCGATTGCATATTCCCAGCGCATGCTTACACGATGAGTAATACTTCGGTTCTTAGTTTCGTTTGTTGTGCTAACCTCTGATGATGAGTCACCGGGAAATGAATTGCTTCGAAATTTATTTTGGGTAACCTGAAAATCATTTTGCGAAAAATTATAACTACTGCGGAAATCAATTTTTTTACCCCACAAATCATTATAATTTAACCCGATTGATTTCGGTGTGCTTACCCCGTTACTTCCGCCTCCGCCACCATTCAGTGCACTGAAGTTCATACCACCTCCTGTAAAAAATCCGCTGCCGCCGCTTTGTCCTATCTGGCCCATCCCCCCGGATGAAAAATCATTGAAAGTAAAACTTTGCTTATTGGTATTATTAGCAGAACCAATTAATGAAAAACGTTGGCTGCCTTGAAAATGATTGAAAGAAAGATTGCTTTCATACCGGCTATCAGTACCCCCACCTGCAGTTATTTTTCCAAAATCACCCCGGTTTCTGTCTTTCTTTAATTTGATATTTAAAGTTTTTGATCGGCTGCCATCATCAATCTTTGTAAATTTTGCCTGCTCACTCATATCATCAAATACCTGAATCTGATCCACCATATCGGCTGTTATGTTTTTTGTAGCCATCTTTGGATCGTTGCCAAAAAATTCCTTCCCGTCAACATACACTTTTTGTACTGTTTCTCCCATAGCTGTTATCGTACCGTCTTTTTGAACCTGCATGCCCGGTAATTTCTTTAATACATCTTCCACCGTGGCATTCGGTTTTGATTTAAAAGCATCTACTTTAAATGAGATTGTATCGCCATTTATTTTTACAGGGGCCGCATCCGTAACGACTACACCCGTTAATGTTTTATAATCTTTTTGCATTACCAGGTTTCCCAAATCAATAGTTTTCTTATCAGCCGAAATTGAAAATATTTTTTTCAGGTTTTCATACCCGGCAAAAGAAATAACAAGAAAATAGTTTTTGTATTCAAGATTTTTTATTTCAAAAAAACCCTTTTTATCAGAAATGGTATAACTGACAAGTGAAGAATCGGAAGCAAGAAGTACTGAGATTGTTGCTTCGCTCAAAGAAAGTTTTGCAGCCGTGTCCTGCACTACTCCTTTTACAGATCCGTTTGTTTGTGCTTTTGTAAAAAAAAAGAAAAATAACAGTAAAACTGACAGGACTACGTTCTTCATGGCTTGGATTTTCCGGAAACAAAGATAATTGCGTTGGCTGCAAAATGCAACCTGCTCTTGTTAGGGGCAATTACACTGCTTAAAACGGAAAAAGAAGTGTTTAATTGCTGAAAAGAATTGGTTTTCAAGAGTAAACAGCCAAAAAATAAAAGTATATAGTAACCGCTACTTTCAGGCTGGTAATTCACCCGAAACTCTGTATAAGTACCGATATGCTAATAAAACCTTTTATAGATTTGTAAAAAATGCTGATCCCCGCCTCCATCAAATCATTTTTACAAACTCCTTATGTTTTGTCAAAGGAACAAACAGAATTTTTTAAGATCAATTGCTTTATCAAACTTAAGGAAGTACTGAATGAAGAGACATTGAAATTTTTTAATTCAGCAATAACTGATCGTGTAAATAAGATGAACACCGTATCCACGACACTCGATGAAAGAAATACTTATGGCAAGGCATTCTTACAACTGATGAACCTCTGGCGTGAAGATGAAATAGTAAAGGAATTAATTTTCAGCAAACGCATTGCAAAACTTGCAACTGATTTAATGCAAACGAGCGGTGTGAGGCTATATCATGACCAGGCATTATTTAAAGAAGGGGGTGGCGGCATTACTCCCTGGCATGCTGATCAATATTACTGGCCGTTAGAAACTGATAAAACCATTACTGCATGGATTCCTTTACAGGCCTCAGCATTGGAACTTGGCCCCCTTGAGTTTAGCGCCAGTAGCCACCAGATAGTAGAAGGAAGAGAATTGGAAATAAGTGATGAAAGCGAAGCCATGATTCATCAAAGATTAAAAGTTACCGACTTTAAACATGTAATAGAACCTTTTGATGCAGGAGAAATCAGTTTTCATTCAGGTTGGGTTTTTCACAGGGCCGGGATAAATAGTACTGACCAGGTGAGGAAAGTAATAACGATCATTTACATGGATAAAAACATGAAGTTGAAAAATCCTGAAAACAAAAATCAGATAGCTGACTGGAATACCTGGTGCCCCGGCGCAAAAGTTGGGGAAATAATTAATTCTCCTCTTAATCCGGTTTTATTTGAATACTAAAAAATCAATTTGTGATAAAAATTATACCCGGGCTATTCGCTTGTATTTTTTTGTCTCTGACTACTACTGCACAAATTGAACAGGTGGAGCCACTCAACTGGTGGATAGGAATGAAAAATCAAAACCTGCAGTTATTAATTCATGGGAAAAATATTGGCGAATCTGTTCCGGTCATAAATTATCCCGGTGTTGTCATTAAAAAAATAAATAAAGCTGATAGTAAAAATTATTTATTCATTGATTTACTGATTGCAAAAAATACCAAACCCGGAAAATTTGATATTAATTTTAAAAAAGATGGTAAAATAATTTATACTTACAACTACTCATTGCTTGCAAGGAAACAGGAAGCGGCACAACTAAAAGGTTTTAATTCTTCAGATGTAATTTATCTTATTACGCCTGATCGTTTTGCCAATGGAGATTACAGCAATGATGTTGGAGCCGACATGCGGGAAAATAAAATCAACCGGAGCAATGAAACATCCAGGCATGGTGGCGATATACGGGGCATAATTAATCATCTAGATTATATTTCTGAAATGGGGTTTACTGCCATCTGGCCTACACCAATGCTGGAAAACAATATGCCCGTCACGAGTTATCATGGCTATGCAATTACCAATCGTTATAAGGTTGATCCACGGTTTGGAACTTTGGATGAGTACAAAGAGCTTGCTGAAAAAGTAAAACAAAAAGGTATAAAGTTAATTTTTGACGATGTTATTAATCATACAGGTATCTATTACTGGTGGAAGAATGATTTGCCTTTTAAAAACTGGATAAACAAACCAGATTCATTGCAACTTTCAAATAATCGCAGGACGGTAAACCAGGATAAATATGCTTCCTCTTATGACAAGGATTTACTGATCAATGGCTGGTTTGATAAATCCATGCCGGATTTGAACGGGCAAAATCCTTTTTTAGCAAATTACCTGATTCAAAATTCGATCTGGTGGATAGAAACATTACAGCTAGGTGGAATCCGGCAGGATACTTATCCTTACTCAGACAAAACATTTTCAAAAAACTGGAGTTGCAGCATCATGAATGAATATCCCAATTTTAATATTGTGGGTGAAGAATGGAGTTACAATCCGTTGATCACTTCTTACTGGCAGCAGGGAAAGAAAAATGAAGATGGTTATATAAGTTGTTTAAAATCTGTAATGGATTTTGCATTGCAATCGGCATTGATACAGGCATTAAAAGAACCGGAAGGACCTGATTTTTCAAAAGGGCTTACAAAATTGTATGAGGCATTGGCCAATGATTTTGTCTATGCAAATCCAAAAAGTATTTTAGTCATGGGCGACAATCATGATATGGACAGAATTTTTACACAACTAAATAAAGATGTTGATTTAACAAAAATGGCATTGACTTATTTGCTTACTGTTCGTGGTATTCCAGAATTGTATTATGGTACTGAAATATTGATGGACAATTCAACACATCTGAACAATCATGGTTATATCCGTTCAGATTTTCCGGGAGGATGGAAGGAAGATAAAGTAAATGGTTTTACCGGTACCAGCCTTTCTCCTGATCAGTTAATTTTCCGGGGTTATGTAAAAAAATTATTAAACTGGAGAAAAAATAACCCTGTGATTGCAAATGGAGAAACGCTGCACTTTGCACCTTTTGATGGTGTGTACGTTTATTTCCGATTCACCAAAGAAAAGACAATCATGGTTGTGTTAAATAAAAACGATAAATACACGACGATTGAGACAAAACGATTTGCCGAAATATTAAAAAACAAGACCACAGCAGTGAATGTAATGAGTGGCGAAAATGTTTCACTTAAAAACTCTTTTACCGTAAAAGGAAAAACTGCCACGATATTTGAGATTAAGTAAAGCTAAAACAGGTTAAGAGAATAAATATTCCACATCCTCCCTCGTCAATGATTTTACAAATGAGGAATCATCAGCAATCAGATCTTTTGCCAAAGCTCTTTTCTTTTCCTGCAGTTGCACAATTTTATCTTCAATCGTGTCTTTGCAAATCATCCGGTAAGCAAAAATATTTTTCTCCTGGCCGATACGGTGAGTCCGGTCTATGGCTTGTTGTTCTACTGCCGGGTTCCACCAGGGGTCAACTATATAAACATAATCTGCCGCTGTAAGATTTAAGCCCACGCCACCTGCTTTCAATGAAATTAGAAACACACGTTTGCTGCTGTCATTCTGAAAACTTTGAATGGCTTTTTCCCTGTCTGGTGCTGAAGTGCTGCCATCAAAATATTCGTAAGGCACGCCAAGTTTTTCTAATCTTTCTTTAATTAATGCCAGCATGCCCAGGAACTGAGAAAAAATCAGCGCCTTATGATCACCTATATTTTCTGTAATCTCTCTTGACAATTCATCAAGCTTGATTGAATGGTTTTCAAACTTTTCATCTTCATTCAAAATAGAAGGCGAATCACAAATCTGTCGCAACTTCATAAGACCTTGCAGGATTGTTAACTGAGATTTATTAATGCCCTGTGCTTCGATAGTGCCTAATATCTGGTTACGGAAATCATTGCGGTATGCATCATAAATATTCCTTTGTTCTTCTTCCATTTCACAATACAAAATAGTTTCTGTTTTATCGGGCAGATCTTTGGCCACCTGTTCCTTAGTGCGCCGCAGAATAAATGGATAAAGAATTTTTTTCAGGTGATCTTTCCTCTCCTGCTCCCCGAATTTATCAATAGGTATTGCAAACTCCTGACGGAAATACTCCATGCTACCCAGCATACCGGGGTTTAAAAAATTCATCTGTGCATAAATGTCAAATGTGTTATTCTGCAGCGGTGTACCACTCATACAAAGCCTGTGTTTCGCATTTAATAAAGATGCAGCCCTGGTTACTTTGCTCGCCGGGTTTTTTATTGACTGGCTCTCATCCAGCACCAGGTAATCAAGATCAATCGTCAGCAGCAATTTTATATCACTGCGCAAGGTGCCATACGTGGTAATGATAACATCAACTTGTTCAAGGATCGCTTTATCTCTTGCTCTTGTAGCTCCATGATGAATATGGTAAGTAAGATTTGGTGTAAACTTTTTTATTTCATTTTCCCAGTTGTAAATAAGTGTAGTGGGACACACAACCATGGATGTTAATTTGCCGTGTTCATTTTTATACTGCTGCATAAACGAAAGAGCCTGCACGGTTTTTCCCAGGCCCATATCATCTGCAAGTATGCCACCCCATTTTACTTCGCTCAGGTAATTTAACCACTGATAACCTGACACCTGGTAAGGTCTTAATACATCTCTTAACCCATTGGGTGGTTCTATATCTTTTATTTTATTAAATTCTTTGAGGTT
>Ga0209797_10001037_pt1 | contig 13961 bp, 18 predicted proteins | sample DOMMetBare3Fresh_2_FD_187472 | JGI IMG/M metagenome (GOLD analysis project Ga0209797, IMG submission 187472) | Wetland sediment microbial communities from St. Louis River estuary, USA, under dissolved organic matter induced mercury methylation -... | ecosystem: Environmental > Aquatic >... | reverse complement strand
GCCGCTCGATCGGTGCCGATGGGCGTTCGTTCATGGCGTGCTGGCGTCGCGCCACAACGCGAGATCGGCATTGAGTTGCTGGCGCAGGGCGGGCCACGCGCTGTCGCGACCGCGCCCGAGACCGGCCCACCCGCAGGCCAGCGCCAACACCAGCGGCGGCATCGGCGTCGCCAGCAGGATCCACGGCGCGTGCAGCTGCGCGGCCGGCGCCACCGACCACAGCATCAGGGCCACACCCGCGAGCACCGCGGCCACCAGCAGGCTGCACAGCGCCACGGCCTGCAACAAGGTGCGGCGCTTCCACGAACTCGTGGTCCGACCCACCTCGTCGACGGCCAGCTCGGCATACGCCTGAGCGTGCTCGACCAACAGCTGAGGTTGCGCGCTGAGCAGGTGCAGCAGCGGCGCCAGCGTGATGGTCATGGTGCGACCGCGGTGCGATTCATCGATGGGCCGGTTCACACCGTCGCGGCGGCTCAGCTGCGGTCGCGCGAACGGCTCATCAAACCCACCAGGGCCATCAGTGCGGCACCGGTGGCGGCGGCGATCAACACCGCCTTCACCGGTTCGGCGCGGACGTACTGCACCGTGCTGTCGCCGGCCTGGCGCGCCTGTTCGCGCACCTTCTGCGAACCGTCACGGACGGCGTCGACGCCGCGCTGCGCCAGCACGCGGGTCTGTTCGTTGGCGCGCTGCAGCAGCGGCGAAACCTGCTGGCGCACGTCCTGCACCGTGCCGGCCAGGCTGTCGAGCGCGTCGTGGGTCACACGCTGGGTCGCGCGGATGGCCTGGTCGGCCGACTGTGCGGCATGGTCGGCCAGGTTGTCGGCTTGTTCGAAAGGCTTGTTGGCGATCATGGAGTTCCTAGTTGGGGTTGACGGGCGCTGGCGCAGCGTTCCGCGGCACTAGCCCTTGGAGACCAGGCCGTACAGCAGACTCGCGACGGCCAGGATGACGAAGATGAAGAACAGGATCTTGGCGATGCCCACGGCACCGGCAGCAATGCCGGTGAAGCCGAACAACGCGGCGATCAATGCGATCACGAAGAAGACGACGGCGTAGTGCAGCATGGCCAGGCTCCGGTGGTGGGTGATTGCCGAGCCGGGAGGGCTCTTCGCGGGCGCCTCGTGCGCCGTGGCGATGAAGTCAGTGTCGGCAGTACGTTCGACCGCGGCGATAGGCGCCGTGGCCGTCGAGGCGTCGGGCGAGGCTGCGACGCGGCGTAGGAAAGAACCGACACACCGGGGTCACGTGCACACCTGGGCCGCGGCGGGCAGCCGGGCGGTGACGCGGGTGCCCTGCCCCGGTGTCGACACGAGTTCGAGCGTTCCGCCCTCGGCCTCGACGCGAAAGCGCATGCCCAGCAGCCCGTAGGCCGATACCGGCATCAGCGCGACGTCGAATCCGACACCGTCGTCGCGCACCGACACCTCCACCTGTCCGTCACGCGATCTCAGACTGAACCAGACTTGCGTGGCCTTGGCGTACTTCGTCAGGTTGGTGACCGACTCCTGCACCAGCCGGTAGACGGTCAGCGCGGCGCTGGGCGCCAGCGTGACGCTCTCGAGATCGCAATGCACGGCGATGCCCGATTGTTCGGCGAATTCGCGCGCCAGGATCTCGAGCGTCGCCACCAGCCCCAGGTTGCTCAGCGCCGAAGGCCGCAGGTCCTCCGCGATGCGGCGCTTCAGCGCGATGACCTCGTCGAGTGTCGCCACCAGATGGCCGAGCCGCTCCAGCGCCACCGGCGCCAGGCCGGCGAGCCGCGACCTGATGCGGGCCGCGTCGAGTTTGGCCGAGGTGAGCAGCGCACCCAGCTCGTCGTGCAGGTCGCGAGCCAGTCGGTTGCGTTCGTCCTCGCGCGCGCTTTGCAGGTGGTGCGCCAGCTGCGTGAGCTGCGCGGTTCGTTGCACCACGTCGCGCTCCAGCCGATCGCGTTCGTCCTTCATCAGGCGTTGTGCCTCCAATTGCTGCCGCTCGAGCGAGACGCTCTGCATCAGGTACAGGTACAGGGCCACCAGGATCGCCACGCTCGACAGCGCGACGCCGATGCGGCTGAGCATCAGCGTGCGCTTGATGTCACCGCGACCCTGAACCACGTTCGACGTTTCGTGCTCGAGCATCGCGGCGCTGAGCGCACGGATCTGCAGCATCTTCTGGCGGCCGATGTCGCCCAGCACCAGCTCGATCGCCGCGGCGCGCTGACCGGCGTCGTGCAGGCGGATCGTCTGCGCCAGCTCGGCGAGCTTGACGTCGACCGCGGCGCGCAGCGCACGCAGGGGGTCCGATCGGCCCGGGCTGCCGGCGTAGTACGCGTCCATCTGCCGAAACGCCTGGTCCACCTGCGCGAGCCCCTCGGCGTAGGTACGAACGTACTCCTGGCGATCGGTCAGCAGGTAGCCGCGCTGCCCGGTCTCGGCATCGAGCAATCCCTGCGTCAGCACGATCAGGCTCGCTCGGGCCGCTTGGAACTCAGCCAGTTCATCGAGCGTGGCGATCGACTGCCGGTATGACCCCTCGCTGATGAACAACATGACCGCGGCGCCCAGGCAGGCCAGCATGAAAATAGCTGGCCGGCGCCGGACGACCGTGAGAACATCCATGCTCACACCCCCTTGTCGAAAGTGAAATCACCCAGCGCCAGACGCTGCACGCCGCCATGATTCGCATTGCCATCGTCGACGACCATGCCATGGTTCGGGCCGGGCTGCGCCAGTTCTTCGCCGACCAGCCGGACTTCTCCGTGGTGGCCGAGGCGGCCAGCGGCCGCCAGGCGCTGGAGATCGTGCGCAAGGGCGAGGTCGACGTCATCGTGCTCGACATCTCGATGCCCGACCAGAGCGGCGTCGACGCGCTGGCCGCGATCAAGGCGCGCGCGCCCGACCTGCCGGTGCTGATCCTCAGCGGCTTTCCCGAGGAGCATTACGCCACCACGCTGCTGCGGCAGGGCGCGAGCGGCTACCTGAACAAGGACTGCGACCCCGAGGAGATCGTCAAGGCCATCCGCACGGTGCACCGCGGCCGCAAGTACATCACCGCCGGCGTGGCCGAGCGCCTGGCCGACGGCCTGAGCGGTGGCGGCAGCCAGCCGCTGCACGAACAGCTCTCGGAGCGCGAGTTGCAGGTGTTCCTGCGCCTGGCCAAGGGCGAGACCGTGGGCCACATGGCCGAGAGCATGTCGCTCAGCGTCAAGACGATCAGCACCTACCGCACACGGGTGATGGAGAAGATGAATCTGGCCTCCAACAGCGACCTGACCTACTACGCGTTGAAGAACGGCCTGATCCAGTAGCGCGGCCAGTAGCGCCACCGCTCGCGCGGCGGCCGCGCTCAGCTCAGCACGGCCGGGCGACTGTCGAGTGCCTCGCCGGACGCCAGCCTGCCGCAATAGCGGATCAGCGCATCGATCTCGCTGGACTTGTCGAACACCTTGTCGGCGCCCAGCGCCAGGCATTTGCGCCGGATTTCGGGCGTGGCGTAGTTGCTCAGCACCACCAGCTTGCGGCCCGGATGCGTTCCGTTCGCCGCCTTCAGCACGCCCAGGCCCGAGCCGCCCTTCAGGAAGATGTCGACGATCACCAGCTCGCAGACGTTGCTCGGCCGGGCCAGCCACGACACGGCAGTGGATTCGTCGTCGGCCGTACCGACCACCTCGACCGGCACGAGCTCTTCCAGCGTGGCGATCAGGTTCTCGCGGATCACCGGGCTGTCTTCGACGATGTAGGTCTTGAGCAGTGGCATGGGCGGCAACGGTTTCTCGGGCTTCGGGGTTGTCGAATTCGACCTGGCATTGCCAACGATCGCGACGCACGATGGCATCGAAGTCGTTGTCACGCCGGGCAGGCTCGCCCCGACCGAGTATGACCGCCGCGTGGGCGCCGCGCCGTCGGCCGCGGCTTCGACTGCGTGCCGGACATCTCCTACGCGGGTTGTTGCGATCGGCGGCCTGGCGAGCGGGAATGCTCAATCGACGCAGACGAAGTCGATGTAGCCGCGCTCCACGTCGGTGGACACCAGCCTGACGCGCAACGCGTGGCCGACCTCGAGCTCGCTCGCCCGGCCGACCAGCTTGCCCTCGACCGGCGGCTTGAAGATGCGCACCCAGGTGTCGGTGGCCGATGCGCCGGTGACGATGGCATCGAACTGCTGGCCGATATGCGACTCGAGCAGCAATGCGGCTTCGGACTTGCGCACGCGGCGCTCGACCTTCTGGGCTGCGTCCTCCTGCTGCGTGCAGTGCACGGCCAGTTCCTGGAGCTCGGGCACAGCGTACGCGGGCGGTCCGTCCGCCAGCACCGCCTTCATCAACCGCGACGTGATCAGGTCGGGGTAGCGCCGGTTCGGCGCCGTGGAATGCGTGTAGTCGCGTGCGGCGAGGCCGAAGTGCCCGATCGGATCGGCCCCCGGCTGCTCGACGACGTATTCGCCCGAGCCCATCAGCTTGATGACCACCAGCGACAGGTCGGGAAAGCGCAGCGGGTCGGCCCGCCGGCGCTTGGCCAGGAACGCCTCGAGCGCCCGGGAATCGGGCTGCGTGGGCAGCACGTCGCCGAACTTGCGGGCCACATCGACGATGCGCAGCCAGCGTTCGGGCGAACGCACCACGCGGCGCAGCGACGCGCCGCCGGCGGCGGCCAGAAAACGCGCGGTGCAGCCGTTGGTGGCGATCATCAGCTCCTCGATCAGCTGGCGCGCGCGGTTGTGCTCCTGCTGCATGATGTCGACCACCCGCTCGCCGTCGAACACCGCGCGCGGCTGGAAGGTCTCGAGCTCCAGCGAGCCCTGCTCGTGCCGTCGCGAACGCAGGCGCTGCGCCACGCCGTCCTGGAGCTTCAGCTGCTGGTCGATTCCCGGCGACGCGCGCGCAGCCTCGGGCAGCGCGCCGGCGCCGTCGAGCCAGGCCGACACCGCGTCGTAGGCCAGCTTGGCCTTGTTGCGCACCATGGCGCGCTCGACCGTGGAGTGCAGGATCGAGCCGTCTTCGGTGACGGTCATCGTGGTGACGAGCGCGAGCCGGTCCTGGCCGGCGTTGAGCGACGTGAGGTCGGTCGACAGCTTCTCGGGCAGCATCGGGAACACCCGCGCCGAGGTGTAGACCGAGGTGGTGTTGACGCCGGCGTGGACATCGATCGCCGTGCCCTTCTTGACCAGCGCATCGACGTCGGCCACGGCCACGTACACCTTGACGGCCGCGTCTTCCTGCGGCGCGCAGGCCGACAGCTGGTCGAGGTCGAGCGAGTCGTCGTTGTCGATCGAACACCACGGCAGCGCGGTGAGGTCGCGCACCGACGCGCCCGCGTCGCGGCCCGGCCCTTGGATGGCCGCCAGCTGCTGCGCCACGCCGGCGGGAAACTCGGGCTCCAGGCCGCGTTCGAGCATCGCCTCGCTGGCGATGCGCACCAGGTCGCTGCGGCGGCGGGCGTGTGCGGGGCTCATGCCCAGATCTTGCACGGCCGGCGCGCCAACACGCTATTTCTCGCGGCCACGGCCTCGATCGTCGCCTTTGTCACCTTTGTCACCCTTGTCACCCTTGTCACCGCGATCGCGTTTGTCGCCTTGATCACCCTTGTCGCGCCCCTTGTTCCCACCTTGGCCACGATCACTGTCGCGGTCGTTGCGCTGGGCGGGTTGCGGTGTGGCCTGCTGAGGCGGGCTGTCGCGCGGCGCGGGCCTGACCCCGCCGTGCTCGCGCGGTTGAGCCGACGGTTGCGATGGCTGCGGCTGCGGCCTCGACTGCGGTTGCGGTTGTGACTGTTGCGGGCTCGGTTGAGGTTGCGATTGCGGCGGCCGTTGCGGTCGAGACTGCGCCGGCGGCTGCTGTTGCAGATGTTGTTGCACGACCGTTTCGCGCGGCTGGTAGCGGTAGTTCTGGACGCGCAGCGCCTGCTGCTGGTCGACCGCGCGGGGATACCGTTCACCGGTGTACTGGCGCTGGTAGATCGGCAGCGGCGCCGGACGCGGCGCGACGCTGCGGTCCCAGCGGTCCCAGCCGGGCCGGCGTTGCTGCCAGTCACCGCCCCAATGCTCGCCCCAGCGCGGCGGTGCGTCGGGCCGCCAACCCCTGAAGTACACCGGTGGCTGGCGATAGTAGCGCACGGGGATGCGCAGGATGAACAACGGCACGCCGTCGGGCGCCACCCGCCCCCACGGTCCGTTGTACCAGGAGCTGGCATACCAGTCGTCGTCCTGGTACACCCAGTACAGGCCGTCGTAGAAGAAGTAGTTCGTGTTCAGCCGGGGGGCGTAATAGACGGGGTAGTTCGGCACCTGCACGAGCTCGGGGTACAGCGGCAGGTTGATGCCGATGCTCAGGTTCGGCAGGCCGATGCCGATGCTCACCTGGCTCATCGCCGCCGTCATCGAACCCAGCAGCATCCACAGCACCACGATCGCCTTGCGCATCCCACGTCTCCTTCGGCCCCCGCCATCTGACCGACGCCGCGATGGGCCACCGCAAAGACTACCCATGTTCGACCCGATCGATCTGTGCGCTGTCATACATAGATGCCGCGCGCCGGGTCAACCGTAGGACATCTACTACGACGGGACCCGGCACCGTCTTCTGTCCATGCGGGCCGCAGCAACGCACAGTGCGGTCTGCGTCCGTGACAAGCCACCCGACCGGTGTCTCGACCGGCGCCATCGTCCACTGGAGACACTGATGAACAGATTCTTGAAAAGCGCCTTGGCCCTGACCGCGCTGGCCGCCGTCGCACAGGCGGGCGCGCAGGTGGTGTTCTACGAACACGATGGCTTTCAGGGCCGTTCATTCACCGCCGAGCAGCAGGTCAACGACTTCGATCGATCGGGCTTCAATGACCGGGCCTCCTCCGTGGTGGTGCAGGGCAACAGCTGGGAGGTCTGCGAAAACGCCGACTTCGGCGGCCGTTGCGTCGTGCTGCGACAGGGACGCTACGAATCACTCGCGGCGATGGGCTTGAATGACCGCATCTCGTCAGTACGGTCGGTGAACGGCATCGCGCGCGTCAACGATGATCGTTATGCCCCACCCCCACCCGCGCGCATCAGCGATGATCGTTATGCCCCACCCGCACCGGCCTACGATGCGCGCCGCCGCAAGAATGAGCGTCTGTTCCAGGCCGACGTGACGTCGGTGCGCGCCGTGGTCGGCCCGCCCGAACAGCGTTGCTGGGTCGAGCGCGAACAGGTCATGCAGGAAGAGCGCGGCCGCGCCAGCGTGCCCGGCGGCATCGCCGGCGCGTTGATCGGCGGCATCCTCGGCCACCAGGTCGGGGGCGGCAGCGGCCGCGACATCGCCACCGTCGGCGGTGTCGTCGCCGGCGCGGCGATCGGCGCCAACGTCGGTCGCGGCAGCACGCAGCAGATGGCGACGCAGGACGTCCAGCGCTGCGCCACCACGCCGAGCCAGCGCCGACCGGAATTCTGGGACGTCACCTACGACTTCCGCGGCCAGGAACACCGGGTGCAGATGACCGCACCGCCGGGCGCGACCATCACCGTGAATCGACGCGGCGAGCCGCGCGGCTGATGCCGTGCGGGGCGGCGTCGTCGTCCGCACCCGTTGCGTCCGCGCGTCTGCGAGCGTGCCGCTCACCGTCTTGCAGGGAGAAATCGAATGAACACTCTGAATTTGCCGTTGTACTTGTCGCTGGCGGCCGCGGTCATGGCGTTCGGCCTGGCCAGCTGGGCCTGGCTGGTGATGGCCCGCATCGAGGACGACCTGCGCGAATTCGCAGGCTTCGAGGGCCTGCACTTCGATACCTGACGGACCCGTCGCTTTGTCCTCACCCTCGAAACGTCAACCAAGGAAATCCATGAACACGATCTTCAACGTCAAGGCGACGCTTGTCGCCGCCGCGCTGCTGGCGATGCCGCTGGCGCAGGCCGCGAGCCTGAGCAAGGCCGATTACGAGGCCGCAAAGACCCGCATCAGCGCGGACTACAAGACGGACAAATCCGCCTGCGCATCACGCGCCGGCAACGCCAAGGACATCTGCGTCGAAGAGGCCAAGGCCAGGGAGAAGGTTGCCCGCGCGGAACTGGAATACGGCTACAGCGCCAAGCCCGCCGACCAGACCAAGGTGATGGTGGCCAAGGCCGAGTCGACGTATGCGGTGGCCAAGGAACGATGCGACGACAAGGCCGGCAACATGAAGGACGTCTGCGTCAAGGAGGCCAAGGCGGTCGAGACCAAGGCGCTGGCCGACGCCCGCATGGGCAAGCAGATCGGCGAAGCCTCGAAGGAAGCCGGCGACGACAAGCGCAATGCCGACTACGGCGTGGCCGCCCAGAAGTGCGAAGCAATGGCCGGTGATGCGAAAACCGATTGCAACGCAGCCGCCAAGGCCAAGTTCGGCAAGCTCTGAGGCAACACGCCCGCGGCCGGACACGGCGGCGGGCGAATCAGCGCCAATCCTGCAGGATGTCCTGCGCGCGCGGCTTGTCGCCGCCGCGCGACGGGCTCTTGACCGGCGTGCCGAGCGCGATCCAGCCGACCAGCGTTTCGCCCGCTTCATTGCCCGCATCCCGCGCCGCCTGTTCGAACAGCGGCGCCAGCCGCTCGCGCGCCACACCATGCACCACCGCGAATCGAAACGGCACCAGGCCGGCGTGGTCCGGAGCGCGCAGCGCCGCATCGGCCATCGCGCGCAGCTGTGCGCCGTCCGGTCCGAGCACCGTCAGGTGCCTGATGTCAACCGACCGGCGAGAAAGCAGTACCTCGAGTGCGGGGACCATCGTGTCTCGCAACTGACTGGGCCGCCGCTCAACGATCCGCATTCGGGAAGAACAGCTGCTGTCCGCCGATCTTGTAGCCGGCGATCGCCTCCTGCCCTGCCGCCGAGACCACCCAGTCGGCAAAGGTCTGCGCCAGGGCCTGCTTCACATGCGGGTGTTTGGCGGGGTTGACCACCATCACGCCGTATTGATTGAAAAGGCGCTTGTCGCCTTCCACCAGCACCGTGAGGTCGCCGCGGTTCTTGAACGACAGCCAGGTGCCGCGGTCAGTCAGCACATAAGCAGCGAGCGACGAGCCCATGTTGAGCGCCGGGCCCATGCCGCAACCACACTCGCGGTAGCCAGCCGGCTTGGCCCTGGCCACGTCGATGCCGGTGGCCTGCCACAGCCGCAGCTCGGCGGCGTGCGTGCCACTCTTGTCGGCGCGCGAGATGAACACCGCGCCCGCAGCGGCCACCTTGCCGAGCGCCGCGGCGATGTCGTTGCCCTGGGTGCGGGCCGGATCGGCGCTGGGGCCGACGAGCACGAAATCGTTGTACATCACCGGCATGCGCTTGAGCGCAAACCCTTCGGCGACGAATTTCTCCTCAGCTGCCGTGTCGTGCACGAACACCACGTCAGCATCGCCGCGACGGCCGGTGTCGAGCGCCTGGCCGGTGCCCACCGCGACCACACGCACGTCGATGCCAGTGGCTCGCTTGAACAACGGCAGCAGGTGCGCAAACAGCCCGGACTGCTCGGTCGAAGTGGTCGATGCCATCACGATGACGCGGTCCTGCGCGGACGCCGATGCCGCCATCAGCAGGCCCGCCAGCACGCCCACCATCACCGCCCTTCGGCGTCGAACGATCACTTCCATGGCAATTCCCCTTTGAGAAACAGCGCCGCCTCGCGCGGCAGCGCATCGTTGAAGAAGCGGTCCACCGGCGCATCGACCACCAGGCGCCCGGCCTCCAGATAGGCCACCCGCGTCGCCAGGCGCTTGGCCTGCCCGAGGTTGTGCGTGCTCATCACCACCGTCACGCCTTCGTCGGCCAATGCCAGCACCAGACGCTCGACCTCGCGCTTGGCGCTGGGATCGAGATTGGCCGTCGGTTCGTCGAGCAACAGGATGTCGGGTTGCAGCGCCCAGGCGCGTGCCAGCGCCAGGCGCTGCTGCTGGCCACCGGACAACGACCGTGCCGGCCGCGCGGCCAGCGTGTCCAGCCCGACCCGCTGCAGTGCACCCGCGCAGCGCTCGGCACGCAACGCACGCGGCGCGCCATGCAACCACAGGCCGAGCAGCACGTTCCAGCGCACCGACAGGCTGAGCAGGAACGGATGCTGGAACAACATCGCAGTGACCGGCGCGCGGCCGAGCGCGGCCGGCGCGATCATCTCGCGCTGCCCGTCGCAGGTGATCAGGCCGTGCAGCAGGCGCAGCAAGGTGGTCTTGCCCGAGCCGTTCGCGCCCACCAGTGCCAGGCGATCGCCCCGGCACAGCGTGAGGCATACCTCATCGAGCGCCTGCACGCGACCGAATCGCACGCTGGCGCGCTCGAGCCGGATCAGTGGCGCCGAGGGAAGGTCCCCCGTATCGACCGATCTGCCCGCGCCGGGCAGCCGGACGGCCTTGAGCACGCTAGACATAGACCTCGCGCTCGAGCGACGTCCGACCCTGCATCGCCACGACGACGAGGTTGACCAGCCCCACCACGCCCAGCAATACCAGTCCCAGCGCCAGCGCCAGTGGCAGGTCGCCCTTGCTGGTCTCGAGTGCGATGGCCGTGGTCATCACGCGGGTGAAGCCGTCGATGTTGCCGCCGACGATCATCACCGCGCCGACCTCGGACACCGCGCGGCCGAAGGCGGTCAGCAGCACCGTCAGCACACCGAAGCGCTCGTGAACCAGCATCAGCAGCGCGCTTAGGAACGGGCCAGCGCCCAACGATCGCAACTGGTCGCCGCCATCGCGCAGGCCATCGAGCACCAGGCGGCGCGACAGGGCCGCGATCAACGGCACCACCAGCACGCTCTGCGCGATGACCATCGCAGACGGCGTGAACAGGATGCCCCACTCACCCAGCGGGCCCGAGCGCGACAGCAACAGGTAGACGATCAGCCCGACCACCACCGACGGCAGCGCCAGCAGCGAGTTGACCAGCCACACCGCGGCGCCGCGGCCGGGAAACTCCGCCACGGCAAGCCAGGCACCGAGGCACAGACCGACCAGCGCACCAATCGCGCAGGCGGTGCTGCTGACACGCAGCGACAGGCCCACGATACGCCACAGGTCGGCGTCGGCACGGGAGATGAGCTGGGCGGCCAGCAGCAGGCTATCGGCGATCGAATGCATTCTTGGGAAGAGCCGATCGTTGCGCACCAGCGCGTCGCGGAGAGGGCATTCTCGGGGGGCGGGGGGGCAACTGGCGATATGCTGAACGCTGCATATGTGCCGCTGCACCCATCGACCGGGCTGGGTCGCCCGCACAATGCGAAACTGGTCCCTTCACGCAGAACCAACCGGTGACCGACCCCTTGTCTGAACTCGGCCCTTCCCCGCTGGCCGCACGCGAGGCCAACCTGAGCGTGGCGCAGGCCCGCGCCCACATCGCCGCGCGTCTGCGGCCGATCGAAGGCAGCGAGACGGTGCCGCTGGCGCAGGCGCTGGGTCGCGTGCTCGCCGCCGACGTGATGTCGCCGATCGACGTGCCGGCGCACGACAACTCGGCGATGGACGGCTACGCGTTTGCAGGAGGCGCGTTGCGCAACGACGCGGCGATCGAATTTCGACCGGCAGGCACCGTGATGGCCGGTGCGCCGTCCGCCCTGGCGGTGGCCGACGGGCACTGCGTGCGCATCATGACCGGGGCCGTGATGCCCACCGGCGCCGACACGGTGGTGCCGCTGGAGCTGTGCCAACTCGACGAGCGGCCCGGCGGCCCTTGGGTTCGCATCGAGCCCGGCGTCATCCGGCCGGGCGAGAACCGCCGGCGCCGCGGCGAGGATCTGGCCCGAGGCCGGCCCGCGCTGCGGGCCGGCCGCGTGCTGAAGCCGGCCGATCTGGGGCTGATCGCCTCGCTGGGCATCGGCACGGTCCGTGCCATGCGGCGGCTGCGCGTCGCGCTGTTTTCCACCGGCGACGAGATCGCCGCGCCGGGTCAGGCGCTGGCGCCCGGCTGCGTCTACGACAGCAACCGCTTCAGCCTGATGGGTGCGCTGCAGCGGCTGGGCATGGAGGTGGTGGACCTCGGGCTGGTGCGCGACGACCCGCAGGCGCTGCAGACCGCGCTGCACCAGGCGATCGCGCAGGCCGACGTGGTGCTGACCAGTGGCGGTGTCAGCGCAGGCGACGCCGACTACACGCGCGACGTGCTCGGTCGGATCGGCGAGGTGGCGTTCTGGAAGGTGGCGATGCGCCCGGGCCGTCCGTTTGCGTTCGGCCCGCTGTTTGCCGGCGACCCCGCGCATCCGAGCAAGACCGCCTGGCTGTTCGCGCTGCCGGGCAATCCGGTGGCCGCGCTGGTGACCTTCTACGTCTTTGCGCGCGAGGCGCTGCTGACATTGGCGGGCGCCGCGCCGGACCCGCTGCCGCTGCTGCAGGCACGCTGCACCAGCGCGATCCGCAAACGGCCCGGCCGCACGGAGTTTCAGCGCGCGGTGGTCAGCCAGTCGGCCGAGGGGGTGTGGGAGGTGCGTGTCGGCGGCGCACAGGGCGCGGGCATCCTGCGCAGCATGAGCGAAGCCAATGCGCTGCTGGTGCTGCGTCACGAACAGGGCTCGGTCGCCGCCGGGGAGCCGGTGGACGTGTGGCTGTTCGACGGCCTGGTCTGACCGCCGGCAGCCGCGGCCGCACGCCGCGGGCGCTTCAGCCCGCCACCACCCGCATCGAAGGTCGTTGCGGCTCGGGCTCGGAATCGAAGCGCTCGAAACCGGTGTAGCAGATGAAGTGGCGGTTCGCAGCACGACCGAACAGGGTCATGCCCAGGCGCGACGCCATCTCGTGCCCCATCGCGGTGACGCCGTTGCGCGACACGATGATCGGCACGCCGATCTGCGCCGACTTCATCACCATCTCACTGGTCAGCCTGCCGGTGGTGTAGAACACCTTGTCGGCGCCGGGCACGCCGTGCATCCACATCCAGCCGGCGATGGTGTCGATGGCGTTGTGGCGGCCCACGTCCTCGATGAACATCAGTTTCTCGGTGCCGCGAAACAGCGCGCAGCCGTGCACCGAACCGGCCTTGCGGTGGACGCTGTCCTGCTGGCGCATCACCTCCAGCATGCCGTGCAGCGTCGACTGCGCGATGCGCGCCGTGCTGGCGTCGGGCAGCTGCGTGGCCTGCAGAGCGTCCATCATGTCGCCGAACACCGTGCCCTGGCCACAGCCGGTGGTGACGACGCGCTGCGCGGTCTTGCGTTCGAAGTCCTCGATGCCGGCGCGGGTGCGCACGGCCACCGCGTTGACATCCCAGTCGGCGGTGACCGACAGCACCTGCTCGACGCTGTCGATGAGGCGCTGGTTGCGCAGGTATCCCAGCGCCAGCAGCTCCGGCTCGGCGCCCAGCGTCATCAACGTGACCAGCTCGCGCTTGTCGACGTACAGCGTCAGCGGCCGTTCGTCGGGAATGTGGATCGCGCGCTGCTGGCCGTGCTGGTCGAGCACCTCGATCTCGCGCGTGAGCGCGCAGCCGGCACGCGTCAGCAGCGGCAGCCGGGGCGCAGGCGGGGCGTTGAAGAAATCGGACATGCAGCGTGCTTGCGCCGGCAAGCCGTTCCCGGGACGATCAGGACTTCTTGGCCGGCACCGGCGCAGCCGCGGGGGCGTTCGGCGGGCTGGCGGCGGTGCCCGGCGCCGGTGGTGCGCCGGCGGCCTCGGGCGGCTTGTAGGCGAACGGCCCAGGGTCCGCGCACGGTGGCGTGGCGACCGGATTGACGGCCTTGCCGGATTTCTTGGCCTCGGCCAGGTAGCCCGCGGCGATGCGGTCCATCGACTTGCACAACTGGAAGTCGGCCACCTTGTTGCCATGCGCCGTCTTGGCCGCAGCCTCGGCGGCCTTGGCCTTCGCGTCATCCGACGCCGGCGGCAGCTTGGCGAATGCACACGCGCTGGCCACGCCGAGAACCATCAACCCCACGATGCGCTTCATACGCCCTCCTTTGCGGATTGCAGACCGCTGCCCGGCCGCGGCGCCGAGCGCTGCGCCGCAATCTTGCCGGCGCGCACGTCGTCGGCCCACAGCGAGTGGTGCTCGCGCGCCCAG
>Ga0209797_10001034_pt1 | contig 13966 bp, 14 predicted proteins | sample DOMMetBare3Fresh_2_FD_187472 | JGI IMG/M metagenome (GOLD analysis project Ga0209797, IMG submission 187472) | Wetland sediment microbial communities from St. Louis River estuary, USA, under dissolved organic matter induced mercury methylation -... | ecosystem: Environmental > Aquatic >... | reverse complement strand
TTCGGGTTCTTACGCTGTCGCCGACTCCCGTGCCTTCTTCGCGTCCTCGATCACCTTCTGGGCGACGTGGGTCGGCACCTCCTCGTAGCGCAGGAAGTGCATGGAATAGTCGCCGCGCCCGCCGGTCATCGAGGTGAGCGACTGGGCGTAGGAGAGGAGCTCCGCCATCGGCACCTCTGCCCTGATCGTCGTCAGCCCGGACGAGGGCTCCATCCCGTGCAGCCGGCCGCGGCGTGAGTTGAGGTCGCCGTTGACCGCTCCCACCGCCTCGTCGGGGACGGTCACCTCGAGCTCCATGATCGGCTCGAGCAGGACCGGGTTGGCCTTGCCGTAGGCGTCCTTCCACGCCATCGAGCCGGCGATCTTGAAGGCCATCTCGGACGAGTCGACCGTGTGGTAGGAGCCGTCGACGAGTGAGACGCGCACGCCCTGGACAGGCGCCCCGGCGAGCTCGCCGTGGGCCATCGCCTCCTGGACGCCCTTGTCGACGGCGGGGCGGTAGCTCTGCGGGACGACGCCCCCGACGATCTTGTCCACGAACTCGTAGCCGACCCCTCCCTCGAGCGGCTCGATCAGGATGTGGCAGTCGCCGAACTGGCCGCGACCGCCGGTCTGCTTCTTGTAGCGCCCCTGCGCCCGCGCCTCGGAGCGGATCGTCTCGAGGTACGGGACACGCGGCGGGTGCAGCTCGACGTCGACGCCGAAGCGGCGGTGCGCGCGCTCGAGCGCGACCTCGACGTGCATCTGGCTCATGCCGGAGAGGATCTCCTCGCCCGTCTGAGGGTCGCGCCGGAGCCGGAGCGTCGGGTCCTCCTCGGCGAGCCGGCGGATCGCGTTCGCGACCTTGTCCTCCTCACCTTTCTGCCTGGGAGTGATCGCGAAGCTCATCACGGGGTCGGGGAAACGGAGCTCCGGCAGCCCGCCGTCGATCTCCCTGTCGGTCAGCAGGTCTCCGGTCTTGACGTCCTTCAGCTTGGCCACGGCGCCGAGGTCGCCCTCGCCGAACTCCTTGACCCCGGTGGTCTCCTTGCCCTGCGGCTGCAGGAGCGTGCCCATGCGCTCCTTCGCGTGCCCGCGGGCGTCCACGAGCGTCGAGTCGGTGGTGACCGTGCCCTTGAGCACCCGGAAGAGGTTGATCTTCCCCGCGAACGGGTCGGCCACGGTCTTGAACACGAACGCGGCCGTCGCGGCGCCGTCCACCTCGATGGGGGCGCCCTTCCTCGCGGGCGAGGGCACGCCTTCGACGATCAGGTCGAGGAGCGCGTGCGTGCCGAGGTTCTTCGTGGCGACGCCGCAGGCGACGGGAAACACCTCGCCGCGCGTGACTGCGATCTTGAGCGCGGCGGCGACGTCGTGCGGGTCGAGGTCGCCGCCCTCGAGGTATTTCTCCATCAGCGTCTCGTCGGTCTGGACGACCTCGTCGAGCAGCTTCTCGCGGTACTCCTGCGCGATCTCCGCCATGTGGTCGGGGATGGGGCCCGGCTCGCCTTCCTTGCCTCCGTCAGGGCTCGTGTACGCGCACATGTGGAGCACGTCCACGATCCCCTGGAGGTCGTGCTCGGCTCCGATCGGCAGGTGCACGGCCACGCAGCGCGACGAGAACTGCTCCTGGATCTGCGCGAGCGTCCGGTAGAAGTCGGCCCGCTCGCGGTCGAGCATGTTCACGAAGAGGAGGCGCGGGAGCCCGAGCTCGTCGGCCACCTTCTTGACGCGGGCAGTGCCGACCTCGAGGCCCATCACCCCGTTGACGACGACGAGGGCCCCTTCGACGACGCGGAGGGCGCAGCGGGACTCCCCCTGGAAGCTCGGGTCGCCCGGCACGTCGAGCAGGTTGATCTTGCGGTCCTGCCAGGAGGTGTGCACAAGGGTGAGCGCGATCGACATGCGCCGCTTCTGCTCGTCCTCGTCCCAGTCGCTGACCGTAGAGCCCGCCTCGACCGTGCCGAGCCGGTTCACCTCTCCGGTCTGGTAGAGCAGCGCCTCGACGAGCGAGGTCTTGCCGGTACCGCGGTGTCCGACGACAGCGACGTTGCGGATCTTTCCGGGCTCTGTTGCAGCCATGGGCGTCCGTTCCTCCTGAAGATGTCCGGTCGGGACGATCTTAGAGGCTCCGGCCGTGCAGGCTCGCCGCGAACCAGACGAGCGGCTAGGTCTCGGCGGGCTCGCGCACGCCGCCGGAGAGGCGGGCCTTGAGGCGCAGCACAGCTTTCGTGTGCAGCTGCGAGACACGCGACTCGGTCACACCGAGCACCTCGCCGATCTCGCGAAGCGTCAGCTCCTCGTAGTAGTAGAGGGTGACGACGAGCTTCTCGCGCTCGGGCAGGCGTGCGATCGCCTCGCCGAGCGCCTCCTTCATCTCCGTCTGCTCCAGCGAGAACTCCGGGTCGGGTGCGCCGTCGTCCTCGATCGTGTCGATCAGCGAGATCTGGTCGCCGCCGCCGGAGGGCGTCCACAGCTCGTCGAGGGCGGCCATGGACGACCGGGAGATCTCCGAGAGGCTGGTCTCGAGCTCCGCCTCGGTGATGCCGACCTTGGCGGCGATCTCCTCGTCGCTGGGCGCGCGCATGAGGGTGCGCTCCAGCTCGGCGATGGCGCGCTCGATCTCGCGGGCGCGCGTGCGGACGGAGCGGGGCACCCAGTCGAGCGAGCGCAGCTCGTCGATGATGGCGCCCTTGATCCGCGCGATCGCGTAGGTCTCGAACTTGATCTCGCGGTCGGGGTCGAACCGCTCGATCGCGCCGATCAGCCCGAGCAGCCCGTAGGAGACGAGATCCTGCTCGTCGACGTGCGCGGGAAGCCCGGCGCCGAGGCGGCCGGCCACGAACTTGACGAGCGGCGCGTAGGTCAGGATCAGCCGGTCGCGCACCTGACGGTCGCGATGCTTCCGGTAGTCCTGCCACAGTGCCTGGGTCTCTCCCCCGGTCTTGCTAACGCTCACGGGGAGAGAATACGCCGCGCGTCGGAGAACTCATGCTTCATCGTGCCAGAGAAACGGCGCTACCGCGGCCAGGCCTTGCGGGCGAGATCCGCCATCCACAGCGCGATCCCGGCGGCGGCGACCGCGACCACCCAGGCGCGACCCCCCGAGATCGCCGCATAGACGGCGATCGCACCCAGCGAGAGGGCGATCAGCGAGAACAGCAAGGTGAGGGCACGACGTTGCATCTGGACGAGGCTACACTCCGTCACTGCAGCATCGCTGCCACCCAGGGGCGTAGCTCAATTGGTAGAGCACCGGTCTCCAAAACCGGGGGTTGCAGGTTCGAGTCCTGCCGCCCCTGCTGGCTCGAACAGGCGCAATCCGCTCTTCAGCGGGTTTGCGCCTGTTCGGGACTCGGGCCCATCCGCCGCATGTGCTTGCATGCCCTGGCATGCTCGCCGGGCGAAGCGTTCGACGCGCCGATGCGTTACAACACTGTTGGGGGCACTCGCTGCGCCCCGGAGGTTTGGTTGAGGCTGGAACGTCGTCGTTGCGGGGTCGTCGCTCTCGGTGCAGCGCTTGCGCTGCTGATCCCGGGCGCGGCAGCCGCCGACGTTCCGGACGAACCCCCTCCCACCGATCCCACGCTCACAGTCCCGGCCTTGCCGCAGCCGACTCCCGAGCCGACGCCGCCCCCTGAGTCATCGATCACGATCACGCTGCCGCCCGTGCTCGGGCAAGCGACGAAGCAGCTGCCGTCACACAAGCAAACGCTGCCGCAAGAGCCGGCCGCCGCGAGCACAACGCATGGAACCGAGCAGCCCAACCCCGCGCCGGACGCACGAAGCGCGGTCACGAGCCCTCGCCCCTCATCCAGCAGAGGAGGCAGGCGCGACTCGCCACCCGAGCATGCCAGGCCAGCGAGCTCGAGGCCGGGAACGAAACCGCATCGCGCGAAGGCCAGAGGTCAGAGGATCGCGAACAAGCGCGCGGCCGTCCTGCGGAGCAGGCCCGCGGCCGACAGTGCTGCCGAGGCTCGAGCGGCGGCCGCGAGGGCGGGATTCGGGAGGCAGCAACCGGACGGCGATACGTTTCTCCCGCCGGTGGCCTCCCCGAACGTGACGCTCGCCGCCGAGGCCCCGAGCATGCCGATCGCAGCCCTGGCGACGATCATGGTCGGCGTGCTGCTCCTCGCCGGAGCCGCACTGGTGCCTGGACGAGTACTCGCCCAGTTCGCTGGAGAAGCCGGCACCGGTATCCGGCTAGGAGCTGCCGCGGTCGGATTGAGCCTCCTCGCCGGGACTCTCGTCACGCTCCTCTCCTCCGCTTGACTCGGCGCGAGGCCCGACGTCGCTTTCTGGCACCCACGGGGCGGCGATAAGGTGGCATACTTCAAGAGGTGCGGCGGAGCCGCACCCCAGGGAGTGCTCCCCCCTCTCGTCGCGGCCCCGCCCGCACCTTTGCACAGGTAGGCATCGCCGTAGGGTGATTCCGCGGGCCGGGCTCTGGCCCTTTCGAGGGATTTTCATCACTCGTACTGGTTATCCCGTGTCACCCGATTACGCTCAGAACGTGACGGGGGATTACGACGACGGGAGCACCCAGCCGGAAAGCTGCGACTGCTGCGGCCGCGATGCCGAGGACTGCAGGATGACGGAGCTCGGGTGGTTGGTGGGCGAGCCCGGCGACGAGCTCTCAGGCAGCTACTGCCTCCAATGCGCCGCTGCCCTGCGCCTGCTCCCGTGGTTCGAGCGGTGCGCCATCTGCGAAGCGACGGTGGACGACGAGCGCGAAGCCGAGCAGGAGGGCTGGCGCTACTTCACCGACGGCCACGGCGACCTGCACCCGTGCTGCCCCGCCTGCGTGGAGCGCACGGCACGGCTGCGCGCACGCCGTAGCTGACGGCCGCCCCGGGCCGCGATAGGCTCGGCTCCATGACCACGCTCTCGAGCAGAGTCGAGCCCGACTCGGCGTTCGCACGACGCCGCGAGCACATGCAGGCGCTCGTCGCCGAGCTGCGGGAGCGGACGGCGTCCGTCGCCCAGGGCGGCGGCGAGGCGTCGATGGAGCGGCATCGCTCGCGCGGCAAGCTGCCGGCGCGAGAGCGGATCGACCTGCTCGTCGATCCGGGCAGCGCGTTCCTCGAGCTCAACGCCCTCGCAGCCTGGGAGCTGTACGGCGGTGAGGCGCCGTCGGCCGGGATCGTGACGGGCATCGGCGTCGTGGAGGGCCGGCACTGCGTGATCGTCGCCAACGACGCCACCGTCAAGGGCGGCTCGTACTACCCGCTCACGGTGAAGAAGCACCTGCGCGCGCAGGAGGTGGCCGAGCAGAACCGGTTGCCGTGCCTCTACCTCGTCGACTCGGGCGGCGCCTTCCTCCCCTTGCAGGCGGAGGTGTTCCCCGACCGCGAGCACTTCGGCCGCATCTTCTACAACCAGGCACGCATGTCGGCCCGCGGGATCGCGCAGATCGCAGTCGTGATGGGATCGTGCACGGCGGGAGGCGCGTACGTGCCGGCCATGTGCGACGAGACCGTGATCGTCGCGGGCACGGGCACGATCTTCATCGGCGGCCCACCGCTCGTGAAGGCCGCGACCGGCCAGGACGTGACGGCGGAGGAGCTCGGCGGCGCCGACGTGCACACACGCCACTCGGGCGTGGCCGACCACTACGCGACCTCTGACGCGCACGCGCTCGCGCTGGCGCGACAGATCGTCCGGCACCTCGGCGACCCGTCCCCCTGCCCCTGGCAGCTCGCGGTGCCGGCGCCGCCCGCCGTCGACCCGGCCGACCTCTACGGGCTCATCCCCGAGGACTTCCGTCACGAGCTCGACCCGCTGGAGGTGATCGCCCGCATCGTCGACGGTTCCCGCTTCGCGGAGTTCAAGCAGCTCTACGGCGATACCCTCGTCTGCGGGTTCGCGCACATCGAGGGCTACCCCGTCGGCATCCTCGCCAACCGGGGCATCCTCTTCGCCGAGTCGGCCCAGAAAGGGGCGCACTTCATCGAGCTCGCCTGCAAGCGCCGCATCCCCCTCGTGTTCCTGCAGAACATCACCGGCTTCATGGTCGGCAAGGAGTACGAGGAGGCCGGGATCGCTCGCGACGGCGCCAAGCTCGTCACGGCCGTGGCCTGCGCCGACGTGCCCAAGTTCACCGTCGTCACGGGCGGCAGCTTCGGTGCCGGCAACTACGCCATGTGCGGCCGTGCGTACGGCCCCCGGCAGCTCTGGATGTGGCCCAACGCGCGCATCTCCGTCATGGGCGGCGAGCAGGCGGCGATCGTCCTCAGCATGGTCGGGGACACGGATCCCGACACGATCCGCGAGACCTACGCGCGCGAGGGCAGCCCCTATACCTCGACCGCCCGCCTCTGGGACGACGGCATCATCGACCCGCTCGACACCCGCAACGTGCTCGCGCTGGGCCTCGCCGCCGCCGCCAACGCTCCCGTGCCGGAGACGACCTTCGGCATCTTCCGCATGTAGACGGCGGCCCTCCGGCGCGTCAATCTGTAGCGCGACATCCACTTCGAGGAGGCGGCGATGGCGTACAAGGCGCTCGATGCAGAGGACGTGAAGCTCACGTGGGGAACGTTCCGCATGATCCGCCACGAGCTCGGAGGCTCGGGCTTCGGCATCAATCAGATCGACTTCCCGCCCGGCAAGGTCGGGCCCGAGCACGACGAGCTGAAGTCCGGGCAGGAAGAGGTGTACTACTGCATCTCGGGCGGCGGCACGCTCACGATCGACGGCGACGCGGTCGAGCTGCGCCCCGGACGGTACGTCCTCGTCTCGCCGGACGCGAAACGACACCCGGAGGCGGGGCCGGACGGGATGTCCTTCATCTGCGTCGGCGGCGTCCCGGGCGGCGTCTACGAACCGTGGGTGCCTGAGGAGTAAAGCCCACCCTGACGGCCCCTAGGCGGCGACCGCCTCGCGTTCGCCCGTCTCGGCGGCCAGCGCTTCGACCGTAGCGCGCAGCCGGGCGAGCAACTCCTCGTCGGGCTCGGCGAGACGATCCTGCGCCTTGCCGACGGACAGCTCGTCCCCGACGACACGGGCCCCCATCAGCCCGAGTACCTTGCGTGCCTCGGCCTGTGCCCAGACGCCGCCGAACGAGCCGGTGCTCGCGCCGATCACCGCTACCGGCTTGCCCCGAAACGCACCGGCCCCGGCGGGCCGCGAGGCCCAGTCGAGCGCGTTCTTGAGCGCACCCGGGATGGAGCCGTTGTACTCGGGCACCGCGAGCAGCACCGCGTCGGCGGCGCCGATCGCGGCACGCAGCCGCGCGACGGCCGCGGGTGCCGTCTCCTCGTCGTCCTCGTCGAAGGCCGGGAGGTCGCGCAGCCCCTCCCACGTCTCGAGCTCGACGCCGTCGGGAAGCGTCGCGGCCGCCAGGCGCAGCAGCTCACGGTTGTGTGAGCCACTGCGCAGGCTGCCGGCGATGCCGAGCACGCGCACCTACGCCTCCGGCTGCAGGGCGAGCTCCAGCTCGGCCTTCAGCTTGACGTCGTTGGCGACGGCGAACCCACCGCTCGGCAGGGGCGCGTTCCAGTCCAGGCCGAAGGCCGTGCGGTCGACCACGGTCTCGAGCTCGAGCCCGATCCGCTCGCTGCCGTCGAAGGCATGGGTGGCGGGGCCGGTGATCGTGCCCGTGATCGCGACCGGATGGGTTACACCCTTGATCGTCAACTCTCCGTCGATGTCCAGCGTGCTGCCGTCGACGCGGACGGCCGTAGAGCGGAAGGCGAGCTGCGGATGGCGCTCTGCGTCGAAGAAGTCGGGAGAGAGCAGGTGGCCGTTCAGGTTCGGCTCCGACACGTCGATTGTGGCGACGTCGACGGTCCCCCTCAGCCCTTCGGCGTCGAGCGTGACGTCGAAGGTGCCGAAGCCGCCGCGGAAGTTGGCGACGACCATGTGCTTGACGGAGAACCCGACGGAGGAGTGCACCGCGTCCACCTTCCACGTGCCGGCGGGAAGGTCTGTCCGCTGCTCCTGGAGAATGCTCATTTGCAGATCCTTTCGAAGTCGGTACTATTTGAGTACGCAACGATCTTAGCGTCCTTCCTTTGACTCGTCAAGTATTGATCCCACAAGTTTCTCCCGAGGTGACGGTGTTCGCCCGGTTGCTGCGCGCCCACGGCACCCTCACGCGAGAGCTCGAGGCCCGCCTGGTCGCCGAGCACGGGCTCACGATCCACGACTTCGAGACGCTCCTGCACCTCTCGCGTGAGGCGGACGCCCGCCTGCGCCGCGTCGACCTGGCCGACCGGCTCGCGCTCACGCCGTCCGGCGTGACGCGCCTGCTCGACGGGCTCACGAGCGCCGGCCTGGTCGAGAAGGCGTCGTGCCCGTCGGACGCGCGTGTGTCGTACGCGGTGCTCACGGAGGCAGGGCGCGAGCTCTTCGCAGCCGCCGTCGAGACGAACGACCGCACCTGCCGCGAGCTGATCGGCCGGCACCTCTCCCCCGTCGAGCTCGCACAGCTCTCGTCACTGCTCGGCAGGCTGCCGAGCGTCGGCGACGTGGACGGCTCTGCCTGCGGCGGTTCCTAGGGGCCGGTCCCGCTAGAGGATCGCCGTCTCCGGGAACACGGCGCCGGTCGCGAAGCGCTCCAGCCGGTACGGGGTCAGGTCGAAGTCCGTGCCGCCGTCGAGCAGCTCGTCGGCGACGATCCGGCCCACCGCCGGCGACTGCATGAACCCGTGCCCGGAGAACCCGCACGCGGCGTAGAGGCCGTCACCGACGTGACCCAGCAAGGGATGTGCGTCGGGCGTCATGTCGTAGAGGCCCGCCCAGGCCCGTGCCACGGCCAGGCCCGACGCCGGCGGGTAGCGCCTCGCAATGCGGCCCATCCAGTCGCCCACGAGCGCGCCGTCGACCACCTCCTGCGAGCCCCAGCGCGGCACGGCCTCGGGCATCGCGAGCACGAGGGCCTGGCCGCGCCGACGGAAGTGAAAGCCGGATTCCGACTCGATCGTCAGGGGCAGGTCACGGGTGATGCCGGGCACCGCGGCTGTCTCGACGAGCTGGCGCACGAGCGGGCGCACCGGCAGGTCGACGCCGAGCTTCGAGCCCAGCGCGGCCGACGCGGCACCTGCGGCGAGCACGAGCGTGTCGGCGTCGAGCTCGAGGGCGTCCACGTGCTCGAGCACCTCCACCCCGCGCGCGGCCGCACGGCGGACGAGCTCGTGCGTGATGCCGGCGGGGTCGGCGATGCCGTCCTCGGCACAGAAGACGGCGCCGAGCACGTCGTCGACCGCGAGGCCGAGCACGCGGGCGGCATCGAAGCGCTCGACGGGAACGCCGAGCTCCAGCTGAACGCTGCGGCGCTCCTCGAGCTCGGCCAGCCCCTCCTCCGACGTGGCGAGGAAGAGGTAGCCGACGGGCTCGAAGAGCTCGGGGCCGAGGGTGTTGAAGAACGAGACGCTCTCGCGCGCGAGGCGAACTTCCGGTGCCGACGAGAACTGCTGACGCACCCCGCCGAGCGCCTTGCCGGAGGCGCCGCCGGCAATGTCGCCGACATCCGCAAGCGTGACGCCCTGGGCGCCCCGCACCGCCAGGTGGTACGCGATCGAGGCGCCGACGACGCCGGCGCCGGCTATGACGATGCGAGCCATTGGGCGAGCTCGAGCGACTCGGCCGGCGAGAGGTCGCGCAACGGAGCCCGCACGTCCGAGAGGACGGGGACGCCCTTGAACGCGGTGATCCGCTTCATCGCGGCCTGGCGCGGGAAGCGCTCCACGGCGGCGCGCAACTCGCCGAGCCGTGCCGCTCCCTCGGCCGTGGGCTCGCGCACGACGGCTGCAACCTCCCCGGGAAACGCCGCGGCCAGCGCAGAGACGGCGCCGACCGCTCCCGCCTCGAGGCCGCGATAGATGAGCGCCTCGGGGCCGACCAGCACGTCGACGCCGACACCGGTGTACGGCTCGAAGGCCTCCCAGGGGGTGTCGCTGACCTTCATGCCTGCGAAGTTCGGCGCCTGCTCGCGGAGGCGGGCCAGCACGTCGAGCGCCACCGCATACCCGCTCGTACGTGCGAACTCGTAGACGTAGAAGGGCAGTGGGGCGCAGGCCGCCGCTGCCGCCGCGAAATGGGCGAGCTGGGCCTGCTCGTCCAGGACGAAGTACGGCGGCCCGATGACAGCGACGGCGTCCGCGCCCGCCTCTCCGGCGTCCGCCGCGAGCGCGACCGTGTCGGCCGTGGTCTGCGCGCCGCAGTGGGCAGCGATCCGTAGACGTCCCGCGGCCGCGAGGACGAAGAGCCTCAGCCCACGCCGCCGCTCCTCGACGGAGCACAGCACCCCCTCCCCGTTCGTCCCGAAGGCCAGCACCCCGTCCAGCCCCGCCTCGGCATAGAAGTCGAGCAGAGGGCCGAAGGCGTCCTCGTCGAGCGCCGCTCCGCCCTCGCGGAAGGGGGTCACCGAGGCTGCGAGCGTCCCTGCCAGCATGGTGCGACTCTAGACTCCCGGCCGTGGCTGCGTTGCGCATCGAACGGGACGAGGACGTGCTCCGCATCACGCTGTCGCGGCCGGAGACCCGCAACGCCTTCGACGCAGCACTCATCTCTGGCCTCGCCGAAGCTTTCGTGGACGTCGGCAAGGCCCGGGCGGTCGTGCTGGCCGGCGACGGCCCGAGCTTCTGCGCCGGCGCAGACCTGGAGTGGATGCGCGCCTCGGTCGACCTCTCCTACGAGGAGAACGTCGCCGACGCCAACGCGCTGCGGCGAATGCTCGACGCGATCGACACCTGCCCGGCGCCCGTGATCGCGGTCGTCCACGGTCACGCGCTCGGCGGTGGGGCAGGCCTCGTGGCCGTCGCGGACGTCGCGGTCGCCCACGAGCGCACCGCCTTTGCGTTCTCGGAGGTGAAGCTGGGGATCACCCCGGCCGTGATCTCGCCGTACGTGGTGCGCAAGATCGGCGAGAGCGCCGCCCGCCGCTACTTCGTCACCGGCGAGCGCTTCGACGCGGTGACGGCGCAGCGGATCGGCCTCGTGCACGAGCTGACGCGGGAGCCGGAAACGGTGCTGGCCGCAATCGTGGCGGAGCTCCGCACCGCAGGCCCGCGGGCCGTACGCCACGCGAAGCGACTGGTGCTCGACCGGCCGGACGGGCCCGAGACGGCGCGCCGGATCGCCGAGCGCCGCACGAGCGCCGAGGGCCACGAGGGTCTCACGGCGTTCCTCGACGGACGCGCCCCCGGCCGTCCGGGCTTCGCGTCGTGGTGCCCGCCCGCGGCGCCAGACGAGGAGCCACAGCGCTAGAGGGCGTCGCCTGCCCCGAGCCTCGCCTCGCGGCCTCCCGTGCCGGCACGCGCTCTGGGGTCGATCACGCCCGCGAGCAGGTCGGCTGCGAGGTTGGCGAGCACGACGACGGCTCCCGTGACGAGCACGATGCCGACGATCACCGGCCGGTCGAACCCGGCAAAGCCCTGGAGGGCGATGATCAGCAGCCGCCCGAGCCCGGGCAGGCCGTACACCACCTCGACGAAGAGCGCGACCCCCAGCGCCGTGCCGACATCCATCGCCACCATCGTCGTGACGACCGCGATGACGCCCGGAACGACGTGTCGCGCAAGCACGCGCCGCTCGCTCGCCCCCTTCGCGCGCGCCACCGTGACGAACGGCTCGTGCAGGACGGACAGCGACTGCGTGCGGATCTGTCGGACGTAGAGCGCGAGGAAGAGGAGGCTGAACGAGAGCCACGGCAGCACGAGATGCGCCGCCCAGTCGAGCGGCCCGCCGCACCCGGCCGCGCCCGCCCCGGGAGCGCCCGGGCCCGTGTCGCCGAAGAAGGGGCAGTATCCCTGGTCGGGCAGCCAGCCGAGCCTGCGGCCGACGACCAGCTGCAGCACGAGGGCGGCCACGAGCGGATGGGTCGAGACGAACGCGAGCGTGAGGAGCAGGGTGATTCGGTCGATCGCCGACCCCGACCGCGATGCGAGGAACGGCCCCAGGGGCACGGCCAGCGCCACGAGCACGAGCACGCCGCCGAGAACGAGCGATCCCGTCACGCTCGCTGCACGAAGGACGAGGCCGGAGACCGGCTCGCCGACGACGCCCTGCTCGGGAACGTACGCGGCCGTCGTCCACGAGATCCCGAGATCGCCGCGCACGAGGTCACCCACGAAGTCGCCGTACTGCTCGAGGGCGGGCCTGTCGACGCCGAGGCGGTGGTTTGCCTCCTGGATCTGCTCGCGCGTGGGGTTCTGGACGTTGCCGAGGATGAAGATGCCCGCGTCCTGCGGGATCGCGTAGTTGATCCAGAACGTGACCGAGGCGAGCGCGAGCAGCAGCACGGCGGCCAGTGCCACCTTCCTGACGCCGAACGAGAGCATCGCGCTCACCGTGACCGCTCCAATCCGAAGACCCGCTGCAGGCCCTCTCCCAGCTCGTGGAGCGCGACGACGGTGAGGAAGATGGCGGTGCTCGCGAAAACGGTGGGCCACAACGAGGCCGCTGCCGGGTTGTAGCGCGACGGCGAGAGCGGCGAGCCCCACGTGTCGGCAAGGACCCGCCCCCAGCTCGCCGTCGGCAACCGCACGCCCGCGTTCAGGAACGTGATCCCGATCTCGAGCAGGATGCCGGTGGCGACCGCGAGCGTCCCCCAGGTCAGCAGTGACGGCCCCAGGTGCGGCAGCAGGTGCTTGCGGAAGATCCACCCCCGGCCGGCGCCGGCGACGAGCGACGCGTCGACGAACTCGCTGCGGCGCAGCGACACGAGCTGCGCCCGCACGAGGCGGGCCGGATAGAACCAGGTGAAGAGCCCGATCACGAGCGCGACCGCAAACACCCCCTCGTTCAGCACGCCGAGCGTGATCTCCTGGAGTCGCGACCCGAACGAGCTGGCCCCCACCAGCACGAGCAGGAAGAGGATCGGAAACGCCATCACGATCTCGCTGAGCCGCGAGACGCCGGCATCGACGAGCCCTCCCAGCATGCCGGCGAGCGCTCCCAGTGAGACACCGATCGCCAATGCGATCAGCGTGGCGAGGACGCCGACCTCGATCGAGACCTGCCCGCCGTAGAGGAGCCGGAGGAACAGGTCCCGGCCCAGCGCGCCGTCGCCCCCGAGGAGGAGCAGCGTGTCGCCCGTACCGGCGGCGGGCGGCACGATCTCGCCGTACTCGTCGACCAGTGCAGCGTGGGTGTCGGGCACGAGCGACAGCGGCCCAACCGGGCGCAGGTTGTCGTCGGCGGCGTAGGGAAACAGGTCGTTGGGTCCATGTCCGAGGATCCGCGTCAGCGCCGGCCCACCGGCAAAGCAGGCGAGCACGATGGCCGCTGCCAGGGCGAGCGCGATCAGGGCTGCCCGGTCGTGGCGCAGCCGCGCGAGCGCAATCGCCCCGGGAGACCGGGCGGGAGCGGCACCACCAAGTGGCTCGCCGCCGACGGGGGTTGAGCTCTTTCCGGCCGGCATCTCACCTCGGGGTGGGTGCAGCGCCGCGCGCCCGAGCTCTCATGCCGGACACGCCTCGCCCTTCGCTCCCTTCGGCTGGCCGCTGCGCAGCATCACGTCAGCGGCAAGCTCGCGGAGAGGGCCGGGCTCGACCGTGATGCCCCTGGCGGCGAGGCACTCGCGCGCGGCGAGGTACTCACCCGACCCCGGGAGCTCCGGCCCCTGGTCGAAGCCGCGCGCGGTCGCGTCCTCCCGCCGCGCCGCATAGACCACCCGGTCGACTCCGCTCGCCAGGATCGCGGTGAGGCACAGGGCGCACGGCTCGCACGAGCAGTAGAGCGTGGAGCCGGCCTCCGGCGGGGGCGCTCCCGACCGCGCCTCGACCGCGAGAAGAGCGACGATCTCGGCATGTGCGATGGAGTCGTGCAGCCGCTCGACACCGTCGACGCCGACGCCGATCACCTCACGCGAGGTTCCGTCGACGACCACTGCCCCGAATGGGCGGCCGGTGCCGTGGAGAACGTTCTCATGGGCGAGGTCGATCGCGTGACGCAGGCCGGACTCGTCGTCGGGGCAGAGATGACGGATCTCCTCGATCTCGACCAACCAGGCGGGGTTTCCGACCCCCGCCTGCTCGAGCCG
>Ga0209797_10001030_pt1 | contig 14002 bp, 12 predicted proteins | sample DOMMetBare3Fresh_2_FD_187472 | JGI IMG/M metagenome (GOLD analysis project Ga0209797, IMG submission 187472) | Wetland sediment microbial communities from St. Louis River estuary, USA, under dissolved organic matter induced mercury methylation -... | ecosystem: Environmental > Aquatic >... | reverse complement strand
GATGCGCGCCTGCGCGCCGGCGGTGCGCAGCGCAGCATAGGCGTCGCGCACCGAGGTCGAGCCTCCGGTGAGCTGGCCGCCGATGGCGCGGTTGATGTAGGGCTCGCCGGCGGGTGCGAACTCGACCTTCACCTTCGCCAGGTCGACGTTGAGTTCCTCGGCGATCAGCATCGGCATCGAGGTGTAGACGCCCTGGCCCATTTCGGAGCGGGCGCACAGGATGGTCACGCTGTTGTCGCTGCCCACGCGCACCCAGGCGTTGGGCATCGCGCTGGTCACCTTGGCATCGCTGCCGGGCGTGGCGCAGCCGGGCAGCATGACGCCGATCATCAGCGCACCGCCGGTGGCGGCGCTGGTGTGCAGGAACTGGCGGCGGGAGACGGGGTTGGTCATGATCAGGCTCCCTTGGTGCCGGCGGCGGTGTGGATCGCGGCGCGTATGCGGGTGTAGGTGCCGCAGCGGCAGATGTTGCCGCTCATCGCGTTGTCGATGTCGGCGTCGGTGGGTTTGGGCTTGTCGCGCAGCAGTGCCACCGCGCTCATGATCTGGCCCGACTGGCAATAGCCGCACTGCGGCACGTCGTGCGCGATCCACGCGGCCTGCACACGCTTGCCGACGTCGTCGCCGGCCATGGCTTCGATCGTGGTCACGTTCTTGCCCGCGGCCGCCGACAGCGGCGTGCTGCAGGACCGGACCGGCGCGCCGTCGAGGTGCACGGTGCATGCGCCGCACAGTGCGGCGCCGCAGCCGAACTTGGTGCCGGTCATGCCGACTTCATCGCGGATCACCCACAACAGGGGCGTATCGGCCTCCGCCTGCACGGTGACGGCTTTGCCGTTGATTCTCAGGGACGTGCTCATCGAGGGCCTCCAGACTTTTCGTCAGCGCGGTTTGATTTCGGACAACGCCGACGATCATCGCGTCCGGCCAATGAAGCGATGCTGACGATTACCCTAACGCGTCGCGGCAATGAGCGACTGGGCGCAGCCAGCACTGCGCCAAATCGGGACACCGGGAAGGGATGTGCAGGCTCAGCGCCCGACGGTGCAGGTGCCGCCCGCGCCGGTGCGGAAGCAGAAGTCGCCGGTGAGGCTCGTGCTTTCCCACGGCACCTGCGCGCCGTCGGTCTCCTGCGCGACCGCGAGTCGCACGCGCTTGAACAGCAGCTCGACCGGCAGTCCGGGCGACTGCAGGTGTGCGAGCAGGTGCTTGGTGTACAGGCTGTTCTTCTCTTTCGGGTTGTCGAGCGCGATGCCGTCGGGCGCGGTGGAGAACGCCACCATCGACCCCAGCGGCGCCTCGACGCGCGCCAGCCCGGCGGGCGTGACACCGCGGAATTTGAGCCGCCGGCCGTCAGGGCCGACGATTTCCTGCCCGGAGAACGGGTTGTTGCGGCAGGCATCGAGGATCACGATGTTCATACCGTGCTTGATCGCTGCCAGGCGCGTCAGGAACTCCGTCAGGTCGGCGCTCTTGGCGGGCACTTCGTCCTCGGCGCGGATCTCGGTGTCCACCGGCAGCAGGTAGTTGCGCCCCTTCACCTGCACGCCGTGGCCGGCGTAGAACACCACCCGCACCTGCGCCTGCTGCGTCGATGTCGAGAACTTGCGGAACGACTCGATGATGTCCACCAGCGTGGTGTTCTCGCGCTGCATGACGTCAAAGCCCAGTGTGCGCAGCGTGGCCGCGATCGCCTGCGCATCGTTGACCGGGTTCTTCAGTGCGCCGACGCGGTAGCTGGCGTTGCCGATCACCAGCGCGGCCTTCTGGCCGGCTGCCGCGGCAGCCCAGGCCGGCACGCCGAACGCGGCGCCGGCGAGCGCGGCGCACAGGCTGCGACGGGTGAACTGCGGCTGCATCGTGCGCCCCGCGTCAACGAACCGGCAGCGCGTCGACCCGGGCCACCGATTCGACGAAGGGGCTGGCCTTCAGCGTGTCGGCCACGCTGCCGATCTGCGCCTCGGGGATGCGAACGAACCAGTCGCCCAGCTGGCTGGGGCCGCCGGCAAGCGATCCATTCACCTGCACCAGCAGCATGCGGATGTCGGCCTCGCGCGCATCGGCCTTGAAGTTGACCTTCAGGTACGGCCCTTTGTCCACCACGGTGGGGCGCACGGCGCGCATTTGCGCGCTGTCGTCGCGCTCGCCGGTCAGGTTGGCGATCACCACCGCCTGGACCATCACCACCACCAGCGCACCGGCCAGCGCCGGGCGCAGCACCGGCTGCGGCAGCACCGAGCCCAGCCAGGCGCGGGCGCGTTCGCCCCAACCCGCGGTCTGTGCCGGGCGTGCGGGCGCAGCCTGGTTGCGTTCGGCGCGGATGCGCTGCATCGCGCGCTCCAGCCCGACTTCGCTTGACACCGCCGGCACGTCGGCCAGCAGCTTGGTCTGCAACGACTCGTACCAGTTCAGCTCGGCGGCCGACTTCGGGTGCTCGCGCAGGTAGGTCTCGACGAAGGCGCGGTCGGCCTCGGCCAGCGTGCCGTTCACATAGAACGGCAGCAGTTCATCGAATCTCGACTTCATGGTGTGGCTCCCAACGGGGCATCGCCCTCGCGCTCGAGCATCAGGCGCAGGCAGTTCTTCAGCTTCTGGCGGGCATGGAAGAGGCGGGTCTTCACCGTGCCCTCGGGGCACGCTTGAGTCTTGGCGACGTCGCCGACCGACATGCCTTCGAAGAACACCAGGTGGATGCATTCGCGGTGCTCGCTGGACAGCTTGCTCATGCAGTGGCGCACGCCCTCGCTGCGCTGCTGTTGTGCCAGCTGCTCGAAGACGCCGGGCTCGTTGCTGGCCAGCGTTTCGGCCACGTCGTCCAGGTCGTCGTGGTCGGCGTCGGGCTTGCGGCTGCGCCAGGCCATCAGCACCTTGTTGCGGGCGATGCCGATCAGCCAGGTCGAGAACTGCGAGTCGCCGCGAAAACGCTCGGGCGCCTTCCAGACTTCGTACAGGGTGTCGGACACGATTTCCTCGGCCTGGGCTTCGTTGGACAGCTGCCTCAGCACGTAGGCGTAGAGCTTGCGCGAGAACGCGCGGTACAGCTCGCGAAAGGCGCCTTCATCGCGTTGCTCGATGCGGCCGAGCAGGCGCAGCACGTCGTGGTTGTCCATCCGCCGTTCAGCTTGATGTGTCGGGGTGCGTGCATGGTAGTCGCCTGGTTGCGGCCGGGGTGTGCGTGCCGGCCCTAGTTCTTGGTCTGCCGCGCCGGGCTCATTCGCCGCGGAACTGCACCCGGCGGTTCTCGGCGGCGTTGGGGTCCAGCCCCGGCAGCGTGGCGTGATCGCCCAGGCCCACCGCGCGCAGGCGCGAGGCGTCGATGCCGTGGGTGGCCACCAGGTAGCGGCGTACCGCCAGCGCACGGCGCTGCGACAGTTGTTCGTTGTAGCTGTCCGATCCGATCGCATCGGTGTGGCCTTCGATCACCACGCTCTGTGCGGCGGGCAGCATGCGGATGCCCTTTGCGATGGCCTCGAGCTGGGGCCGGGCGGCGGGCAGGATGTCGGCCGAATCGAAGGCGAACTGCACCGGCAAGGACAGCGCCGACGCTTTGCTCAGCTCGGCCGCGGCGACCGCAGCCACGGCGGCAGCGCCCGCGACGCCATTGCTGGCCGCGCCGTCGTCGAGCAGCTTGATCGAACGCATCTTGATCGGCGCCGAGCGGTCGAGGATGCGGGCCACTTCGGCCGGATCGACCCGGTCGCCGGTGCCGAACACCTTGACGTCACCGGCCCAGGCGCCGGATACCAGCGCGGCCAGCAAGAGGGGGGTGGCGATCAGTTGGCGCAGCATGACGTGTTCCTCGGGTGCGGGTAATCGTGCAGTCGTGCGGCGCTCAGCGCTGGGCGACGACGATGGTGTGGATCGGCGCCTTGGCGAGCGTGGCGGCCGAATAGCGGTCCGACAGGCCGTCCAGGCTGAAGACGATGGTGAACGTGACCATCAGCGCCGCGGCGCCTGAAAGAACACGAACCAGCGACATCTTGCGATCGGTGGGGTAGCTCATGGCGGTCTCCAAAGGGCGTTGAGGGGTGACGTCCAATGGGTTGCGCGCCGGCCGCGGCGGGTTCAAACAAGTTTGTGCCGGGCTGGCCGGAGCCCGCCCGTCGGCGGGCCATCGACCCCGCCTGGGGCTCAATCGGCTCGGGCGCCCCGGTTTTGCACGAGTTCGGCCAATTGCGCCTGGTAGGCCTTCAGGAAGGCGCGGCCGAGCAGGGCGTCGAAGTCGCCTTCGACCTCGTTGACGATCTGTGCGAACTGCTGGCTGTACTCGGTCCAGAGCCTCGCCTTGCGCTGCGACGGGATCAGGCTTTCCCAGGCCCCGCCCGGAGCCATGCGCTGCTCCAGCACCACCGGATCGAAGCGCGCCATCACCGAATCGAGCGCGGCGCGCATGCCCGCCAGCAACGCCACCTGGTGCGCCCGCAGGTCGTCGAACGCCTCCCGCGCGGCCTGCAGCGGCGGCAGGAAACCGCGCTCGGCCGGGCCGAGCAGGTGCGCCAGCGCGGCGTCGACATCGGGTGAGAACTTCAGCGGGTTGTTCTCGCGCGAGCGCAGCTGGGTGGCGTTGGCCCCCAGCTCGCGCTTGGCGACCATGCGCGCCGTCAGCAGGTCGAGCGTGCCTTCGGTCATCGTGCGCAGCAACGCGCCCACCAGCTGCCATTGCTCGGGGCCGAACGTGCCGGCCGGCGATTGGCCGAGGCCCAGCCCGGCCAGCAAGGCGTTGGCCGCATCGCCACCGGCCGAGGCGGGCGATGGGCTCGCTGCCGCGATAGCCGGCCGCGCCGCCGGCGCAGCAGCGGCCGGCCGCACGCCGGTGTCGCCGATCAAAAGGTCGACCGTGTCGGCCGCCAGCGCGGCGACGGGCGCTGCGCGCGGCGTGGCCTGCAGCTCCTGCACCAGCTGGTCGACGCTGCTGGGCCGGCCGCCGTCGCGGCCAACCGGCTCGCTGCCCAGGCCTAGCGAATCGGGCTCTTCGAGCACTTCGAGGTCGTACCCACCGATGCGGATGCGCTGCCCCGCGAGCAGCTCGGCGTCCTCGCCGACATGCAGCACCCGACCTTCGATCTCCACCGGAAGGCCGGCACTGAGCAGGCGAAGGTAGTGGCGGCCGTCGCGGTGGTGCACGCTGGCGTGCTTGCGCGAGATGTGGCGCTCGGGGTCCATCAGCGCCAGCGTGCATTCGGCGTTGCGCCCGATGTCACCGCCCTCGGTGCCGAACCAGGCGGCGATCGGCGGATCGGGCGTCTTGCCGCCAACCGACTGCACACGAATACCGATCATCTGTGGCGCTTTCTGCGTGGCCGAACGTGGCCGAGAGTGGTTGATCCTGCATGTCCGCGAGCCGGCCGATGCGCGGCACACGGCCAACAACCTAGGGAGGACCCGCTCGGTGATATCCCCCGTAATAGGTCCATTAGCAGGATTGACACTATTCAACACCAAAGCCTAGATTTGATACACATCCGGCCCGTTTCGTCCATGAGGGGTGCGGTGGAGGCGAATTGCGTATGTTGAGGGGGTTCTCGTTGGGTGTGTTGTGGTGGGCGCTGGCCGGCGCGTGTGCGGCGCAGTCGCCCGGCATGGTCACCATCTTGGAAGGCGATGCGCTGATCGTGCGCGGCGCGGCCCGGCTGCGTGCGGCCGAAGGCGTGCGCCTGGCGCCGGGCGACATCGTGGAGACCGCCAACAGCACGTTCGCGCAGATCGAACTCAACGACCAGACCGTGCTCGATCTCGGCGGTGCCACGCGGGTGATGATCGGCGGTACGGCGAAGTTGAAGGCCGAGCGACAGCTGTATGCGCTGGCGGGCTGGTTCAAGATCACCAATGCGCGCAAGGACCCGAACGCGCGCGGTTTCGAGTTTCGCTCGCCGCTGCTGGAGATCGGCGTCATGCCTGCGGTGGTGGTGATGCAATTGAAGCCTGCCGACGCGGCGCTATTTGCCGAACGCGGTGAACTGAAGCTGATCGAACGCCAGGCTGGCGCCGCCGCCGGCCCGGTGGCGGTGCGTCAGGGCCAGTACTATCGGCGCTCCGCCGCGGCCAAGGGTGCGGCCGGGTCATCGGCGCCGCCCGGCTTCGTGAACGACATGCCGCGCGCGTTCCGCGATTCTCTGCCGCTGCGCGCCGAGAAGTTCAAGGATCGCGACGTGAGTCCGAAGCCGGCGCCGGATTTCGTTTATGCCGACGTGGAAGCCTGGTTGAAGGCCGAATCGCCGTTTCGCCGCCAGTTCATCGAGCGCTGGCGGGTGAAGGCGCGCGAAAGCGCGTTCCGCGCCGCGCTGATTGCCAATCTGTCGTCCCACCCCGAGTGGGACCCGATCCTGTTCCCGGAGAAGTACCTGCCCAAGCCCCCGGCGTCGGCCGCGTCGGCCGCGTCGGCCTCGGGCGCGCTGCGGCCGCGGACCGCGCCCTGACGGAGACCTGCGATGAAACTGCTGCTCAAGTTCAACCTGATCTTCCTGCTCATCTTCGCCGCGGGGCTGGCGGCCATCGGCCAGGTGTCGTGGACGCTGCTCGAGCGCAACGCGCGCGACGAGATCGCGCAGAGCGCCCGCCTGCTGATGGACGCGGCGATCGCCACGCGCACCTATACGTCGGGCCAGGTGAATCCGCTCTTGTCGACGCAGATGAAGTACACCTTCCTGCCGCAGTCGGTGCCGGCGTATTCCGCCACCGAAGTGTTCAACGACTTGCGCAAGAAACACACGGAATACTCCTACAAGGAGGCCGTGCTCAACCCGACCAATCCGCGCAACCGGGCAGTCGATTGGGAGACCGACATCGTCAACCAGTTCCGCAACAACAAGGACACGCCCGAGATCATCGGTGATCGCGACACGCCCACCGGGCGTTCGTTCTACGTCGCGCGGCCCCTGCGCATCGTCAATCCCGACTGCCTGCGCTGCCACAGCACGGTTGATGCGGCGCCGCCGACGATGATCGAGCGCTACGGCCCGGCCAACGGCTTCGGCTGGAACCTGAACGAAGTGGTGGGCGCGCAGATCATCTCGGTGCCGACCAAGGTGCCGCTGGACCGTGCGCAAAAGGCCTTCAACCTGTTCATGACGTCCACCGGCACGGTGTTCGTCGTGATCGGCCTCGTGCTCAACCTGATGCTGTGGCTGATGGTGATCCGCCCCGTCGGCAAGCTGTCGCAGTTTGCCGACCGGGTGAGCCTGGGTGAGTTGGAGATTCCCGAATACAAGCGCAGTTCGAGCGACGAAATCGGCGTCTTGGCGAAGTCCATCGGACGCATGCGCACCAGCATGGTCCAGGCGATGAAGATGCTGGATAGCTGACGTGGCGGGGCCGGCGCCCCGCTCCTGCTGCAACCACGATGGCCACCACCCTCAAGATTCCCGAGCGCCTCGGCAAGTACCCGATCACCGGCGTGGCCGGCAAGGGTGCCATGGGCGTGGTGTTCAAGGGGATGGATCCGGTCATCAAGCGGCCGGTGGCGATCAAGACCATCCGCAAGGACCTGCTCGACGAGGACGAGCACACCGCGACCGACTCGCTGTCGAGCCGGTTCCAGCGCGAGGCGCAGGCCGCCGGCGCGTTGAATCATCCGGGCATCGTGTCGGTGTACGAGTACGGCGAGGATGCCAACTACGCCTACATCGCGATGGAGTACGTCGAAGGCAGCAACCTGCGCGACTACATGGCCAGCGGCACCAAGTTCGACGAGCAGGACACGGTGAGCATCATGGCCCAGCTGCTCGACGCGCTGCAGTACGCCCACAGCGCCACCGTGTGGCACCGCGACATCAAGCCGGCCAACATCATCGTGATGGGCAACGGCCGCATCAAGCTCGGTGATTTCGGCATCGCGCGGCTCGAAGCCGCGGAGCGCACCCGCACCAGCGTCGTGATGGGCACGCCCGGGTACATCGCGCCCGAGCTCTACCTCGGCGGCGCCGTGGATCATCGGCTCGACATCTTTGCCGCCGGCGTGATCTTCTATCAGCTGCTGGCGCGCCGCTCGCCGTTTCGTGGCGGGCCCGAGGCGATCATGCACGACGTCTGCTATCACGACCCGGCGCCGCCGTCGACGGTGGATCCGGAGCAGCGCTGGCCGCAATACGATGCCATCGTCGCGCGCGCGATCGCCAAGTCGCCGGCCGACCGATACCAGAGTGCGGGTGAGTTCCGCGCCGCGATCCTCGAGGCCTATGCGCAGCCGGTGGCCAACACCATCTCCGAGAGCACGATCGTCAGCCATCGCACGCGCCGCGTCGTGCCGGAGTCGGGATCGAACTCGGTGCCGCCGTCCAGCCCCAAGTCGACCTCCGCGCCCAGCCCCAGCGCGCCGCCGCCCACCGGGTGGAGCGTCGTGGTGCTGGCCGGCGTGGAGCTGGAGATCGCGCGCTTCGTCGGCCCGGTGGGCAAGGTGCTGGTGCGGCGCGCCGCCAAGGAACACAAGGACCTGGAATCGCTGGTCGCCGCGCTGGCGCCGTCGATCGACGACGCGGCCGACCGCGCAGCGTTCGCACGCGCCGTGCTCGGTCGCGACCTCTTCACCTCGTCGCGCGCATTCGGGTCCAGCCAGTTCCGTGCGTCGCAGACGCCGACGCCCGTGCCGGCCACCGGCAGCCCGGTGCTGACGCCGCAGGACCTGGAACGCGCGACGAAGCTGCTGATCCACTACATCGGCCCGATCGGCAAGGTGGTGGCCAAGCGCGCGGCGGTCGAAGGCGTCACGCGGCACGAATTCTTCGCCACGGTGCTCAACAGCATCGACGGCGAGGACACCCGCGAGCGCTTCATGCGGGAGGCCGGCGTCGCATGACCCGCGCGCCGCGGCCAAACGCCGCCGGCGCGCCGCGAGCCCGAGCGATGGCCCACGGAGCGCCGCAGTGACTCCAGACGATCGCACGGTCTACGTCGACCCCGACCACACGCTGTTGATCCCGCGGCCCGCCGCGCGTGGCGGTGCGCCGCGGCCGGGCGCGTCGCCGCCGACGGCCCCAAAGTCGGGCAGCGCCGCCACGCTGCAGCGCCTCGTGGCCGGCATCAACCCGCTGCTGGGCGCGGCCAGCCAACTGCTGGCATTGGTGTCGCAGCTGCGTGCCACCACGGTGCATGCCGACCGCCCGGGGCTGCGCCGGCAGCTGCTCGAGCGGATGGCCGACTTCGAGGATCGCGCGCGCGCCAGCGGCGTCGGCAAGCCGCAGGTCGCCGCCGCCCGCTACCTGCTGTGCACCTTCATCGACGAGGTGATTGCCAACACGCCCTGGGGGGCCGATCCGCTGCTCGGCGCGAAGGGCCTGCTGCAGGAGTTCCACGAGGATGCCTCGGGCGCCGACAAGGCCTTCGAACTGCTCGATCGACTGAGCGACGATGTGGGCGCCAACGCCGACCTGCTGGAATTGTTCTACGTCTGCCTCGCGCTGGGGTTCCAGGGGCGGTATGCCGGGCGCAGCGACGGGCCGGCGCAGCTGCAGGCGCGCATGGACCGCCTGCTCGAACTCGTTCGCCCGGGTGCGCCAGTGGGCGGGGTGCGCGTGCTGGCGCAGCGCTGGGCCGGCGAAACGCGCCAGCGCGCTCCGGCGCTGGCCGTGGTGCCGATCTGGATGGCGGTGGTGGTCGGCGCGGCGCTGGTGGTGGGTGTGCTGATGTTCCTGTCGACGCGATTGAACCGGCAGGCCGAGGGTGTGATGCAGCAGTTGCACGAGGTGCGCACCGCGCTGCGGGTCGATCGTGCACCGGCCGTGGCCAAGGCGCGCCTGTCGCCGCTGCTGCAAGGCGACATCCAGGCCCAGTCGATCGAGGTGCGCGACGAGGCGCAGCGCTCGGTGGTCACGCTCGACGCCGACCGCCTGTTCGCCGCCGGCACCGCGCAGCTGGAACCGGCACGGCGCGAGTTGCTCGCTCGCATCGCCCGGTCACTCGCCGGCCAGCCGGGTCGGGTGGAGGTGATTGGCCACACCGACGACCGTGCGACCGAGTCGCTGCGGTTTCCGTCGAATTGGCACCTGTCGCGCGAGCGCGCGGCGGCCGTGCGGCAGGTTCTCGTCGATCAGGGCGTCCCGGCTGATCGGGCACGGGCCGAAGGCCGCGCCGACGTCGAGCCGCGTGTGCCCAATGATTCGGACTCGGCGCGCGCGCGCAACCGCCGCGTCGAGATCCACCTGCTGCTGCCGCGGCCCGAGTAGCCACCACCTGCGATGGACCGCCCCGACACCCGGCTGCACCTGCGCGCGTTGCTGATCGCCATCGGCCTGTATGGCGCGGCGGCGCTGGTCTGGTTCCTCGGCCCGCTGCTGACGCTGGGCGACACGGCGCCGCTGGCGTCCGAGCGTGCGCGCGGCGCCGCGATCGCCGCGGTGCTGGCGCTGTTTGCACTGCAGTCGTTGTGGCGCACGTTGCGCGCGTCGCGCCGGAACCGGCAGTTGCTCGACGGCATCGTCTCGGGCGGCGCCGCCGCGCCGGGCGCACCGGGCGCCAGCGAGGTGGCGGTGATCGGCAAGCGTTTCGCCGACGCGGTGGCGGTGCTGCGCAACCGGCGCGTCGGCGGCGCCCGCTCGGCGTGGTCTTTCCTGACGCGTCGACCCTACGTGTACGAGCTGCCGTGGTACATCCTGATCGGCGCGCCGGGCGCCGGCAAGACCACCACCATCGTTAACTCGGGCCTTCAGTTCCCGTTGGCCGACCCGAAGAGCCCGAACGCGGTGGCCGGCGCCGGCGGCACGCGCAATTGCGACTGGTGGTTCACCTCCGAGGCGGTGCTGATCGACACCGCCGGCCGCTACACCACGCAGGACAGCTACCGCGAGGCCGATCGCGCGGCGTGGAACGGCTTTCTCGGCCTGCTGGCGTTGCACCGGCCACGCCAGCCGATCAACGGCGCGATCCTCACGCTCAGCGTCACCGACCTGTTGCAGCCCAACGCCGAGAAACGCCAGGCGCTGGCACGCGAGATGCGAGGCCGCATCGACGAGTTGCACCAGCGCCTGGGCATCCGGTTTCCGATCTACGTGCTGGTGACGAAGACCGATCTGCTGGCGGGCTTCGCCGAATTCTTCGCCGACTTCGACAAGGACGAGCGTGCGCAGGTGTGGGGCGTGACCTTTCCGCTGGAGGGCGACGCCGACGCGGCGGCCCGGCGGGTCCGCCTCGGCAACGAGCTGACCACGCTGGAGAAGACGCTCAACGAGTGCCTGTTCGACCGCCTGCGCGACGAGCGCGACCGCGAACGGCGCGCCGCGATCTTTGCGTTTCCGCAGCAATGGCGGGTATTGCGCGAAGCCCTCGTCGAAATGGTACAGGCCACGTTCGATGCGCCGACGCTCGAAGCCATGCCGCTGCTGCGCGGCGTGTACTTCACCAGCGCCACGCAGGAGGGCTCGCCAGTGGACCGGGCGCTCGGCGGCCTGGCGCGCGCGATGGGACTGGCACACCGCGTGTTGCCCGCGGCGCGCCCGAGCGGCAAGTCGTTCTTCGTCACGCGGCTGTTGCGTGAGGTGATCATCGGCGAGGCTGGTCTGGCGGGCACCAACCGCCGCTGGGAGCGACGCCGCACCTGGATGCACGTCGGCACCGTGGCCGCCAGTGCGGTGTTCAGCGCCGGCGTCATCGGCTGGGGCTGGCACGTCTACGCCGACAACCGCGCCTGGCTGGCCGAGACCGACCGCGCCACGCGCGCGTTGCGACCGCAGGTCGCCGCGGCACGTGCCGCCGCCCCCACCGACCTGACGCCTTTGGTGCCGCTGCTCGATGCCGTGCGCGCGCTCGAGCACGACGTGCTCGGCAGCGCGCCCGCACGATCGCCGGTGGTCGGCCTCGGGCTCGATCAGCGCGACTCGGTCGGCGCGGCCGCGCAGGACGTGTACCACCACCTGCTGCGCGAATCGCTGTTGCCGCGCATCGCCAGCCGGCTCGAGCAGCGCCTGTCCGCCGGCCAGCCCGAACAGGTGGAAACGCTGTACGAGGCGCTCAAGGCCTACCTGATGCTGTTCGGCGGCAAGAACTTCAATGCGGCTGCGCTGCGCGCCTTCCTCACCGCCGACTGGGACGGCCCGGCCTCGGCATTGCCGACGGCGATCCGCAAGGCACTGCCGGCGCACCTCGACCGGCTGCTGGCGACCGGCGAGGTCGGCGCGCCCGCGCAGGCCGACGCCGCGCTGGTGGCGCGCACCCGCGAGCTGGTGGCGGGCGTGCCGTTGGCCGAGCGGGTGTACCACCGGCTCGTGCAGTCGGCCGCGGGCGACGGCGCCGGCGCATTCAGCCTCGAGTCGGCCGCCGGACCCGCGGGCGCCAAGGTGCTGGTACGCGCCAGCGGCCAGCCGCTCAACGAGACCGTCCCGGCGTTCTACGGCCAACCGGCGCGGCGGCAGGGCCTGCCAGCGCAGGTGCAGCAGGTGCTGCGGCAGTTCGAGCAGGAGGCACCCTGGGTGCTGCAGCCTGCGCGTGCACCCGCTCTGGACGCCGCCGCCAGGGAAAGGCTGGTCGAACAGATCGCAAGCCGGCATGCGGCCGAGGCGCAGCGGGTGTGGGACGCGTTGCTGCGCGACCTGCGGCTGGCGCCCACCACGTCGCTCGCGGCGGTGGCTGAACAGGCCCAGTGGTTGTCGCGCCCGGATTCGCCGCTGCTGGCCGTGCTGGTGGGCGTGCTGCGCGAGGTCGGCCCCGAGGCCAATGCCGAGCCGTTCGTGTCGCTGCGCGCGTACGCCATGGGGCAGCCCGCCGGCTATCAGCCGGTGCACGCCGCACTCGCGCGCGTTGCCACGCAGCTGGCCGCGATCGACGACGCCGTGGCGCGCAAGGCCGCGCTGCCCGCCCACGACGCGCTGCGCGAACTGGCCGACGCCACGGCGCGCACACCCGAGCCGGTGCGCGCGTTGCTGCAGCAGCTGCTGAGCCAGGCCGCGGCGCAGAGCTTCGCGGTGATGCGCGAGCCGTTGAACCGGCTGCTGCAAAGCGAGGTCACGCCGACCTGCACCGCCGCCACCGACGGCCGCTACCCGTTCGTGCGCGACGCCGCGAAGGACGCCTCGCGCGACGAGGTCGCGCGGGTGTTCGGCCCGGGCGGATCGATCGACGGCTTTTTCCAGCGCCAGCTCGCCGGCCTGCTCGACGGCGGGACCCGATCGCCGAGCCTGCGCGGTGCCGAGCCCGGCAAGGCGCCGGCGCTGTCGGTCGACACCGTGCAGGCGTTCCAGCGCGCACAGGCGATCCGTGGCGCGTTCTTCCAGGACGGCGCACGCGGCGTGGCGGTCCGGCTGGACATGCGTCTGCTCGAGCTCGACCCCGGCATCGGCCAGTTCCTGCTCGACGTCGATGGCCAGACGCTGCGCTTCGCGCGCGACACGCGCAGCGCGCAGTCGCTGCAATGGCCGGGACCGGGCGGCGCGGGCCGGGTCACGCTGCAGGCGCCGGCACCCGGCGCGCCGACCGGCGCGGGCTATTCGTTCGACGGCCCCTGGTCGCTGCTGCGCCTGTTCGAGCGCGTGCGCGTCGAGCCCGGCGGCACGGCCAGCCACGCCACCGTGGTGTTCGACATCGAGGGCCGGCGCGCACGCTTCGAGGTGCGCAGCCCCGGCGGCGTGCTGCCGATCGGCCTGGACCTGGAGCAGTTTCAATGTCCGAAGCGCCTGTAATACCGAAGCCGGGCTCGCGCCCCCCCGGGGCGACCGGCGCGCAGCGCCGCAGGGGGCTCCCGTGAGCGACGTGCCGGGCTGGTTCGGCAAGCTGCCGAGCCGGGGTGACTTCGTTTCGCGCCGCCTGCCGCCGGTGTTCATCGAGGGCTGGGACGCGTGGCTGCAGCGCGAGCTGGTGCGCTCGCGCCACGCGCTGGGTGCCGATTGGCTGCCGGCGTTTCTGGTGGCGCCCGTGCGCCGCTTCTGGCTGAACCCCGGTGTGCTGGGCCCAACCTCGTGGACCGGCGTGTGGATGCCCAGCGTCGACAGCGTGGGCCGGCATTTCCCGTTCGCGATCGCTGCGGCGCAATCCGACACGGCGCAGGGATGGCGCGCCGCATTGGCGGACTCGGGTTGGTACG
>Ga0209797_10001029_pt1 | contig 14017 bp, 11 predicted proteins | sample DOMMetBare3Fresh_2_FD_187472 | JGI IMG/M metagenome (GOLD analysis project Ga0209797, IMG submission 187472) | Wetland sediment microbial communities from St. Louis River estuary, USA, under dissolved organic matter induced mercury methylation -... | ecosystem: Environmental > Aquatic >... | reverse complement strand
TTTTCATTGCGCTGATCGGGGACGCTCAAACGCAACCACGACAGCAGTCATCTCCGTATGATGTGAAGAAGAATGAGACGAATGTCACAACCCTGACTTCGATGGCTCAGGGCACGGGAAGCACCTACCTGCCGATTGCCGAAGACTTGCAGAATGTTCTGGATGATCCCAAGGGAAATACCCTTCGGGTTGTCCCGGTTGTCGGCCGAGGCGGAGCGCAAAATCTGGTGGACCTGCTGTTCCTGCGCGGTGTTGATCTTGCCATTACGCAGCAAGAGCATCTCTTTTACCTCAAGCAGCAGGATCCGCGCGTCTACGGATCGATCGAGCAACGCGTTCAGTACATTACCAAGCTCTATAACGCCGAGTTTCATTTGGTCGCCAAGAAGAACATCAGGAGCCTGCGCGATCTCGAAGGAAAGAGGGTGAGCTTGAATAGGGCGCTGAGCGCCACCGATGTTGCGGGGCGGACCATTTTCAAGTTGCTCAATATCAACCCCATCATCGAAAACATCGACGTTGAAACCTCCGTCAAGATGGTGAGAAATGGCGAGTTGGCGGCCGCATCGTCGTTCGCCGGCGCGCCCGTTTCAGGATATACGCAGATTCAAGACGCCGATCTGCACTTTGTTCCGGTCGACGAGATCACGCTTGGAAAAAGGGACTACTTGAGACTGCTTGAGCAGTTCCTGCCTTCAAGCTTGAGCGGGGGAGATTATCCTCGGCTGATTGGGCAAGATCAGAGCGTGCCAACGCTGGCGAGCGGCGCCATGCTGGTGGCCTATGTCTGGCCTGAAGGGACCGAGCGCGCCGAGAAGATCAAGAATTTCGTCAACAAATTCTTCGATAACTTCGACAAGTTCCGGCAACCTCCGCGCCATCCAAAGTGGCGCGAAGTCGCGCTGACGGCCAAAGTTCAAGGTTGGACGCGACTGAAGGCTGCCCAAGATTGGCTCGATCGGAATGTCCGTCCGGCGGAGCCACCGGAAGGCGCCGATTTCGTTGCCGGATTTCCGGGGGCTCCCGATGACTCCCCAGAGCTGGCGGCGAATTTCCAAAAATTCCGGAAATACCTCGACCAGAAGAACGGCGGGCGCTCGCCGCGGACCTCAGCCGAATTCCAACAGCTTTATCGGGAGTTTCTCAGTCAGAGCGGCGCCAAGCGATGAGTTGTGTCTTCCTTAGGGTGGCTGACCCTCGGACAAATTCCAAACAGTTGCGAGGCGGAGCTTGCAGCTCGCGCAGGAGTTGGCGCCATGTTTGGCCGGGGCGGCGATGCCCTCCAGCCGAGATCAGAGACGGTGCGCACCGGAGGCGCCGAGCGATGAAGCCACCCGGAAGCCCCGGCGCGGATCGGCGGATCATGGCAATGCCCGGAACGCGCTGGCGAGTTCGCCGAACAGGCTGCGGCAATGGCCGGCACGATCGACGGCCGCGAGCCGGCCATTGCCCATCTCCATGATGGTGCCGCGTGGGTGATCGATGACCCGGGCTGTGCGGAGCGCGTGCGCGGATGACGGGATTAATGAAGCCATCGCCCGGCGGGCGAACGTGGATCGCCGTCGCGCGTCGCTCGCGCAGGAGCCGATAGGCGCACCACCTTTATGGCGCTTGGGTACAGATTGTCCCAACTGCCAATCGTTGATGACCGATGACCGACCGCGCCGCACAATGCGCCGTCGCGGAATGACCGCTTGGGGTCCAGGCCGTGTAAAAACGCGTTGTCGTCCCCCAAGACCGCTTTTGAGCAGGGGTCATCTCTCGCTACGCGCACGGATCAGCGTATTTTTGCATCTGCGCTTCCCGAATCGATCCTGGGGCTCCCACTGGCCGCCCTAAATGACGTGGTGGGGTCGACGATGCGCGCAACGGTGCCCACACCTCACGCCCGGATCGCCGCCAAGAGCGGCTTGACGCCGACGATGTTCATCACGCGCGTGAGGTTGTAGGCGAGCACGTGCAGCGCCATCTCGGTCGCCACCTTCGGCAGCGTCTTCATCAGAAAGTGCGTCGCCCCCATCCGCATCTTCAGCGTGCCGAATGGATGCTCGACCGTCTCGCGGCGAGTACGCATCGAATCAGGATTTTTGTCGAGCCGCGACTGCACGGCTTCGACAACGCGCTCATGCTCCCACCGTGTGATGCGGCGCTGCGGTCCCTTCGTGCACTGAGCCTTCAGCGCGCAGGTCTGGCACACGTTGGTCCAGTAGCGGCGCAGGACCAATCCATGTTCCTCGTTCGTGAAGTGGTGGGCGAGCTTCTCACCGGCAGGACAAATGTAAACGTCCTCCTCAGCCACGTAGCGGAAGTCCTGCTTGCCGAAGCGCCCGTCCGACTTCGCACCCGATGTCTGAGGTTTTGGCAGCGTGACCGTGATGCCGGCCTCTTCGCATGCGAGAATCTCCTCGCCTTTGAAGTAGCCGCGATCGGCGACGGCTTCCAGGCTTTCTACCTGCAATGCCGCCTTCGCTTGGTTGGCCATGTTCGCGAGCTGCGACGTGTCGGTGCCGACGTTAGTCACCTCATGCGCGACGATCAGATGGTTCGTCGTATCGACAGCCGCTTGAACGTTGTAGCCGACCATGCCGGAGCCGCGCCCGCTGGTTGCCATCGAGCGGGAATCGGGATCCGTGAAGGAGATCTGCTGATTGGGCGTGGCGAGCATCTCTTTCTCGATCGCCTTGAGGCGCTTCACTTCTTCTTCGAGCTTGGCGAGCTTCTCCTTGAGCCGCGTGGTCCTGGCCGCAAGCTCCTCCGACGGCGGCTCACCGGCGGCTGCCTGGCGATCGGCCGTGTCGAGCTGGCTCAGATAGCGCGCGACGCTGTCCTCGATCTGCGCCAGCCGCCGCTCCATCTTCCCTTTCGTGAAGTTGTTGTCGCGTGAGTTGACGGCTTTGAACTTGCTGCCATCGATCGCAACGCTGGCTTTCGTCAGCAGCCCCATCTTGCGGCACAAGGCGACGAATTGCGCACAGACCTTTTTGATGGCCAGGCCGTTGTCCTTGCGAAAATCGGCGATAGTTTTGTGATCCGGAACGAGGCGTCCCGTCAGCCACATCACTTCCAGATTGCGACCAGCCTCACGCTCCAGCCGCCGGCTCGATTGGACGCGGTTGAGATAGCCGTAGATATAGAGCTTGAGCATCGGCGAAGGATGATACGCGGGCCGGCCCGTCGCTGCCGGATCGACGCCATCGAACCCGAGGTCGCGGAGTTCCAGCGCGTCGACGAACACATCGACCGCGCGAACAGGATTGCTCTCGTCCACCCAATCATCGAGGCATTCCGGCAACAGCGTCGTCTGCTGGCGATCCGCCCCTTCAACGAAACCCTGCATCACTTCCCCCGCCGATTCAGCACGGGAATCATAGCATCGATGGGGTTTTCACACAGCCTGGGTCAGGGAGAGAAAAACTCAAGCTGAGGATTTGTCGGCAGCTTTATCCCTGATCGCGACCGTGACAGCGAACATCGCGGGTCGGCGAGTCGGGCCAATGCACCAAATAGCTGCGCGATAGCCCGCTGCGCGGGCGCGCTGTCCGCGGTTTCGTGCCTTGGCGCTTTTGGCCGCCGGCCATCGGAGTGCGGGGCGGGCTGCGTCACCCGGCGGCGACACCATGTTCGCCAACATGTATCAAGCCTATGAGACGCTGTCGGAGCCGGTGCGCAAGCTCGTCGACGGCCTCAGTGCCATCCACGATGGCGAGCCGTTCTATCGTGGACGCTATGGCGTCGACGACGCCGGAAGGAAATATCCCCGCGCCGAGCACCCGGTGGTGCGCACGCATCTGGTCACGGGCCGCAAATGCCTGTTCGTGAACCGCTTCTTCACGACGCGCATTGTGGGGCTCAGCCGCAACGAGAGCGATGCGATCCTCGCGATGCTGTTTCGCCACATCGAGACGCCCGAGCTCAGCATGCGCTTCCGCTGGCAGCGAAATTCAATCGCGTTCTGGGACAATCGCTGCGCCCAGCACCATGCGCTGTGGGACTACTACCCCAACCGGCGCTACGGTCATCGCGTCACGATCTGCGGCGACAAGCCGTACTGAAGCGTTTCGCTAAGTCTGGATCGCTGCATCTCGGCCGTTCGTCCCTGCTTGCGCGGGAACGAACGCGGAACTGGCGCGGTCAACTCGCGTCACTTCGCCACCGGCTTGAAATGGCGCAGGTCCGGCGGCGGCTGGTCCTTCTTCTGCGGCATCAGGTGGCCGTCGGCGTCGAGAAAGTAGACCTGCTTGTGGATGGTGACGTAGACGTTGCCTTCGATGCAGTTGTTCTCCTCCCAGGTGATATCCTTGGTGCGGCGCCGATAGTTCTTCATCACCGTCCACGGCCGCGTCAGCGCGTTGTCGACGGTGGTGATCTCGTCGTGCAGGATGTCCGGGTTGGCCTTGTCGAGAAACAGGCGCTCCTTGATGACGGCTTCGTTGTCGTCGGCGGTCGGCAGGCCGGTCTGGTCCCACTGGCGCGGGCCGCGGATGTTGCGGGTTTCGACCTCGAGCGTGTCATAACGCCCGTCGCCATCGCTATCGAGCCATTTGCCGATGGAGTAGCCCGTAAAGGTCGGCTCGCGATTCTGAGGGAATTCGCGCCCATCGGTGAAGATGCGGCGGGTGTGGGCGGTGACATCCTCGTACAGGATGTAGGTCACAGCCGGAGAGAACAGGAACTCCATGAAGGAGATGCCGGACATCTGCCGCGGCATGCCCATCGGCATGCAGGCGTAGTGCGTATCAAGACCAATTCCGCCCAGATCGATGTCGCGCAGGCTGGCCTCGTGGCGCGCCTGATACTCCGGCTTGAGCGGAGCCTCCTGCTTGCGCAGCGGTTTTGATGGGTCGTAGCGCGGAGGCCCACCATCGGGCACCCGATTCCACTGGCCCGACCAGTCGGGAAATTTGCCGAGATCAATCACTTGCGGAGAAGCTGACGTCGCCCACACGCCTGTCGCCAGCACAATGGCAGCGAACGAGCTCCGATCGAGCAGCATGTTCACCTCCCATGTTTTCATTTTGTTGATCTGAGGCTGCAACTTGCCGCGACGTGCTGCAAGCCCCAGCAGAATACCGTGACCGCCGACTATCTACGTCCGATGCATCATGCAAAGCAACAAGACGCTCGATGCAACAAGACGACAGACGCAAGATGTGATAGAGTGTCAGTTGCATCGACCCATGCTTCTGCTCGTCGCTTGTGCTTGAGGCTAGCTCCGGAACGCAGGGAGGGCATCATGGTGGACCGTCGTTCGCCTGGTGCGGCTGTCACCGCACTCGTTGCCGCGCTCGCGATCGTGACATGCACCACAACGCTCGGCGGCATTGCGGCAGCCGCTGACGCGACCTATCCCAACTGGAAAGGGCAATGGATTCCCGTCAGTCCCGCGGCGGGCGTGTCTTTTGATCCGACCAAGCCGAAAGGACCCGGACAGCAGGCGCCGCTGACGCCGGAGTATCAGAAAGTCCTGGAGAACAGCCTTGCCGATCTGGCGAACGGCGGGTTTGGCAATGATCCGACGGCGCAGTGCTACGCCGCCGGGATGCCGCGCATGATGACCTACGAGGCGCAGGAATATGTCATCACGCCGGAAACGACCTACATCCTGCTCGGCGGCGACGATCATCTGCGCCGGATCATCACCGACGGCCGCGACTGGCCCGCCAACCTCAATCCGACCTATCAGGGCTATACGATCGGCCGCTGGCTCGACGAGGACGGCGACGGCACCTATGACGTGCTCGAGGTCGAGACGCGCGGCCCGTTCAAGGGGCCACGGGCTTATGACGCCACCGGCCTCCCGCTGCACCTCGACAACGAGTCGACGTTCAAGGAGCGCTTCTTCATCGACAAGGCCGATCCGAACCTGCTCCATGACGTGATTACGGTGTTCGATCGCGCTTTGACGCGGCCTTGGACCGTGGACAAGACCTTCAGGCGCAGCCCGGATCCGCAGCCGGAATGGCCCGAGCACTACTGCCACGTGACCAACAACCGGATCGTGCTCGGCAAGGAGGCCTATCTGTTGAACGAGGAGGGCCTGCTGATGCCCACGCGCAAGGATCAGCCGCCGCCGGATTTGCAGTTCTTCACGCCGATGAGGTGACGACGGCTATCCAAGAGAGAGATGGTGCAGCGCGCGATCCATAAGCCGCGCGCGACCAGACGAAGCAAGGGAGGACATCATGCTGGACCGAATCTCGACGGGCATGGTTGCGGTTGCGCGCCTGTCCGCGCTCGTTGCGGCGATGATGATGACGGCCGGCGCCGCTCGCGCGGCCGATGACGGCAAGTACCCCACCAATTGGAAGGGCCAGTGGACCCGCGTCGTGCACCGTGACGTCGAGGTGCAGGGCGCCTTCGATCAGACCAAGCCCTGGGGGCTCGGACAGCAGGCGCCGCTGACGCCGGAGTATCAGAAGGTCCACCGGGACAGCATGGAGGACCAGAAGAACGGCGGCTTGGGCAACTATCCGACCGCGCGCTGCCTGCCGAGCGGCATGCCGCGCATGATGACATTCGCCTCACAGGAATACGTCATCACGCCGGAAACCACCTACATTCTGCTTACCGGCTCGGACCATCTCCGCCGCGTCTTCACCGACGGGCGCGATTGGCCCAAGAACCCGAAGCCGACCTACGGGGGCTACTCCATCGGCCGCTGGATCGACGAGGACGGCGATGGCCGCTATGACGTGCTCGAGGCCGAGACGCGCTATTTCAAAGGTCCGCGCGCATTCGATGCCAGCGGGCTGCCGCTCGCTTTCGACAATCAGTCGATTTTCAAGGAGCGCTTCTTCATCGACAAGGCCGATCCGAACATCATTCACGTCCTCACCACCGTGATCGACAACGCGCTGACGCGGCCCTGGACCTCCGACCGGCAATACCGGCGCGTGGCGGAAAAGGTAGGGCAGTTTCCGGAAACCTGGTGCCAGGAAGGCAACGCCAATGTTGTGATCGGCAAGGAGAACTACTTCCTGCGCGCGGACGGCCTGTTGATGCCGGCCAAGAAGAACCAGGCGCCGCCGGATCTGCGCTACTTCACGCAGACCCCGAAGTGACCCCCGTCGTATGGGCTTCCAGCCCGCGCGGAGACTATCTATCATTCAAGTCCGTTGTGCGCCGTCCGAGGCCGGTGCTTGGCATCCCGCGCGAGCGCCAACCAGGAGGATTGACCGATGACCAGAGTATCCGCTTTGATCGCCGCCTTGCTCATGACCTGCACGACCGCCATGGCACAGATTGAACCAGCGAAGAAGGAAGCGACCGTCTTCAGCTACAAGATTCACTATCTTGAAGCCGGCCGCGGCGCTCCAGTGATCCTGCTGCACGGCTCGGGCGGCGAGGGTGCGCGCTGGATGCCGACGATCAAGGGCCTTGCGGCGGAGCTCCGCGTGATCGCGCCCGACCAGATCGGCTGGGGCGCCTCTGACAAGCCGATGACCGTCTACCACAGCGGCGTGTTAGCGGAATTCCTGGCGCGCTTCATGAAGGAGATCGGCGTGCCGAAGGCCGCGCTGGTCGGCCAGTCGATGGGCGCGGGCGTGGCGCTGCAGATGGCGGTGCACTATCCGCAACTGGTCGACCGCATGGTGCTGGTGAACGGCGGCGGCTTCCGCTCGGCCAGTGATGCGCCGCGCGCCGGCGGGCCCGACTGGCATGCGCGGCAGATCGCGAATGCCGGCACGCTCGCTGAGAGCCGCGAATATCTCGAGAAGATGTACTACAACCACAATCTCATCACCGACAAGCTGGTGGAGGACAATCTGATCCTGCGCCTGCGCTCGGCCTACACGGCGGAATCGGTGCAGATCGCCAATGCGCGCGGTCTCGGCGGCGTCACGGAAGATGAGGTGCGCGGCATCAAGACGCCGACGCTGCTGGTGTGGGGCGCCAACGACAAGCTGTCGCCGCCCGTCAACGCCGACAAGCTCAACGCCGCCATCGCGGGCTCGCGCAAGGTGCTGATCGACAAGGCCGGTCACTATCCCTTCATCGAGCACCCGGAGCAGTTCAACCAGGCGGTCCGCGAGTTCCTGAAGCCGCAGTCGTAGGCGCTTTCCGGGCAGCCGAGGTAGCACAGCCATCGCGGGAAACAGGGGTCTGTCCCCTATTTTCCCTAACTGCTGTTCAGTTCTTGATGCCGACGATCTCGTTGAACTGCGCGATCACGTCCTTTGGCGTGGCACCCATCTGGGCGATGATCGACCGCACGGCTTCGCCGTCGATCGGGCTCTGCTCGAGGTTCATCCGGTTGGCCTCCTCGATGAAGGCCGGGTCGCGCGTCATCGCCATGAAACCGTCCTGCAGGGCGCGCGCGCGGTCGGGCGGCAGGTCGGGCGGGGCGGCCACCGGCAGCGCCATGAAGAATGGCGCTTCCGCGAATGCCAGGATCGCCTGCGCGCGTGGCGTGCCGGCAAGCTCACGCCCGGTCGGCACATCGGGATAGTCGGGATAGCGCGTGGTGCGCGCGAACGCGATCAGCGGATGTAGGAAGTTGGCCTTGTAGAGCGCGGGCTGGCCGACCTTGACCGAGGCGAGCCCGACCACCTGGCCGTCGATCTCGCCGCGCTGCTGCGCCAGGAAGGCATCCGCCGCGCCGCGATAGCCGCGCACGTTCTGCACGTTGAGCCCGAGCACATCCTTGGCGATCAGGGTGAAGACCAGGTTGGTCGCGCCCGCGCCGGTGGTGCCGACCCGCGCAACAAGCGGGCTCGGCGGCTTGAGGTCGGCGACCGTCTTGGCGGCGAAGGTAGAGTTGACCCACAGCACATAGGCGTCATGCGCATAGGACGACACGCTGCCGAGCCAGGTCATCTTCAGCGGATCGAAGCGCGCGTTCGGCTCGCCCTGGATCGCAAGCTGCGGCACGCCGCGCTCGAGGATCGCGATCGCGGTGCCGTCCTTCTCGGCGCTGGCGTAGATGCGGTTGGCGAGCACCAGCCCTGCCGACTGCAGGTTCTGCACCACCAGCGTCGGGCGGCCGGGAATATGGTTGCCGAGGTGCCGCGACATCAGCCGGGCGACCAGGTCGTTGATGCCGCCGGGAGAGCTTGCAACCAGGAAGTTGATCGTTCGCCCGCGGTAGAACTGCTCGACCGACTGCGCTGCCGCGCTCTCCACGGTCGCCAGCACGGCGCCCACGAGGAGTGCGAGCGTCCCTGCACGAAAAGCCGATCGGGTCATGGCCGTTCTCCCTTGACCAAGCAGCTATCGGGGCCAGGGGAGGTGGTCAAGGGCGACGGTGTCGCGCGGGAGGACGTTGCGTGGTCGCGCACCGGCGGCTAAGACCGCCATGACGTTCACTGGACCCCGCCATGCTCATCATCAACAACGACCTCGTCTCGCAGCTTCTGACCATGGACGACTGCATCCGTGTGCAGGAGGAGGCCTTCCGCAAGCTCGCCACCGGCGGCGCCATCCACCGGCCGCGCATCGACATGTATTTTCCCTGCGAGCGCGACGATGGCTACTTCCGCTGGGGCACCATGGAAGGGGCGAACGACGGCTATTTCGCCATCCGCATGAAGTCCGACGTCATCACCTGGCCGAAGGACGAGAACGGCAACTGGACCGAGGAGAAATACTGCCGCGAGCCCGGCACCTATTGCGGCCTGATCTTCCTGGTCTCGACCCGCAATGGCGAGCCGCTCGCCTTCATCAACGACGGCGTGCTGCAGCACTATCGCGTCGGCGGGGGCGCCGGCATCGGGGTGAAATACCTCGCGCGCGAGGATTCGCACGTGGTCGGCATGCTGGGCTCCGGCGGCATGGCGCGCACGTTCCTGGAGGCCTTCAAGTGCGTGCGCGACGTCCGGCTGTGCAAGGTCTACAGCCCGACCGTGGCGAACCGCGAGGCCTTTGCCGAGGAGATGTCGCGCCGCCTCAATATCGAGGTGCGTGCGGTCGACGATCCGCGCGAGGCGGTGCGCGGCGCCGATATTCTCTCCTCCTGCACCGACAGCATGGCGCCGGTCTACGACGCCGATTGGATCGAGAAGGGCATGCACGTGACCAATCTGGGACGGCGCGAAATGCCCGACGCCAGCGCGGACAAGTTCGATCTGGTGGTGCGCCAGGGCACCGCCGGCTTGCAGATGCGGGAGAGCGAGCGCTTCCAGGCTGAGCGCGGGCTCTCGCCTGCGGCCTTCATCGGCGGCACCGTGGAAGAGATGAAGCGCCTGCCGCCGAAGAACCCGCAGCCCGGTTTCGGCGGCGACTCGCCTGAGTTCATGGATCGCGGCAAGGGCGGCGACAAGCCCGACTTCACTGATCTCGTCACCGGCAAGTGCAAGGGGCGAACCAGTCGCGATCAGGTGACGTTCTACCGCAACGTTGGCAATCAGGGCCTGCAGTTCTCTTCCGTCGGCGGCTTCGTCTACCAGCAGGCGGTCAAGCAGAAGAAGGGCCGCGAGATTCCGACCGAATGGTTCCTGCAGGACATTCGGGATTAGACTTTTGTTCGAACCGATCCGTACTCCACCGTTCGTTCCCGCGTAAGCGGGAACCCAGAGTGGCTTGCGTCCATTGCTCAATTGGTTGTCTTGGGTCCGCGGTTGCGCGCATGGACACCAAGATGAGGGACTCAATCGGCCTTATGCTGAGGAGTCCACCTTGCCCAAAGGGCGAGGTGGACGTCTCGGAGCATCGCAAGTCGGCTATAGCATGCGCAACGAAAGCGGATTCCGATCAGGTTGAGTCAGCGAATGTCTGCGCGAACAAGCCAGTTTCCCCGTCACCCTGAGGCGCTCGCCCGGCCTCTTCCGGCCGGGCGAGCCCCAGGGCCGCCATCCTTCGAGGCCCGCGCAGGGCGGCGCGGGCACCTCAGGATGACGGAACAGGCTGGTGCGCGTGGCCACCAAGACGGGCGAGTTCAACGTAATCGGAAAACGCTCTAATCTTACTGCGTCACAAAGGTTCGGGCGGCTGTTATTGTGCCCTCTCCCCCATAGCCCGCGAAGACGGGCGTAGACGCCCTTATGTTGGGAGAGGGCAACGCCGAGTGCTCAACATCCTCGGTTGGGTGAGGGGGCGAGCTTTCCCCTCACCCAATCCGTGTTGTTGAATCGCCGAGCTGCCCTCTCCCAAGGAGGGGAGAGGGCACAATAACAGCCGCCCGAACCTTTGTGACGCAGCAGTACTAAAGCCGCCGCCCGCCGCGCTATCGCGTTCGCTCACGGGTGCGTACGATTCGGCCTGCCTCGATGGGATTGCCCTGGTCGTCGTAGATGCGCGTGCTGGTGAAGCCTTCCGGCCAGATCGACGTGAACCACGGCCTGATACCGAAGCCGATGCGGATTTGAACAATGCGGTTCGGGTTGTCGTTCTTGTGCTGGTGCTCCCACATGCACGGCGGCACGTAGAGCACGTCGCCGGCCTCCCATGGAATGCGCTTGCCTTGCATTTCCGTGTAGCCCTCGCCTTCGATCGCATAGACGACCGCCTCGAGGTGCTTGTGCCGGCCGCTTTCATGGTAGGGGGGCTCGATCCAGCGATTGGTGATGGCGACGCTGGTGGCGCGAAAGCCGTTCTTCGGAACCACCAGATAGTTGGAAAAGTCGTGCTGGTTCTTGGTCGCCGCGATGGCGCCCTGGGGATTGTAGCTTTCGCCGTCCGGCAGCTTTTCCTTGTTGGTCGGCGCCTGCTCGAGGTGAATGATCGCGCGGGCGCCGCTGGGGTAATATTGCGTCGTTTCCTCCGGCATGGCGGCCAATACGGCCGGATCGTTGGGCCCGCAGGTCTCCAGCTGCTCGATGCGCGCGATGCGCACGAAGCGCTCGAGGTCGAACGTCATGCCGTGGAGGATCAACACCGGCACATTGCCGGTGTTGAAGTGCTGATGCTCGGCCCAGAACGGGATCTGGAGCGTGCTGCTCTTGTGCCAGTTGAAGCGCTGGCCGTTGATGATGCTGAAGCCCTCGCCTTCGAGGATGTGCATCGACTCTTCACCGTGCCGGTGTTTGCCGGTATGCCACCCGACCGGGATTTCGGATTTCAGGACGTTGCTGCCCATGGTCGTGAACCCGAGCTGGTTCGCGACCATGAGCTTCACCTTCGCGTCATGCGGCGTCGACACCCAGGGGATGTCCTTGTCGCGTGCGACCAGTTCGCACTCTTCAAGCTCGTCCTGGATCTTGTTCGGCGTCTCGAGCCATTCGTCGTAAAACGTCTTTGCCATGATGCTTCACTCGGTGGGTGATTACGAAAGCCTTAGTCATCGACGCGCTGCGCGAGCGAGTCCTTTTTCAGGAGCTTGGAAATGAACTGCCGCATCGCGAAACGCTGGGCATCGCGCATGCTGCGGACGGACCCGCTTTGCACCGCGCTGACCAGGTCGTCCTTGAGAGCTGTTCGCTGCGCGCCGGACATCTCGACCAGCGCCGGGATCTGCTCGATCATTTGTTTGAGCGTCCCCAGATCGGGATAGTCAATCACGTAGCTCAGGAACCGGTCGCGAATGGCTTCGTCGATCAGATCGGGCCGGTTGCTCGTCAACACGATGGTCGATCGCGAGGTATCGAGCTCGTCGATGGAATGAAAGAAAACGCTGTCTTGCGAGAAATGCCATTCCTTCGCGTGCTGGCTGCCTCTCGCCATGAAGATGGATTCAACGTCGTCGAACAGCAGCACGGAGCGTTGGCCCTTGGCGGTGAAGCCGGAACGGGCATGTACGAAGATGTCGCGAATACGCTCTTCGCTCTCGCCATAGCGCGAGCGCGAAATTTCGCCGCCGTCCACGAACGCCAGCACGATCGGAGGCTCATCCTCGGCCTGGAAGCGGCATCCAAGCTCGTAAGCGAGCCGTTTGGCGAGCGTCGTCTTGCCGGTTCCCGGCGGCCCGCTCAGCATGAACCCCTTGACAAGGCCGCGGGGCGAGGCCGAGCGCCATTGGTATTCGGTGATGGAAGTCAGCTCCTGCAGGAGGTCGTGATAGCGCTGCCCAACGATCTCGTTGCCGCCGCTGGCGCCCGGCTCTTCCGTGCTTCGGAATAGCAGCGCGAGCTTCTCGAACGGAATGATGTTGCTGGAGGACAGATGATGATGCCCATCGCTCGCCCGCATCAGCCGCGTCCCCTTCAAGCCAATTCTGATTGCGCCAATGATATCTTGAATCGCGGCCGATGGTAGCGACATCAGGGATTGGTCGGAAGCCCCGGATTGCAAGGGTGGGGGCCAATGGCGAAAGCCGACCTTGCGCGCGCACAGCTTGCGGTGGAATACTTGCACCTCATCCTCGCTATCGTCTTGTCAACAATCACGAGTGAGGCTCCCATGACGCATCCGCAATCCGAGCAGACCGAAGCAGGCTTGAGCCGCCGCGGATTGGTTCAGGCCTTGGCCGTGGGCGCGGCGGCGGCGAGCGTCGCCACGCCGGCATCTGCGCAACAGCAGGCATCGGTGCTGGCCGAGGCGACCGCCGCCGACTATGCGCGCGATCCGACACGCTGGGGCAGCGCCGAGGTCGCGGCCCTGTTTCCGGGCTTCAGGCACATCGACATGCGCACCAAGGGCGCGATCATCCGCCTGCGCCACGGCGGCTCCGGTCCGCCGTTGCTGCTGCTGCACGGCAATCCGAACAATCACGTGCTGTGGTACGCGGTCGCCGCGCGGCTCGCCGAGCGCTATCACGTCGTTCTGCCCGATCTGCGCGGCTATGGCGACAGCTCGCTGCCCGAGCCCGGTCCCAATCTGATCAACTACAGCTTCCGTGTCATGGCCGAGGACATGATCGAGGTGATGGCGAACCTCGGCTATCAGCGCTTCTACCTCGGCGGCCACGACCGCGGCGCGCGCGTGAGCCATCGCATGTGCCTCGATCATCCGGATCGAGTCACGAAAATGTGCCTGCTCGACATGCTGCCGAACTATCATGTGTGGACCAGCGCCAACAGGAACTGGGCCATGAACTCCTGGCACTGGCTGTTCATGGCGCAGCCGGAGCCGTTCCCCGAGACGCTGATGAGCGCCGTTCCGGCCGAATGGTTCCTGAAGGCCCGGGGCGGCAATCGTAATCCGC
>Ga0209797_10001028_pt1 | contig 14041 bp, 12 predicted proteins | sample DOMMetBare3Fresh_2_FD_187472 | JGI IMG/M metagenome (GOLD analysis project Ga0209797, IMG submission 187472) | Wetland sediment microbial communities from St. Louis River estuary, USA, under dissolved organic matter induced mercury methylation -... | ecosystem: Environmental > Aquatic >... | reverse complement strand
GTGAGGTACTCGATCTCGTCGTAGTCGTAGAACACCACCTTGCCGTGGCGCGTGACGCCGAAGTTCTTCCACAGCATGTCGCCGGGGAAGATGTTGGCGGCCACCAGGTCCTTGATCGCGTGGCCGTACTCGACCACCGCGCGCTCGAGCTGGTCGGGTTTGGCATCGGCCAGGAAGATGTTCAACGGAATCATGCGCCGCTCGATGTACACGTGCTTGATCACGAGCACGTCGCCGTCTTCCTCGACCACGCTGGCGCACTCGCGCTTGAGTTCCTCGATCAGCGCGGGCTCGAAGCGCGTGCGGGGAAACGCCACGTTGGTGTACTCCAGCGTGTCGGCCATGCGGCCCACGCGGTCGTGCGTCTTGACCAGCAGGTACTTGCCCATGATCTGCTCGCGCGAGGTGTCCTTGGGCGGCGGGTAGAAGTCCTTGATGACCTTGAACACATAGGGAAAGCTCGGCAGGTCGAACACCAGCATCACCATGCCCTTGATGCCCGGCGCGATGCGGAAGCGGTCGCTCGAGTGGCGCAGGTGGTAGAGGAAGTCGCGGTAGAACAGGTTCTTGCCGTGCTTCTGCAGGCCCAGCGCGTTGTAGATCTCGGCGCGCGGCTTGCGCGGCATCAACGAGCGCAGGAACTGGACGTAGGCGCTGGGCACCTCCATGTCGACCATGAAATAGGCGCGCGCGAAGCTGAACACCAGCAGCAAGTCGTCCTCGCCGAACAGCGCCGCATCGATCGCGAGGCCGCCCTTGTCGCCGTGCACGATCGGCAGCGCGAACGGCGTCTCGACGAAGCCGTTGATCACCTTGCCCACGAGGTACGCGCCCTTGTTGCGATAGAACAGCGACGCAAGCACCTGGATCTGGAAGTTGGTGCGCAGGCGGAAGTCGCCCAGCTCGCGCAGCATCGCGCCGTGCACGAGGTCGATGTCGCGCGCAAGGTCCTCGAAAGGCCGCTCGAGCTGGAAGTTGTCGACGATGCGCTTGAGCGTCGCGCGCAGCGTCTCACGCGTCGGATAGTAGGCGCGGTACGTGGGGGTGGCCGCGGGCTCGTCGTTCTCGATGTACTCGGTGGAGACGGCCGGCCGCACGAACAGGAAGTCGTTGCGGAAGTAGCTGCGGTGCAGCAGCCGCGTGGTCACCGAGTTGAAGAAGGTCTCGGCCAGCTCGGGCTGGTGGTGGTTGGTCAGCAGCCCGATGTAGTGCAGCTTGACCTGCTGCCACACGTCGCCCGCGAGGTGCGGCGCGTCGAACTCGCGCGTCAGGCGCTCGGCGGCCTCGATCACGCGCTTGTCGTAGAACTCGATGCGCTCGCGCTGGGCGTGCTGCTGGCCGTGCCAGTCGGCGGCCTCGAAGCGCGCCTTCGCGGCGCGGCTCGTCTCCCGAAACAGCCGGTAGTGGCGGTTGAAGCCCTCGAGCATGGCCTGCGCGATCTCGACGGCGCGCGGGTCGGTGAGGCGGGGGAACATCGGGGCGTTGGTGCTCATGATCTGTAGGTGGCCCAGATCCAGCGGTCGATGACCTTGCCGTCCTTGATCGCGCTTTTCGGCTGGACGCCTTCCATCACGAGGCCGTTGTTCTCGGCCACGCGCATCGAGCGCTGGTTGCCGGCGTGGATCGGGGCGACCACACGGGTGATTTGCGGGTCCGCGAACGCGCGATCGACAAGCAGGGCGGCCACGCGCGTGCCGATGCCTTGTCCCCAGCAAGGCTCGGCCAGCCACCAGCCGATCTCGGCATTGCAGCGCAACTGGCCTGCGCCGGGGTGGATGCCGCACCCGCCGACCGCTTCGTCGTCGTGCGCGATCGCCCAGTTCTCGCCGCCGAAGTCGACGTGGCCGCGGCGGACCCAGTGTTCGGCGAGCGCCAGCGTGTAGGGGTGGGGAAAGCCGTCGCTCATCCAGCGCCAGATGTTGACGTTGTTCGCGTGCCGTGCCAGGGCGGCCGCGTCGCTCTCGCGCCACGCGCGAAGCACCCAGCCCGGCACGCCGAGCACGAGGGTGGGCAGCGGCTCACGCGAGCCCAAGGTCGCTCTTCCACTGCGCCAGCTTCGCGGGCGTGACGCCGATGCCGCCGCAGACCTCGATCAGGGGCGCACGAAAGCGCGAGAACAGCTCGGGCCGCGCCTCGAGCGCGGCGATCGACGCGCCGCAGGCGGGCTCGACCAGCACGCGCATCGCATCGGCAAAGCGGCTGCAGGCGGCCACCGCCTGCGCGTCGCTGACGACGACGCTCACGATCTCGTGCTCGCGCGCGAGTTCGAGCAGTCGCGGCATGACGCGGCGCGCGCCCAGCGAGGTCGCGATCGAGGTGATCGCCGGCAGCGTGACCGGAACGCCCGCGGCCAGCGCCGCGGCAAAGCTGGCCGCACCTTCGGTCTCCACCGCGATCACCGGCACGTGCGCGAGGCCGTTGCGCCGCAGCCCCTCGACGATGCCGGCCAGCAGACCGCCGCCGCCGACGCTGGTGACCACCGCGTCGAACGGCACGCTGGCCTGCACCGCCTCGTCGATCAGCGTGGCGTGGCCCTCCCACAGCAGCGCGTCGTCGAACGGGTGCACGTAGACGGCTCCCAGCTCGCGCGCCAGCGCCAGCGCGTGTTCGTGCGACTCGTCCCACACGTCACCGAACACCACCACCCGTGCGCCGCGCGCGGCGATTGCCTCGCGCACGGACGCCGCTGTGGTCTGCGGCAGCACGATCGTCACCGGCACGCCACAGGCCAGCGCCGCCAGCGTGGCCGCCATGCCGGCGTTGCCGCCCGAGGCGCAGACGACAGCGCGCGCGCCTTCGGCCACGCGCCGCTGAACGAGATGGCTCACGCCGCGCATCTTGAAGCTGCCGCTGGGCTGCAACGCGTCCATCTTCAGCCACACGGTGCGCTGCGGCCCGAACAGTTCGGGCGGCGCCGCGAGCAACGGGGTGTTCAGGTGCAGCGGTGTCATTCAGTGGCCGCGCGCGGATACCGCTTGAACGCGTTGGCGAATACCTCCACCACCGTTTCGGGGCGGTCCATCGTGACGTCCAGATCCTTCAGCAGACCGTCCTTGAGGCCGTAGACCCAGCCGTGGATCGCCACCTTCTGGCCGCGCGCCCAGGCGTCCTGCAACACGGTGGACAGCGCCACGTTGCCCACCTGCTCGATCACGTTCATCTCGCACAGGATGTCCTCCTGCTGCTCGGGGCTCAGGTGGTCCAGGCGCTTGCGATGGCGCAGCCGCACGTCCTGCACGTGGCGCAGCCAGTTGTCCGCGAGGCCCACGCGCACGCCGCGCATGGCCGCGCGCACCCCGGCGCAGCCGTAGTGGCCGACCACGAAGATGTGCTCGACCTTGAGGTGCTCGACCGCGAACTGGATCGTCGACAGCGCGTTCAGGTCCGAGTGCACGACCACGTTGGCGACGTTGCGGTGCACGAACACCTCGCCCGGGTCCAGGCCGGTGATCTCGTTGGCCGGCACGCGGCTGTCGGCGCAGCCGATCCACATGTAGCGCGGGTTCTGCTGCTGGGCCAGGCGCGTGAAGAAGCCCGGGTCGCGCGCCTTCGTGTCCTGCGCCCAGGCGCGGTTGTTGCTCAGCAGGCGGTGCGGCATGCGGGCCTCTGGCTCACATCGTCTCGGCGAACAGTTCGCGCCCGATCAGCATGCGCCGGATCTCGCTCGTGCCCGCGCCGATCTCGTAGAGCTTGGCATCGCGCCACAGCCGCCCGAGCGGGTACTCGTTGATGTAGCCGTTGCCGCCGAAGATCTGGATGCCTTCGCCGGCCATCCACGTGGCGCGCTCGGCGCACCACAGGATCACGCTGGCGCAATCCTTGCGCACCTGGCGCACGTGCTCGGCACCCAGCTTGTCGAGGTTCTTGCCCACCGTGTAGCAGAACGCTCGCGCGGCCTGCAGCACGGTGTACATGTCGGCGACCTTGCCCTGGATCAGCTGGAACTCGCCGATGCTCTGGCCGAACTGCTTGCGGTCGTGGATGTAGGGCACCACGTTGTCCATCACGCTCTGCATGAGGCCGATCGGGCCGGCTGCGAGCACGGCACGTTCATAGTCGAGCCCGCTCATCAGCACCTTGGCGCCGCCGTTGAGTGCGCCCAGGATGTTGGCGGCCGGCACCTCGACGTTGTCGAACACCATCTCGCCGGTGTGGCTGCCGCGCATGCCGAGCTTGTCGAGCTTCTGCGCGGTCGAGAAGCCCTTCATGCCCTTCTCGACGATGAAGGCGGTGACGCCGCGCGCACCCAGCTCGGGCTCCGTCTTGCCATAGACCACCATCGTGTCGGCGTCGGGGCCGTTGGTGATCCACATCTTGCTGCCGTTGAGCACATAGCAGCCGCCCTTGTCCTCGGCCTTCAACTTCATGCCGATCACGTCGCTGCCGGCGCCCGGCTCGCTCATCGCCAGCGCGCCCACGTGCTCGCCGCTGATCAGCTTGGGCAGGTACTTCTTCTTCTGCGCCTCGTTGCCGTTGCGCTTGATCTGGTTGACGCACAGGTTGCTGTGCGCGCCGTAGGACAGGCCGATCGAGGCGGAGCCGCGGCTGATTTCCTCCATCGCCACCATGTGCGCGAGGTAGCCCATGCCGGCGCCGCCGTAGGCCTCCGGCACGGTGATGCCGAGCACGCCGAGCTCGCCCATCTTGCGCCACAGGTCCATCGGGAACTTGTCGCTCTTGTCGATCTCGGCGGCGCGCGGCGCGATCTCGGCGTCGGCGAAGGCGCGCACCGCGTCGCGCAGCGCGTCGATGTCCTCGCCCAACTGGAAGTCGAGGCCGGGCAGGGTGCTCATGAATGGGTCTCCTTGTGCGTCTTGCGTGCCCCGGGGGCGGCGTCGGCCAGCAGCCGCTGGCAACGCTGCTCGTGCTGCGCGATCTCGGCCAGCATCACGCGGATGTCGTCCAGCTGCTGCGCGAGCTGCGCGCGGTGCGCGCGCAGCACCGCCAGGAAGGCCGTCAGCTGCGGTGCGGTGTCGGCTTCGCTGTCGTACATGCGCACGAGCTGGAGGACCTCCTGCAGCGACAGGCCCAGGCGCTTGCCGCGCAGCGTGAGCTTCAGGCGGGTGCGGTCGCGCTGCGAGTACACCCGGTTGCGCCCGGCGCGCGCGGGCTCTAGCAGGCCCACGTCCTCGTAGAAGCGGATCGCCCGCGGCGTGACGTCGAACTCCTCGGCCAGCTCGGTGATCGTGAAGGTGCGGGCGGCTTGGGCGGGGCTCACGGCATTCGCGGCTAGACTGGGGACGATTGACGTTAACGTAAACGTCAATGTAGCAGCCCCCATCGATGGCCAACCCGCAGGAATCCGAGCTCCATTACCCGCTGGCCGATCAGCTGCCGGCTGCCGGCACGACGCTGGAAGTGGCGCCCGGCGTGCGCTGGGTGCGCATGCGGCTGCCGTTCGCGCTCGACCACATCAACCTGTGGCTGCTCGAGGATCGCATCGAGGGCATCGACGGCTGGACCATCGTGGACTGCGGCATCACCGACGAGCCGACGCAGGCGGCGTGGGAGCGGGTGTTTGCCGACGAGCTGGCGGGCCGTCCGGTGCTGCGCGTGATCGCCACCCACATGCACCCGGACCACATCGGCCTGGCGCACTGGCTCACCGAACGCTGGCAATGCGCGCTGTGGATCAGCGCGACCGATTTCAACGTCGCGCGCATCTCGAGCCAGAGCACGACCGGCTTCGGCGGCGAACGCGCGGCGGCCTTCTTCGCCAGCCACGGCCTGACCGACCCCGACGCGGTGGCCAAGGTGCGCGCACGCGCCAACTACTACGCCGGCATGGTGCCCAAGGTGCCGGCGGCGTTCCGACGACTGATGGACGGCATGGTGCTGGCGATCGGCGCTCGCGAGTGGCGCTGCATCGCCGGGTACGGCCACGCGCCCGAGCACATCGCGCTGCACGCGCCATCGGCGGACCTGCTGATCTCCGGCGACATGGTGCTGCCGCGCATCTCGACCAACGTCAGCGTCTACGACGTCGAGCCCGAATCCAATCCGCTCACGCTGTATCTCGACTCGCTCGCGCGCTACGAGAGCCTGCCGGTGGCCACGCTCGTACTGCCGTCGCATGGCAAGCCGTTCACCGGTCTGCACGCGCGCATCCGGCAGTTGCGGCTGCACCACGACCATCGCCTGGCCGAAGTGATGGCCGCGTGCGGCGAGCGCGCCTGCCACGCGGCCGACCTGCTGCCGGTGCTCTTCAAGCGCAAGCTCGACCTGCACCAGACCACCTTCGCGATGGGCGAGTCGGTGGCGCACTTGCACGCACTGTGGCACACGGGCCGCCTCGTCCGCACGCGCGGCCAGGACGGCGTGTGGCGCTTCCGCGCGGCGGACTGAAGCGCGTCCGGGAGCGGCGAAGCCCCATGGGGGCGGTCAGTCGAACACCGGCAGGAATTCGTCGCGCAGGCTGTCGCGCTTGTGCTCCATCTCGGGAATCACCGACCGCACCACGTCCCAGAAGCGCGGGCTGTGGTCCATCACGCGCAGGTGTGCGAGTTCGTGCGCCACGACATAGTCGACGATCGGCAGCGCGAAGTGGATCAGGCGCCAGTGCAGGCGGATCGCGCCGTCGGCGCTCGCGCTGCCCCAGCGCGTGGCCGCCGAGCTGAGCGACAGGCGCGTGAAGCGCACGCCCAGCTGCGCGGCGAAATGCTGGCAACGTTCGTCGAAGACACGCCGGGCCTGGCGCTGCAACCAAGCCTGCACCGCATCGCGGATCTGTTCGGGCGCGGCGTGCTGCGGCAGGCCCACGTGCAGCGTCAGGCGCGGCATGCCGGGCAGGGTGTCGTCGGCCGAGTGCAGCACCGCGGACGGCGGCCCCGGACGGAGTGAGGCCCCCTCGGCGTCACCGCAGCCCCGGAGCTCGGCGCCCGTCGAGCGCGGGTCGAGCACGACGATCACCGTCTCGCCGAGGAACGGCAGCGAGGCGCCGTCACGCCACTCGATGCGCTGCGACGCCATCTTGCGCGCGCGCTCTTGCTGCTCGCGCAGCTTGTCGAGGATCCAGCGCGCCTTTTCCTGCAGGGCCGATTCGACCTCGCCCAGCGGGACCCAGCGCGGCGCGCTGACGACCAGTCCCTCGGTGGAAATGACGAAACCGATGCTCTTGCGGCGCATGCGGCGGAACTCGTAGGCCACGTGGTGGCCGTCGAGCCGCGCCTGGCGGTTGCCGCGCGGGTGCGCAAAGGTGGCCGGCGCGAGCACCGAGGCGATCGCGGGCGCGGCCCCGGGCGGCGGCACGGTGACGGCTGGCGGTGCGGCAACGGGCGCAGGCGCAGGCGCATCGTCCGGCCACAGCAGCAGCTGGAGCACGTTGGCGAAGCGGGCGCGCGGCATCGGCGGCGATTCTATGCAGCGATCGCTACGCGGCCGCGGGGTACGCCTCGGGATCCAGGCGCCTCATCTCGGCCTCGATCCAGGCCTCGACTTCCCGCATCAGTTCGTCGGCCCGGCGTCCTTGCACCGGGATCGGTTTGCCGATCGAGATGTCGACCACGCCCGGCCTGATGCGGAAGCTCTTGCGCGGCCAGCAGCGCGCCGAGCTCACGGCGATCGGCACGACCGGCGCGCCGGTGGCGATCGCCAGGCGGGCGCCGCCCGTCTTGTAGGTGCCCTGCTGTCCGCGCGCGATGCGCGTGCCTTCCGGGAACATGATGATCCAGCTGCCATGGCCGAGGATGCGCTGGCCCTGCTCGACCACGCGATTGAAGGCCTCGGCGCGCTTGCTGCGGTCGATGTGGATCATGTCCATCCGCCCCATCGCCCAGCCGAAGAAGGGGATGAGCAGCAGCTCGCGCTTGAAGACGTACGCGAGCGGGTGGCTCATGATGCAAGGGTAGGTGAAGGTCTCCCAGGTGCTCTGGTGCTTGGACAGCAGGATCACCGGCGACTGGCGGCCGGCGATCGGCAGGTTGTCCATGCCCTGGATGCGCGAGCGCACGCCGCAGATCACGCGGCAGCCCCACATCGCCGTGCGCAACCATCCCGCGCACATCCAGTACAGGCGATCGCCCCCGATGAAGACCGAGGCTACCAGCACGGCCAGCGCCCACGGGATCACCGTGACCACCATCCACAGCATGAACAGCAGCGAGCGCAGCACGCAGAGCATGTCGCCTCAGGCCTGGATCCGGCCGCGCCCGACGACGGTCGGTGCAGGCGTGGCGGCCGATGCCGGGGTTGCCATCAGGCGCCGAGCCCGACCGGGCCCGAGTCCTCTCCCACCACGCCGCGCTCGGCATGCTCGCGGTGGAGCAGGAAATCGGCCAGCGCGGGCAGGTTCGCATGGACGTGCACGCGGTCGATGCCCGCCGTCCACTGCGCGAGCTCGTCCTCCGACAGCGCGGAGGCGCGTCCGGTGCGCACGATGTGCGGCTCGCAGCCGGCGGCGTGCGCGGCCCGCAGGTCGCGCGCGGTGTCACACACCATCGGCACGTGCGACAGGTGGTCGAGGCCGTAGCGCTCGGCGATCATGCGCATCAGTCCCGGCAGCGGTTTGCGGCAGCTGCACTGGTCCTCGGGCACATGCGGGCAGATGAACACCGCATCGATGCGGCCGCCCTTGGCAGCGAGCATCCGGATCATTTGCTGATGGATCGCGTTCAGCGAGGTCATGTCGACCAGTCCGCGCCCGATGCCCGACTGGTTGGTGGCCACCACCGCGTGCCAGCCCGCCTGGTTGAGGCGGGCCACCGCCTCGAGCGCGCCATCGATCGGGATCCACTCCTGCGGCGCCTTGACATGGTCCTCGCGGAACACGTTGAGGATGCCGTCGCGGCCGAGGATCAGCAGCTTGGGGCCGTGATGGGGCGGGTGCATGGCGTGCTCCGTCAGCGCGGGTCAGGCGGCGAGTTTCGAGAGATCGGCGACGCGATTCATCGACTGGTGCAACCGCGCCAGCAGCGCGAGGCGGTTGGCGCGCAGCGCGGGGTCGTCGACGTTGACCATGACCTTGTCGAAGAAGGCGTCCACCGGCGCCCTGAGCGCGGCCAGGCCGCGCAGCGATGCGGTGTACTCGCCTTCGTCGAACAGCTCGTCGGCCTTCGGCGCCGCGCCGAGGATCGCCTCGTGCAGGCTGCGCTCGGCCGGCTCGATCAGGCGTGCCGGGTCGACGTGCGAGGCCGGGGCGGCGCCGTCGCTCTTCTTCAGGATGTTGGCGATGCGCTTGTTCGCGGCGGCCAGCGAGGCGCTCTCGGGCAGTGCGGCGAACGCGCGCACGGCCGCCAGGCGCCGGGGCAGTTCGGCCCAGCGTGGCGGGCGCACGCTGACCACGGCATCGACCTCATGCGCGCTGTAGTCGAGCTCGCGCAGGTAGCCGACGAGGCGGTCGTACATGAAGCCGGTGGCTTCCTCGATCGCGCCGCCGGCGATCGACGTGAACGCCGAAGCCGCTGTCGACACCAGCGCCGGCACCGCAAGCGGCAGGTCGCGCTCGACCAGCATGCGGATCACGCCCAGCGCATGACGCCTCAGCGCGAACGGGTCCTTGTCGCCGGTGGGCCTTTCGCCGGCGCCGAACAGGCCGACCAGCGTCTCGAGCTTGTCGGCCAGCGCGACCGCGATGCCCACCTCGTTGCGCGGCAGTTCGTCGCCGGCGAAGCGCGGCTTGTAGTGGTCCTCGATCGCCAAGGCCACGGCCTCGCGCTCGCCGTCGTGTCGCGCGTAGTAGCCGCCCATCACGCCCTGCAGCTCGGGGAACTCCCCGACCATGTCGGTGACGAGATCGCACTTCGCGAGTTGCGCCGCTCGGTCGGCCTGCTCGGCCAGCGCCGCGCCGCCGAGCGCCTCGCCGATCGCGTGCGCGATCCGCCTGACGCGCTGCACGCGCTCGCCCTGCGAGCCGAGCTTGGCGTGGTAGACCACCTTGTCCAGCAACGGCAGGCGCGAGGCGAGCGCCTTCTTGCGATCCTGGTCGAAGAAGAACTTGGCGTCGGCCAGGCGCGGGCGCACGACGCGCTCGTTGCCCTGCACGATCGCGCCTGGATCGTCGGGGCGGATGTTGCTGACGACGAGGAAACGGTTGGTGAGCCGGTACTGCGCGTCGAGCAGCGGGAAGTACTTCTGGTTGGCCTTCATCGTGAGGATCAGGCACTCGGGCGGCACCGCGAGGAACTCGGGCTCGAAACGGCAGGCCAGTACGTTGGGCCGCTCCACCAGCGCGGTCACCTCGTCCAGCAGCGCCTCGTCGTCGATCGGCACCAGGTGCAGCTCGGCTGCGCAGTGCTGGAGCTGGCGCACGATCTCGGCGCGGCGGTGCTCGAACGATGCGATCACCGCCCCCTGCGATTCGAGTTGCTGCGCATAGTGGTCGGCGTGCTGGATGACGATCGGATCGACCCGCGACTCGAAGCGGTGGCCGCGCGTCGCGCGGCCGGCGGCCAGGCCCAGCGCCGTCACCGGTACCACCTCCGAGCCGTGCAGCGCGACGAGGCCGTGCGCCGGGCGCACGAAGTTCACGCTCGACCAGCCGTCGGCGAGCTGGTAGCTCATCACTTTCGGAATGGGCAGGTCTTCGATCGTGTCCTCCAGCGCGCCCTGCAGCCCGACCTGAAGCGACGGCCCTTTCGCCAGCGTGCGAAAGAAGATCGCGTCGGCCTTGCCGTCAGATTGCACGAACAGCGCATCCGGCCCGTTCTTGGCGTTGGGCCACATCTCAGCAAGCGCTTCTCTGCCCAGCTTCGCCAGGTTCTTGCGGAGCGCGGCCGTGGGCTTGCCGTCGGGCCCGATCCCGACGGAGACCGGCATCAGCTTCTTGGTGACCTCTTCGTCGAGCGCGTGCGGTGCAACGGCGCTGACGTGGACCGCAAGCCGCCGCGGTGTCGCATAAGCGGTCACGGCCGAGTGACCCGTCACCAGTCCTCTGGACCTCAGGCCGTCTGCCAGGGACTTGGCAAACGCTTCGCCGAGCAACTTCAGCGCCTTGGGGGGCAGCTCTTCGACAAACAGCTCGACGAGCAGGCTCTTGCTGCCCTGCATGGTCATGCCGCCTTCTTCGCAAGCTGGGCTTGCACTTCGTCGGCCCAGGCGCGCGGCGCGATCGGGAACCCCAACCGTGCGCGGCTGTCGAGGTAGCTGCGCGCCACCGCGCGCGCCAGCGCCCGGATGCGGCCGATGTAGGCCGCGCGCTCGGTGACGCTGATCGCGCCGCGCGCGTCGAGCAGGTTGAACGAGTGGGCGCACTTGAGCAGCTGCTCGTACGCCGGCAGCGCGAGCTGCTGCTCCATCAGGTGCTTGCTCGCCTTCTCGTGCGCGGCGAAGGCGGCGAACAGGAACTCGACGTCGCTGTGCTCGAAGTTGTAGGTGCTCTGCTCGACCTCGTTCTGGTGGTAGACGTCGCGGTAGAGAAGCCGGCCCCCAGGCTCGCCGCTGCGCGACCCGCCACCCCCCGAGGGGGCTGCGTCGGCTTGGGAACGGCCCGGCGCCGCCGCGCCCTCGGTCCAGGTCAGGTCGTAGACGTTGTCCACGCCCTGCAGGTACATCGCCAGGCGCTCCAGGCCATAGGTGATCTCGCCGGTGATCGGTTTGCAGTCGATGCCGCCGACCTGCTGGAAGTAGGTGAACTGCGTGACCTCCATGCCGTTCAGCCACACCTCCCAGCCCAGGCCCCAGCAGCCCAGTGTCGGGTTCTCCCAGTCGTCCTCGACGAAGCGCACGTCGTTGCGCTTCAGGTCGAAGCCGAGCGCCTCGAGCGAGCCGAGGTACAGCTCGAGGATGTCGGCCGGCGCGGGCTTGAGCACGACCTGGTATTGGTAGTAGTGCTGCAGGCGGTTCGGGTTGTTGCCGTAGCGGCCGTCCTTCGGGCGGCGGCTGGGCTGCACGTAGGCCGCCTTCCACGGCTCGGGGCCGATCGCACGCAGGAAGGTCGCGGTATGGCTCGTGCCGGCGCCGACCTCCATGTCGTAGGGCTGCAGCAGCGCGCAGCCCTGCTGGCCCCAGTAGTCCTGCAGCTTCTGGATGATGTTCTGGAAGGTGAGCATGCCGTGGCTTCGCGTCCTGCGGACACGAAAGCGGCGATTCTACGAAGCGCGCCTGCGGCGCCAGCGTCCGCACAACGCGATCAGGCCCACGGCCACCAGCGCCAGCGGCCACAACCCGAAGCGCGATGCCCAGGACGCGAACGGCGTGGAACCGACGCGGCCCTCGACCTCGGCCTGCAGGGCGCCGCGAACGAAGGGCGACATCTGCGCGAGCACATGGCCGCTGTGGTCGATCGCCGCGGTGGCCCCGGTGTTGGTGGCGCGGATCATCGGCAGCTGCAGCTCGAGGCTGCGCATGCGCGAGACGTTCAGGTGATGCTCCACCGCGATCGTGTTGCCGAACCAGGCGATGTTGCTGTGGTTGGCCAGGATCGTCGGCGCCGGTGCCGTGCCCGAGAACCTCAGCGCCAGCTCCTCGCCGAACAGATCCTCGTAGCAGATGGTCGAACCGATGCGCTGGCCGACGAACGCGAACGACGGTGGCGCGACGGGCCCGCGCGAGAAGTCCCCCAGCGGGATCTTCATCGCCTCGGTGAACCAGCGAAAGCCCGTCGGAATGAACTCGCCGAAGGGCACCAGGTGCTGCTTGTCGTAGCGGTAGAACCCGCCCTGGGCCGCCTTCGATTCGCTCGACAGCCCGGCCACCGAATTGGTATAGCCGGCCTCGTAGCTGCCCAGCGGCAGGCCGATCAGCGCGGCGCGCGCGCCCGTCTGAAACGGCGCAGCCAGGCGCTGCCAGGCTTCGTCGCCGAGCTGATCCGGCAACAGCGGGATCGCCGTCTCGGGCGCGAGCACGAGCGGGCCGGGTGCGTCCTTCAACGCCTGCTCGAGCCAGGCCAGCGCCTCGGGCAGGCGCTCGGGGGCGAACTTCTCGTCCTGCGCGACGTTGGTCTGGATCAGGGTCACGCCCAGGCGGCCGGCCGGCGCCGTGAATTCGTGCTGGGCCAGCGGCGCCGCGACCACCAGGCCGCCCACCAGCGCAATCAGCCACCAGCGCTCGCGTCCGTGCTGCAACGCCGGCAGGGCGGCGAGCGCGGCGACGATCGCGCCGATGCCGTACACGCCGATCCATGGCGCCAACGATGCGAGTGGCGCGTCGACCTGGCCGTAGCCGGTGGCCGCCCAGGGAAAGCCGGTGAACAGCACGCCGCGCGCCAGTTCGGCGAGCAGCCAGCACGCGCCGAACAGCACCGCATTGGACATCGCATCGCGGCGCCTCAGGCGCGCGAACAGGGCCAGCGCGCCCGCCAGGTACAAGCTCAGCGCCGCCGACAGTGCGGCCACTGCCAGCGCGGCCAGCGGCGCGGCCAGGCCACCGTAGCGATGCATGCTGATGAACAGCCACCACGTGCTCGCGGCGAGCCACGCCGTGCCGAAGGACCATCCGAGCAGCGCGGCGCGGCGCGGGCGCGCGTCGGCAGCGCGCCACGCCAGCAGGCCGATGCACGCGAACTGCACCCACCACGCGCTGGCGTGGGCAAAGCTCAGACTGAACAGGGCGCCGACGAGAGCCGCGAGGCCGGCGTCCACGGCCGGCGACAACGGCAAGGGCGCGGACGAGAAGCGCGGGGCGCGGTCAATCCGCATCGGCGGCCAGGTCCCCGTGCTGCGACTTCGGGTTCAGCCGCGCGACGCGGAACCAGCGCACGGCGCCGCCGCGCGTGAGCATCACCGAGAAGTTCAGGCCGCCCAGGGCGACCGACTCGCCGCGCCGCGGCACGTGCCCCAGGTGCTGCGCGACAAGGCCGCCAATGGTGTCGAACTCGGCCTCGGAGAACAAGGTGCCGAACGCGCTGTTCACGGCGTCGATCGGCGCGTCGCCTGCCACACGGTGGGTGCCGTCGGCCAGCGTGTACACGCTGCTGTCGCGGTCGGCCTCGTCGAACTCGTCCTCGATCTCGCCGACGATCTCCTCGAGCACGTCCTCGATCGTGATCAATCCGGCGGTGTTGCCGAACTCGTCGATCACGATCGCCAGGTGGTTGCGGTTGCTGCGGAAGTCGCGCAGCAGCTCGTTCAGGCGCTTGCTCTCGGGCACGAACACCGCCGGCCGCAGC
>Ga0209797_10001027_pt1 | contig 14046 bp, 12 predicted proteins | sample DOMMetBare3Fresh_2_FD_187472 | JGI IMG/M metagenome (GOLD analysis project Ga0209797, IMG submission 187472) | Wetland sediment microbial communities from St. Louis River estuary, USA, under dissolved organic matter induced mercury methylation -... | ecosystem: Environmental > Aquatic >... | reverse complement strand
TATTAAGTAATTGGGAATTAGTGCAGGAAGAGTTCTTTTCCTAATTCCTGATTCCCTTAAAGATCCTTTACTACATTACACACCACATGGGGCTTGCCCAGTGTATAATAATGAAGTACAGGAACCCCGGCGGCTTTCAATTCTTTTGATTGTGCCAGTAACCATGCTGTTCCTATTTTTTCTACATCGGCATCATCTTTACACTTTAAAATTTCGCCGGAAAGATCAGTGGGAACATCAACGTAAAATGTACGGGGAATAACTGAAAGTTGTTTTTTTGAAGTAATGGGTTTCAATCCCGGAATAATGGGAACCGTAATGCCTGCTTCCCTGCAAAGTTTTTCGTAAGCAAAGAATTTTTTATTATCAAAAAACATTTGAGTTACAATATACTCAGCACCGGCATCTACTTTCTTTTTTAAGTATAAAAGATCTGTTTGCATATTGGGTGCTTCAAAATGTTTTTCCGGATAACCAGCCACTCCTGCACAGAATTTTGTACTGTTAGTTCCTTTTAGTTCTTCTTCCAGGTATATGCCATTATTAAGATCTATAACCTGCCTGAGCAGATCAAGTGCATATTTATGCCCCCCCGGTTCTGGTTCAAAAGAAGTTTCGTTTTTTGCAGCATCGCCCCGCAATACAAGTACATTATCAATGCCAAGATAACTCAATGTAAGCAATGCATCTTCCGTATCCTGAACAGAGAATCCGCCGCAAATTAAATGAGGAACCGTATCAACATTATACTTGTTCATGATTGATGCGCAGATAGCTTCTGTGCCGGGTCTTTTCCGAATCACTACTTTTTCAAAAGTTCCATCCGGCCTTTTCTTAAAAATATGTTCGCTGCGGTGATAGGTAACATTTATAAAAGATGGCTTGAACTCCATTAAAGGATCAAGATGATTATAAATAGCAGAAATGCCTTTGCCTTTTAAAGGTGGCAATATTTCAAATGAAATAAGAGTTTCTTTTGCCTGGTTGATATGGTCGATAACTTTCATCTTTATTTATAATTAATCCCGATAGCTATCGGGACGTGCAAAGCTAAGTATGATAGCCTCACGACGCAAATTGATGTTAAAGCATTACAATATATATTTCATTAATTATTCAACCCTTATTTTTGCCCCGTATGTCTGTCACGATAAGAACAAATGATCTTGTAAAACGCTACCGCCAACGTACGGTGGTCAATCGTGTTTCCATTGAAGTGGGACAGGGAGAAATTGTTGGATTACTCGGACCTAACGGAGCAGGCAAAACCACAACATTTTACCAGGTGGTGGGTTTGATAAAACCTGATGAAGGGACTGTTTTTTTAAATGATTTGGATATTACCAAACTACCCATGTATAAAAGAGCACAAATGGGTATTGGATACCTGCCGCAGGAAGCTTCTGTTTTTCGCAAGCTCAGTGTTGAAGATAATATTATGGCTGTGTTAGAAATGACGAGCATGAGCCGGGAAGAGAGGCGTAAGAAACTGGAAATATTATTAAATGAATTTCGCCTGCAGCATGTACGGAAAAGTAATGGCGATGTAGTAAGCGGTGGTGAAAGAAGAAGAACTGAGATTGCAAGAGCCCTGGCTGTTGACCCCAAATTTATATTGCTGGATGAGCCCTTTGCCGGTATTGACCCCATTGCGGTGGAAGACATACAGGCAATTGTAGCAAAGCTTAAATATAAAAACATCGGAATCCTGATAACTGATCATAATGTAACAGAAACTCTCTCTATTTGCGACAGGGCCTATCTTTTGATTGAAGGAAAAATTTTTAAACACGGCACTGCAGAGGAACTGGCAGATGATGAAGATGTAAGAAGATTATACCTCGGCAGAAATTTTGAATTAAAAAGGAAAGACTATCTGCATGATGAGGCCAGGGCATCTGAAGAATAATCTTCCTGTTTTCTTTCCCAAATAATTTTATCTTTCCACCACACATGAAACTGCTCAGCCCGGCCATATCATCTCTTGCCCGTATGCGTATGTGGCGCATAGAAGCATGGAAAAATAATCCCATTGATGCACAGCGGGATGTTTTACAAAACTTAGTTACCTCAGCACAATACACTGAGTTTGGCAGAAAATATAATTTCTCCCAACTCTTTACTCTTCGTTCATTTAAAGAAGCTGTTCCCATACAGGAATACGAGGACATTAAACCTTATATACTACGCATCATGAATGGTGAGCAGAATATTTTATGGAATACGCCTATTTACTGGTTTGCAAAAAGCAGCGGCACTACCAGTGATAAAAGTAAATTTATTCCCATCAGCGATGAAAACCTTGAAGACTGTCATTATAAAGCCACCAAGGATGTGCTGACGATGTATTATCATTTCAATCCCGAATCTGAATTGCTTACAGGCAAAGGTTTGGTGATTGGAGGCAGCCACACAATTAATCCCTTAAATGAAGAAGCGCAGTTTGGAGATTTGAGTGCTGTGCTTTTGCAAAACACGCCTTTTTGGGGTCATTGGTTACGTACGCCTGATTTAAGTATTGCACTGATGGATGAATGGGAAAGTAAAATTGAAAAACTGGCGCAAAGCACCATAAAAGAAAATGTTACTTCTGTATCCGGTGTACCCACCTGGACACTTGTACTTTTTAAACGGATACTTGAAATAACAGGCAAGAGTTGTATGGCAGATGTATGGCCATCACTTGAATTGTACATGCATGGCGGTGTTTCATTTACTCCTTATAAAGAACAATTTAAAAAACTAATTGGGAAAAATATTCATTACCTGGACATGTATAATGCAAGTGAGGGTTTTTTTGCTGCATCAGCACAACCGGGAGACGACGGAATGTTGCTTTTTTTGGATCATGGAATTTTCATGGAGTTTATGCCGGTTAGTGAATATGGGAAAAAAAATCCGGTAACAGTAGGATTAAACGAAGTGGAGCTGGGGAAAAATTATGCCCTGGTTATTTCTACCAATGGTGGTTTGTGGCGCTATTTGCTGGGTGATACCATACAGTTTACAGCACTTCTTCCTTTTAAAATAAAAGTTTCCGGAAGATTAAAACATTATATCAATGCATTTGGTGAGGAAGTGATTGTAGACAATACCGATAAAGCAATTGCAAGTGCAAGTGAAAAAACAGGAGCCGTTGTTTCTGACTACACCGCGGCCCCGGTTTATTTTTCAGAAAATACTAATGGTGCACATGAATGGCTGATTGAATTTGAAAAAGAACCGGACAATATAGAGCTTTTTACAAAAGAACTTGATGCAGCTTTACAAAGTATAAATAGTGATTACGAAGCAAAACGTTACAAGAATATTGCATTAAGCATGCCGGTTTTGCATGCATTGAAAAAAGGAGTTTTTACTGAATGGCTTCGTAGTAAAGGCAAACTGGGTGGACAGCATAAAATACCCCGCCTTGCAAATGAAAGAACAGTGATTGATGAAATTCTAAAAATGAATACTGCTACATTTGTTAATAAATAAGTTCAATTTATGAAATTACTTGAAGGAAAAATTGCAATTGTAACCGGCGCTGCCCGTGGTATTGGTGAAGCCATTGCCATAAAATTTGCAGAACATGGGGCTCATGTTGCATTCACATATGTAAGTGACAGCAGTGCAGAAAAAGCTGCTACGTTAGAAACAAAATTGCAGGGTATGGGTGTAAAAGCAAAAGCATATAAAAGCAATGCTGGCGACCTGGCCCAGTGTGAAGCATTTGTAAATGATGTAATGAAAGAATTTGGCACAGTAGATATTTGTGTAAATAATGCCGGCATTTCAAAAGACAATTTATTGCTGAGGATGAGTGCGGAACAATGGGAAGATGTAATTAAAATAAACATGAACAGTGTTTTTTACATGACCAAGCAGGTGATAAAGCCTATGATGAAAGCAAGGAACGGAGTTATCATTAATATGAGTTCTATCATTGGTGAAATGGGTAATGCCGGACAAAGCAGTTATGCAGCAAGCAAAGCAGGTATTATTGGTTTTACAAAATCAGTTGCAAAAGAATTAGGAAGCAGAAATATCAGGTGCAATGCAATAGCTCCGGGTTTTGTAGAAACAGATATGACGAGTTATTTAAAAGAAGGCGAAGCAGGAGATAAATACAAAGCCGGAATTCCATTGGGTCGTTTTGCTTCAGCAGAAGATATTGCCAATACGGCTTTATTTCTTTCAAGTAATTGGGGAAATTACATTACGGGACAAACGATCAGTGTTTGTGGTGGATTGAATATATAGAACCACGATCTCAATGATTTTACAGGATGATGAGGAAATATCATTTTTCCTTTTAATCTTTATTAATCTATTCAATCCTGGTTCTAACCCTGTAGCTTTATTCCCCTCTTCTGAATATACGCATGCCATAGTATCATAGATGCAATTGTGCGGTATGGCCGCCACGGCTCTGCAATTTTCAGCATCTCTTTTTTACTGATGCCTTTTGATAATTGTTTTATATCTTTTAAACTATTCACCAAAGCAATATCACCCAAAGGGAACAAATCAGTTCTTTGCAAAGCATGCATCAGGAATACATCTATTGTCCAATGACCGATACCTTTAATCTTTATCATTTGTTCTCTGACTTCTTCATTACTGAGAGAAGAAAGTTTTTTTAGTTGAAGTCTTTTTGATTTTACAGCAGCGGCTAATTCTCTTGCATAAATTATTTTTTGCCGGCTGAAATAACAGGACCTTAATTCAGCATCGCTGAGATCAAGAATTTTTGCAGGGGTTACAAAACCAATCTTCGCTTTCAGTTTTTTAAAAGCTGCATAAGCAGATGCCAAAGAGACCTGCTGTTCCAGTATAGTAAGAATTAATGTTTGAAAAGTGGCAGGCCTTGTCCACATGGGAGGATAGCCATGCACTTTAATAACAGATCTTAAATGCTGATCTTTTTTTGAAAGCTTATCACAAATCAAATAAAAATTTGCCGGAGAAAATTGCTGTATCGTTTCTTTTATTCCGGTTCCTGCCGTTGTGTTATTTAATTTTTCCAAACCTTGCCGAATACTTTTTGAAGTGTTGCTGATGTTCTTTCTTCTGCCTTTGTTCGTATGGCTCTTTCTTTTTCTGCTATCTTATTAAACATTAAATTGGCCACTACCCCGCTCATAAGATTTGATAAATCAAGATTGAGCTTATCACCGGCAAATAATTTTACAGGGGTAATTAATTTATTCCATTCAGTTTCCAGTTTATATTCTTCAAGTGCTGTTTTCATTACAGGGCTAATGGAAGCACGGAGTGTATCCCCGATAGTTTGTCTTAAATAATCGGTAGCGGCATTGCCACCATTTTTTACTATCCTCACTGCATCTTTAACTTTCATTTTCTTAATGCCCAGTAAAAAAACAGGAACTGATTTTTCTGCAGTAAGTTCTGCAGCGGTACCCAGGGTGATTATAAACCTGTCCACTTCTTTGCTCAGCCCGAGTATTTCCAGTGTGTTCAATACTTTGCGAATGTCTTCAGGAAATAATGCATCAATTAGTGTGGATTTTGAAAATGCACCTTTTGATCCAAGTACAGAGCCGCCAAAATTACTTCCTACGGATAATAACTCCCGGATAGCCTGTTCTGCATCTTTTTCAGATAATAAGTTTTTCATAGTGCTGCAGCCAGTAAAAGTTACCAGGGATGATATAAATAAGGCGGTTATAATTTTTCTCATCTATTTTGTTTTAAATTTTTCAATTGCTTTTTTTGTATGCTCACTTAACACCAGTTTGCCACTGATAGCTGCTCTTTCTTTTAATAAGGTATCCCAATGTTCTGTTCCTTTCCAGAATATTTTTTTCATTTCCTTCATCGCATCCGGATTGGATTGCGATAATATAAAACTCAATCTGTCAATAGCATCATCCATTCCTTCCGTAGTTTCATACAATTCAGAAAACAATCCTTTTCTTCTTGCCCACTCAGCATTTCTCCAATGTGCAGCATCAATGGATAATTGAGAAAATGCAGATATGCCCATTTTTCTTTCTACGGCCGGACCCACTACAAAGGGACCGATACCCACAGCCAGCTCACTGAGTTTTACTTCTGCTGCTTCGCTGGCAATGGAATAATCAACCGATGCAGCTAATCCTACTCCACCACCCACACATTTACCATGAATGCGGCCGATTATAAATTTTGGACAAATGCGCATGGCATTAATTACATGTACAAAGCCGCTGAAAAACTCCAACCCTTCTTTTTCATTTTTAATAGCAATAAGTTCATCAAAAGACGCACCTGCGCAAAAAGTTTTTTCTCCTGCAGAACGAAGTATAATTACAATCGTATCCGGATCTTCGCCTGCATGCCGAATAGCAGATGCAAGATCTTTGAGAATTTTTGCCGGTAATGAATTACTCTGCGGATGAAAAAATTCTATGGACGTAATTCCTTTATGCGTTTCAGATTTTACATATCCATTTGACATATGCCCATATTTTGTTATTAAGATTGCTTTGCCACCATCGTAAGGATTGTGGCTAATCCAGTCACTTCATTTGTTTCGTCAATCATTTCCACCAGCCATTTTACAATTCCTTTTTCTATATCATCGCCTCGCTTAAAATCCTCCGGTTTTTCTATTACTCTTTTATCGTTTGGCAGTTTTTCTTTACAGGTGAAACGAATATGTATTTCGCTGCCGGGATAAACTGGTTTGGTAAAACGAAGTTCATCAATTCCATAGTTTAACAACACAGGATTTTTTTCATAGCTGTCAACAAACAAACCCGCCGCTATGCTCATAATAAAATATCCATGCGCCACCTGTTGCTCAAACATTGTTCCGGTAAAATCCGTTGTTTTAATATGCGCATAAAAATGATCGCCGCTTAAATCTGCAAACTTATCTATGTCTTCTGAAGTAATTATTCTTTTCTCCGTTATTACCTGGTCACCGATCTGGAGTTCTTCAAAATATTTTTTAAACGGATGCTTACCGGGATCTCTTCCCATTGCATTTTGTTGGTAAACATTTGTAATTGCAGTAATAGTTGTTGGCGAACCCTGCAAAGCTGTTCTCTGTAAATAATGTTTTACACCACGAAGGCCACCCATTTCTTCTCCGCCACCCGCACGGCCGGGACCACCATGCACCAGCAAGGGTAATGGTGAACCATGCCCTGTACTTTCTTTAGCACATTCATTATTCAGTACAAGTATTCTTCCATGATGAGTGGCTGCACCGATTACATATTGCCTTGCAGTTTTATAATCAGCAGTAACAATTGTTGAACACAAACTTCCTTTTCCCAATTTGCTAAGTGCAATTGCATCATCCATATTTTTATACGGCATAATGGTGCTGACCGGGCCAAAAGCTTCTACTTCATGTACCTGGGCTGAAGCCCAGGGCAATTCACTCATTAATAAAATGGGAGAAAGAAAAGCCCCCTTGTTTGCATCTGCATCAACCACATCTACACTATCCAGTGACCCGTAAATAATTTGAGAAGATGCAAGTAATTTCTGTACCTGCTCTCTTACTTCTTTGCGTTGTGTTTCCCCTGCCAGCGAGCCCATTCTTACTTTTTCATTCAGTGGATTTCCAATAACTGTTTGTGATAAAGATTTTGAAATGGCTTTCCACAAATCTTCCATTTTATTTTCCGGTACAAATATTCTGCGTATGCCCGTACATCGCTGCCCGGCTTTCAATGTCATTTCTTTTCTTACTTCTTTTATAAAAATGTCCCATTCCTGTTTGCCAGGATCTACATCTTCACCCAGCACTATACAATTAAGTGAATCAGCTTCCATATTAAAAGGAACATTCTCACTCATTATTTTTTTATTGGCTTTCAGCATCTGCCCGGTAGATGCACTGCCGGTAAATGTCACCACATCCTGTGATGTTACATGGTCAAGCAAATCGCCTGCACTCCCGCAAATCAATTGTAATGCTCCTTCAGGTAAAATTTTACTGGCAATAATTTCTTTTACCACAGCTTCAGTGAGAAAAGAAGTAATAGATGCAGGTTTTACAATAGCAGGCATGCCAGCTAAAAGATTCACAGCAATTTTTTCCATCATACCCCATACGGGAAAATTAAAAGCATTGATATGTATTGCAACGCCTTCTTTGGGTACAAGTATATGTGTACCCATAAATGTATTGTTCTTACTCAGGTTATGGCTTTCGCCATCAATACAAAATGTTTCATCTGGAAATTTTCTGCGGAGCGATGCATTGGCAAAAAGATTCCCGATACCGCCTTCTATATCCACCCAGCTATCTGCTTTTGTTGCACCTGTCTGATAACTTATTTTATAAAATTTTTCAAGATGATTTCTTAAATGCAATGCCAGGGCTTTCAGCATATTTCCCCGTTGGTGAAAAGTCATTTTTCGCAGGTTGGGGTTGCCAACAGACCTTGCATATTCTGTCATGGCTTTAAAGTCCAGGCCTTTTGTGGTTGCCGATGCAATCATCTCTCCTGTAACGGCATTAAAAAGAGGTTGTCCATCTCCGTCGCCGGTAATCCATTTGCCTGTTACATAATTTTCCAGTTTCATATCGGTCATCTCATTTTTGGAATGATAAAGGTATCTGAAAAATTAACTTGAGGAATAATGAAAAATAGAGTTATAAACCCAAAGGAAGTTGAATTATAAATTGTCAGGCGATTAAGCCAAACTGTTTCAGGTGATGGATAACATGTTTATGATGAAGTTGCACCCACTCGGCAAAATTCAATTCTCCAAAAACAGGATGCAATGTTTTCTTCTCCGGATTTTCGCTGAAGTATGTAAAAAAAATATTGATGGATTTTTCCAAAGCATTTAACGCATCCTGCATATTCTTATTCCGTAAAGGAGTCGGTTCATCCGGCAAAACTTGTGCAGGTGCTTTTGTATTTTCCCTGAATTCCTTATCACTCATTAAAAACTCTTTGTACTTAGGCAAATGTTCTTCAGGAGTTACTAAAGGAAATTTTATTTTTTCATAGGAAACAGCAAAGAAACCAGATATATGCTCTACCATTTGCTGCCCGTTCATTTTCCCCCACTTGCCTTTTGCATCAGCAGGCAAATCTTTCAGCAGGGGCAGAAAATTATTTTTAAGAAAATTAAGTTTGTCCTGGTTCATGGTTTTGGCTTTCGTATCAATTGTGATGAGATGCCATGGCTTTATCTATTGCCTGGCGAAGTGAAGCAAAAATTTCATCCAGTTCTCCTTCCCCTTTTATGGATTTAAATTTCCTGGCTTTTTTATAATAATCAGCCACCGGGCTGGTTTCATTTGTATAAACAGAAAAGCGTTTCCTGATTACTTCTTCATTTGTATCATCTGACCGGCCACTGCTTTTACCACGGTTCAATAATCTTTTTACTAATTCTTCTTCTGTTACATCCAACGCAAGTACAGAAGCTATTTCTGTTTTTTTTAATGTTAATAATTTATCAAGTGCCTGCGCCTGTGCCACTGTGCGGGGATAGCCATCAAAAAGAAAACCTACTGCATCTTTATGTTTATCAAAATAAGAATCCACCATGCCAATCACTACTTCATCAGGCACCAGTTGGCCATGATCCATAAATTTTTTTGCTTCAATGCCCAGGGGGGTTTTGTTTGCAATTTCTTCACGCAGCAAATTACCGGTTGATAAATGTATCAGCCCGTATTTTTCCACCAGCTTTTCTGATTGCGTACCTTTTCCGCTGCCGGGTGGGCCAAATAATATTATATTGAACATATCCGGTTGCTTGCTTTGAGTGAATGACAAATATAATATCCATTACGCAAAAAACCGTTGACGGTAGGGGATTAGGCTAAATTCATTTTTTCGTCAGTTAACGGCTGTTTGTAATAAAATGTTAAGCCTTTGTAGCTGTCCGTTACAAGACAAACCATGCAGGAAGATAAAACGTAAATTTGTAGAATAAAGAAATGATAACGATGAAACAAATATTGACCATATTATTGATTGCAAGCTTTTGTCAGCAATGCAGTTCTCAAACATCTAAAAACACAAATTCAAAAAAAATGGATAGCACAGAAAAGAAGAGTATAGTTTACTCTACTACCGATACTTCTAAAGTAAATATGCCGGAAGAAGAATGGAAAAAAATTCTGCCAAAGGATATTTATTATGTAGCACGCATGAAAGGCACTGAACGCCCCTGGACGAGTAAATATGAAAATTTTTATGACAAAGGCACTTACTACTGTGCAGCCTGTGGCAACCCTTTATTTAAAAGCGACACAAAATTTGACAGTGGTTGTGGCTGGCCAAGTTTTTATGAGCCCATCAGCAAAGAGAGTATTATTTACACTCCCGATAATACCCTTGGTATGAGCAGAACTGAAACTCAGTGCGGCAGATGCAAAGCACACCTGGGTCATGTGTTTAATGATGGCCCGGCACCAACAGGTCTACGTTTTTGTATCAATGGCGTTGTGCTTGATTTTAATTCAGCAAAGGAAGCCGAAAAGAAATACAACGAGAAGAACGAAGAAAAGCCAAAGCAGTAAATTAATTTTATTCCTGTGAAAACTCTTCATCAGCCGGTGAAGAGTTTTTTATTTTCCTTAACGGATCTGTAGGTTTATATTTACCCTCCAAAAAAACTTGTAATCATGAACCGGATCCTTAAATCAATTTTCTCCTTTGCACTCCTGTTTTTCTATGTTGTTTCTTTTTCTCAGTACAAACTCACTGATCCGTTACCTAAAGATCCCAATGTAAAAATCGGCAAACTGGCTAATGGCCTTACTTATTACATCCGCAAAAATGCAAAGCCGGAAAAAAAGGTTGAGTTGCGCCTGGCTGTAAATGCCGGATCGGTATTGGAAAATAATGATCAGCGTGGCCTTGCCCATTTTATGGAGCATATGGGTTTCAATGGATCAAAAAATTTTCCTAAGAATGAACTGGTAGATTACCTGCAAAAAGCAGGTGTGGAGTTTGGCGCAGATCTGAATGCTTATACCGGCTTTGATGAAACTGTTTATATACTTCCCATCCCCGCAGATGATCCATCTGTGGTGGAAAAAGGATTTACTGTTTTAGAAGACTGGGCATTCAATAATTTATTTGATAAAGCAGAAGTAGAAAAAGAAAGAGGTGTGGTGCTGGAAGAATCAAGATTGAGCAAAGGCTCTTTTGAAAGAATGAGCCGCCAGTATTTTCCAAAACTTTTCAATGGATCAAAATATGCTGACCGTTTGCCCATTGGTAAAGATGCAGTGCTGAAAAACTTCAAACATGAAACGCTGAAAAATTTTTACAAAACATGGTACCGGCCAAACCTGATGGCGGTAATTGTAGTTGGCGATATTGATCCCGCTGATGCAGAGAAAAAAATTGTGGCACATTTTTCTAAATTCAAGAACCCGGTGAATGCACCTGTGCGGCCAGCCATCATTCCCATTGCACAAAGAACAAAACCGGAAGCTATGGTAGTAACAGATGATGAAGCCACCAATACTTTTTTACAGGTTTTTAATTTTGTAAAACCCGCAAGGAAAATAAAAACCTGGGGCGATTACAGAAACAGTGTTATTGAAGGCCTGGTTAGTTCGTTAATAAACCAGCGGCTAAGCGAGCTGACACAAAAAGAAAATCCCCCGTTTGTTTTTGCAAATACCGGTTTTAATCAATTTATCCGCGGGTATGATGCATTCACTTCATTTGCCGTACTGGGCCAGGCGCCCATGCAGGATGCTGTTGATGCTTTAATATCAGAAACAAACCGGGCAAGACAATTTGGTTTTTTACAAACAGAATTGGACCGGGCAAAAGCCAGCCTGCTTAATAGAACCGAAAAAGCCTTTAATGAAAAAGATAAATCAGAATCAGGAAATATAATTGATGAATATCTGCGCAATTTCCTGGAAGGTGAAGCAATACCCGGAATAGAAAACGAGTACAAGTTTCTTCAGCAGGTTCTGCCAAGCATTAAGCTGAATGAAATAAATAACACGGCTAAAAAAATGCCTTCAACAGCCAATGCATTTACACTGGTACAGGCGCCAACAAATATGAAAGATAAGCTGCCGGATAATGCAAATCTTTTGAAAGCATTGGTGACAGCAACAAATAAACCCGTGAAAGCTTATGAAGAAAAAGCTATTGCTAATACATTACAGAATAAAGAACCATTGCCGGGAAAAATTTTAACTGAAACAAAAAATGAAAAACTTGGTACAACAGATATCGGTTTGAGCAACGGAATTACTGTTACATTAAAACCCACCACTTTTAAAAATGATGAAATACAAATGGACGCCTGGCGCTGGGGCGGCTTTCACCAGTTTGATATTGCGGATAAAGACAATGCGCAGTATGCTGCGGTCATCGCGGGCCAGATGGGTGTAAAGGATATGTCGCCAACAGATCTGAGAAAATTTCTTGCTGGAAAAACAATCAGCGTTACTCCTTATATCAATAGCCATGAAGAAGGAATTGAAGGCCGGAGCAGCGTAAAAGATTTTGAAACTTTTTTGCAACTGGTAAGCCTGTGGCAAACTGAACCAAGAAAAGATGAATCGTTGTTTAAATCTTTTGTTTCAAAAAATAAAGCGTCTCTTCAGTTTCTGAAACAAAACCCGCAGGCATGGTACCAGGATACATTGTCAAAAATTATGTACAATAACAACCCATGGGCCGGTGAGATTCCCTCACCTGAATCTTTTGACGCATTGAACCTGGATAAAACAGTTTCTTTTTACAACCAGATTTTTGGCAATGCTTATGGCATGCATTATACTTTTACCGGCAATATTGATGTAGAAAAAATAAAACCTCTACTTGAAAAATATATTGGTTCATTGCCGTCATCGCCCAAAGAAAATAAATATAAAGACAATGGTATAAGATTAATTAAAGGATCAACTGAAGTCAATCTGAAAAGAGGAAAAGAATCGCAAAGTTTTATTTCCCTGACGTTTGAAGGAGAAACGGAATACAACCGTAAAGAAAAATTAAGCCTTGCCGCATTGCTGGAAGTAATGAATATAGAAATCATTGAAAAACTGAGAGAAGAAATGAGCGGTATTTATGGCGGTGGTATGGGTGGTTCCATTGAAAAAAGACCATATACGCATTATTCTGTTTCTGCTTCCATGCCTTGTGGCCCTGAGAATGTAGATAAACTGTCTGCCGCATTGATAGGATTGATAAAAGATGCACAGGAAAAAGGGATAGAGCAAAAAAATTTAGACAAGGTAAAAGAAACATGGAAAAAACAATACCATGTAAACCTGCAGAGTAATGACTGGTGGTTAACCGCACTTTCCACAGCATGGATAAACCAGGATAATCCTGAAGGCATTCTTGATTATGAAAAAAGAGTAGATGCTTTAACGGTAGAAGATTTACAAAAAGCAGCAAAGAAATTTCTGACTTTAAATAATATGGTGAAAGCTGTGCTGTATCCTGAAAGTTCGAATATTACACCGGGAGTAAAAACAGTAAAGCCATTTTAATAAGCCGGTAATATTTATCTATGACCAGAAAAGCTCCCCGGGTAAAAAAAGAAATCATACACAAGGCTGAAGATATTTTTATTTCAAAAAATCTTGGCGCCAAACCATTTTTAAAATGGGCAGGAGGAAAAACACAGTTGTTACCAAAATTTCAGCAACTATACCCTGAAGCATTAAAGATTAAAAAAATAAAAAACTATTACGAACCCTTTTTAGGCAGCGGGGCTGTCTTTTTTGATATTGCCCAGAACTTTGAAATTGAAAATGCTTACCTCTATGATATAAATGATGAATTAATTCTTGCTTTTAAAGTCATTCAGAAAGATGCTGCAAAGCTTATTGATTTTTTATTGCGCTATCAGAAGACCTATCAGAAACTGAACAAAAAGAAAAGAGAAGAATATTTTTATGAGCAGCGGGTTAATTATAACCTGAATCGGTTTAACGTTGATTATACACAGTATTCATCGGCGTGGATTGCCAGGGCTGCCCAACTGATTTTTTTAAACCGGACATGTTTTAACGGCCTTTTCCGTGTCAATTCAAAAGGAGAATTCAACACACCGGCAGGTGATTATAAAAATCCAACAATTTGTGAT
>Ga0209797_10001024_pt1 | contig 14063 bp, 7 predicted proteins | sample DOMMetBare3Fresh_2_FD_187472 | JGI IMG/M metagenome (GOLD analysis project Ga0209797, IMG submission 187472) | Wetland sediment microbial communities from St. Louis River estuary, USA, under dissolved organic matter induced mercury methylation -... | ecosystem: Environmental > Aquatic >... | reverse complement strand
TCTGATTTTCCTTATTCTTTAATGTTTTGAATCAACAACTAATCACTTTTTTATTACTTATATTGATATAATGGTTTGTTTTTAAAAATGATTAAAACCTTTCTCATAAACTTATGTTGAAGGAATGCAGCTTCATTCTCATAAATCAGAATATTAGTTTATTATGTTAACCTCATTATTTAAGTAATCAATTTATCTATTTGAATTTGGTGTGGCTGCAGCATCAACAAAGAACAATAGAACCCCGCCCTTATTTAGAAATTTAAATATTTGTAATAATTTTGATTTGAGATGAATACCGCATTTATAAAAACGATCTGTTTTTTCATCATTGCAACTAATCTTCTGTCGTGTAAAGATAAAAACAGTTTCCTCTCACAAGAAGTCATTAATGAAATGAATTTGAAAAGAGGGGAGGTTATTTCCTGCGGCCCATCGCAAAAACAATTTGGTTTCGTTGAATTTAATATTTCATGCAGTGGAAAAGTAAAAGATGATTTTAATCTTGCCATCATGCTGTTGCATTCATTTGAATATGATGAAGCAGAAAAAATGTTTGCAAATATTATTGATGAAGAACCTGACTGTGCAATGGCTTATTGGGGAGTAGCCATGAGTAATTTTCACCCCCTCTGGACTCCACCAACAGAAACCGAACTGAAGAAAGGAGCTAAAGCAATTGAAATAGCAAAATCTATTTCTCAAAAAACAAAAAGAGAAACAGATTATATTGATGCCATTGGATTATTTTATAAAGACTGGGATAAAGTGGATCATCAAAGCCGTTGCATCAATTTTGAAAAAGCAATGGAGAATCTTTATGTAAAATATCCAAACGACAAAGAAGCAGCTATATTTTATGCTTTAGCTTTAAATGCAGCTGTTAATCCTGCTGATAACACTTTTGCTAAACAAAAGAAAGCAGCGTCCATTTTAAATACACTATACCTCGGAGAACCCAATCACCCGGGAATAATTCATTATATCATTCATACTTATGACTATCCTGAACTTGCTGAACTGGCTTTACCTGCAGCACGAAAATACGCTTCTGTTGCACCTTCATCAGCACACGCCCTGCATATGCCTTCACATATTTTTACAAGATTGGGTCTTTGGAGTGAATGTATAAATTCAAATCTTGAATCCGTTTCTTCTGCACAATGTTATGCGCAGGAAGCTGGTATAAAGGGCCACTGGGATGAGGAACTTCATGGCATGGATTACCTTGTATATGCTTACCTGCAAAAAGGAGACAATGATCTGGCAAAAAAGCAATGGGAATATTTAAATACAATTAAGGAAGTTTACCCCGTTAATTTTAAAGTTGCCTATGCTTTTGCTGCTATTCCTGCACGTTATGTACTCGAGAACAAACTTTGGAAAGAAGCCGCTGAATTACAGGTTCATCAGCAAAACTTTCCTTGGAAAAATTTTGAGTGGCAAATAGCAATTATTCATTTCACTCGTTTGTTAGGTTCAGTTCATTTAGGAGATATAAATTCAGCCAAAACAGAATTACAGGAATTGAACAGAATTTATAAGAGTTTAAAGGAACAAAAAGATGAGTATAAAGCAAACCAGGTACTTATACAGATAAAAACATCTGAAGCCTGGATATTATACAAAGAAGGTTAAAATGATGAAGCAGTATCACTAATGAGAATTGCTGCCGACATGGAAGATCATACACAAAAACACCCGGTAACTCCCGGTGAAGTACTACCAGCCAGAGAATTACTGGGAGATTTGTTATTAAAATTGAACAAACCCGGAGAAGCTTTAGAAGCCTATGTAGCCAATTTAAAAAAACATCCAAACAGGTTTAATAGTCTCTACGGAGCAGGATTAGCTGTAGAAAGATCTAATGATGCTGAAAAAGCAAAATTGTGGTACCTGCAATTAACAACTATTGCTTATACAACTAACTCAAACAGGCCTGAACTTGAAAAGGCAAGATTGTTTTTAAAAAACAATACTATTAATTAAAAGAAAAACCTGAAATAATTTATTGATAGAAGATACCTTAACAACAGATGTTTAAATGAAAGATTTGAACATAAGCAAATAAACTATTTAAAACTAAATTAACTTCAAAGTGGAGTTACTTTTTTAATATTAAACTCTTCAATTTTATTCAAGAGCCAGATCAAAATGGTTAAAGATAAAATACCAAAACAATAACCGGCTATTACATCACTTGCATAATGTACACGCAGGTACACCCTGCTAAAACCCACAAGGATTATAAGAAGTATCAGGATGATTATAGTAATCAGTTTCAGCCATTTATTTGAAATTTCCCTGTATGAAATGTAAATAATTAACCCGTAAAATATAAATCCCATAAACGCATGGCCACTGGGAAAACTCAGTCCGGGTATTTCTTTTAATAGTGGAACTAGTGGGCGTGGCCGGTTAAAAAATTGCTTTAATCCAATTAGCATTGCCAAATTACTTGCCGATATTGTTAGTGTTTTTATAAACTGCCAAAGATTCTTTCTTATAAACAGATAATAACCTAAAATCAGTAACCAGGCAGTAACCATAAAGTTATAAGATCCCAAAAATGTAAAAAACAAAATAAACTCAGTATTTGTTTCAGTAATATATGGTACAATAAAATCAAAAACTTTCTGATCTATAACATCTTCCTTATTGTAGAAAATTATCCTGATAATGATAATTAAAGAAGTAATTGAAATAATAAATACACTAAATACAAAGATGAGTTCGGCCGTAAGCAAAGCAATACTTGCAGGTATTTTCTTTACATATTTTTTAAATTTTTCTTTTTGCATGAATTGAATGTGCTAATTCAAATGTCAGATTTTTATAGAGAATAATTCTATACCAACTGCCTTTCCTTTTAAATCCACAATACCGAGGCTTTCTCCCTGCCAATCTTTCAGATCGCTGTTTTCCATAAAATCTTTCGACATAATGAATTTCTGATTCAATTCATTACATGCACTTCTTATTCGTGCAGTTGTATTCATGGTATCACCACTCATAGCCAGATCTCTTTTTATTACACCTATTTCCCCTACTGTTACATCGCCCATGTGTAATCCTACTCTGAATTCTGGAACGATGTCATAAGAGCTGCGAAATTGATTACTATTCTTCTGAAGATTCTTTCGGGCATCAATAATGGAAGCCATACATTTTTTTGTATTTTTTTTAGTATATAGCCATGATACAACAATCTCATCTCCTACGTATTGGTATATTCTTCCGTCATGCTCAATCAATGCCATTGAAACATGATAAATAAAATCACGGATAAATTTAAAATTTTCAACATGGCCTAATTTTTCTGCAATAGGTGTTGAATCTTTGAGATCCATAAACATAACAATGCGTTTCTCAATCTTTGGCTGCATGTACTTGCCTCTGATGATGTCTATAAATACACCGGGTGAATATTTTTCATTAATCTCAATATATAGTTGTGTAACAACGAAGAGAATAATCCAGTAAAGTATTTTCCGGGTAAGTAAACGGGGTTGCATCAGTTCATTTTGAGATAACTGAAGTGCTTCCTGAAATTGCTTTCCATTGATGAAGATATTATCTGCAAAATGAATGAGAAAATTTATAAGGAATGCCGCTAAAATCAAAAATAAACTCTTAAAGATAAAATTTACAAGTGGTGATTTTTTACGAAAAACATTTTTTAAAGTAAATACAAACAAATATCCTATGAAACCGCTGAATATGAATACGGCCGTTTCTCTTACTAAATGAAACTTGAAAGGTTTGTTGTTACCGTCTTTTAAAAGCAATACAACAATAACATCAATTAATGTCCAGAAAATGGCAATATAAAGGATGGTACGTAACAGGTATTTACCCAAACCGGAAAATGCTGAATAAGATGAGGCTAACGTTTTCATACAGTTTTTTTCAGGTACTGATAAATGTTTTGTTGTGCATTTATCGTATGGCCGTTTTGATTAACTACTGATGTGTATTGCATATCGGGCAGAAGCTGAACAGCTTTACTGTTATCAGACCATTGTATTTCAAAATAATCGATTAATTCTTTTTTACAGGAAGCATCTTTAATGGGAACACAAACTTCAATCCGGTGATACAGATTTCTTGTCATTAAATCGGCTGATCCCATATAAACTACGGCATCATCACCGGTACCAAAAATGAACAATCGTGTATGTTCAAGAAAACGATCTACAATCCTTCTTACAGTTATATGTTCACTTAAACCTTCAATTCCTGAAACAATACAACAAACACTTCTGATGATTAAATCAACATTCACTCCCGAATTGCTTGCTTTATATAATAATCTGATCATTTGCGGATCTTCCAAATTGTTTACTTTTATTCTGATACGTGCCGGAAATCCCTTTTTCGCTTTTTTAATTTCAGCACCTATTCGTTTCTCCAATTCATCAACCATATTAAACTGAGAAACCAGTAATTCCTTAAACTTTATTTTTATATCTCCAATTTCATTATGTCCTTTTTCCAGAAAGGCGAATAATAAAACCATTTCTTTGATGATGGTCGTGTCTGATGTAATTAATACATGATCAGTATAAAAGCGGGCAGTTATTTCATTAAAATTGCCTGTACTGAGGATGGCATAAGATAAATCCCTGCCATCTACTTTTTTCTTAACCAGGGCGGTTTTTGAATGTACTTTTATCTGAGGCATGCTATAAACTAACTTTATACCTGCATCCATCATTACCCTGCTCCACTCAATATTATTTGCTTCATCAAACCTTGCTTTTAATTCAATAAAAACAACTACGTTTTTCCCATTTTTTGCTGCACTGATTAATGCATTTACAATGTGTGAATCAGCTGCCAACCTGTAAAGCGTAATATAAATATCTGTAACATCTGCATCTACAGCAGCCTGGTTAAAGAAAGAAAGTACAGGGTTATATGATTGGTAAGGTAAATGCAATAACACATCCTGTTGTTCAAGAATATGGAATATATCTCCACTATCAATTGTATTTGCCTCTGATAGCGGCTTAAACTTTTCAAAATTCAGATCCTTGTTAAATGAGGGGAAAGATGATAAGTCGCTCAGATGATGATACCTGCCACCGGTAAACATATCTTCATATTTTACATCAAATGCAGACATTAAAAATAATTGAACATTTCTGGGCATTCCTTTTTCGTAAAGAAAACGGGAAGGCAATCCTATTTCTCTTTTCTTTAATTGCTTTTCAATTTTATTGAGGATGTTACCGCTATATTCATCGTTAAGGTTCAGTTCTGCATCTCGGTTAAACTTAAAACTATATACACTCTGTATCTCCAGTTTTGGAAAAAGATAACAGAGATTTTCCCTGATGATATCATCCACAAAAATCACGTGCTCTTTACCTTCCAGGGAGTTTAACGTAAAAAAACGTTTTACTTTGTTTGATGGAATATTTACAATTGCCTGTTTAAGTATACCCTGGTTTGGTTCTTTAAGTGTAACTATAAAATAAAGCTGGTTATTTTCAGGCAAAAAATTATAAATGCCATTGCCATCTAAAAATATGGGTTGAATAAAAGCCAGAACATTAGTCAGGAAAATTTCTTTAATCTCACACTTATGTTCTGGCTTAATTTCAGAATTATAATAAAAAACGATGTCGTTTTTATATAGTTCTGGAATAATCTCAGTTGAAAGAATTGATCCAAAGTGATCGAGCTGCCTGATTATTTCATGTTGAATTTTTTCTGCGAAATCAATTGACATTTCAATACTTGCTTTTTTCCTGGTTTTTTCATTGATCCTGGAAAGGGCTATAACTGATGGATATCTTACTCTGAAGAATTCATCCAGGTTACTGGAAAAAATAGAAAGGAATTTCATTCTTTCAAAAAGTGCAACACTCTTGTCTGAAGCTTCCTGTAATACCCTGAAATTAAATCCAAGCCAGCTTAAGTCTCTGTTTTGTAACATAATTTAAGAATATTAAAATGGAGAACTGGTTGAAGGAGTTAATGTATCGGATATTTCAGGATGAAAAAAGAAAACAGCTATAGCAAAAGCTAATACAGAAACAACTATACCAATCATAAAAATATTATAAGCTAATCTTAACAATTTGTATTTTCTGCCCAATACAGTACCTAATGTATAAATATCCTTAATGAGAGAACCATACAGATAATCTGTATCACTCATCATTTCCCTCATGGCTTTATTATATTCTTCAAAAGAGGATTTATAAAAATTTCCAAAAAATAAAAGATTGGTTTTTTTATCAAGGATATCCTGATCAGTGAAAGTGCCACTGCTAACCTTTGGTCTTGTGGCAATTATTGAAATAACTATTGTTACAACAGACACTAATAAAAATATGATTGTAGGTATAGTGAGATATGGCACTTCCTCTAACTTTCGTAACAATACACTTAGAATAACAGAAATAATTATTGCATTAACTGAGATGAGAATATGAGCCTTACTGTCTGCCATATCACTTAAATGAAAATGATTAGTTGAGGTAAGGCGTAGCATAGTTTGAATACCTTTCGACATCAAACCAGCTTTGTCTTTTTCTATATCCGAAAGATTCGGTACTTCATTGGATTTATCAGTTTCTTCAGTTTTATTATTAAGCTTTTTCATGTTTTTTTGTTTTCTTTTATCCAACAGGTCTTTACAATACTTTGTATAAAACTGGTGCTCTTTTAACAATGCTAAAGTTTTAATTGTCCATTCCTTTTCTTCTATCACTGTTTCATTTGCATTATACTCATCCCAAACCTTTTTATTATTGGTTTTAAATTCTTTAGTACCCAGGTGGTATGTATCTGCATCACAAATAATCTGTAACAATAAACTATTGTGTTTGCAAGGCGGACGAGTAGCCATAATACATTCTTCCGCTTTATCAAGTAGCTTTCCATCAGAAGTATACTCTTTCAAAAACTCCTTCATCAGCTCAACACTTTTTTCTTCATGATGCTGCGGATCAGTAAATAAATAACCTGTATCATGAAACCAGGCTGCAACAAATACAGCAAGCATATCTTCTTCACTGAGATAATAATGGCCAGCAATCTCTTTTGTTTTATCTACTACCGCCTTTGTATGCTCAAGGTTATGAAAAATGAGCTCTGGCTTAACATTGTCATTGAATAACCGGGTAACATATTCTTCTGTCTTTTTATAAATGCTATTTGAATCCATATTAAAATTTTAAAAAATCAGTTTGAATTTTGTACCAAGTGAAAAATTGAATATTTTATCTTCAGGTGAAAATGCAACAGTGAAAGACATCATGGCAATACCATAAGGAATAAAATAAAATCCCCCACCATAAGCAGGATGCCATTTTTTGGAAGATTCTCCTTTTTGCCATACCCTGCCCAAATCATAAAAACTCATTATTCCAACATCACCGGGTAATAAATAAGATTGTGACTTAAATAGTTTAACTCTTAATTCAGCACTTGCATAAGCAAGGGATGAACCCGAGAATCTGTTCTTCCTGTAACCTCTGATGAAATTGTTAGCACCAAGATTAAGCGCCTGAAAATATTCAAAATGATTACTGAAAATATGCCCACCTCCAAATTTGAAAATGGCCCCTACTCTTGCCGCATCCTGCAAGCTTGCATAGATAGTTAAGTCTGTTGCTAATTTTGTAAGGTTACGTGTATTTTTATTCAAGCCATACATAGAACTGAATTCAGTGTTCCATGTCATACCTCTTGTAGGGAATATTTCATTATTGATATAATTGATATCCAGTTTTACTTTAGCTCCTAAAAAATCTTTTTTACCATAAATACTTGCAGAATCGCTTCCAATAACTGAAGGAATTGCCAATATACGTTTGTCATTATCGTAATACCTGCTCCAGTAATGGTAATAGCTTGGGCCGAACGATAATTGTACTGTCTCATTTAATCTTTTCCGTATTAACAGATCTGTTTCAAAAAACTTATAACGTACCCTGTAAAAATCATGGGGTTTATTTTTATCATACATAGAGTTATTGCCTAAACCAAAAAAGTTGTTTAAGGTTGGGTTTACAAATTCGGAATGTATTACAAGGTCATTTTTAAAAATGATCTTGTTAAAAGTTCCATCATATCTTATTCGATAAGCTCCTTCATGAGGTGCAATAAGTGTTACAAGTCGTTGGTTAGTTGAATAAGGTTCTTTTCTGAAACCAAATGTTCTTAAAGCAAATCCAAAACCAAGTAAAAGCTTGTCTTCAACATTATATCCTAAGTCAATTTGCGGAAATCTTTTAACCGTATAGCGGTAGCCCGTACTTTTATATTCATTAATAGCCGGATCGGAAGAAAATTCAGTTTTTGATTTGTTAAGATGAATGCTTTTATTTTTTTCAGTTGAAAGATCATAAACAACATTACGTATGCCCCCCTTGAGGTCAAAAGTATCATTGCCTTTACCTCCAATAATCCGAACCTTAATCTTTGATGTTACATCGTCATCAATTTCAAATTTATCGTTCCCGTTCAATCCATATAATCTAATTTCTTTTGTAACATTATAATTAAAAATGCGGGTGAACATCACAGAAGCCGAATCAGTGGCATCCAGTTTTTTATATACAGTAAGCTGGAGACCATCAGGATGATTTTTAATATGGAAATATTCTGATTTATTACTACCTGTTACAGAAACAGTTTTTGAAATGAATCGATAGTAGATCATTGCATTTTTTAACATCATATCTCTGCGGCTCATTAATTTATCAGCAATCATTTTTCCATCAAGCAAATAAATAGGTGCCGGGAATTTTTTTACGGCTTCCTGTATTACCGAATCTGTCATTTCTTTTTGAAATATTTCAGCAGTAGAAATCCAGATTTTTTCATCAAGATTGTTCATAAAAAACCGGTCAAAGTCCCTTTCCCAGTAATTTAAACCATTAATGTCCCTGATTTTTGGTTTAAAGCCTTGTAAAAAGGGCATAACTCTTTTTGACAATCTCTTAATGAGAAAACCATCTGAATTTGAAAAGGCCTGATCTCTGTCTCTGGGTATTGGAAAGTATAATTTTCCAATACCTGTATCAGATGTGCCCCATTTCCACTGGTCTACATGCCTGTCCCAATCACCAATTAACATATCAAGTAACCTGGCTTTCAATACTTTTTCCTGATCAATATGATGATCATTATCTTCCAGCATTTTATTCATTACTTTATTGGTGCTTTTTGTATCTACAAAACCAGCTCCGGGGTCACGCATTTCAAGCGTTACAACTGTATTGGCAAACACTTTTCTATATAAACCAAGTGCGGGATCATCGGGTACAAAAAAGAATTCAGGTTCTGCTGCAAGTACACCAACAGCTCTTGCTAATACAGGTATGATAAGTGGAGTATGCGGATGGCTTCCTGAAACCAGATCCTGCACCATCCATTGTGCAAATGAGTTTCTTAAATTGGGAGGTAAAATTTTTTCAAGATCTTTTTCAACAGATCTCAGTGTCCATTCTTTGCCTTCTTTATCTATCAATAATAACGATTTGGTTTGTTTGCCCCCACCTAAACTTTTAATAGTAAAACCGCCCTTTTCTTTGCGTAGATTAAACTCCCGCATAGTAATTGGAGTATTCCATTGCTTTCGGTAATTATCTCCGAGAAAAAATTTCTGTAAACCTGATACCGGTTTATATCGTTCACTTGCAGAAACAACAACACTGTCTTTAAATTTATAATCTACTTCACGTGTAATTTTCGCTTCAGGTACCGGTACTTTTGAAAAATCCAGAATCTCGTTGGCATAATCCATTTTTGTTGAATCGCCTTCAAGAACATATACTTTTGCATGCACATGTTTGTTTTTTGAAATTTCCAGTGTTACAAACCCTGCTTTGGGTGAGGCATATAAACTTTTTCTTCCCTTTGATACTCTTGAATTTTTACTTCCGCTGCCACTGGTTATATAATTGTAACCGCTATCTTTTATTAATTGTATTGAATGATCATGGCCTGCAACATAAATCACATTATCATGTCCTTTTACTACTTTTTCAATAGCAAAAATCATTGCCTGGTAAAGGGGATGTTGTAAATCCTGTTCAACACCAAACACACCTCTTGCTAAAGGATATATTGTACCTATTACCGGTAAAGGAATATACAGGTTGGGCCGCATATCGGTGAAAGGGAAAATGTGTTGCTTCCATGTAAAATATCCTCCATGCGGACTATACGTTCTGAAAGTGTGATGAAATGCCAATAAAACAAGTTTACCCGAATTCTTTGATAAAATATCATCTAACTGCAGTAAAACTTCCTCTTTGGTTTTATATGGACAATCAGATTCAACACCTGGTTTATCTCCCTGATGTAACCACCATTGGCTATCCATCATCACTAAAAGAATATCATCTGTTATTTTCACTTCTACCGGACCAGGACAACCATCACGTGGAAACATTTTTACATTTTCATTTCCTAAATAATCAATATAAGATTGCTCCCTTAAAATAGATTCGTAACCATTGGCACTGCCAATTGCCCAATCATGATTACCGGGAACAAAATATACTTTTGCCTTACTGTTATCTGCAATTTGGATTTGCGAATCAAGAGGGGCTTTTGCTATTGCATAAGTTGGTAATGAATTATCAGGCAATCCTGTTTTATATAGATTATCGCCAAGATAAATAATGGTTGTTTTTTCAGTAAGAGGTATATTTTTTTTAACGGAATTAACTACGGGATGTTTTCCATTGGTTAATTGTCCGGCATCACCTATTAAAATGATCCTTGCCTGTATGCTGTCTTGTGCATGAACAACTGCTTGTATTGCAAAAAGAATCCATATGGTTATAATGATCTTACTCATGATTTTTTGTTTACTGCACGCTTTCGTATTATATAAATGATCTGTTTTCATAATTATTAAAAAATCAGTTTAAGCTTTGAACCAAGAGAAAAATTATATAACCTGTCCTCAGGTGAAATGCCAACTGTGAAAGACATCATTGCTAACCCATAAGGAATAAAATAAAATCCTCCCCCATAAGAAGGATGCCATAAGTTTGAAATTTCACCTTTTTGCCATACTCTTCCTATATCATAAAAACCCATTACTCCAACATCGCCAGGTAATAAAAAAGATTTAGACTTAAATAACTTTACACGCAATTCTGTACTTGCATAGGCTATGGAAGAACCGGAGAATCTGTTTTTCCTGAAACCTCTGAGAAAATTATGAGCACCTATATTCAATGCCTGGAAATATTCATATTCCTTACTGAAAATATGCCCACCACCTAATTTAATAATTGCTCCTACTCTTCCGGGATCTCTTAAACTTGCATAGATGGTAACATCTGATATTAACTTAGTAAGGTTATGTGTACTTTTTTTAAATCCATACATAGAAGTGAATTCGGTAAACCATGTAATACCACGGGTAGGAAAAACTTCATTATTAATAAAGTTGATTTCAAACTTTGCTTTTGCCCCGAGGTATTCTTTTACTCCGTAAATACTTGCAGAGTCAGTACCAATTATTTCAGGGTTACCAAGTATCCGTTTACTGTTATCTTTAAACTTACTCCAGTATTGATAATAACTTGGCCCAATAGATAGCTGCATTATTTCATTGAATCTTTTACGAACCAACAGATCGGTTTCAAAATACCTGTAACGTACCCTGTAAAATTCAATTGGCTTATTCTTATCATAAAATGTTTCATTACCAATACCAAAAAAATTATTAATTGTTGGATTTACCAGTTCAGCTCTTACCAATAAATCACTTTTAAAGATTACTTTATTAAATGTGCCTGTATACTTCAGGCGGTAAGCTCCTTTTGTTGGTGCAAAAAGGGTTGTGAGTTGTTGATCAGTTGCATAGGGGTCTTTTCTGAAGCCATATGTTCTCAATGCAAATCCTGCACCTAGCAACAAACCATCTTCAGCATTAAAGCCTATGTCAAATTGAGGGAATCGTTTTTTTGTATATTGAAATGCAGAACCTTTATATAAATTGATTGCCGGATCAGAAGAAAATTCTTTATTTGTTCTTTTTAAATTAATTGCATAATTCTTTTCAGTTGAAAGATCGTATACAATATTTTTAATACCCCCTTTCAAATTAAAGGTATCATTGCCTTTACCTCCAATGATGCGTAGTTTAATTTTTGATGAAACATCGGGATCAATTTCAAACTTATCATCTCCATTCAATCCAAATAATCTTATTTCCTTTGTAACATCCTCTTTAAAAATTCGTGTAAACATCACAGTGGCCGAATCGGTAGTTTCCAGCTTTTTATATACAGTCAACTGTAAGCCATCGGGATGATTTTTAATATGAAAATATTCTGATTTACTGCTACCTGCAACGGTAACAACTTTTGAAATAAACCTGTAATACTTAATAGCATTGTTAAGCAGTTGATCTCTTCTGCTCTTTAACTTTTCAGTAATGCTCTTTCCATTGATTGCATAAATCGGATCGGGAAATTGCTTCATTGCATTTTCAATTACTTCATCTGTCATCTTATGCATAAAGTTTTCACTGATTCTTTCCCAGGTTTTTTCATCCAGGTTATTCATAAAAAAACGGTCGAAATCTCTTGCCTGAGAATTGAACCCGTTAATATCTTTTATTTTCATTTTAAATCCCTGCAAAGCGGGTACGGCTTTTTTTGATATTTTCTTTAACAGCAGACCATCCGAATTAAAAAATGCCTGATCTCTGTCTCTGGGTATAGGAAAGTATAACTTACCCTTGCCGGTATCAGAAGTACCCCATTTCCATTGACCACCATGCCGGTCAAAATCACCAATAAGCATATCAAATAATCTTGCATTCAACACTTTTTCCTGGTCAACATGATGGTCATTGTCTTCCAGCATTTTATTAATTACTTTCTGGGTGCTTTTTACTTCTTTAAAACCAGCGCCGGGGTTTCTGTTCTCCAGCATTACAACCGTATTGGCAAATAATTTTCTGTATTGCCCTAATGCAGGATCATCCGGCACATAAAAAAATTCATACTCAGATGTAAGAACATCAACCGCTTTTGCAAGATCAGGTAATACCAATGGGGCATGCGGGAAACTTGCAGAAATAACATCCTGTACAATGAATTGTGCCAATGAATTTCTGAAATTAAAGGGGATGCCTTTTTCAGGATCTTTTTCAATTGACCTTATGGCCCATTCTGTTCCGTTCTTATCAAACATCTGAAGCGATTTGGTTTGCTTCCCTCCTCCTATACCATCTATTTTAAGCCCGCCTTTTTCTTTTTTAATGTTGAATTCCTGCATCTTAATGGGTGTATTCCATTCTTTACGATAATTATTCCCAAGAAACATTCTTCTGAAGCCAGATGTTGTTTCATATCTTTCACTGGCAGAAACCACCACACTGTCTCTATATTTATATTCAACTTCTCTTGTGATATCAGCTTCAAGTAAGGGGGCTTTTGAAAAATCAAGAATATGTTTTGAAAATTCAATCTTGGTTTCATCGCCTTCAACAACAAACACATTAGCCTGAACATTTTTTTTGTTTGATACTTCAATTGTTATAAACCCCGATTGAGAAGATGCGTACAAACTTTTACCCCCTTTTGATACTCTTTGATTTTTACTACCGCTTCCGCTTGTTATATAATTATAACCGCTGTCCTGTATAATTTGTAAAGACGGATCGTGGCCGCCAACATAAATTACATAGGGGTATGATTTTACTACTGCTTCAATTGATGCAACCATCGACTGATAGAGCGGATGATGTAAATCCTGTTTTACACTAAAAACAGACTTTGTTATAGGATACAATGAACCTGCAAGAGGTAAAGGGATGTACAGGTTGGGCCATATATCTGTTAATGGAAAAAGATGTTGCTTTAATCTAAAATATCCCGCATGGGAACTGTAACTCCTGAATGTATGATGTAATGCAAGCAATACAACTTTCTTTGTGTTTTTAGCAAGAATGTCATCTAGTTGAAGCAATACTTCAGATTTTGTTTTATATGGGCAATCTGATTCCACACCAGGCTTATCTCCTTCATGCAACCACCATTGAGTATCCATTATTACTAAAGTAACATCAT
>Ga0209797_10001023_pt1 | contig 14063 bp, 14 predicted proteins | sample DOMMetBare3Fresh_2_FD_187472 | JGI IMG/M metagenome (GOLD analysis project Ga0209797, IMG submission 187472) | Wetland sediment microbial communities from St. Louis River estuary, USA, under dissolved organic matter induced mercury methylation -... | ecosystem: Environmental > Aquatic >... | reverse complement strand
TTCGCATTCTGCGTGATCCAGCTCAGCGTCGAGCTGCCGCCGGTGGCGATCGTCGTCGGGTTTGCGCTCAGCGCAATCAGCGGCAAAGGCAGCGTGACAGTGACCGACGCGCTGGCGCTGGCCGTTCCGCCGGGGCCGGTGCAGGCCAGCGTAAAGGTTGTGTTAGCTACCAGGGCCGCGGAAACTTCGCTGCCGCTCGTCGCCTTGGTGCCGGTCCAGCCGCCGCTGGCCGTGCACGTGGTCGCGTTCGTCGACGACCATGTCAGGTTGGTGGACGATCCGGTCGTCACCGACGGTGGAGTTGCTGTCAATGTAACCGTCGGCAACACCGGAGCGGTCACGGTCACCGACGCGCTGGCGGATCCGGATCCGCCGGTACCCGAGCATGTCAGAGTGAAGCTTGCGTTGGCGGTCAGCGCCGCCGAATTTTCGGTGCCGCTGGTGGCTTTGCTGCCGGTCCAGCCGCCCGAGGCGGTGCAGGACGTGGCGTTGGTGCTGGACCAGGTGAGTGCCGTCGTCGCGCCCGTCGTGACGCTAACCGGACTGGCGGACAGGGTTACCGTCGGTGCGGGCACCGGTGCGGGCGTGGAACCGCCGCCACCGCCGCAGGCAGCCAGGACCAGGGACAGGAGGACCGTTGCCGCATAACGGCCATTGGTGGGCAAGCGCATGGCATCGATAATCGATCCGATTGCGACATTAATCAATGTCCCAATTCTCAAACCTCTGACCGGGGCGGGCGGGTCTGTTCAGGCTTGCGGGCGCCGGCGCCGGGCTGCGTTTACAAGCCCCGGCCAATTGGACACAATAGCTGTCCGCAAACAACGACAATATCAGTGCTAACAATCATGATGCATGTTTGTTAGCTGGCTGCCGCGGGTGTAGTTCAATGGTAGAACTGTAGCTTCCCAAGCTACTAACGTGGGTTCGATTCCCATCACCCGCTCCACTGTCAACCGATAGGGCGGCACTTCGTTCCATCAGTCTTCGGAGTTGCAGGTAGTACAAGCATGAAATTCTCACTGGTATTCCTGCTATCGCTGGGACTCGCCGCCTGCGGCGGTGGCGGCTCTGGCGGATCGGGCGGCACGATCAGCGCACCCAGCGGGTTGTCTTATCCGAGTCCGCAGACCGTGGTGGCTGGCACTGCGATCACGCCTTTGAACCCGACTGTCACAGGTACGGTGTCGGGCTACAGCGTGACCCCCGCGCTGCCGGCCGGCCTGACCCTGAACGCAACGACCGGCCAGATCTCCGGCACGCCGGGCGCCGCGACGTCATCCGCGACCTACACCGTCACGGCGCAGAACGCCGGTGGTACGACCACTTTCGGTTTGACGCTCACGGTGAACCCTGCGACCACGGCTGCGCTCGAGCCCGGCGCGGCCACGACTATTGGTACCGGCCAGAGCATCAGCCTGTTCTTCGTGCAGCGCGTCGGTGGTGCGCCGTACCCGAGCTATGTCGACCCGACGCAGGTCACCTGGTCGTCATCGAGTCCGGGACGCGCGCTCGTCAATGCTAACGGCGTGGTGACGGGCCTGGCTGAAGGGACGACGACCATCACGGCGCTGTACCAGACGTTCTCGCTGCAGCTAACAGTACAGGTCAGCGGCGCGTGGATTGCGCGAACGCTGTCGGTGGCCGGGCAGGGCGTGCGCCGCTACGCGATCTATGTCCCAACCGGCCTCGGCGCCACGGGTCCGCGGCCCGCGCTGCTCGCGATGCATGGCGGCACGGGCACTGCGATGGGTCAGGCCGCTAGCAGCCAGCTGACCAAGTTCGCCCAGGAGCGGCAGATCTACGCGGTATTTCCCGAGGGCAGCGGCACGCTGCAGACGTTCAACGGCGGCGCCTGCTGCGGCACGGCCCAGTCGCAGAATGTCGACGATGTCGCGTTTGCACGCGCGGTGATCGCCGACATCCGCGCGAACTACAGCATCGACGCCGCGCGCGTCTACGCTACCGGGTTTTCCAACGGCGGGATCATGGCGCATCGCCTCGCCTGCGGGCTCGCCGACCAACTGGCCGGCATCGCCGCGGTGAGTGGCGCATCGGGTGAATTCGACGGTGCCGGCACGCGCTACTACACCTGCAGTCCGGCGCGGCCGATCACCGTGCTGCACATCCACGTCCTCAACGATCGAAACTATCCGTACGCTGGCGGTGTCGGCACCGATGGCATCTCGTCGACGAATTTCTACGGTGTCGACGCGACGATCACGAACTGGATCGCCCGCAACAACGTGACGAATCAGTTCGTCGAGGAGCGCATCGGTGCGTCGACCGCCTGCAGGCGTTACGCCACGCCGGCCGATGGCAATCGAGCGAGTGCGCCGGTGGTGAATTGTCGCGTCGATCCACCGGATGTCTACGACGCGGTGAATCGCATTGTGTTCGGCGGCGGGCATTCATGGCCCGGAGGCGTGCGATCAGCGAGCGGCAGCAGCGATACGCCGATACAGGACTTCAACGCGAACGCCTATATGTGGGGCCAGCTCAACCCCTGACCCGCTAGTTCGTCAGTGAACCGAGCTTGGAACGGATCAGCAGCACGTATTCCCGGCACTTGGCCGGCAGTTTTCGCACTGGCGGGCCATTCGGATCGAGTGGTGCAAACGGGATCAGGAACATCAGCACCAGATAGAGCACGATCATCGCGCCGCCGGTTGCGAAAAGCAGCACGATCGCGATGACACGCACCAGCGTGACATCGATGGCGGCCGCCCGCGCGAGGCCCTTGCAGACGCCGCTGATCATTGCGCCTTCACTCACTTGTTGCAGTACGCCGGTGGGGCTCGGTTTCGCGGGCGCCGCGGGCGGGGCAGCCTCCGGCGGTTCCACGGGCCCCATCTCGTCCAGAGCCGGCCCGAGTTCCACGAGAGTAATCACAGTCTGGCCGGGTACCATGCGACGTTTGCATTGATCTGCGACGGCCTGTTCGAGGTCCAGGAGTATCTCGGCGCGATCGGGGTTGGCTGCCAGCTTGGCGCTGGCGTCGGCAAGGTAGGCCGACAGGCGCGCATGCGCATCTTCCTCGATCTGGACGGCGGTGCGATTCAGGCTGACAGTCATCACGGGTTGCATGGCTTAGCGTCCGATGTTGGAAATGGTCTTGTTGATCTGGGCCCAGTACTCGTCGAAAGCCGCGAGCTGTGCCTTGCCGGCTTTTGTTAGCCGATAGTACTTGCGCGGGGGCCCTACGTCCGATTCCTGCCACTCGTACTGCACCAGGTCTTCGCGGCGAATCTTGCTGAGCAGCGGGTACAGCGTTCCTTCCTGGGTTGCAAACTCCGTTTCTGCGAGCTTGCGCAGGATATCCGGCACGTAAACGCTCTCAGTGCCGACGATCTTCAGCACCAGGAACTCGAGTAGTCCTTTGCGGATAGGGGCGAATTTTGCTTCTGCTTGCATTGGTGTATCAGGTACCTTGTGCCATAAAGGTACATGTGTGTAGAATACATGTCAATGGTTACTTTGACGGTGAGACCTCCATGAAAATACTTGTAGCCCTGATCGCCTGGTTTATTCTGCTGGCAGTCGCTTGGCCGCTGGCGATAGTGGCACTGGTGCTGTTCCCGATCCTGTGGCTGCTGTCGATTCCATTCCGGATTGTCGGGGCCCTGCTCGAGGGGCTGGTGGCGCTGGTCAAGGCAATCTTTCTGCTGCCGGCGAGACTACTGGGTTACCGGCCCGCGCATTGACCGCGCCCCGGCCGCCTAACAGAGGAAGGACGCGTTCGCTGTAGCGTCCGTCCGCCTGCGGCGCGCCGGTTTCGGCTATTCTTGCTCGCGGCCTTGTAGACTTAGCCAATGCGCAGCAAGAAAGAAATCGTCGATAACTGGCTACCCCGGTACACGGGAACCCCGCTGGCTGATTTCGGCCAACACATCCTGCTCACCAATTTCGGCAACTACGTCGATATCTTCGCGCGCCTGATGGGCGTCGAGGTCAAGGGCCGCGACCGTCCCATGCCTAACGCGACGGCCGACGGGATCACGCTGATCAACTTCGGCATGGGCAGCGCCAACGCCGCGACGGTGATGGACCTGCTGTCGGCCGTGGCGCCGAAAGCGGCGCTGTTTCTCGGCAAATGCGGCGGCCTGAAGCGCAAGAACCAGATCGGCGACCTGGTGTTGCCGATCGCCGCGGTGCGCGGCGAAGGCACCTCCAACGATTACCTGTTGCCCGAAATTCCGGCCCTGCCGGCCTTCAGTTTGCAGCGCGCCGTGTCGACGATCATTCGCGACCTGGAACTCGACTACTGGACCGGCACGGTGTTCACGACCAATCGCCGGGTCTGGGAACACGACGATGAGTTCAAGGAGTACCTGCGGCGCACGCGTTGCATGGCCATCGACATGGAGACCGCGACCTTGTTTGCCGCCGGCTTCGCCAACTCGATTCCAGCCGGTGCGCTGCTGCTGGTCAGCGATCAGCCGATGATCCCGGAGGGCGTCAAGACCGAGACTTCGGACCGCAAGGTGACCGACTCTTTTGTCGAACAGCATCTCAAGATCGGCGTCGAAGCGCTGAAACTGATCCGCCGCCATGGCAAGAGTGTCAAGCACCTGAGGTTTGACGAATGAAGCGATTAACGCCGTTGTTAGTACTGGCGCTGCTCGCCGGCGGGGTCTTCGCGGCCGATGAGCCGGCCGTCACCCTGGTGATACGCAACGCACGGGTATTCGACGGCCGTGCGGCGCAATTGCGCGAAGGCACCGACATTGTCATCGCCGGCAACAAGATCGTGTCGTTAGGCGCGGCAGCGAACATACCGGCGACCGCAAGGGTGATCGACGCCGGCGGCCGGGTGGTGATCCCGGGCCTGATCGATGCGCACATTCATCCGTCGGTTGCCGTTCCCTTCACCGGCCTCAGCGACAGCGATCCTTCATATATCGTCGCGCGCTCGATCGTCGAGGCGCGCGGCATCCTGATGCGTGGCTTCACCTCGGTGCGCGACATGGGTGGCCCGTCTTTCGGCCTCAAGCGCGCCATCGACGAAGGCCTGGTCGAAGGCCCGCGGATTTTTCCGTCGGGCGCGATCATCAGCCAGACCGGCGGCCATGGCGATCATCGCAACCGCAGCGATTCACCGCCGCGCGTCTGGAGCGGCCGCACCGATATCGCCGAGCAACAGGGCTTTGCGCTGACCGCGGACGGCCCGGATCAGGTCCTTGCGGCCGTGCGGGAGCAACTGCGACTCGGCGCCACGCAGATAAAGCTGACAGCGGGCGGCGGCATCTCATCCGCCTGGGATCCAATCGACAGCGTGCAGTTCCTGGCGCCGGAACTACGAGCCGCGGTCGAAGCGGCTGCCGACTGGGGCACCTATGTCGCTGTCCATGCCTATACGCCGCTGGCGATCCGCCGCTCCGTCGAAGCGGGCGTGCGCAGCATCGAGCACGCGCATCTGATCGATGAGGCGACCATGAAGCTGATCGCCGAGCGTGGTGTGTATTTGTCGCCGCAGGCCTGGCTGTTCGGCGGCGGCGGCAGTCCCGGTGCACCGCCGGGTGCGTCGACGGCGCCCCTGACGCCGGTGCAAATATCACAACGTGAAAAGGCGGCGCTGGTGGCCACTGGCCTGGATCGCATGATGCAGCTCGCCAAAAAGTACAACGTCAAAGTCGCTTTCGGCACCGACGTTTTCGGCAGCCCGCGCGCCTTTGCCATGGAGAGCGGCGAATTCGGCGCCCGCCTGCGCTGGTTCACGCCGCTGGAAATCCTGCGCCAGGCGACCTCGATCAACGGTGATCTGTTAGCCATGTCGGGGCCGAGAAATCCCTATGGCAGGCTCGGCGTCATCGAGCCCGGTGCGCTGGCGGATGTGCTGATCGTGGCCGCCGATCCGCTGCAGGATATCCGCGTGCTGGAAAAGCCGGAGCAGAATCTGTTAGCCATCATCAAGGACGGCAAGGTCGTCCGCAGCAGTCTCTAGGCTCCTGCAGCGCCCGCTAAGTCGCGACCCATTCAGTTGTCGTTAAGCCGGCATCCATAAGATGCTGCCCGCGCGCCCGTTTCCCCGAACCCTATGCCGCACGGCGCCACCTGTGCGGTGGTCCAGGGGACTCGGGCGCGCTTCGACCTGCCCGTGACAATTTGCTACCGTGCGTGTGCATGCAGGACACGCACGTCATCGTCGTTGGCGCGGGTATCGGCGGCCTGGCCGCCGCCCTCGGGCTGGCACGGGCTGGCCAGCGCGTCACCGTGCTGGAGCAGGTTGCGGAGCTCGGTGAGGTCGGCGCCGGCCTCAGCATCACGCCCAATGCCGGCAAGGCGCTGATCGCGCTGGGTCTCGGCGATGAACTCGATCGCCTCGGCAGCCGCCCGACCGCGGGCGCCATGCGTCACTACGCCACCGGCGAAATCCTGGTGCGCCTGCCGCAGGATCGCACCGCCGAGACTTACGGCGTGCCGCTCTACCACATGCATCGCGCCGATCTGCACGCCGCCTTGTTAGCAGCCTTGCTGCGTCTGCAGCCTGCGGCCGTGCGTGTCGGCACGGCAGTTGCGGGCGTCGAACAGGGCGGGAAAGCCGTTACTGCGCTGCTCGCTGGCGGCGAGCGCATCGGCGCGGACTGGCTGGTGGGGGCCGATGGCATTCACTCGGCGGTGCGCACCGCGCTGTTCGGACACGATGCGCCGCTGTTCACGGGCTTCGTGGCATTCCGCGGACTGGTGCCCGCCGCTGGTGCGCCGGCCGCATTGTTAGATCCGCCGCTGTGCATGACCATGGGCCCGCGCCGCCTGCTGATGCGCTACCCGTTGCGCAACCGGACGGTGATCAATTTCGTCGCACTCGCGCATCGCAGCGCCTGGATGGAAGAAGGCTGGAGCGTGCGCGCCGACCTTGCCGAGCTGCAGGCCGAGTTCCATGACTTCGAGCCGGTGTCGCAGCAGTTGTTAGCATTGACGCCGCGCGACCGGCTGTTCAAGTGGGGCCTGTTTGATCGCGACCCGCTGCCGACCTGGACCCGCGGCCGGGCCACGCTGTTGGGCGACGCTGCGCATGCGATGCCGCCGTTCACCGGGCAGGGTGCGGTCATGGCACTGGAGGATGCTGCGGTGCTGGGTCGCTGCGCCGCGGTCGCGGGAGATCCGGACGAAGCCATGCAGCGTTATGAAAAAGCGCGGCACGCGCGCGTCGTGGCGGCGCTGGCGATGTCGCGCGCCCGCGCCGATGTTTATTTTGCACCCGATCCTGCGGATCAGATCAAGGCGCTGGCGGCCGGCATGGCAGAGGTGCGCACGCTCTACGCCTACGATGCGGGTTCGACGCCGGTCTGACAGCGTCTGCTCAGTCGCGGCGCCTGAGCCACAGCCATTCGGTCGGATTCGGCGTGGACTGACCGCGCCCGCCGCTGGCAGGAAAATCGTTGTCGTTGACGACCAGCCAGTTGTTCGCGTCAAGCGCGTAAACCGATTCGAGCGACACATAGGAAAAACGGAAAACATATGCCGGTCCGCCAAGGTGATCCGGATCGGCTAACGCCAGCAGGTCGATGAGCGGCGTTTTTTCGAGGCTCGTGCCCTGCGGCGCAGCGTTCGGATCCGGCAGCTGGAATACGATCTTGGTCCGGGCCGCGTCACCCTGCAGATTGTCGTGCTCGAGAGCCAGCAACGCGCCGTCGGGCGCGCTTGCGAGTTCGCCGACGCCGAACTGCGGCGAATTGAGCCGATAACGCCACCAGCGTCCGGTCCATTGCTGCTGCCGCGGATCGAATTCCAGCATCCGCAGATCGTGCGGGTCGGCTTCGGCCGGCAGAGGCTTTTCGAGCAACGCATAGAATTTCAGCGCCGCGCCGCGCCCTGACGCCGCCAGGCCCTCAAACCCGCCGGAGGCGCGCACATTCGCGGCGGCGCGCCCGGCCAGGACCTCGGGGTGATTGGGCGAGCGCAGCGTGCCCAGGTCCGCAACCACGGTTGTGACCGGCGGAGCTAACAAATGTCCGGCTGCGGAGAAATGCAGCAGCCAGGGCCCGATTTCGTCGCCGATCCAGAATGTCCCGTCCGCCATCACGACCAGGGACTCGGGATCGATATCGCCGCCGGTCAGGGGCCGCGCCGGATCGGCCTCGAGGATCAGCCGGTGCGGGAACCGGCGCTGTGGATCTCGCAGTTCGATGCGCTTCAGCAGCTGCAGGCGTTCATCGAACAGGTAGATGCAGGTGCGATAGTCCAGGCTGTTCCATTTGCTGCCGAAGCCGTTGTCGGACAGCGCCCACCAGGTGCCACGGCGCGGACCCGGCTTGATGGAACTGATGCCCTGCACCGGCTGCTGCGCAAAACGCGGGCGATCGAGCCGCCAGCCGTAACCGCCCCTGTCCTCGTATTGCCCGGCCGGCGGACCGCCGGCGAAAGTTTCGGCCGGCATGACGACCCGGCGCACCAGCATGATATCCGGTGGCGCGGCAATGGCTGCGCCAGCTAACAAAGTCAGCGCGCAGAGCGCACTGCGACAGGCCGGGATCTTCTTCAGGCGCCCGGTTTCCAGATACCCAGGAACGCGGAGATCGCAACGCCGGCCCAGATGGCGAGCACGTAGGGCCGGCAGGCACTCATGCCTGCGATCATCTTCTGATCGCTCTCCGGCGTCGCGCCGCTGCTGGCCAGCGTGCGGAAGCCCTCGATGAAGGGCGGGATCTTCACGCGGATCATGAAGCCACAGAAGATCAGGAAGGCGAAGATCAGCAGCTTCGCTGCCATCCACGGATACGGTTTCAGCAGCCCGGTATTCCAGTGATAGATGACCGAGGCGATGATCGCGAAGATCATGAACACGCGGAAACGCTTGTCGATCGTGGCCAGCGTCTTGCCGAATTCGGTGCCTTCCTTGACGTGAATGGTGTGCACCACCCAGACCCAGACCGGACCTAACGCGATCAGGCCCCATAGCATCCAGGTTTCGTGCTGGTAACCGACGAACTCGGCGAGGATGCCGCCGACCGTGAGCATCAGTGCCAGGCAGTAGCGCGGCAGCATGTCCAGGTTGACGAAGATCTTGAACGCGGTGAGGCGCTGATCTTTTGTCAGCTTCGGATTGACCACGAAACCGGAGGAGTAGAACACCCCGGCGTCGCCCCCAAGCCAATAGACAAACAGCAGTACGTGCAGGAACTTGAACGCCGCGTGCGCAAACAGCAGCGTGTGTGGTTCGGCCAGATCGGACATGACTCCCCCCTTTTTGGGGAGCTTACCTCAGGCCTTGCGCGCTGATGCCGTCAGGATGCCGGTGTATCCGAATTCCTCGTTGTCGGGACAGGGAATCAGCTGCACATCGATGCCGCTGTCCTGGAACCCTTCTTCCTGCAGCACGGCACGAACGTCGTCGATGTTGAGGTCGGCGCCCGGGAACAGTCGTGGCCCGCATTTGTAGGCGGTGCAACGATGCAGGAAGTGCAGAACCACCAAGCCCTGCGGCGCAACCATCGACAGGACGTTCTGCATGCAGTTGCGCCAAACCGCCTTGTCATCGGAAATCGCATCCAGGCAGAAACCGGAAATCAGTAAGTCGTAGAAACCGCGGTGCTGGATGCCGAGCGGATCCCGCCAGCGCGCGTCGCTGACATACAGCCCGCGAATGCTGCGGCGCGTGCGTTCTTCACGCGCCAGCGACTCCGCGTGTCCGGCGCCGGGGTTGCCTTCGAGGGCGAGGGCGTATTGCGTGAAGCGCCGCCAGTCCTCGTTCTGACCGTCCGCGGCCACCCACTCGCTGACCGCGACCAGGTTGTCGGCGAGCCAGTCGCTCATGTCGATACGATTGACATAGCTGCTGGCCGCGATCGCGCGGTGCAGCGTAGGGCCGCAGCCGTATTCCAGCGCACGGTTGAAACGGCGTCCCGCCGAGCGCATCGCACTGATCTGATAGGACAGCACGGCCTGCTCATCCGGCAGGATGACCTGACTGTAATAGGTGTCGTAATAGTCCCGCGGCCGCCACTCTGAATAGTCGGCGACGCGCGGAATGCCCGTCGCGGCATCCGCCATCTCGCTGCTCCTGTTCTTTTTCTAGTCGCAGTCTTTTTGTTGTTACGAAGCAATGTTAATGCTCCGCTTGACATAAGAATATCAGGGTAACCCCCTGATTATCAAAAATACTCGGTCGGAGTCTATTTACATAATCAGGGTTGCCCCGAGTGATTTTTCTGCCAGTAGATGGTTCTATTGCGGTGTCAATGAATTTACCGGCCGCGCCGCCGCCTTCGGATACACCGTTACGCCAGTTGGGCAACACGGTCGGGTTCTGGCGCGAAGATTTTACCGTTCGCTCTTTTTCGCTCGAGCCCCAGTGGCGCGCAGAGCATGGTGTTGCACTGCAGGATGGTGCCGACTCCGCCGTACGGTGGCTGCAGCTGGTGCATCCCGAAGACCGTCATTCCGTCAGCCGCGCACAACATTCCATGCTGACTGCGCGGCACGCGGATCTGGATATCGAATATCGCGTGATGGCGCGCGAGCGCGGCTGGTTCTGGGTCGCGCAACGCGGCCAGATTGTCGATCGGGGCCAGGATGGCCGGCCGCGAACAGCGGCGGGCGTCATCATCGACATCGATGGCGAGAAACGCGCGCGCATCGCGCAGCGTGTTGCCGAGGCGCAGCGGGATGTCGCTCTCTGGGGCGGCGATCTCGGCTTGTACGACTGGAACCTGCTGACCGACGGCATGCGCTGGCTGCAGGGCTGGGAAAACCGCACGGATGTCGATGCCATCGCCGGGCTGGAAGTGAGCGCACGCTGGCTGACGCTCACCCACCCCGATGACCGGGCCTTGTTAGGCGCCGCCCTGCAGGACTTTCGCACCGGGCGCGTACCCGAGCTGCAGGTCGAGTACCGCATCCGCTCCCGCGCCGGCCAGTGGCTGTGGCTGGCGGACCGCGCACGCGTCATCGATCTGGATTCCCGGGGTCAGCCGTGGCGCGCGATGGGCGTGCGCCAGGTGGTCGATGAATTGGTGCGGCTGCGCCTGCAGGCAGGCGAGGTGGCTAACGCCGGGCGGCAATTCGAGAAGGAATTGCTCGCTGTGGCCAGCCGCGAGCAGGAGCGCATGGGCAGCGAACTGCATGACGGCCTGGGGCAGGAGCTAACGGGCGCGGCCCTGATGCTGCAGGCATGCCTGCGGGATCTGCGTGCCAGCAATTCGCCGCAGGCCGCGGCGGTCGGCGAAGTCCTGGCGCAGCTCAATTGCTCCATTGAAAATACCCGGACTCTGGCCCGCGGTCTGTGGCCGATGGCGACCGGGCCGGGCGGTCTCGTCAGCGCGCTGGCGAACCTCGCGGTGCGGCTCGACCGGCATTCCGGGCTGCAGATTCGCTTCGTGAATCGCCTGGCGCAGTGCCCGCCGCTGCCGCCGCCAGCCGCGCATCACCTGCTGCGCATTGCGCAGGAAGCCGTGACCAACACGCTGAAACACAGTGGCGCGACGGACGTAGTTCTGGAATTGGGGCCGACTGAGGATGGAATTTATTTGTGCGTGCGTGACAACGGTCGGGGTTTCCCCGATGCAACTGCCGCAGAAAACGGTTTGGGCATGCGCCTCATGCAATATCGTGCGCGCGTGTTGGACGGCGATCTGCGTACGCATTCCGCGCAGCATCAGGGCGTCACCATAACTTGCCGATGTCCTGTACACTCATTTGCATCGCATTTGGATTTGTCTGACAGCGGAGCTTTGCGATGACCATGGTCAATAGCGGCACGACAGCTAACGTTCTACCGGTGACAAACATCCGACGCCGTGTCCTGATCGTCGACGATCACCCGATCGTGCGCCAGGGCTTGAAGCGCATGATCGACGCCGAAGACGACCTCGAGGTCTGTGGCGAGGCCGACAGCGAACCTAACGCCCGCAACGCGGTGCGCGATCTCGATCCCGACATCGTCATCGTCGATCTGTCGCTGCAGGATGGCGATGGACTCGAACTGGTGCGCGCAGTGCATGCGCATCACCCCGAAGTGCCGATGCTGGTGCTGTCGATGCACGACGAAGCCATCTATGCGGAACGCATGCTGGCTGAGGGCGCAAGCGGCTACATCATGAAGCAGGCCGCCGCCGATCAATTGCTGACCGCCTTGCGCACCGTGTTGCAGGGCGATACCTACCTGAGTGCCGAGATGGCCGCCGTCCACAAGGAAGCGGCTAACAAGATGGGTTCCGACCCGCTGCAGCGTCTGTCCAACCGCGAGCTGCAGGTGCTCAACCTCGTGGGCCGCGGCGTCAGTTCGCGGGACATCGCCACCGAGCTGGGGCTGTCGGTCAAGACCGTCGAATCCCACCGCCAGAGCATCAAGCGCAAACTGCACCTGCTGACCAACTCGCAGCTGATCAAGTACGCGATGAACCTGCACGCGGGGCGCCGGCAAAGCACCTGAGCGACGGCATTTAGCCTCTTTCGGGCTACCTGTTTAAACCCTATCGCCCCCTGGAACCTCTAACCTTGCAGGGAGAGAGGGGTTCATGGCGGCATCCTTAACGGCATTTGAGTCGATATACCGGGAGCATTCCCCGACGGTATTCGGCCTGTGCCGCCGGCTGACCCGGGACCCGGCCGCCGCCGAGGACGCCACCCAGGAAACCTTTCTCCGCGCCTGGCGCGCGTTTGCCCAGTTTGAGTCCCGCTCAGCGGTCGCGACCTGGCTGCACCGGATCGCGGTCAACGTGGTCATGGAGACACGGCGCCGCAAGTCGGCGCAGATGCTGACTTTTGTGGCCGAACCGCTGCCGGAACGCGACGGCGAATGGGTGCTCGACACGCCGGTGGAGGTGGCCGAGCTCGAGGCCGCGGTGCTCGCGCTGCCGGAAGGCGCGCGCGATGTGCTGGTGTTGAGTGGGATCTATGAATATACACACGAGGAAACGGCGGCGATGTTAGGTATAGCGGTGGGCACCTGCAAGGCGCAGCTGCATCGTGCGCGGCGCCTGCTGACTGACAAACTGTCGCCGGAGGTTGCAGCATGACAACCGAAAATACGCAGCGAGTGCGTTCGCTCGCCGAATTGCCGCGGGGCATCGAGCCGCCCCGCGACCTGTGGCCGGCGATCGCAGCCGGGATCGCCGGCGAACAGCGCCCGCCCGCGGCCCAGCCGCGCTGGCAGTGGGCGCTGGCCGCCGGCCTTGCGGCGCTGACAATCGGTGTGCTGTTAGGCCGCGTGTCGATGGCGCCGCAGTCTGACGTGACCGCAAGCAGTGCGGATATCTCGCGCGGCGCACTGTTCGATGCAAAGTTCGTCGCGCAGCGCAACCAGTTGCGGACCTCGGTTCTGCAGAAGCTCGAGGCACTGCCACGTGCGGAGCGCGAGAAGCTGCTGCGCAGCGTCACGGCGTTGCGGCGCGCGGTCGAGGACATCCAGAGCGCACTCGGCAAAGACCCGGGCAACGCGCTGCTGCAGGAATTGCTGGTCAATGCCTGTCAGGACGAGATGACCAATTTGAGCGACATCAGGAATTCGGAGACAACACTATGAAGACTCTTATACCGGTGATTCTGTTAGCAGGGTGGTCGGCGGGCGTGGGCGCCGCTACGGCGATCGACAAGCGGGTCGCGGCGGCGCCCGGCAATGCGGTGCGCGTGGTCAATGTCGCGGGCGCCATCAATGTGGTCGGCGGCACGCAGCCCGACGTGCGTGTCACCGGCACCGTCGGCAGTGGTGTCGAGCGCGTGGATATCCTCAATGACGGCGGCACGATCGTCGTGCGCGTGGTGCTGCCGAAGGCAACGTTGTACAACCGCGATGGCCAGGCCACGCTGACCGTCACCATCCCGGCCGGCAGCCGCCTCGAGACCAGCACGGTCAGTGCGGACCAGACCGTACGCGGCATCAGCGGCGCCGTACAACTGTCCAGCGTCAGTGGCGACCTGAATGCCCAGCTGGACTCGACCGATGTGCAAGTCAAGACCGTGAGCGGCGATATCAATCTGCAAGGCTCGGCCAAGAGCGCCAAGTGGCGGGTCTCGACAGTGAGCGGCGATGTGAAGCTGCTTCGGGCGGCGGGCTCGCTGGAGCTCAACAGCGTGAGCGGCGACACGCAGCTCGAGCTCGATCAACTGACGAGTTTCCGGGG
>Ga0209797_10001022_pt1 | contig 14077 bp, 11 predicted proteins | sample DOMMetBare3Fresh_2_FD_187472 | JGI IMG/M metagenome (GOLD analysis project Ga0209797, IMG submission 187472) | Wetland sediment microbial communities from St. Louis River estuary, USA, under dissolved organic matter induced mercury methylation -... | ecosystem: Environmental > Aquatic >... | reverse complement strand
TGCCGGTGCTGCAGGACGCGCAGAACCCGGACACCCGCGAGCGGATGTGGCGGGCCAAGAACAACGAGGGCGGGCAGGCCAACCTCGCTCTGCTGGCCGAAATAGCGCAGTTGCGGCGCGAATATGCCCGGCTCTTCGGTTTTGCCAGCTACGCCGACTTCACGCTGCGACGGCGCATGGCCGAGAACACCGCCAACGCCAAGCGGTTTCTCGAGGATGTGCGATTGGCGGTGACTGAACGGGAAAAGCGCGAACTCGAGGAGCTGCGCGAGGCAAAGGCACGCGAGCTGGGTCGGCCGCTGGCCGATGTCAAGCTGGAGCGCTGGGACACCAGCTACTACAGCGAACGCGTCAAGCGCGACCGCTACAGCGTCGATCAGAACCAGTTCCGCCCCTACTTTCCGCCGCAGGAGAGCCTGGCGCTGGTGATGCGGATGATCGAGAAGGTGATGGGCGTGCGCTACACGCGCGTCACCGGCGTGACGTTGTGGCATCCCGATGCGCAGGCGTACGTGGCCCGCGATGTCAAGACGGGCCGGCCACTGGCCACGCTGTATGTCGACCCGTATCCGCGCGAGGGCAAGTACAACCACGCCGCGGTGTGGCCGATCCGCAGCGGGTCGACGCGCCTGCATCGCGCACCGCAGGCGGCGCTGGTCGTGAACTTCGACCGCCAGGGTCTGAGCCTGGATGAGATGGAAACGCTGCTGCACGAGTTCGGCCACGCGGTGCACAACAACCTGTCGACGACTCGGCACTCCTCGGGCAGCAATGTGCTGCGCGATTTCGTCGAGGCACCGTCGCAGATGCTGGAGGAATGGGTGTACGACCCGCGCGTGCTGGCGCTGATGCGCGAGGTCTGCGCGGCGTGCAAGCGTGTGCCCGACGATCTGCTGGCCAAGGCCAAAGTGGCCGAGCGCTACGGCAAGGGCGTGCAGTACGCGCGCCAGCACCTGTTGGCGAGCTTCGACCTCGCGCTGTACGACGCCGACGCGCCCGAACCGATGGCGTTGTGGCAACGCATGGAAGGCGCCACGGTGCTCGGCCATGTGCCGGGGACCATGTTGCCGGCGGGGTTTTCACACGTGGCGGGGGGTTATGCGGCCGGCTACTACGGCTATCTGTGGAGCGAGGTGGTGGCAGCCGACCTGCGCACAGCGTTCCGCGAAGACAAGCTCGACGCGCGGGTCGGCCGGCGCTACCGCGACACCGTGCTGGCCCAAGGCGGCCAGCGTCCACCCCGGACCTTGGTGCGAGCGTTCCTAGGTCGCGACAGCAACGCCAAAGCCTTCTTCGAAGACCTGAAGCGCTGATCCTGTGGCCGTGCCGCCGGCCGAATGCGGTCGGCCAGCCTCAGAGCGCTTCGCTGGCGAAGTCGGCCAGGCGAGAGCGTTCGCCGCGGGCCAGCATCACGTGGCCCGAGTGCGGCCAGCCCTTGAAACGATCCACCGCGAAGGTCAGGCCCGAGCTGCCCTCGCTGAGATAGGGCGTGTCGATCTGGGCCAGGTTGCCCAGGCAGACGATCTTGGTGCCCGGCCCGGCGCGCGTGATCAACGTCTTCATCTGCTTGGGTGTGAGGTTCTGCGCCTCGTCGATCAACACATACTTGTTCAGGAAGGTGCGGCCGCGCATGAAGTTCAGGCTCTTGATGCGGATCTTGCTTCGCACCAGGTCCTGTGTCGCCGCGCGGCCCCAGTCGCCGGCCGAACCGTCTCCGCGCGCCAGCACCTCGAGGTTGTCGTCGAGCGCACCCATCCACGGACCCATCTTCTCTTCCTCGGTACCGGGCAGAAAACCGATGTCCTCCCCCAGCGGCACGGTGACCCGGGTGACGATGATCTCGGTATAGCGCCGGTCGTCGAGAACCTGGCTTAAACCTGCCGCCAGCGTCATCAGCGTCTTGCCCGTGCCGGCCGTGCCCGTCAGGGTGATGAAGTCGACCTCCGGGTCCATCAGCAGGTTGAGCGCGAAGTTCTGTTCGCGGTTGCGCGCCATCACGCCCCAGACCGCGTTCTTCGCGTGGGTATAGTCCTTCAGCGTCTTGAGCACCGCGGTCTTGCCGGTGATCTCGCTGACGCGCGCATACAGCGGCGTCGCGCCAGGTGTCTCAAGGTAGACGAACTGGTTGATCATCAGCGCCGGGACCAACGGGCCGGCGATGCGGTAGTACGTGTGGCCGCTCTGGCTCCAGCTCTCCATGGTCTTGCCATGGCGTTCCCAGAAATCCGCGGGCAGCGCGAGCACGCCGGTGTAGAGCAGGTCGCCGTCGTCGAGCGTCTTGTCGTTGAAATAGTCCTCCGCCGGCAGGCCCATCGCACGCGCCTTGACGCGCATGTTGATGTCCTTGGACACCAGCACGACATCGCGCTCGGGGTACTGTGCGCGCAGCGACTGCACCACGCCAAGAATCTGGTTGTCGGCCTTGCCCTGCGGCAGTCCCACCGGCAGCTTGATGTCGTACAAGGTGGTCTGGAAGAAGAGCCTTCCGCCGGCCTCGCGCTTGCCCGTCTTGCTCAGCGGGATGCCGTCCTTCGGATCGAGCTGAGTGTCGGAGGCGAGGGCGTCGAGCTCGCGACTCGCCTGGCGGGCATTGCGCGCCACTTCGCTCATGCCGCGCTTGTGCGTGTCCAGTTCTTCCAGCGTGATCATCGGCAGGAAGATGTCGTGTTCTTCGAAGCGGAACAGGCTCATCGGGTCGTGCATCAGCACGTTGGTGTCGAGCACGAACAGGCGCGCCGGGCCGGTGCCTCGCGGCGTGCGCGCGCGCGGCTTCGGGCTGACCGACTCGGCCGTGCGCCCGGCCTGAGGCTCGATGCGTGGCGCGGCCACCGGTGCGGCCGTGTCCAGCAAATCCAAAGGTGCCTTTCCCGCCTCGGTCTGGCCGTGCAACGACCGCTTGGCCGTTCGCGCCGCAGCCTGGGTGTCGTAGTCGGTGGCGGCGAGCAGGGCGGCTTTGGCGGTGGGGGGCTTTGGCAGTGGCATAGGCGGCGCGTCGGTGCAAACAAAAAAGCCGCACAGTCGGCTGTGCGGCTCTAGCTCAACGGGTGAAACGCTGCGGGCGACTCACGGGCATGCGTTGAATTATGCCCTACCGCCGTGTCGCGAATTCAGCCTGCTTTCTTCAAGTCTTTCACGGCCTTGAGCACTTCGTCGACATGGCCGGCCACCTTGATGCCGCGCCACTCGGCCCTCAGCACGCCCTTGGCGTCGATCAGGAACGTGCTGCGTTCGATGCCTTTGACCTTCTTGCCGTACATGATCTTGTTCTTGACCACGCCGAACATGTGGCAGAGCTTCTCTTCGGTGTCGGCGATCAGATCGAACGGCAACTCGAGGTTCTGGCGGAACTTCTCATGTGACGCCATGTTGTCACGCGACACGCCGAACACCACCGCGCCTGCCTTCACGAAATCCTTGTGGCGGTCGCGGAACTGCATCGCCTCGGTCGTGCAGCCAGGGGTGTGGTCTTTCGGATAGAAGTACAACACGACCAGGCGACCAGCCTGTGCCTGCGGGGTGAATTTCACGCCGTTCGTCGCGGCGGCTTCGAACTCAGGCAGGGGTTTGTTGAGGACGGGCGTCATGACAGCGGCTTTGTCGTTGGCGTGGGTGCCCGGTCAGGCACAGCCGTTCATTATAAAGTTTCGCGGCAGGTCGTCCGAGAGTGGGGTCGGGAAGGCCCGCGCGGACCAGCCGGAACGCTGCAATCGGCAGCCGATTCAGCGCGGTGGCGCATCGACCAGAAGAGCTGCCACCACCGAACGCCCTTCGCTGACCAGCACGTTGAACGTGCGACACGCCGCGGCCGTGTCCATCGCCTCGAATCCAATGCGACGCTCGATCAGGCCACGAATCATCGGCGCCGCGACGAAGCGGATCCGCTGCCCGCTGCCAAAGATCACCAGTTCCGGCTCGAGTTCGAGGATCTGTTCGAAGTGCGCCGGCGCCAGTTCATCGAACGCGCGCGCAGACCAGGGCCGAACGTCACCAATCCAGGGTACGAGCACGCCGCCGGTGTACTGCCGAGACGCCACCCAGACCCCCGCGCGGTCGTGGCGCGCGATGGTGTTGACGCCATCAAGGTAGTCGGGCTGGAATTTCACGGGCTTCGTGCACGCCGCGCCTGGAAGACGATGGCGAGAACACTCTGGGGGCTATGGTTAAATTATAGATATTGCGGCGCAGCAGGCGTCCCATCACCCACGACCCGCCAGGAGCGCGCGCTGTGAAGCCGATCGCCAAGTCCAGCAAGCTCGCCAACGTGGCCTACGACATACGAGGCCCCGTGCTCGACAAGGCGCGGCAGATGGAGGAAGAGGGCCACAAGATCATCAAGCTCAACATCGGCAACCTCGCCGTCTTTGGGCTCGACCCGCCCGACGAGATCGTGCAGGACATGATCCGCAATCTGCCGTCGAGCGCCGGCTACACCGACAGCAAGGGGCTGTTCGCCCCCCGCAAGGCGGTGGTGCACTACACGCAGGAAAAAGGCATTGCCGGCGTCGCGGTCGACGACGTTTATCTGGGCAACGGTGCATCGGAGCTAATCGCCTTCGGCCTCAATGCGCTGCTCGACGACGGGGACGAGGTGCTGGTACCGGCACCCGACTACCCGTTGTGGACCGCGGTCGTGGGCTTGTCCGGCGGGCGCCCGGTGCACTACCTGTGCGACGAGGGTTCCGGCTGGCTGCCCGATCTGGCCGACCTGAAACGCAAGATCACCTCCCGCACCCGCGCGCTCGTGGTGATCAACCCGAACAACCCGACCGGCGCGCTTTACCCGGCCGATCTGTTGCGCGAACTGGTCGACATCGCCCGCGAGCACCAGCTGATCATCTTCGCCGACGAGATCTACGACAAGACGCTGTACGACGGCAACACGCACACCAGCATCGCGTCGCTGGCCGACGACGTGCTGTTCGTCACCTTCAACGGCCTGTCGAAGAACTACCGGTCGTGCGGCTACCGTGCCGGATGGATGGTCGTGTCGGGCAACAAGCGCGACGCGCGCGACTACATCGAAGGCCTGAACATGCTGGCCTCGTTGCGGCTGTGTTCCAACACGCCGGGTCAGTTGGCCATCCAGACCGCGCTGGGTGGCTACCAGAGCATCAAGGATCTCGTCGCACCGAGCGGGCGGCTGTGCCGGCAGCGTGACCTGGCGTATGGGCTTCTGAGCGCGATACCGGGCGTCAGCGTGGTCAAGCCCAAGGCTGCCCTTTATATGTTCCCGCGGCTGGACCCGAAGGTCTATCCGATCACCGACGATCAGCAGTTCGCCTACGACCTGCTGGCCGAAGAGAAGGTGCTGATCGTGCAGGGCACCGGATTCAACTGGCCGGCGCCAGATCACTTTCGGCTCGTGTTCCTGCCCAATGCCGACGACCTGACCGAAGCGATTGGGCGAATCGACCGCTTTCTCGCCCACCTGCGTAAGCGGTACACGACATAGCGGCGACGCTGCAGAAGGCCTCTCATGAAACCCATTCAAGTCGGTCTGCTGGGCATCGGCACGGTCGGCAGCGGCACCTTCAAGGTGTTGCAGCGCAATCAGCAGGAAATCCGTCGGCGCGCCGGCCGTGGCATCGAGATCGCCATGGTGGCCGACCTGGACGTGGAGCGCGCCCGCTCGATCGTCGGCGACGCGGTTCGAGTCGTCGATGATGCGCGTGCGGTGATCGCCGACCCGGCCATCGACATCGCGGTCGAACTCATCGGCGGCTGCGGCATCGCGCGAACCCTGGTTCTCGAGGCGATCGCTTCGGGCAAGCACGTCGTCACCGCCAACAAGGCGCTGCTGGCCGTGCATGGCAATGAGATCTTCAAGGCTGCACATGCCAAGGGCGTGATCGTCGCCTTCGAAGCCGCCGTGGCCGGTGGCATCCCGATCATCAAGGCACTGCGCGAGGGCCTGACGGCCAACCGGATCGAGTGGGTGGCCGGCATCATCAACGGCACGACCAACTTCATCCTCAGCGAGATGCGCGAAAAGGGGCTGGATTTCCGGGTCGTGCTCAAGGAAGCGCAGCGCCTGGGTTATGCCGAGGCCGATCCGACGTTCGACATCGAGGGCATCGACGCCGCCCACAAGGCCACCATCATGTGCGCCATCGCCTTTGGCGTGCCGATGCAGTTCGACCGCGCTCATGTGGAGGGCATCACCGCGCTGCAGGCCACCGACATCCGTTACGCCGAACAGCTGGGCTACCGCATCAAACTGCTCGGTATCACCCGGCGCACGCCGCAGGGCATCGAGTTGCGCGTGCACCCGACGCTGATACCGTCCAAGCGCCTGATCGCCAACGTCGAGGGTGCGATGAACGCCGTGGTGGTGCAGGGCGATGCCGTGGGCACCACGCTCTACTACGGCAAGGGCGCCGGCTCGGAGCCGACCGCCTCGGCCGTGGTGGCCGACCTGGTGGACATCACCCGGCTGCACACGGCCGACCCGGACCATCGCGTGCCGCATCTGGCGTTCCAGCCCGATGCACTGGACGATACGCCGATCCTGCCGGTGGAGCAGGTGGTGACGTCTTTCTACCTGCGGCTGCGCGTGGCCGATCAGACCGGCGTTCTGTCGCGCATCACCACCATCCTGGCCGAACACGACATCTCGATCGACGCCGTGCTGCAACGCGAATCGGCCGAGGGTGAGCGCCAGACCGACCTGATCATCCTGACGCACGACACGCAGGAAGGGCGCATGAACCAGGCGCTGGCCAAGATGCAGGCGTTGGCCACGGTGCTCGGCCCGATCGTGCGGATCCGCAAGGAAGAGCTGAACTGACATGCGTTACGTCAGCACACGCGGCGATGCGATGCCGCGCCGGTTCTGCGAGATCCTGCTCGAGGGTCTGGCGCCCGACGGCGGCCTCTACCTGCCGGAGCGCTATCCGCGGGTGGACTCGGCCATGCTTGCGCAATGGCGCAGCTTGCCGTACGCCGACCTGGCCTACGAGATCCTTGCGCTGTACATCGACGACATTGCGCCCGCCGACCTGCGCATGTTGTGCCAGCGCACGTACACCCGCGAACGATTCGGCACCGACGCCATCACGCCGTTGCGTCCGCTCGAACCGGGCTTGTGGATTGAGGCGCTGTCCAACGGGCCGACGCTGGCCTTCAAGGACATCGCAATGCAGATGCTCGGCAGCCTGTTCGAGTTCGAACTGGCCCGGCGCGGCCAGCGCTTGAACATTCTGGGCGCCACGTCGGGCGACACCGGCAGCGCAGCCGAGTACGCCATGCGCGGCAAGGCCGGCGTGCAGGTGTTCATGCTGTCGCCGCTCGGTCGCATGAGCCCTTTCCAGCAGGCTCAGATGTACAGCCTGCCGGACGCCAACATCCACAACATCGCCATCGAAGGCGTCTTCGACGACTGCCAGGACATCGTCAAGACCGTCAGCGCCGACCTGGAGTTCAAGCGCCGGCACCACATCGGCAGCGTCAACTCCATCAACTGGGCGCGTCTTCTGGCGCAGGTCGTTTACTACTTCGCCGGCTGGTTTCAGGCCACCCGCAGCAATGCGGAAATCGTGAGCTTCGCCGTGCCGTCGGGCAACTTCGGCAATGTGTGTGCCGGCCATGTGGCCCGCATGATGGGCCTGCCGATCGGCCGGCTGCTGGTGGCAACGAACGAGAACGACGTGCTCGACGAATTCTTTCGCAGCGGCCTCTACCGCGTGCGTGCGGCGGCCGAGACCCATGAGACCTCGAGCCCGTCGATGGACATCAGCAAGGCATCGAATTTCGAGCGTTTCGTCTTCGACCTGCTCGAGCGTGATGCGGCTCGGACGCGCGACCTGTTTGCGACGCGCCTGTCACGCGACGGCGGATTCACACTCGACGGTGCGGCCCATGCACGCTGCGCCCGGCTCGGCTTCGTGTCGGGCCGCAGCACCCATGCCGACCGTTTGGCCACCATTCGCGACACCTGGCACCGATTCGCCACGCTGGTTGATCCGCACACGGCCGACGGCTTGAAGGTGGCGCGCCAGTTGCGCAGATCGGGTGAATTGGTGGTCGTGCTGGAAACGGCGTTGCCGGCCAAGTTTGCAGCCACGATCGTCGAGGCCGTCGGTCATGAACCGCCGCGGCCGGCGGCGCTGCAGGGTCTGGAGTCATTGCCCCGGCGGTTTGAGGTCCTGCCGGCCGATGCCGAGCGCGTGAAGGCGTTGATCGCCTCACGCGACACGGGTTGATCGGCCGATGAAGGTCGCCGGTTTCTTCGGGCCCTCGGGCGCCGGCAAGACAACGCTGATCGAGCGGCTGCTGCCGGTACTGCGTGCGCGGAACCTGCGCGTGTCGGTGATCAAGCACGCGTCCAGCGGATTCGACCTCGACCAGCAGGGCAAAGACAGCTGGCGCTACCGCGAGGCCGGCGCATCAGAGGTCTTGATCGCCTCGAACCAACGACTGGCAAAGCTGCGCGACTACGAGGTGCCCGGCCCGCCCAGCGTGCACCAGCTGATTTCCGAGTTGATCGACTGCGACTGGGTGCTGGTTGAGGGCTTCAAACATGCCGACATCCTGAAGTTCGAATTTCTCGATCCGGCCGGTGGCGCCCAGCCGCTGTACCCGGACGACCCGTTCGTCGTGGCCCTGGTCACCGACGCTCCACAGGCGCTGCCGGTACCCACGCAGCGACCGGTGTTCGCGCGCGCCGATGTCGAGTCGTTGGCACAATTCCTTCTTGAACAAGGCGCCCGACATGAGTACCAGCACGAGCATCGCGGCTGAGCGGCCGCCCTTGATGAGCCTGGACGAGGCCGTGCAGCGCCTGCTTCGCGGTGCCGCTGGCCACGTGCCGAGGCACACCGAGGTCGTGTCCACCTTTGATGCGCTGCACCGTGTGTTGGCCGAGGACGTTCGGTCGGGCCTGGACGTGCCACCCGAGGACAACAGCGCGATGGACGGCTACGCCGTGCGGGTTGCCGACGTGACTGCCGAAGGTGTGGTCCTGCCGGTATCGCAGCGCATTCCGGCGGGTGTGGTTGGCCAGCCGCTGCAAGCCGGCACGGCCGCGCGCATCTTCACCGGTGCCCAGGTGCCGCAGGGCGCGGATGCCGTGGTCATGCAGGAACTTTGCGAGCCGGTGAAGCCCACGGGCGACGGATTCGGCGGCGTGCGCATCCGCTGCGTGCCAATCGCCGGCCTGGAAATCCGCCGGCGCGGCGAGGACGTTCGGCGCGGCGCCGTGGTGCTGCGCTCGGGCGCGCGCGTCACGCCGCAGGCGATGGGCATGGCGGCGTCGGTCGGCGTCGGCAGTCTGAAGGTATGGCGCCGACCGCGCGTGGCGCTCTTTTCGACCGGCGACGAACTCGCGATGCCGGGCGAGGCGCTCAAGCCCGGCGCCATCTACAACTCCAACCGGTTCACACTGCGCGGGCTGTTGCAGGTTGCAGGCTGCGAGGCGATCGACCTCGGCATCGTGGTCGACCGGCTGGATGCCACACGAGAGGCGCTCAGGCAGGCGGCAGCGCAGGCCGACCTGGTGCTCAGCTGCGGCGGGGTGTCGGTCGGCGAGGAAGACCACCTGAAGCCCGCGCTGAAGGCCGAGGGCCGGCTCGACCTCTGGCAGATCGCGATCAAGCCCGGCAAGCCGCTGGCCTTCGGCGCCGTGCGGCGTGCCGCGGGTGGAGAGTCGTTGTTCGTCGGTCTGCCGGGCAACCCGGTGTCCAGCATGGTGACCTTCCTGCTGGCCGTGATGCCGTTGCTGCGGCTGATGGCCGGCGCGAACGTCAACATACCGCAACCTGTGCCGATGAAGGCCGGCTTCGACTGGCCTCGGCCCGACAAACGGCGCGAGTTCCTGCGGGCGCGGGTGGCTGCGGACGGAACGCTGGAGGCTTTTCCGAACCAGGGCTCTGGCGTCCTGACGTCGCTGGTCTGGGCCGACGGGCTGATCGACAACCCGCCGTCGCACGCGATCGCGCGCGGCGACACCGTGAGTTTTCTTCCGTTGCCGCAGTTGATGACATGAGCGCTGGCGCGATCCGCATCGAGGTGCGTTACTTCGCGTCGCTGCGCGAAGCGTTCGGTCCTGCAGAATTCCTGGAGATTCCGGCTGACGCGACGGTAGGTGCCTTGCGCGACAGGCTGGTGGCCCGCGGCGGTGAACACGCCCGCCTGTTGGCACGCGGCCGGGCGGTGCGCTATGCGGTCGACCAGCTGATGGCCGATGACACGGCGCGGTTGCATGACGGTGCGGAGGTCGCGTTCTTCCCTCCGGTGACCGGCGGGTAGGCGCTCATCTCAATGGCCCGCGGCCCACGCCGGCCCGAGCCGCATGACAGAATTGAGTGCATGCAGCGCTCCAGCGTGACGATTCAGCAGGCCGATTTCGACCTCGGCGAGGCAGTGGCATTGCTGCGTGAAGGCGACGCGCAGGTGGGCGCCGTGGCATCGTTCGTGGGCACCGTGCGCGACCGCAGCGACGGCCAGCTGGTGCAGGCGATGGAACTCGAGCACTACCCCGGCATGACCGAGCGGGCGATCGAGGCCATGATCGAGCAGGCCCGCCTTCGCTTCGACATCCGCGGTGTGCGGGTGGTCCACCGCGTCGGACCGCTATCGCCGGGCGACCAGATCGTGCTCGTGGCGGTCAGTTCCGGGCATCGGCACGAGGCGTTCCAGGCCTGTGAGTTCCTGATGGACTACCTGAAGACCCAGGCCCCGTTCTGGAAGAAGGAAACCACCCCCGATGGGGCACGTTGGGTCGACGCCCGCCAGTCCGACGACGCGGCGCTTTCGCGCTGGGGGCTGAGCATGGGCAACGCGGCATGATGCGCCCGGGCGCGGGGTTGGCGGGTCCGGTCGTGGCCTGTGGTGCGATGCTTCGGCGTCTGCTGCGAGGCTGATACTTGCGACGCAGCGGCACTCGAGTGCAACTTCTCGGATCCTGTCACAGCGACGCCCGGATCGTCGGGGCCGCCCGGTGACCACCCGTGGCCCGTTCGACCCCTCGGCGGGCTCTGCCGCCCTGCGTTCGGCACTTGGGCGTTTTGCCACCGGCGTGACGATCGTCACCTGTCTCGACGCCCATGGCGTGCCGGTCGGCTTGACCGTCAATTCATTCGCGGCGTTGTCGCTCGAGCCGCCGCTGGTGCTGTGGTCGCTGCGGGCCGAGAGCCCGAGCCTGGCCACCTTCGATGCAGCCCCTCATTTCGCCGTCAACGTGCTTGCCGAGACGCAGCTGGAACTGTCCCGACGCTTCGCCAGCACCTCGGCGCACAAGTTCGAACTCGGGCGCTGGGGCCCCGGCCACAGCGGCGCACCCGTGCTGGCAGGTGCGGTTGCCGTGTTCGAGTGCGATGCGCAAGGTGCACACCTGCAGGGTGACCATCGCCTGTTCATCGGCATGGTTCGGCACGCCGTCACGCATGGGGGGCCGCCGCTGCTGTACCACGCCGGGCGCTACCGGCGGTTGGGCGAGCCGCTTTAGCGAAGGGTCGGTGCCGCCCATTTGACGGCGCTGCTTGATTCGCCGCAAAGGCCGGGCCGCCGGGCTTGAAACGATCCGGTTCGCCCCTAAGTCCGACGCAATCGAAAGGATTTGCCGATGCGATTCGACAAGCTCACCACCGCCTTTCAGCAGGCCTTGGCCGACGCCCAGAGCCAAGCGGTTGCGCGGGACAACCCGTATATCGAACCGGCTCACCTGTTGAGCGCCATGCTTGCGCAGGACGACGGGCCGAAGGCGCTGCTCGAGCGCGCGGGCGCCAACATCGCCGCGTTGCGCACCGCCATGGACACCGCGATCGGTGCCTTCCCGCAAGTAAAGGGCGGGGGGCAGCCGGTGCAGCCGGGCCGTGACCTCGTGATGCTGCTGCAAACCGCGGAAAAGGAAGCGGGCAAACGCGGCGACCAGTTCATCGCCAGCGAGATGTTCCTGCTGGCCCTGGCCGACAGCAAGACCGACCTGGGCGGCATCGTGCGCGGCCACGGCCTGACGCGCAAATCGCTCGAAGCTGCGCTGGAAGCCGTGCGCGGCAACTCGACGGTGGATTCGGCCGAGGCCGAAGGCCAGCGCGAAGCGCTGAAGAAATACACGCTCGATCTCACCGAGCGCGCGCGCAAGGGCAAGCTCGACCCGGTGATCGGTCGCGACGACGAGATTCGCCGCGCGATCCAGGTGCTGCAGCGGCGCACCAAGAACAACCCGGTGCTGATCGGCGAGCCGGGCGTCGGCAAGACGGCCATTGTCGAAGGGTTGGCGCAGCGCATCGTCAACGGCGAGGTGCCCGAGACGCTGAAGGACAAGCGGGTGCTGGTGCTCGACATGGCCGGCCTGCTGGCCGGTGCCAAGTACCGCGGAGAATTCGAGGAGCGGCTGAAGGCCGTGCTCAAAGAGGTGGCGGCCGACGAAGGTCGAATCATCCTCTTCATCGACGAACTGCACACGATGGTCGGTGCCGGCAAGGCCGAAGGCGCCATCGATGCCGGCAACATGCTGAAGCCCGCACTGGCGCGCGGCGAGCTGCACTGCATCGGCGCCACCACGCTGAACGAGTACCGCAAGTACGTCGAGAAGGACGCTGCGCTCGAGCGACGTTTCCAGAAGGTTCTGGTCGACGAGCCGAGCGTCGAGGCCACGATCGCCATCCTGCGTGGCTTGCAGGAGAAGTACGAGGTGCACCACGGCGTCGAGATCACCGACCCGGCCATCGTGGCCGCGGCCGAGCTGAGCCACCGCTACATCACTGATCGCTTCCTGCCCGACAAGGCGATCGACTTGATCGACGAGGCGGCGGCCAAGATCAAGATCGAGATCGACTCGAAGCCCGAGGCGATGGACAAGCTCGATCGCCGCCTGATCCAGCTGAAGATCGAGCGCGAAGCGATGAAGAAGGAGCACGACGACGCGTCGCAGCGCCGGCTTGGCCTGATCGGCGAGGAAATCACCAAGCTCGAGCGCGAGTACGCCGACCTGGAGGAGATCTGGAAGTCCGAGAAGGCCACGGCGCAGGGCTCGGCGCTGGTGAAGGAAGAGATCGACCGCATGCGTTTCCAGATCGAGGAGCTCAAGCGCAAGGGCGACTTCAACAAGGTGGCGGAGCTGCAGTACGGCAAGCTGCCCGAGCTGGAAAAGCGCCTGAAGGAAGCGCAAGTCAAGGAGGCCGGCAAGGGCAAGGGCGGCAAGGGTTCTGCGCCGCAACTGCTGCGCACGCTGGTCGGCGCCGAGGAGATTGCCGAGGTCGTCTCGCGCTCCACCGGCATTCCGGTGTCCAAGCTGATGCAGGGCGAGCGCGACAAGCTGCTGCAGATGGAAACCAAGCTGCACGAACGCGTGGTCGGGCAGGACGAGGCGATCGTGGCCGTGGCCGATGCGATCCGCCGTTCACGTGCGGGATTGTCGGACCCGAATCGGCCGCTTGGTTCGTTCCTGTTCCTGGGCCCCACCGGCGTGGGCAAGACCGAACTGTGCAAGGCGCTGGCGGGCTTCCTGTTCGACAGCGACGATCACATGGTGCGCATCGATATGAGCGAGTTCATGGAGAAGCACAGCGTCAGCCGGTTGATCGGCGCGCCGCCGGGCTATGTGGGCTACGACGAGGGCGGCTACCTCACCGAAGCCGTGCGCCGCCGTCCCTACAGCGTGCTGCTGCTCGACGAGGTGGAGAAGGCGCACCCGGATGTGTTCAATGTGCTGCTGCAGGTGCTCGACGATGGCCGGCTGACCGACGGGCAGGGACGGACCGTCGACTTCAAGAACACGGTGATCGTGATGACCAGCAATCTGGGCTCGCAGATGATCATGCAGATGGCCGGGCAACCGAGCGAGGACATTCGCGACGCGGTGTGGACGGAGGTCAAGGCGCACTTCCGGCCTGAGTTCCTGAATCGCATCGACGAGACGGTCGTGTTCCATGCGCTCGACCAGAAGCACATCGAATCGATCGCACGCATCCAGCTCAAGGTGTTGGAGACACGCCTGGAGAAGATGGATATGAAGCTCGACGTGTCGCCCGAGGCCGTGATCGAGATCGCCAAGGTCGGCTTCGATCCGGTGTTCGGCGCGCGGCCGCTGAAGCGGGCCATTCAACAGCGCATCGAGAACCCGGTTGCCAAGCTGATT
>Ga0209797_10001021_pt1 | contig 14078 bp, 9 predicted proteins | sample DOMMetBare3Fresh_2_FD_187472 | JGI IMG/M metagenome (GOLD analysis project Ga0209797, IMG submission 187472) | Wetland sediment microbial communities from St. Louis River estuary, USA, under dissolved organic matter induced mercury methylation -... | ecosystem: Environmental > Aquatic >... | reverse complement strand
ACCTCGCGCACGTCCCACGGGATGTGCGCGCTCATGCGCACCAGTTGCCGGTCGGAGAAGCGCCAGGCCATCAGTTCGCGGAACTCACCCGCGCGGTCGCTCACCACCAACAGGCCGGCGCCGCCGGACGTGAAGTCGCCGGCGAAGTACACCGTGCGCTCGCTGCTGCCGGGCGCGGGCAGCAGCTGCGTGGTGGCCCCACTGGCCAGGTCGAGCAGCCACACCTGGGTCTCGTTGGCGGAGATGAAGCGCGTCAGGGCCAGTTGCCGGTCGTCGGGCGAGACGCCGCCTGCGTACCATCCGCCCCCGGGCAATTCGGCCAGCTTGCGCGCCTTCTGCGGCTGCAGCGGATCGATCAGCCGGAAGGTGGTGGACACGCTGGCCCGCGTGCCACCCTGCGCCGTCTTGTCCAGCGGCAGCGACGACGTGATCAGCAGGCTGCTGCCGTGCAGCCAGCCCTGCAGACTGTGCCGTTCGCTGCCGTCGGTGAGCGGCGTGGTCTGGCGGGTGTCCAGGTCGAGCCGGTAGAGCTGGTAGGCCTCGCTGCCGCCGGCGCTGCGCTCGAACACCACATAGCGGCCTTCGCGCGGCTCGTAGCGGGCCGTGGTGACCGGATCGGCGAAGTCGGTCAACGGCTCGGGCTCGGCCATCGGGCTGCCGACGCGAAACAGTTGCGCGGTGCTTCCGCCGGCCTTGCGGTGCGCCACCAGCATCTCGCTTCGTGTCGGATGCCAGTCCAGCAGCGTGTGGCCGCGGAAATCGCCGTAGCGGTCGACCTGCCGTGCCAGCGTCGTGGAAATCGGCGGGATGCCCTGCACCACCAGGTTGGCGTTCGGTGCCAGCACCGCCGGCGGCGCGTGGGCACAGCCAGCCAGCAGCAGCACGATGACCGGGGCGAGACGTTTCATGGCGCTCAGGCGTTGGTCTTGGGGTCCGGCATTGTGGCCGCGCCGCCAATGGCCTTGCGAATTGCTCGGTCGGGCGCCGCGCCGGCTGCGGTGCGCGAGCATACTGCCCACACGCACGGCAGGGTCGGCCGCAAGCCGTGCGTTGTCACAGGCAGGCGCCGGCGCGCGGCCACGAAAGGGATCCCGATGAAGATTCTGCTGCCCATCGACGGCTCGCCGCAAGCGCTGGAGGCGGTTCGATACGCGGTGCGCCTGGTGCGCGACGGCCTGAAGGCCGAGTTCGTGCTGGTCAACGCCCAGGCGGCCCCCAACCTTTACGAAATGGCCATGGCGCACGATGCCGAGGTGATCGACCAGGTCCGCAGCGCCGCCGGAGCCGATCTGCTGCGACCGGCCGAAGCCCTGCTCGAGTCGGCGGGCCTGCCGTTCGAAAGCGAAGTGGTCGACGGCGATCCGGCGCGCGTTCTGGTCGAGACGATCGAGCGTGACCGGTGCGACGCGGTGATCATGGGCACCCATGGCGCCGGCGGCCGCTTCGGTGCGCTGTTCGGTTCGGTGTCCGGCGCGGTGCTGCAACGCAGCCCGGTGCCGGTGACGGTCGTCCGCGCGGACCAGGCTGCACCGCAGGACGACGACACCGCGAGCAGCGCCAGCTGATCGTCGACCTCCGGGTCACGCGCTGCCCGGCAGGCGCCGACCGACCGCCCACTTGACGGCCTCGCACCACAACAAGGCCAGCAGCCCGGCGCCCAGCCCAGCCGCCAGCAGCCACGGCGACGGGGGTGCGAATGCGAACAGCCGGGCGATCGCAGGCACCGACAGCACGCACGCCAGCATGCCCAGCGTCGCGGCGGCGATCCACAGGAACGGCCGATTGGTCGTGCCGCGGTCGCGCCAGCCGCCGGGCTGCCACGATCGATTGGCCTGGATCAGGCCCAGATTGCACAACACCAGCACCGCAAAGGTCAGCGCGCGCGCCGTGTCTTCGGAGCCCGCGAGCACCCGCGCGCCGGCGTGCGCGGCCAGCAGCAGCGCCAGCAGCCCCGCGCCCTGCCACAGCGCGCGCTTCAGCACGGCGGCATCGAACAGCCGCGCGTCCGGCGGACGCGGAGGCTGCGTCATCGCGCCGGGCTCCAGCGCTTCGGCCTCGAACACCACCGAGCACGCCGGGTCGATGATCAACTGCAGCACGAGGATGTGCACCGGCATCAGCACCATCGACCAGCCCAGCAGCACCGGGGCGATCGACAGTCCGACGATCGGCACGTGCACCGCCACCACGAAGGTGATCGCCTTGCGCAGGTTCGCATGCACGCGGCGCCCGTCGCGCACCGCGGTGACGATGGAGGCGAAATCGTCGTTCAGCAGCACCAGCGCCGCAGCCTCGCGCGCGACGTCGGTGCCGCGCGCGCCCATCGCCACGCCGATGTGCGCGGCCCTCAGCGCCGGCGCGTCGTTGACGCCGTCGCCGGTCATCGCCACCACCTCGCCACTGGCCTTGAGCGCCTGCACCAGGCGCAGCTTCTGCTCGGGCTGCACGCGGCAGAACACGTTCACGTCGGCCAGCCGCCTGCGCAGCGCCGCGTCGTCGAGCGCGGCCAGCTCGGCGCCCGTCATCAGCGTGCCGTTCGCCGGCAAGCCCACCTGGCGCGCCACCGACAACGCGGTGGCCGGGTGGTCGCCCGTCATCATCACCACGCGCATGCCAGCGGCATGGCACTCGGCGATGGCCCGCGCCACGTCGGGCCGCACCGGGTCTTCGAGCGCCACCAGCCCCATGAACTCGAACGCGAAGTCGTGCTGGTTCGCCGGCAGCGTGGCGGCATCGAACAGCGCGCGCGCCACCCCCAGCACGCGCAGCCCGTCGCCGGCCATCGCGGCGACCTGGCGCGCGATGGCGTCGCGCCGAGCGGCATCGAGATGGCACAGCTCGACGATGGCCTCCGGCGCACCCTTGGCGGCGATGACCCGCTCGCGGCGGTCGGGCGACTGCCAGACGCGCGACATCGCCAGCATCTCGCCGGCCAGCGGGTAGTCGTCCACCAGGGTCCAGTCGGCGTGCAGGTGCTCGGTGTTCGCGAGCAGGCGCTGGCCGGCCTCGGCGATCGCCACCTCCATCGGATCGAACGCCCGCCGATGGCTGGCCAGCACCGCGAACTCGAGCAGGTCGTGCAGGCCCTCGGCCAGCGCGGCCTGCGGCGCGCGCAGCGTGTCGTGTTCCAGCGCGTCCGACTGCAGGCGCCGCACGACCATGCGGTTGGCGGTGAGCGTGCCCGTCTTGTCGACGCACAGCACCGTGGTCGCACCCAGCAGCTCGACCGCAGGGATGCTGCGCGCCAGCACGTTCTGCCGTGCCAGGCGCCAGGCCCCCAGGCCGAGAAAGATCGTCAGCACGACCGGCAGCTCCTCGGGCAGCACGGCCATCGCCAACGTCAGGCCGGACAGCAAGGCGTGCAGCCAGTCGCCCGAGCGCAGCCCGTACGCGACCACCAGCGCGCCGGCCAGCGTCAGTCCGGCCACGGCGATGCGCACGACGATGCGGCGGGTTTCGCGCTGGATCGGCGTGCTCTGCACGGCAATGGTGGACATCGAGCGTCCGATGCGACCCAGCGTGCTGTCGGCACCGATGGCGGTGACGCGGCAGCGTGCCGTGCCGCGCGTCACCAGCGTGCCGGCGCGGACGATCGCCGGGTCGTCGGCGACCGGCGGCTGTGCCGGGGTGACATCGGGCGCGGCGGCCTGCTTGGCGACCGGCGCCGACTCGCCGGTCAGCAACGACTCGTCGACCGCCAGGTTCGAGGCGTCGATCACACGCATGTCGGCGGGCACGCGGTCGCCCTCGGCCAGCAGCACGATGTCGCCGCACACCAGCTCGCGGCCGGCAATGCGCCGCGCGCGACCCTCGCGCAGTACCAGTGCGCGCGGGCTGGACAGGTCGCGCAGCGCGTCGAGCGAACGTTCGGCGCGGCTTTGCTGGATGAAGCTGATCGTCATCACGACGAACACGAACCCCAGCAGCATCAGCGCCTCGCGCACGTCGCCCAGCGCCATGTAGACGACGCCGCAGGCCACGAGCAGCAAGAACATCGGCTCGCCGACCACCTCGCGCAACAGCCGCCACGCGCTGCGGGGCCGCGACGTCGGCAGTTCATTGGGGCCGGATGCCGCCAGGCGCTGACGCGCCTGGGCTTCGCTCAGGCCCGTGTCGGGCGACATGTCGCAGCGCATCGCGTGAATGGCGGCGTCATTTCGAGTCCATGGTTTACATACCGGCGCGCCGCGGCACGGTCCCGGTGCGACGCCGCCAGATCCGGCGCGTGCCCCGGGTCAGTGTGCGCCGCGCTGCTCGGGCGCATACCGGGTGCGATCAACTGTTGAAGAGAATGCACCCATCTGTACGCCTATACAGTATCGTTGCACCCTGGACCATCGATGTCGAGCACCACGACCGCCCCGCACCGGACCGACCCGTTCGCCGCGCTCAACGACGAGCAGCGCGCGGCGGTGGAGCACGGACGCGCCGGCGCACCGCCCGGGCCGCTGCTGGTGATCGCCGGCGCCGGCACCGGCAAGACGATGACACTGGCCGCACGGGTCGCGCGCCTGGTGCTCGACGGCGCCGATCCGCAGCGCCTGCTGCTGCTGACGTTCTCGCGCCGGGCCGCGCACGAGATGGCGCTTCGCGCCGGGCGGCTGCTGCACCGGGCGCTCGGCTTCGGCGCCACGCAGCGTGCACCCCACCTGCCCTGGGCGGGCACCTTCCACAGCATCGGCGCGCGCCTGCTGCGCGACTGCGCCGGATCGATCGGGCTGTCGGAGCAGTTCACGATCGTCGACCGCGGCGACGCGGAAGACCTGATCGGCCTGATGCGCCAGCAGCTCGGCCTGGCCGCGACCCGCCAGCGCTTCCCGCTCAAGGGCACGTGCCTGGCGATCTACTCGCGCGTCGTCAACGCGCAGCTGCCGGTGGACACGGTCGTGCAGGCGCTGTACCCCTGGTGTCTCGGCCGCGAGGCCGAGCTTCGGCAGCTCTTCGCCGCCTACGTGCAGGCCAAGCAGGATCAGCAGGTGCTCGACTACGACGACCTGCTGCTGTACTGGCACCACCTGATGGCCGAGCCGGCACTGGCGGCGGCCGTCGGCGCGCGCTTCGACCACGTGCTGGTGGACGAGTACCAGGACACCAACCGCCTGCAGGCGCTGATCCTGAAGGCGCTCAAGCCCGATGGCCGCGGACTCACGGTGGTGGGCGACGATGCGCAGTCGATCTACTCGTTCCGTGCCGCCGACGTGCGCAACATCCTCGACTTCCCTATCGCGTTCGATCCGCCGGCCCGCGTGGTCACGCTGGCGCGCAACTACCGCTCGACGATGCCGATCCTGCGCGCGTCGAACGCGGTGATCGCGCTGGCGGCCGAGCGCCACCACAAGGAGCTGTGGAGCGACAAGGCAGGCACTGCGCCGCAGCTGGTGGCGGTGGACGACGAGATGGCGCAGGCGCGCTGGGTGGCCGATCAGGTGCTGCAGCGCCGCGAGGGCGGCCTGACGCTCAGGCAGCAGGCGGTGCTGTTTCGCACCGGGCACCACAGCGCGACGCTCGAGCTCGAGCTCGCGCGGCGCGACATCCCGTTCGTCAAGTTCGGTGGCCTGAAGTTCCTGGAGGCTGCCCATGTGAAGGACCTGCTGTCGGTGCTGCGCTGGGCGCAGAACCCACGTTGCCGTCTGGCCGGTTTTCGTGTGGCGCAGCTGATGTCCGGGATGGGGCCGGCCACCGCCCGCCGGCTGCTCGACGCGATGGACGCCGCGCCCGAGCCGGTGCAGGCGATGCGACAGTTCCAGGCCCCGGCCGCCGCCGCGCAGGACTGGGCCGCCTGGCTGCACACCCACATGTTGCTGCGCCCCGGCGCCTGGCCCGATGACGTGGCCGCCGCCGCGCGTTGGTACCAGCCGCACCTGGAGCGGCTGCACGACGACGCCGCGGTGCGCGGCGCAGACCTGGCGCAGCTGGCCCGCATCGCGGCGCAGTATCCGAGCCGCGAACGGTTTCTGGCCGAGTTGACGCTCGACCCGCCCGAGGCAACCAGCGACGAGTCGGGTCCGCCGCACCGCGACGAGGATTACCTGATCCTGTCGACGATGCATTCGGCCAAGGGCCAGGAGTGGAGCGCGGTGTACGTGCTCAACACGGTCGACGGCTGCATGCCGTCGGATCTGGCCACCGGCAGCACGGCCGAGATCGACGAAGAGCGCCGCCTGCTCTACGTGGCGATGACCCGCGCCAAGCACCACCTGGCGCTGCTGGTGCCGCAACGCTTCCACGTCACCCAGCAGGCGCGCTACGGCGACCGGCACCTGTACGGCTCATTGACGCGCTTCATCACGCCGCAGATGCACGCATTGTTCGACACGACCTGCGCACTGGCCGACCCGGCGGCCGATCCGGTGGGCGCGCCGTCGTTGCCGACCATCGACCTGCGCGCACGGGTGCGCCAGGCACTGACCGAGTCGCCCATCCAGGGGCTCGGACCGCCTTCGACGTGACGCGCTCGCCGGTCGGCGCGGTGCGTCAGCGATGTCCCGTCGTGAACGGCTGCGGCGCCGCGTCGGGCGGGACCTTGCCCGTGCGTTCGTACTCGGCGACCACCTGGGCGCCCAGCAGCAACAGGGTGGCTGCGACCTCCAGGCTCAGCAGCACGGCGATCGCGGTGGTCAGCGAGCCGTACACCGTGCTGATCTGCGACAGCGTGGCGAAGTACCACAGCAGCGCATGGCGCGACGGCTCCCACAGCACGGCGGCCGTGATCGCGCCGATCAGCGCGTGATGCAACGACAGCCGACCCACCGGCATCACGAGGTAGATCGAGGTGAGCACGAAGATCTCGCCGCCCAGACCCAGCAGATACAGCAGCACGCCGGAGGTGCTGCCGAGCGACCATCGGCGTCCGAGGAATTCGACGTGCTCCTGGCCCATCGCCTGCAGGCTGCCCGCCACCAGGGTCACCAGCAGCAGGCCGAGGCCGAGACAGAGGATGTAGACATACGGGATCACGGCCGAGACGACGAAGTGCCGCCGGCGTATGGCCACGCGGTGGTGGAAGATCACCGACATCGCGTTCTCGAGCACGGTGAAGGCCAGCGAGCTGAAGAACAGCATGCTCACCAGCAACACCCAGCCCAGCACACCCTGGTGGGCCAGGAAGTTGGACAGTTCGGCCACGACGGCCATCGATTGCCCCGGCACCAGCCATTCGAGGTAGCGGCCCAGCGTCGCCAGCAGTTCGTTGCGATCGATCACCTGCGACAGCGCGATCACCGTGAGGATCAGCAGCGGAATGATCGACAGCAGTGCGTAGTACGCGACTGCCCCCGCCAGCAACAGGCCCTGGTTGGCACGAAAGGCCTTCAGCGTGCGGACGATGAACGCCAGGGGGTGCCTGAGAATCAGCCTGGCCTGGTGTTCCATGATGGACCTGCGTGCAGACGCAACCGGGTGCTGTGGCCCGGTTCAGATCTTCGGGATGCGCAGTGTCTTGCTGATCATCAGCGTGCCCGACAGCGCGAACAGCAGCACCAGCGCATGCAACTGCCATGGCCCCACGCGCCAGACGCCGCCCGGCAGGGAGTCGCCCAGCCCGCCCTGCCAGGCCACCAGCGCCAGCACCGCCGTGAGGACGACACTGGTGGGGATCGGCGTGCCTTCGAAGTACGCCACCTTGTCGGCGCCGGCCGACAGCGATTCGGCCGTCACGTTGTAGCGCGCCAGTCGGCTGACACCACAGCACACGAAGTAGATCAGCACCAGCGCATCCCAGCCGCCGCGCAGTCCGGCGGCAAAGGCCAGCGCGGCAGGCCCGACGCCGAACGAGATCACGTCGGCCAGCGAGTCGAGCTCACGCCCCAGCGCCGAGTGTTGTTGCCGCCAGCGCGCCACACGTCCATCGAGCATGTCGAAGATGAACGCCAGGGGCGCCATGGCCGCGGCCCACATGAAGTGCGACAGCGCGCCGCTGGCGACGAACAGCATCGCCAGGAACACCGAAGCCACGCCGCAGGCCGCGTTGCCCAGCGTCAGGAAGTCGGCCAGCTGGAAGTCCCGGATCATCGACAAGTGCCGGCGCGGTGCCGCGGGTTCCAACATGCCTGCTCCTCGAATGCGAATCACACGTCGACAGCCGGCGGCCGCGGCGCGCCGGCAGCGGCCGACTCAGCGTCGATGGCTCGACCATGGCGCCCAGCATACGGCGAGCGGCGGTGACCCGTCCGTGCGCTGTCCGGTCCGACCGGTCAGATGAGCGCGCGTTCGATGTCGGAGAAACTGCTGGCGATCGGCGTCACGTCGACCAGGGTGCCCAGTTGGCGCTCGATCTGCGCCCGCGAGACGACCCCGCGAACCCGCCGCGGCGCGGCCGACGTGCCACGCTCGACCACCAGCAGGTGGTCGCGGCCGAAGGCCTTGAGCGTGGCCACCACGTTGCCGACACTGGCCGACGACATGACGTCATAGTCGATCGCATCGAGCATCGACAGCTCGGTCATCACGTCGGCCACGCACAGGTCGTCGTAGTGCAGCTTGCGTTCGTGAACGACGCGCAACTGCCGGTCGCCGCGCAGGTCGGCCGAGGTGATCAGTCCGGCGATGGACGGCATGTCGGTGACGACGAACAGCATGCGCACGCCCTGATAGATCATCATCTGCTCGGCCTGGCGCAGCGAGGTGGCGGGGTGGGTGGTGGCCGCCTTCACCTTGGTCAAGTCGGTCATCACCGCCAGCGCGGGCGAATCCAGCGACACGGGCGCGGCATCCCAGGGTCGCGCCTGTGCGATCGGTGTGCCCGGCTCGATGCGGAAGGTCGGCAATGCGGTGTCACGGCTCATGGGGCCTCCTGCAGCAGCGCGCCATTCGGTGCTGGCGAATGGCTCACGTTACGCCGAATCCGCGCGCCGCGCCAGCCGCCCGAGGGCGACCATCGACGTCACCACGCGCGGGCGTCGGGCCGGCGGCCACCCCGGCACCTGCGCCACGTCACTGCACCTTGATCGCCGCCGCCTTGACCACCTTGGCGGCAGCGTCCATCTCCGCGCGCATGAAGCGGTCGAACTCGGCCGGGCTCATCGGCATCGCCTCCGCGCCCAGCGCCGCCATGCGTTCCTTGACGTCGGGCTCGGCCAGCAGGCGGTTGACGTCGCGGTTGATCTTGTCCACCACCTCGGCCGGCGTGCCGGCTGGCGCGAACAGGCCCACCCACAACGTGTAGTCGAAGCCGGCCAGCCCCGACTCGGCGATCGTCGGCACACCCGGCAGCAGGCTCGAGCGTTTGGCCGAGCTGACGGCAAGCGCCACCAGCTTGCCGTCGCGCACATGCGGCAGCGCCGCCGAGATCGGCGAGAAGAAATACGCGACGCGCGCGGTCATGGTGTCGGTCAAGGCCTCGGGCGTGCCCTTGTACGGCACGTGCAACACGTCGATGCCGGCGGCGAGCTTGAACTTCTCGCCGTTGATGTGCGTGCCGCTGCCGATGCCGGCCGATGCGAAGTTCAGGGCGCCGGGCTTGCGCTTCGCGTCGGCGAGCAGATCGGCCACCGTCTTGTAGCCGCTGGTGGGCGCCACGACCAGCACGTTGGGCTGGCCCGCCAGCGGCACGACCTGCACGAAGTCTTTCAGCGTGTCGTAGGGCAGCGACGGGTAGATGAAGGCGTTCACCGCCTGCGCCGCCGAATGCACCATCAGCGTCGTGCCGTCGGGTGCCGCCTTGGCGACCAGCCCCGCACCGATGGTGCCGCCGGCACCGGCGCGGTTGTCGATCACCACGGTCTGGCCCCACAGCTCGGTGAGCTTCTGTCCGACCGTGCGCGCCAGGATGTCGGTGGCGCTGCCCGCGGTGAACGGCACCACGACGCGCACCGGTTTGCCGGGGTAGTCCTGTGCGCCCGCCAGCACCGGCCACAACAGCGTGGCGCCCGCCACAAGCCATGCGTGCATTAACTGGTTCATCGCGTCTTCCTGCGTGGGTTCAAGACAAGCCGTCGCCGACCGGCACGTTGTCGGGCACCAGCTCCAGGCCCGAGGCGCGCGCCTGCTGCACGATCAGCTTGGCGAAGTCCTCATCGTCCAGGCCGTGGCCGATCAGCGACTGCACCAGGTCGCGCGTGATCGACGCCAGCGGCATCGGCACCTCGAATTGCCGCGCAGCGTCCAGGCCGAGGTCGAGGTCCTTGCGCAGCAGCTTCGGCGTGAAGGTGACGTGGAAGTCCAGGTTCACCAGCGCCGGGGTCTTGTAGCGCGAGAAGGTCGAACCCATCACGCTCTGATTGATGAAGTCGAGGAAGGCGTGGCGCGGCACGCCGGCCTTCTGCGCCAGCACGGTGATCTCGGCCAGCGACTGGATCACCACGCCGAGAAACACGTTGTGGCAGATCTTGACGATGCGCGCCAGCTCGCCCTCGCCGACGTAGCTGGCCGCCGGGGCGATCAATCGCATCGACGGCAGCGCCGCATCGAACGCGGCCTTCGGCCCGGAGCAGACGAACGAGAGGCGCCCGGCCTTGATGACCTTGGCGTTGCCCGACACCGGCGCGGCCAGCATCTGCACGCCGCGGGCGGCCAGCAGCGCGCGCAGCTCGGCCGAGCCCTCCAGCGAGATCGACGAGCACTCGACCAGCATCTTCGGCGCCGTCGGTCCCGACAGCAGGCCCTGCGGCCCGGCGACGACCTCCTTGACGTCGTCCCAGGTCGACACCATCACGTAGACGATGTCGCAGGCGGCGAGCTCGCTCAGTTCGCCGGCCAGCCCGGCGCCGAGCTTGGCCAACGGCTCGGCCTTGGCGCGCGTGCGGTTCCACACCGTCAGGTCGGCACCGCCCTTGGCCAGCCGCTCGGCCATCGCGTAGCCCATGCGTCCGATGCCGATCCACCCGATCTTCGGTGCAATGGAGGTCATGTCGAATTCAATAGGGGTTCGCGATCGGCAGTTCCTGCGCCGGGTACAGCGAGATCACCTTCGGCCCGGTGGGCGTGAGGATCACTTCCTCTTCGATGCGCGCCGCCGACACGCCGTCGCTGGCCGGGCAGTAGGTCTCCACCGCGAACACCATGCCGACCTTCAATTCGATCGGCTCGTCCAGCGAGTTGAGCTTCGACACCAGTGGCCGCTCGTGCAGGCCCAGGCCCAGGCCGTGGCAGAAATTCAGCCCGAAGGCATCCATCTCGGTGGCGAAGCCGATCTCCTGCGCCGACGGGAACGACGCGGCCACGGTGGCCGACGACACGCCGGGCTTCAGCAGCTCGATCGCGCGGTCCATCCACTCGCGGGCGCGTTTGTACGCGTCACGCTGCGACGGTGTGGCGAATCCGACATTGAAGGTGCGGTAGTAGCAGGTGCGATAGCCCATGTAGGCATGGATGATGTCGAAGAACGCCTGGTCGCCGGGGCGGATCAGCCGATCGGTGAAGTTGTGCGGGTGCGGGCTGCAGCGCTCGCCCGAGATCGCGTTGATGGCTTCGACGCAGTCCGACCCCATCTGGTACAGCCGCATCGTGGCCAGCGCGACGATGTCGCTCTCCTTCACGCCGGGCTTCAGCGCCTCGGCGATGTCCTGGTACACCCCGTCGACCATCGCGGCGGCCATGTTCAGCAGCATCAGCTCGTCGATGTTCTTCACCTCGCGCGCCTGCAGCATGGTTTGCTGCGCGTCGCGCACATCGAGCCCCAGCTTCTGCAGCTCGAGCATCATCGGCACCTCGACCACGTCGACGCCGAGCGGCATGTCGCCCACGCCTTCGGCGTCGAGCAGCGCCTTGATCTCGCGCGCCGCGGCGCGAAACAGCTTGCCGTCGCCGCCCACCGCGCCGCGCAGGCCCAGCATGCCGGCGCGGCAGTGGTCCTTGCACAGCCACGGCGTGTACAGGCGGTGGTGCTTGGCCGCCGAGCCGAAGTCCCAGATGTACGGATCGCCGTTGCCGGTGAGCAGCGAGTAGCGCGTGAGCTTGTCGCGCGCCCATTCGCCGATCACCGTGCTGGTGGTGTAGCGGATGTTGTGCTGGTCGAAGCACAGCAGTGCGCCGAGGCCCGAGTTCGCGAGTGCCGCGCGCGTGCGCGCCAGGCGGTAGTCGTGCAGGCGACGGAAGTTGACGCGCTCCTCGAAATCCACCTGCATGTGGCCCGGCGCCTGCAGCGGCCGGTCCCAGCCGTGCTGGGGGTCGATGTCGTCGGGCCGGACGATCGTGGGTTCGCGTTTCTTCTTGCCAGCCATGGTGTGGTCTCGGTGTCGATCAGCGGGCGCCTGCCGCCGCCCCTGCCGGTCCACCGGCAGGCCGACGATAGCCGATCCTGGCCACGGTGCACAGCGGCACGACCACCGACCGCCGCGGGCGCCACCGCGCTACGGCGCGCCGAGTCCGAGCCAGCGCCGGATCGTCTCGCCGACGCTGCGCAGCGCCGCCTGGATGCGTGCGCCGGTGCGCGACGGAAACTCGGCCTGCGGATCGACGATGCGGCTGGCCAGCGCGTGCTGCATGAAGTCGCCCACCACCGGCAGCGCCGTGTGCGCACCCTGCCCCCAATGGTCGCTGCGCAGCGTGACGCGCGGATCGTTGAAGCCGACCCAGGCGCCGACCACGAGCCGCGGGTGCATCAGCACGAACCAGCCGTCGGCGTTGTTCTGCGTCGTGCCCGTCTTGCCGGCCACGTCGGCCTCGATGCCATGGCCGTCGCGGATGCCGCGGCCGGTGCCGCGTTCGACGACGCCGCGCATCATGTCGATCAATTGCAGCGCGACGCTGGATTCGAGCACCCGCTCGCGCGCGGCCTCGGGCTGCGGCGCGAACTGCACCAGCACCTTGCCGTGGCGATCGCTGACGCGGGTGACCAGCTGCGGCGCGTGGTATTCGCCGAGCGAGGCGATGCTGCCGTAGGCGCTGGTCATCTCCAGCAGGCTGACCGGGCTGGTGCCGAGCGCCAGCGACGGCACGGCATCGAGCTTGCTCTCGCGCACGCCCAGGCGCTGCGCGAACTGCACCACCTTGGCCGCGCCGACCGCCTCGATCACCTGCGCAGTGATGGTGTTGCGCGAATAGACCAGCCCGTCCTCCAGCGTCGACCTGGCCATGCCCGGGTCGCCCGCATCGCGCGGCCGCCACACGCTGCCGTCGGGCAGGCGGATGCTGACCGCGCGCGCCGTGAACTCGCGCTGCGGCTCCATGCCCGACTCCAGCGCCGCCCCGTAGACGAAGGGCTTGAAGGTCGAGCCCGGCTGGCGACGCGCCTGCTGCACGTGGTCGAAGCTGTCGGTGTCGAAGTCGCGGCTGCCGACCCAGGCGCGCACCTGTCCGCTGGCAGGGTCGAGCGCGACCAGGCCCGACTCCAGCCGCGTCTTGCGCGCGCGCAGGCCTTCGATGAAGTCCGCGTCGGCGCGCAATTGCGCCATCGCCTCGTCCTTGGTGCGTCCGGCGTCGACGAGGCGAGCGAATTCCGGCGCTTCGCGCACGAAGGCATCGACCAGGTCCGCGCGGGTGGACCAGAAGTGCGCGAACGGCTTCGTGCTGCGGCGCGCCCGCTCATAGCCGGCGGTGCTGGTGGACAGCAGCTTGCCGCTGGCACGCCCCCACTCCACGTCGGCCACCGCCTGCAGCGCGTCGAGCCGGCGTGCCACCGCCTGGTTGGCCAGACGCTGCAGCCGCGGGTCGAGCGTGGACTGCACCACCAGGCCGTCGGCGTAGAGGTCGTAGCCGAGCAGCTCGCCCCAGCCGGCCAGCCAGCGCCGCACGGTGTCGGCGAAGTGCGGCGCCGGGCCAGTGTCGAGATCCTGGCGCACGAATTCCAGGCGCAGCGGCCGGCGGCTGTAGCGATCGAACAGCGCCGCGTCGAGCTTGCCGTGCTTGACCATCTGGGCCAGCACCACATTGCGCCGCTCCCGCGCCCGTTCGGGGTTGATCACCGGGTTGTAGGCGCGCGTGCCCTTCAGCAGGCCGACCAGCGTGGCGCCCTCGCTCACGCTGAGCGCGCGCGCCGGCTTGTTGAAATAGGTGCGCGCGGCCATCTCGATGCCGAAGGCGTTGTAGTGGAACGAGACGGTGTTGAGGTAGGTCTCCAGGATCTCGCGCTTGGAGTACACCCGCTCCAGCTTGATCGCGGTGATCATCTCCTTGAGCTTGCGCGTCGCGGTCGGCGCGCG
>Ga0209797_10001020_pt1 | contig 14082 bp, 16 predicted proteins | sample DOMMetBare3Fresh_2_FD_187472 | JGI IMG/M metagenome (GOLD analysis project Ga0209797, IMG submission 187472) | Wetland sediment microbial communities from St. Louis River estuary, USA, under dissolved organic matter induced mercury methylation -... | ecosystem: Environmental > Aquatic >... | reverse complement strand
TTCCGGGTGCGCGATGCGCAGCGTACGGTTGATTGGGGTTCCGCGTGCGCGGTGCGCAGCGTACGGTTGATCGGAATTCCGGGTGCGCGGCGCGCGGCGTACGGTTGATCGGAATTCCCGGTGCGCGGTGCGCTCAAGTATGACGAGCCCGGGGTGCTCATGTCATTCGAGGAGACCGCCGAGGAACTCGAAGCGAACGCCCACTCCCTCGGATTCGATCTTCGAAAGCTGAGCCGCAACCGGCAGTTGGTCATCGATCATGTGCACATCGACCGCAGCGCGCTTGTCGAGTCCGGCGAATATGATCTGGAGGGGCTGTTCATCCGGCTGGGCCACGCGATCGACCGGATCGGCGCGAAGCGCGTCGTGCTCGACACCATCGAGCTGCTCTTCTCCGGATTGTCCGATACGTTCGTGCTGCGCGCCGAACTGGGCCGGCTGTTTCGATGGCTGAAGAACCGAAAAATCACGGCGATCGTGACGGGCGAACGGGCGGGCGACCAGCTGACCCGACATGGGCTCGAGGAGTATGTCTCCGACTGCGTGATCCTGCTCGATCAACGGGTGACCGAGCAGAACGCCACCCGGCGGATCAGAATCCTCAAGTACCGCGGCTCGGCCCATCGAGCCAACGAGTTTCCATTCCTGATCGATGACCAGGGCGTCTCCGTGCTGCCGATCTCGTCGCTGGGACTCGAGTACGCCGCCTCCACCGAGCGGGTATCCAGCGGGGTTGCGGGGCTGGATGAGATGCTGTCAGGGGACGGGTACTTTCGCGGCAACAGCGTGCTCGTGTCCGGCACGGCGGGGACCGGGAAGTCCAGCCTCGCTGCGCACTTCGCGAGCGCCGCCTGCCAGCGGGGAGAGCGCTGCCTCTACTTTGCCTTCGAGGAGTCGGCCAGCCAGATCACCCGCAACATGCGCTCGATCGGCATCGACCTCGAGCCCTGGATGCGCCGGGGCCTGTTGCGGGTCCACGCCCAGCGGCCCACGGCCCACAGCCTGGAGGCCCATCTGGCGGCGATGCGACGGCTGGTCGACGAGTGGCAACCCCGGGTGGTGATCGTGGACCCGGTGACCAACCTGGGCGCGGTCGGCAGCAACACCGAAGTGAAGACCATGCTCGCGCGGCTCATCGATTTCATGAAGTCGCGGCAGACGACCGCGCTCTTCACTTCGCTCAGTGACGCGGGCGAAGCGGCGGAGCGGACCGACGTCGCCGTGTCGTCCCTGATGGACGTCTGGATCCTGCTCGGCAATCCGGAGGCAAATGGCGAGCGCACGCGGGGGATCCAGATCGTCAAGTCCCGGGGCATGGCGCATTCCAATCAGGTCCGCGAGTTCATGATGACCAGCCACGGGTTTTCACTGATGGATGTCCGCCGCAGCGTCGACGGAAGAGTGTCGATCGGCGCCACCCGGGACGCCCGGCGGGACCGCGAGCCGGACGGGGCCTCCGGCCGGAAGCAGGAAGCGGGATGACGACTCGGAAGAACCCGACATTGCGGCTGCGGCTCTACGTGGCTGGCCAGTCGCCGAAGTCCATCGCCGCGCTCGCCAATCTAAAGCGGCTGTGTGAGGCGCGGTTCGACGGTCGCTACAGCATTGAAGTGGTCGACCTGCTGGATCGGCCCGCCCTGGCGCGACGGGATGATATCGTCGTGCTTCCGACGGTAGTCCGGAGGCTGCCACCGCCGATCCGCAAGATCATCGGCGATCTTTCCAATGATGGCCGCGTCCTGCTCGGGCTGGACCTGCATCCGCGCGCGCCACGCGCCGCGACCCAATCCACCGTCACCCCCAGGCGTTCACGGTGACCAGCGGCGGCAAGGCCACGCGGCGCCCACGCGTCGGACTGCCCGAGCTCCGCAGCCGGCTCCGCGCCGCCGAGGAGACGCTGCGTGCCATCCGCGCCGGGGAGGTCGATGCGGTGCTGGTGACGAAGCGTACCGGTGACCAGGTGATCACCCTCGCGGGCGCCGAGCTGGCCTACCGTGTCCTGTTCGACCAGATGAACGAAGGGGCGGTGACGCTGACAGCAGACGGGATCATCGCCTACTGCAACCGGCGCTTCGCAGCCATCGTGCGGACTCCGCTGGCGCGGGTCGTGGGTTCCCCACTGCGCAAGTTCGTACCGCGCGTGGGGCACCGGACGCTCGATGCCTTGCTCGAAGGCGGCAGCAGGGAGGGCAGCCGGAGTGAACTCACCCTGCGGACCGGGAATGGTACCCGGGTGCCGGTGGCCATTTCGGTGGGTCCGCTGCGGCTGGACGAGGACGAGCAGATCAGCGGCATGATTGGCGTGGTCACGGACATCACCGAGCGCAGGCGGGCGCAGGAATCCCACACTCGGCTGGTCCGGCAGGTGATGACCGCCCAGGAAGAGGAGCGCCGACGGGTCGCCCGCGAGCTGCATGACGAGACCGGGCAGTCTCTGACCGCGCTGCTGGTGGGGTTGCGGACCATCGAGGGATCCCAGTCGATCGCGGAAGCGAGCGACCTAGCCGCGCGGCTGCGGGACGTGGCCGCCCGAACCCTGCTCGACGTGGGGCGCCTTTCCCGGGGCCTGCACCCGAGCATTCTCGATGACCTGGGGCTCGGCGCAGCCGTCACGCAACATGCGGAGGAGTTCGGCCAGGTGCATGGCATCGCGGTGCAGTCGCGAATCGATGGGTTCGATGCCGACCATCTTCCGCTTCTGGTGCAAACCACGGTCTATCGGGTCCTCCAGGAGGCGCTCACCAACGTGGCGAAACATGCAGGCGCCCGACGCACCAGCATTCGGCTGATGCGCGACGAGTCGGCGGTGGAGTTGCAGGTCCAGGATGATGGGACCGGCTTTGTGCCGGCACCGGCCCGGCCCACGGCCAAGCAGCGCCGGCGTCTCGGGCTCCAAGGCATGCGGGAGCGGGCGGCGCTCCTCGGCGGTTCGATTCGCGTCGAATCGAGCCCCGGCAATGGCGCCACGATCACGGCCCGCTTTCCCCTGAACGAGGCGCCCCAGCCGGGGGCAGGGCGTTCGCCGGGCAGACGGGGGGGAGGGCGATGAGCCCAGTACCGAAGATCCGAGTTCTGATTGCCGATGATCACGCGGTCCTCCGAGCCGGACTGCGGTTGCTGATCGGCACCCAGGCGGACCTCGAGGTCGTCGATGAGGCAGGAGACGGCGAGGAAGCGGTGCGGCGGACGATGCAGTCCAAGCCCGACCTCGTGCTGCTCGATCTATCAATGCCGGGTCCCCGCGGCACGCAGACGATCGAGCGGCTCGTTCGGCTCGATCCGAGCCCCCGAGTGCTCGTTCTCACGATGCACGACGACCCGGCCTACTGTGAGTCCGCCCTCCAGGCTGGCGCAGCCGGCTACATCGTCAAGAAGGCCGCGGATGTCGAGCTGCTTACCGCAATCCGGGCGGTACACCGCGGCCGCACCTTCGTGGATCTCACCCGCCCGGGCCGGCCGACGGAAGGCCGCTCCATCCCGCGGCCCAGCAGCCCGCCATCGGCCACGGCGCCGCGCAAGGAGCTCAGTCGGCGGGAGACCGACGTGCTCCGCTTGCTCGCGCGAGGGCATACCAACCAGGCCACGGCTGCCCTCCTGGCCATCAGTGTCAAGACGGTCGAGACCCACCGGAAGCGGCTAAGCGACAAGCTCGGCCTGAAGAGCCGTGCCGAACTGTTTCGCTTCGCCGTCGGCTCCGGCCTGCTCGAGCCTGCGGACGTGACGGACGAGGCCTAGCAGCCGCCCCCGACCGTCCGTTGAGGTTTTCCCTGACATCCCGGTGAGTTTGGGGCACTTCACCCGACACCACCTCCCGCCTCGCAGTGCCAGTTTCCTACTGGGATAGTAGGCAAAGCCCTCTCGGGGTCCTTTCGCGGAGGGCCCAGAGCCCACCGACCCGGGTGGCACCCATACGCCTTAATCGAGAACACGATGGCTTCAGGATTCTCCCCGCCGTCACACCCTCCGGTCCCTTCTTGCCAGCACCGGCTATCTCGGCACGGTGGCTGGCGGTGCCGGTCCTCCGGAGATGCGGCGCGATGGGGGTGGAGGTGAATGCCGTGAAGACCAAACCGTCGGCCAAGCAGGAGACGGTTCCGGTCGTCGCGCCGACGCCGGAGCCCGCTCCCATATCGCTGGTGCTCGTCGAGGACAACCGGCTGCTGCGCGAAGGGATCGCCACCCTGATCCACGCACAGCCGGGCTTCAAGGTCCTCGCCGCATCCGCGGATGTCGAAGAGGCGCTCCAGAAGGTACGGGAAGCCAGGCCGGACGTCGTCCTGCTCGATTTCGGGCTGGAGAACCACGACAGCCTCAGCCTCACGGCGACGATCCACGCGGAGGTCCCCCAGGCGAAGGTGATTGTCATGGGCCTGCTGCCCGTGCAGGAGGAGGTCGCCAATTTCGTGCGGGCGGGCGCGTCCGGTTTCATCATGAAAGACGCAACCTTCGAGACCTTCTTCGCGACGATCCGGGCCGTCGCGTCGGGGGTCGAGGTCCTGCCGCCGGAGCTGACGACTTCGCTCTTCTCCCAGATCACCAGAAACGTGGCCGGCGGCGAAAAGGCCCATGTGCTGGAGTCGGTCCGCTTGACCCAGCGAGAACGCCAGGTCATGGACCTCCTGAGCGAGGGGTTGAGCAACAAGGAAATCGCGATCCGGATGCATATCGCGGTGCATACGGTCAAGAGTCACGTGCATAACATCCTGGAGAAGCTGGCGCTGCACACCCGCCTCGAGGTGGCCGCTTTCTCTCATGCCCGGCGGGGGCCACAACAGCAAGGCTGACCTGTTTCGCTCGCGCGCTGATCCCTCCTCCGACTTCCGCTCCGGCCGGCTGCACCATTCCCTTCCAGTGAACGTCATCGTCGCCGGGGCCGGAGTCGATGCCGCGGCTGGCTTGACCCGGGAACCATCTGGTGCCGGTGCCGCTGCAGCAGATCCGCACAGACAGTTCACACTCGTTTCACAGGCGCCAGCCTACCTTGTCTCATAGTTGCATGAGGCCGACTTCACGGCGCGGAGCCCAGCGCAGACCCACATAAGGAGGCATTTCCCATGACACCCTACATTGGAGCGATCGAGAAGCTGGCGATCAAGAACGAGAATTTCCGCCAGGTCATGTTCACCGGGGCTCATGCACAGCTGGTGCTGATGTGCCTGCAGCCGAGTGAGGATATCGGCAACGAGATGCACGCCGATGTCGACCAGTTCTTCCGCATTGAAGAGGGCGAGGCCAAGTTCATCTTCGGCGGCAAGACGGTGCACCTGGTGCATGCCGGGGATGCGGTGGTCGTTCCGGCCGGCACCTTCCACAACGTGATCAACGCCTCTCCGACCAAACCGCTGAAGCTCTACACCCTGTATTCTCCGCCGCAGCATCCGGAGGGCACGGTGCAGAAGACCAAGCCCCAGCCCGAAGTCGCCTCCCACCACTAGAGGCGTTGCCGGAATGATCAGAGCCCCGCCGTCATCACTGACGGCGGGGCTCGGTGTTGCTCAGGCGCGGGGCAGCCAGCCCAGGCCCGCGGCTCAGCCGGTCCGCTGCAGCGTCACCAGCGCCGGCTCGCTATCCTGGCTCTTGAGGTAGGCCAGCGGATCGTGCTCCATCCCGCCCTCCGGGATGTACTGGGCCAGGGAGCCAAGTTCGGCGATGAGGCGGTCGGTGTAGAACGCGGGCACCTGGTCGCTCTCGCCCTGCAGGAAGGCGAGCATTGTGGGGTCGGTATCGAGCCGGGCGCGGAGCTCGGTGTGATACCTGAGCCGCCCGAAGCCTTCGGTCGAAATCGCCCGGACCACATTCAGCCAGCGCGGAATCGAGAGCCGGTTCGCGGCGAAGCGCAGTCCGATGCGCTTCCACGAGAACGAGTACGCGGTGAGATCGACCAGATTGTCGTAGAACTCCCGCCACTCGTAGTGCAGCGGTCGCACGTTCATGGCCCGGTTGTTGTCCAGGGTGCCGAACGGGAAGTTGAGGACCCGGCCATTCCTCTGATAGTCCAGATTGAGCGGCGCCGCGCGGCCAAAGGCCGAAAGCAGGGAATACGCCGGGAACGCGCCCGGGGTCAGTTCGAGAAACTTCTTGGTCAGCTCGAACGGCTCCTCCCCCTGATCGGTATCCATGCCGAGGACGAAGTTGGTCTGCACGTAGGGGATGTATCGCATGATGAGGTTCACGTGCTCCGACACCTGCCGGACCTTCTCCATGCCCTTCTGCCGGGTCTTGGCCTTGTTTCCCATGTCGTACCAGGACTCGATCCCCGGGAGGATTGCCTGGAAGCCATTCCGGGAGAGGCGCTGCAGGTGCGGCTCCGACATGAGCGAGAGGCTGCTCTCGGCCACGTGCCGCATCTTGCCCGCCGGCACCACCGCTTCGATGGCGTCCATGTAGTCATCGAACCGCACCCCGAAGTTGGGGTCATGCCAGCCGACGATCGGATCCTTCTTCTTGGTGAGCAGGAAGCGCAGATCCTCGGACATCCGCTCGAAGCCGAGTGGCTGATAGTCTACCGTGGAGTCGATGCAGAAACTGCAGGTGTACGGGCAGCCGAGACTCCCGAGCATGGGGATGAGCTGGAACCACGGCGCCTTCTTCATGTTGGCTTCGACGTACTTCCACCGCTCCTCGAGCATGGGCAGCTCGAGCGGGTGTTTCGCCGCGGAGACGGACACACCCATGGGGCGGTGCGGCTCGTCATCGGCCAGCACGTCACTGATCGTGGTTTTGTCGGTGAAGCCGAGGACGTGATCGAAGAAGCGCTGGGCATCTTCGGGATAGCAGCGCGCATGCGGTCCGCCGAGGACCGTGATGGCGCCGCGCATCCGGAAGAGGTTACTCAGGGCGTAGGCGAGATGCGCCGCCGTGGTGAACGCCGCGACGAAGAGATAGTCGAGATCGTCGGGGAATTCCTGCGTCAGGTCCTCGACCCCAGTATAGCAGACGAGATGGACCTGATGGCCCATCTGCTCGCACCAGACCGCGATGGCCTGCGGCATGACGCCGGCGAAGTTGGCGTTCATGATCCGGGTGTACAGCCCCGGTTTGGTCGTGTTCTCGACGATGTCGATGATGCCAATGCGGAGTCGCCGGTTGTTCCGGGACTGCCGGGACGAAGCCATGTGATTGTGGGGTCAGGGAGGCCAAGCTCAGAGGGCCACACCGAAGCATAGGCAGGTGTACCGCGTCCCACCAGAGCGTGCGGGCGACGGTCTGTCAGCCCTCCCTGCTCCTTGCGGGCAATCTGGCGGCAACCGTAGCGATCTGAGCCAGGCGGTGGGCGATCGCCATTCGACTCCGGTAGACTCGGGGACCTCCACCGAACCGCGGCACTGCGAGGACTGATCCCGCGAATTAGTCCCAATTCCAACCAAAAGAGCGATTGAGCCGCACTGCCGCCAACCCTAGTGTTGACCGGTGCGCCGGGAGGGCCTGACACCGCTCGGCACACGGTCACGGAAGAAGCATGCAAGTCGCATCACGCTGAGCGAAGAGAAGAGGGATCCCCAAGGGCTCAGCATCGCTGAGCAACCGGCCCTTGGGGGTTCCCGCTCCGCTCCCGCCGGAGTTCCCATGGTTCTACTCAAGTGGCTCATCGTCGGCCTCACCACCTGGTCAGGTGCCTCCGGTCAGGCCCTCGCTGCCACCCATCGCCCAGCACAAAAGTCGAAAGCAGTGGCGGGAAGCCAGAGCGGCGCAATCGTCGCCCCCACCGCGGAGGGGGAGCCGATGCGCCGCCTCAGCTTCGCGGGTGCAATGCTCACCGGCTTCGGTGCGCTCATACTCCTCCATGGCGGCAAAGTCACCCGCCCCCAGAAGGTGGCCGACGCCGTCAGTCCGGCCGCGGCGGCCGAAGCGCGCCTGGCGATCATGCCGAGTCTGGGCGGACTGGCCATGGCCGCGGGTATCATGCTGGCCGGCCTCGGAGCACGGCGGCCAGCCCCGTGAGGCAGGGCGACGCCCTACGCTAGCCCCGCATCCATCCTTCCAGTCTCTGGATCTGCCTGACGCGACGACGGATCACTCGGCCGTAGCTCCTTCGGACTACATCCCTTTCTACCCACTTGATCGATTGTTGCACAGTGCCAGGTCCGCGAGATTGGAATCGTGTCGCGACGCCGCGCCAATTCCTCTCGCACGGGAGCGGCGCAGCCTGCGAAGCCGTTTGGTGCGGGATTCACCTTTCGTCACCTGACTCATCATCAAGGAAGGATCCATGCGTTCTTCACTCATCGCCGGCATCGTTCTCCTGGTACTCGGCGCCTTCGTGCTCCTGCGGGGCGCGAGCTTCACCTCTCGCCGGGACGTTCTCAAGATAGGGGACGTCAAGGTCACTGCGGACGAGAAGCAGTCCATTCCACCCTGGGTTGGCTGGGCAGCCGTGGTGGCAGGCGTGGTGATCATCGGGGTCGGCGCCCGGCAGCGGGCCTGAGCGGCGACACAGAGAGAAAGCCCAAATCGCGTGGACACCATGACCAGAAGGACCTTGCTCGTCGCGTTCGTGGTGGTGACTCTCGTCCTGGTGTTCTTCGGGAGCAACACCATCGCATCGGGCATGACGAGTGGCGGGATGATGGGTGGCGAAGGGATGGAGGACGTCACCTCCCGGATCGTGCCCAATATTCTCGTCCTCGGCGTGGCGGTCATGCTGGGGTGGGCGCTCTTCGGCAAGAGACACTAGACGACACCGCCGCCGGCAAGCCGGCGGCGGTGTCGAATCTGGCACCACGTTTCCGTCAGGAGACTGTCCAGGTCGTCCCTGCAGCTAGCAGCTTCTCCAACTGCCCCTCCCCACTCCTCGCCTTGGCGGTGTTGGACAGCTCCGCCATGCGTTCCTCGTAGGTCGGCACCCGCACCGAGCGGAAGATGCCGAGGGGAACCGGGAAGTTGGGTGGACCGAGTTCCGACAGCAGGTAGGCGAGCCCCGCGTCCTCGATGCGCGGGTCGTGCACGTGGCAGTCGGCCTCGAGAAACTCGGTCGCCCCGAGCCGGATCACTTCCGGCAACGCGCCGACGAAGCGGATCCCCCGGTCGCGCGCCTTCCCGAAGATCAGCGGCTTCCCCTGCTCCATCAGCACCCGATGATCTTCCTTGACGCTCCGGTCGGTGATGAAGTCGTAGGCGCCGTCGTTGAAGGTGACGCAGTTCTGGTAGACCTCCACGAACGCCGTTCCCCGGTGCTCGGCGGCCGCACGGAGCACCATGGCCAGGTGGTCCAGCTCGACATCCACCGAACGCGCGACGAAGGTCGCGCCGGAGGCGAGCGCCAGCGATACCGGATTGAAGGGCCGGTCCACCGAACCCAGCGGCGTGGTCTTGGTATGAGCGCCGAGCAGTGAGGTGGGTGAGAACTGGCCCTTGGTCAGACCGTAGATCTGGTTGTTGAGCAGGAGCACCTTGAGGTCCACGTTCCGCCGCATCAGGTGGATGAAGTGGTTCCCGCCGATCGCGAGCGCATCGCCGTCCCCCGTCACCATCCAGACCGACAGATCCGGGCGGGCGAGCCTGAGCCCCGTGGCGATCGCCGGGGCGCGACCGTGGATGGTGTGCATCCCATAGGTGTCGACGTAATAGGGGAACCGGCTGGAGCAGCCGATGCCGGAGATGAAAACAAAGTTCTCCTTCCTGATACCAAGTGTGGGGAGCAGCTTCTGCACCTGGGCGAGGATCGCATAGTCCCCGCAGCCAGGGCACCAGCGCACCTCCTGATCGGTCACGAAGTCCTTCCGCTTGAGCTGCACGGGCGCTTCCATCGGATTGCTCATGGGATCAGCTCCCGGATTCGGTCGAGGATCTCGCTGGATATGAATGGCCGCCCCTGCACCTTGCTGAGCGATACCACCGGGAGCAGATAGCGCTCCCGGAGCATCATCGAGAGCTGACCCATGTTGAGTTCGGGCACCAGCACCCGGCGGTAGCGGTTGAGCACCTCGCCGAGATCGGCGGGCAACGGATTGAGATAGCGCAGATGGCAATGGGCCACCGAAATCCCATCAGCCTGGGCCCGCCCGACCGCCTGCGCGATCGCCCCCCAGGTGCTACCCCACCCCACCACAAGCAGGTCGCCCGACGCCGGTCCGTTCACCTCCGTGGCCGGGATGTCCCGAGCGATCCCGGCGACCTTGGCAGCGCGAGTCTCGACCATGCGCTGATGGTTCTTCGAATCCCCGGAGAGATCGCCGGTCACGGCATCCTTCTCGAGCCCGCCGATACGGTGCTCCATTCCGGGGGTACCGGGCCGCACCCATGCCCGGGCGAGGTGATCGTCCCGCGCATACGGCTGGTAGCCCTCGGCCTGGGTACGGAACGTGACCTTGATCGTCGGCAGGTCGCTCACCGCCGGCACCCGCCAGCGTTCGGAGCTGTTGCCCATCCCGCCGTCGGAGAGGAGGATCACCGGCGTCATGTAGGTGACGGCGATCCGCACCGCCTCGATAGCGCAGTCGAAGCAGTCGGCGGGCGAGCAGGCGGCAATGACCGGCACCGGACTCTCGCCATGACGGCCATAAAGCGCCTGCAGCAGATCCGACTGTTCGATCTTGGTGGGAAGGCCCGTCGAGGGACCGCCCCGCTGCACGTTGACCACCACCAGCGGCAGTTCGGTCATGACCGCCAGTCCCAGCGCCTCCGTCTTGAGCGACATCCCCGGGCCGGAGGTCGTGGTGAGCCCGATCGAACCGCCGTACGACGCCCCGATCGCCGAGCAGATCGCCGCGATCTCGTCTTCCGCCTGGAAGGTGGTGACGTTGAAGTGCCGCAGCGCGGCGATCGTATGCAGGATGTCGGATGCCGGCGTGATCGGATAGGAGCCGAGAAAGAGCGGCAGGCCGGAGAGCTCGGAGGCCGCCACGAAACCGAGCGCGGTCGCGATGTTGCCGGTGACACTCCGATACAGGCCGGGCGAGGTGGGCGCCGCCCGCACGTGGTACAGCACCGGGAAGGTGTCGGTCTCGTCGCCGTATGCATACCCGGCCTTGAGGGCCTGGATGTTCGCGGCCGCAAAGGTCGGCTCCTTTGCGAAGCGGCGCTGGATGCCGGCGATCTCCGGCTCGAGCGGCCGGTGGTACAGCCAGAGCATCAGGCCGAGGGCGAAGTAGTTCTTGCAGCGATCGGCTTCCTTGCGGGAGAGGCCCGATCCCTCGACGGCGCGAGCGGTGAACTCGCTGATGTTGATGGCGTACACCCGATAGTGAGAGAGACTGCCATCGACGATGGGGTTCTCCGCGTACCCCGCCTTGGTGAGGTTGGCTTCGGTAAAGGCGCCGGTGTTCACGATGATCATCCCGCCATGCTTCACATCCGCGATGTTGATGCGGAGCGCGGCAGGATTCATCGCCACCAGGACGTCGGGGGCGTCCCCCGAGGTGAAGACCTCGTGGGAGGAGTACTTGATCTGATATCCGGAGACCCCGAAGAGGGTACCGATCGGCGCCCGGATCTCGGAGGGGTAGTCAGGACGGGTCGCGAAGTCGGTGCCCGCACCGGCCACCGACTTGGAGAACTCGTCCCCGGCGAGCTGCATTCCGTCGCCGGAGTCACCGGCGAATCGGATGACGACGCTCTCCAGTTCCTCGATACCGTGGTGCGGGTGGGGGGCGTTCGGCGCGGCGGAATCACCGGCCGGAGGGGCGACGCTACGGCTCACACGGGCCTCCTTGGGGAGCCGGGCCGTGAAAGCCGACCCGGTTCCTCCAAGTTACGGCCGGCCATATTGAAAGCCGCGAAGGTTGTCCGAGGACTTCCCCACGATAGGCTCACACATCCTTCATCCTGCCCGGATCCTGCCCCGCACGGACTACTGCACGGCGCGGCGCGCCACCTCGGCCTTGTACGCGTCGCTCGCGTAAATCGCCACCTCGACCCGACGGTTGGTCGCGCGGCCCTGTTCGGTGTCGTTGCTCGCGATCGGGTCGGTCTCACCCATCCCGCGGGTCCCGATCCGGGAGCGGACGACGCCCTGCGAGGCCAGGTAGTTGGCGGCGGCCGTTGCCCGGCGCTCCGACAGGCTCTGGTTGTAGCTCGCGGCACCGACCTGATCGGTATGGCCGACGATCAGCAGGTTCGTCTTGGGATACTTGTCGAGGCTGGCGGCAAGCGCCCGCAGGTTGGAGCCGGCCTCGGCCTTCACGACATCCGAGTCGAAGTCATAGAGCAATCCGGAGGCGAAGGTGACCGTGATCCCCTCGCCGACGCGTTCGACGGTGGCGCCGGGAATGTTCTGCTTGAGTTCCTTCGCCTGCTTGTCCATCTCGTGACCGATGATCGCGCCGGCGGCCCCGCCCACGGCCGCGCCGATGATCACGCCAGCGGCCGTGGAGCCGGCGGCATGGCCGATGACCCCGCCGAGGACGGCACCCCCGGCCCCGCCCACGACGGCGCCGGTCTGGGACTTGGTGGCACAGCTGTTGAGCGTGAGGATCAGGCCGATGGACAGCACGGCGACGTGGCGAATACGGTGGAATGACATGGCAGCCTCTCTGCGTCCGGAATCCAGTGTGAGGCGCGACGCGCCCCACTGCACGGAATCTACCGCATCCCAGTGCGCGCCATCACCCCCGACAGGGTGACATCGTACGATGTAGTCCTTCCGAGTGAGGCGGGGCCCGGCTCAGGCCAGGTTCATCCGGGCGAGCAATGCCTTGAAGCGGGGATGCGCGCGGAGGGAGGTGAAGAGGAACGAGCCTTTGATACCGTAGATGCTGCCGGCGCGTTCCGCGTAGGAGCGCTCGAGCGCATCCATCGCGCGGTCCGCGTCGCCGAGACCGGTGTACACGTACGCCATGTGGTAATGTTGGGGCGGAGCCGCCGGATGTCCCGTCCTAAGGCGGCGACGGCTCCGTCGGTCGCGACCAGGAGCGGCAGGATATCAAAGCGTTCAACGCCATCATACGAGGCCAGCCACGCATCCTCCCCGGCCGCGCCCTTCACCAGTGCGAGTGCTTCCGCGCTGTCCCAGGAGTGCCCATCCACCAGCGGCTCGCCAGCGGGGCCGAGCGTGCCATGGAGCCCGAGCATGCGGTGCTGCCGGCGCGGAGTCCGCACGCCCTCGGGGCCGCGGACGTGAACGATCCGGTCCCCGGGAATCCCGGTCGCCGTCAGCAGCGCGCTCCCGATCGGCTCGCGGGCCAGTGACTTGACCGGGTAGCGCCACAGCCCCTCAATGCGATACATGGGCCACCATCTCAGGCGCCAGTAACGGGCGCGGTGGGAGCGTAGATGCGCCGCTCGGGCCGTCCCTCACACGTCCCAGTTGAGATACAGCACCCGGCCCCGGCCGGTCAGGTCGAAGAACATCTCGGACAGCTGCTTGTCGGCCGGCCAGACCCGCTCCCCACAGTCCACGAAGTCATTCTCCACCGGATCGATGAGGCTCACTTCGACCAGTCCATCCTGGACCAGGCGGAGCAGCGCCACCTGCACCTCGACCGGCTGCAGGGTGCGGCCATACTCGGCGTGCCAGCTGAACTCCGACTCGTTGAGATAGCGCATCATGTCCTCGTACAGATCGCAATCATTGATGATCGCGTTGAGGACGTGGTAGTCGAGAAGGGAGCGTGCCATGGGATGTAGAATAGAAGGATCAATCCCATTTGTCAGGAATAGGCCGCGGCTTGGGGTGCCGCGACCACATGACCGCCTCCAACTCCTCCCGGCCGGGCGCAGACGAAGTTGACCTGCAGGCGGCGGCCAGGAGCTGGGCAAGCCAGAGGCCGGACGGCAGGTAGCCGGGGACGAGATGCGGCAAGATGATATCGGGAGCGAAGAGCAGGGCCAAGCCGCCGAGGGCGAGCACCACGGCACTCACGCGGGAGATCAGGCTGGAGATCACGGGCGATCCGGCTATGGAGTACACGTCTGCGCACCGGGGGCGGAGGCGTGTCTGCGGTCCGCCAAATGGCCGGGAACCGACCGGGCGGCCTCGGGCGGTACCATCCCGCACCGTCACGCCGGTCCGGTGCGTGCGTCGGACAGGCCGCTGCCAGCACAGCTGTTGCCTCGCAACAGGAGGTTGAAGGCCAACCCCCATCCCGGCGCCGCGATTCACTGCATCTTCAGCTTCACTTCATGGGTTGGGGACAAGGTTGTTGG
>Ga0209797_10001019_pt1 | contig 14098 bp, 14 predicted proteins | sample DOMMetBare3Fresh_2_FD_187472 | JGI IMG/M metagenome (GOLD analysis project Ga0209797, IMG submission 187472) | Wetland sediment microbial communities from St. Louis River estuary, USA, under dissolved organic matter induced mercury methylation -... | ecosystem: Environmental > Aquatic >... | reverse complement strand
CGCTCGGTACGCCAATCCGTCGCGAGTCTCTCCGGCGGCCAGCGCCAGTCGGTCGCGATCGGGCGGGCCGTGATGTGGAACTCGCGGCTCGTGATCCTCGACGAGCCGACCGCCGCGCTGGGCGTCGCGCAGACACGCCAGGTGCTCGAGCTCGTCAGGCGCCTCGCAGCGCAGGGCCTCGCCGTCGTGCTCATCTCGCACAACCTCCACGACATCTTCGAGGCGGCCGACCGGATCACAGTGCTCCGCCTCGGTCGGAACGCAGCTGTCTTCGACCGTCGCGCCACGACCCAGCAAGAGGTCGTCCACGCCATCACCGCGGGCGTGCCGACCAAGGTGTCCGGCATCAGCGGCACCGACGAGGTCGCAGAATGAGCGCCGCGGACGATACCGTCGAGGTCGCCGGCAACAGCGTCGCCGACCTCGCGCGACAGCGGTTCGAGGCGATCAAGGCCGGTGACGTGGGGACGCTCCCCGTCCTGGTCGGCCTTGCGCTGATCGTCGCCTTCTTCTACAGCAAGAACAGCAATTTCCTCACGGCCGGCAATTTCACAAACCTCATCACCCAGATGGCGGCCGTGACCACGATCGCGATCGGCGTCGTCTTCGTGCTCCTGCTCGGTGAGATCGATCTCTCGATCGGCTACGTGTCGGGCATCGCCGGCGTGATCGTCGCCCAGCTACAGATTCCGGACGGAAGCTGGGAAGTGAAGGGCGTCTTGGCGATCGTGATCGCAATCATCCTCACGTCGGTGATCGGCCTCCTGCAAGGCTCGTTCGTCGCCATCATCGGTGTGCCATCGTTCGTCGTCACCCTCGCCGGCCTGCTCTTCTGGCAGGGCGTGATCCTCCAGGCCATCGGCGATGTCGGCGTGATCACGATCGAGGACTCGACGATCAACAACACCGCGAACTACTTCTTCTCCGACACGGCGGGTCTTCTGATCGCGGCGGGCGCGGTAGCGCTGTTCGCGCTTTCGACGCTCAGCGGCGTCGTCAGCAGGAGGCGTCACGGGATCTCCTCGGACAACCTCGCGATCGTCGCTGCCAAGCTGGTGGGGTTCACCGTGATCGCTTTCGGAGCAGTGATCTGGGCGAATCGCGAGCGGGGGTTCCCCTTCGCCGGCGTGCTCGTGATCGTGCTGCTCGTCTTCTGGACCTGGGTCGCCGAGCGCACCACCTTCGGGCGGCACGTCTATGCCGTCGGCGGGAACGCCGAGGCTGCGCGCCGCGCCGGCATCAATGTCCGGAGCATCCGGCTCAAGGTCTTCATGATCTCGAGTGGGATGGCGGGGCTCGGCGGCGTCATCTTCGCTGCCCGCCTCAACTCCGTCGACCTCGGCGCCGGCGGCGGAACGGTGCTGCTCGACGCAATCGCAGCGGCCGTGATCGGCGGCACGAGCCTGTTCGGCGGTCGCGGCCGCGTGATCAGCGCGCTGATGGGCGCGCTCATCATCTCGACGGTGGCCAACGGGATCGACCTCGTCGGCTACAGCTCCTCGATCAAGTTCATGGTCACCGGTGCGATCCTGCTCGCCGCGGTGACGCTGGACGCCGTCTCGCGACAGCGTCTGGTGCGCGCCGGCCGCTGACGATGCGGACATCGCTTGGCATCTGGGCCCTCGGGTCGATGGTGACGCGCTTCGTGCCGGCCGGCTACCAACCGCAGCACGCGGGCGAAACGACAGCGGAGCGAGTCGCCCGGGCAGTGGCGGGGCTCGAGGGCCTGATCGACGACTACGAGTTCCACTATCCCGCCGAGCTCCATGCCGGGAATCTCGACGAGGTGCAGGCGGCACTGCAGGGGCACGGAATCTACGCCGTCTGCACGGGACTGCACCTCGACCCTCGCTTCGGTCGCGGCGGGCTCGTCAACCCCGACCCGGGGACTCGCGCGGAGGCGCTGCGGCTCACACTGGAGACGGCGGAGTTTGCCGGCCAGGTCGGGGCGCAGATGGTCTGCTGGCCCGGGATCGAGGGCTACAACTACCCGTTCCAGACGCCCTATGCGGAATCGTGGAAGTGGTTCATCGACGCGATGGGGCAGACGGCCGAGGTGTGCGCGAAGCACGGCGTGCACCTCTTCCTCGAGCACAAGAACTCCGAGCCGGCCATGAAGATCCTGATGCGCAACATCGGGATGACGTTGCACGTGATCCACTCGCTGCGCGCCCAGGGGATCACGAACGTCAAGGTGAACATGGACTGGCAGCACCTGATCATGAACGGCGAGTCGCTCGGCGAGTATGCGGCCATGCTTGCCGCCGAAGGCCTGCTCGGCCACCAGCACGCGAACTCGGGCTGGGGCACCTTCGACGACGACAACATGGTCGGCGCGACCGCGTTCATGGAGACGCTGGAGCTCGCCGTGGAGCTGCGCCGGGCGAACTACGGTGCCAACGGGGAGCGGCTCGGCTTCGACCTCTACCCGTACACCGAGGACGCCGTCGCCGCCGTCAAGCGCTCCGTCCTGCAGTGGGACTTCATCGACTCCGTCGCGGCCCGCATCGACGACGCGGCCCTGCGCGAGGCACAGGGCCGCAAGGACGCCGTCCGGGCCTACGAGATCGTGTACGCGGCACTCGGAGCGTGACGAGCACGTTCCGGCTCGGGGGCGACCTCGAGGTCAGGCGGTTGGGGTTCGGGGCGATGCGCATCGTCGACTGCCCTGCCGAGCACGCGCACGCCGTCATCCGGCGGGCCGTCGCACTGGGAGTCGACCTGATCGACACGGCCGACGCCTACGGCCGCGGCCTTTCCGAGCAGCGGCTCGCCGAAGCCCTCCACCCCTACCCGGAGGGCCTCGTGATCCACACGAAGGTGGGGCTCGTCAACGACGGCTCCCGCGCCTGGGCGCGCAACGGCCGGCCCGCCTACCTGCGCACCGCGGTGGAGGCGAGCCTGCGGCGCCTGCGCCTCGACCGGCTCGACGCTGTCTCGCTGCACCGCCCTGACGAGACGGTGCCGCTCGAGGAGTCCGTCGGCGCCCTCGCCGACCTGCGCGACGAGGGAAAGATCCGCCACGTCGGCCTCTCGAACGTCACGCTCGAGCAGTTGCGAACAGCACAGGCCGTCGTCGACATCGTGTGCGTGCAGAACGAGTACAACGAGGAGAAGCGCGACGCCGAGGACGTGCTCGAGGCATGTGAGGCGGAGGGCATCGGCTTCATGCCCTGGTTCCCGCTCGGCGGGGAGGGACGCTCGCCGCAGGCGTCTCTGCGCTGGCTGCTCGACCGCTCTCCGGTGCTGCTGCCGATCCCGGGAACGTCGTCGCTTGCGCACCTCGAGGAGAACATGGCGGTCGTAGCGGGATGAGCCCACTGCGCGTCGTCCACGTGGGCGTCGGCCTCTGGGGCCGCAGCTGGGCGGAGCTGATCGCCGGCGCACCCGGCTACCGCCTCGTCGGCGTCGCCGACGCGGGCGCGCCGGGCCGCGCGTGGGCAGAGCAGGAGCTCCACGTCCCTTCGTTTCGCGACCTGGGGCGGGCGCTGCGCGGGACGGGCGCCGACGTCGTCGTGCTGGCGTCGCCGCCCGCGACGCACAGGCCTCTCGCCGAGCTGGCGCTCGCCGAGGGCTGTCACGTGATCGTGGAGAAGCCGCTCGCGCCGACGCTCGACGATGCAGCCGCGATTGCGGCTGCGGCTGCTCGCGCGGGCCGTCACGCGATGGTGTCCCAGAACTACCGCTTCCGGCGGCAGTCGCGGGCCCTCCGCGACCTTGTCCGGGCCGGCGCCCTCGGCCCGCTGCTCGGGATCCGCATCTCCTGCAGGCGCGACCTGCGCGACGCCTGGATCTCGCGCCGCGACTGGCGCGGCCGGATGCCGCATCCCTACCTGCTCGACATGGCGATCCACCACGTCGACATGCTCCGCATGATTACGCGCGCCGAGGTGGCCGAGGTCGACGCGCGCAGCTGGGGGGCGCCCGACGGGCCGTTCAAGCACGATCCCACGGTGGAGGCGCTCCTCACGCTCGACGACGGCACGCCGGTCTCGCTGGAGGGCACGTGGGCGGAGCCGCTCTCGCAGACGTCGTGGAACGGCGACTGGGAGCTCGTGGGCGCCCGCGGGCGTGCGACCTGGTCGGGCGGTGTCGGCGATGCGCTGCGCGGGACCGTCCGGCTCGGCCGACATCGCGAGCCGGCGCGGCCTGTGGTGCTGCCCACGCTCCCGGCCGTCGACCGGCTCGGCGTGCTCGCCGAGTTGCGCCGCGCCCTGGCGGCGGGCGAGCGGCCGGAGTGCTCGGCCGCCGACAACCTGCGCAGCCTCGCTGCGATCTTCGCGCTGGCGCGCTCCACGGAGGAGCGAGGCCCCGTCCGCGTCGGGGAGCTGCTCGCCGGGTGAAGATCGGGCTCTTCCTGGCGCTGTACGCCGACCTGACGCTCGAGCAGGCTCTCGCCGCCGCCGTGGCGGCGGGCTGCGAGAGCGTCGAGATCGTGTCGAGCGCGACGAGCCCGCACTGCCGCCCCGCAGAGCTCCTCGCCGATCCGGAGGCGCGCGGGCGCTTCGCGGCAGCCGTCCCGGCGAACGGCCTCGAGCTCTCCGCGCTCTCGTGTCACGGCAACCCGTTGCACCCGGACGCCGGCGTCGCAGCCGCGGCCGACCGTGCCTTTCGTGACACGGTGCGGCTCGCGGCCGAGCTCGGCGTCGCCACGGTGATCACCTTCTCGGGTTGCCCCGGAGAGTCGGAGCACTCGCTGCGCCCGAGCTGGGTCACCTGCTCCTGGCCCGACGACTACCCGGAGACGCTGGCCTGGCAGTGGGAGGCGCGGGTGCTGCCCTACTGGGTCGAGGCGGGCGCCTTCGCGCGCGCTCACGGCATCAGGGTGGCGATCGAGCCTCACCCCGGCTTCGTCGTCTACAACACGTCGTCGCTGCTGCGACTGCGCGAAGCGGCCGGCGACGTCGTGGGTGCGAACTTCGACCCGTCCCACCTGTTCTGGCAGGGGATCGACCCCCTCGCCTGCGTCCGCGCGCTGCGCGAGGCGATCTTCCACGTGCATGCCAAGGACACCGGCTTCCAGTCGGACGTGCTGGCCCTCAACGGCGTGCTCGAGACGATCCCCGGCGACCGCCCCGCCGAGCGGAGCTGGAGCTTCCGCTCTGTCGGAGCAGGCCATCCCGTCGAGTTCTGGCGGGAGCTCGCCGGAGTGCTGTCGGACACAGGCTACGACGGGGCGCTCTCGATCGAGCACGAGGACCCGCTGCTCTCGCGGCAGGAGGGGCTTGCAGTCGCGGTCGCCACCCTGCGCGAGGCCCTTGCCGGATGAGCGGGCTAGGGGCCTGCCAGGGCCTCCGCCAGCCGCGCCCGAGTGTTCTCGCTGACGGGCTCGCCGTGCGAGACGAGCACGCGTTCCACCGGAAGCTCGAGCAGGGGCGCCATCACGCTGCGCAGGCGTGCGTGCCCGACCCCGGCCGGGAGCCACGATTCCGGGCAGAGGCGCAGGCCGCCGCCTTCGCTTCCGAGGATGACGTCGCCCGGCACGAGCGTCCGGTGCTCCGGGATCCAGTAGACGACCTCGGTGGCACGGCCGCTCGCGAGCGCCTCGACGCCGCCCGGCAGGCGCTCGCCCGGCCGGAACACGTCGGTGACCGCATCCGTTCGGAGCTGAATCGGCGCCCGGGCCCGGGTCGTCGCGTGCAGGCGGCCGCCGTAGCGGCGGACGATCTCCCCGGCGCTCCGCGCGTGCCAGAAGACGGTGACGAGGACGTGCACCGGCGCGCCCGCGCGTCTGACGTCGCGGTCGAGCGCCTCCCAGAAGCGGGCCGTCTCCGACGCCTCGGACGGGACGAGCGGGTCGATCAGGACGATCGCGCCGGGCGCCTCGTAGTAGACGCACCCGACGTCGTCACGCCACTCGTCGTAATAGGCGGTCCAGCGCCACAGCCCCTCCGCGTAACGGGCGACCTGCATGACAGGTGAGCGTACTGCAGTGCTCGTGGGGCTCGACGTCGGCACGACCGGCGTGAAGGCGATCGCTGTCGCGCCGGACGGCCGGGTGGTCGGCGTGGCCGAGCGAGGGTACCCGCTCTCGACGCCGCGGGCCGGCTGGTCCGAGCAGGATCCGGAGGACTGGTGGCGTGCCGCCGAGGCGGCGCTGGCGGCGCTCGGGCCCCTGGAGATCGCCGGCATCGGCCTCTCGGGGCAGATGCACGGCCTCGTCGCGCTCGACGCTCACGATCGCGTGCTGCGGCCCGCGATCCTCTGGAACGACCAGCGCACCGGCGCAGAATGCGCGGAGATCGAGGAGCTCATCGGGCTCGAGCGGCTGATCGAGCTGACGGGCAACCGTGCTCTCGCCGGCTTCACGGCGCCGAAGCTCCTGTGGCTGCGCCGGCACGAGCCGGACGTCTACGCCCGTATCGCGCGTGTGCTCCTGCCCAAGGACTTCGTGCGTCTGCGGCTCACGGGCGAATGGGCGATGGACGTTGCGGACGCGTCCGGGACACTCCTGCTCGACGTCGCCGGGCGGCGCTGGTCGGACGAGGTGCTCGCCGCGCTCGAGATGCCGCGCGAATGGTTGCCGCCGCTGCTCGAGTCGCCCGAGGTCTCGGGTCGGACGGCCGGCGGGATCCCGGTGGCTGCGGGTGCAGGAGACTGTGCCGCGGCGGCGCTCGGTGTCGGGATCGATCGGGCGGGACCGCTCTCGATCGTGCTCGGCACCTCGGGCGTCGTGTTTGCCGCGCTCCCCGCGTACGTCGCCGAGCCGCAGGCGCGCGTGCACGCGTTCTGCCATGCGGTGCCCGGCGCCTGGCATGCGATGGGGGTGATGCTGTCGGCCGCCGGCTCGCTGCAGTGGTTCCGCGACCGGCTCGCCCCTGACGTCGGGTTCGCGGAGCTCCTCGCCGAGGCTACGCCGTGGGGGCCGGGCGCCGAAGGCCTGCTGTTCCAGCCCTACCTCGCCGGCGAACGGACGCCGCACGCCGACCCGAGCGCCCGGGGAGCGTTCGTCGGCCTCGAGCTTCGCCACGACCGCGGTGCCCTCGTGCGCTCGGTGCTGGAAGGCGTCTCGTTCGGGCTGCGCGACTCGCTCGAGTTGCTGCGCGGCCTGGGCGTGACGGCCGAGAGCGCTCGCGTCTCGGGAGGGGGCGCCCGGGGCGGGCTCTGGCTCTCGATCCTCGCGTCCGTGCTCGGCCTGCCACTGGAGACGACTGCGGCCGAGGAAGGCTCAGCCTACGGCGCCGCGCTGCTCGGAGGCGTGGCGGGCGGTGTCTACGCCGACGTGCACGAAGCCGTCGAGCGTTGTGTTCGCGTCGCTGCGACGATCGAGCCCGACGCTGCCTGGTCATCCGCCTACGAGGACGTCTACGCGCGCTACCGCGCGCTCTATCCCGCACTCGAGCCCCTGGAGGAGAGATGAGCACATCGCCGGAGGCGGTCACGAGGATCGGCCTGCTCTCGACCGCCAACATCAACCGTGAGATCCTCGCCGGCGCAGCCGCTTCGGACCGGGTGGAGGTGGTCGCCGTCGGCAGCCGCGACCGTGGCAAAGCGGAGTCCTACGCCCGGGAGCACGGCCTCGACCGGGCCCACGGCTCGTACGACGAGCTGCTGGCCGATCCCGGCGTCGACGCGGTCTACATCTCGCTCCCGAACGGGATGCACCACGAGTGGACCATGCGCGCCATCGCGGCCGGGAAGCACGTGCTCTGCGAGAAGCCCTACACCCGCGTTGCGGCAGAGGTGGAGCAGGCGTTCGACGCCGCCGACGCGGCCGGCGTCGTGCTGATGGAGGCGTTCATGTACCGCCACCACCCGCAGACCCTGAAGGTGCAGGAGCTCGTCGCGGGCGGCGCCGTCGGCCGTCTCTGCGCGGTGAAGACGACCTTCACCTTCCCGCTCGCCGACCTGTCCAACGTGCGGGCGCTGCCGGATCTCGACGGCGGGGCCCTGATGGACGTCGGCTGCTATTGCGTCAGCGGCATCCGGGCGCTCGCGGGCGAGCCGCAGCACGTCCGGGGCGAGCAGGTGACCGGCCCGACCGGCATCGACATGGCGTTCCACGGGACGCTGCGCTGCGCGGACGACGTCGTAGGCCAGTTCGAGGCGTCGTTCCGGTCGCCGAAGCGGCAGCGCCTGGAGGTCGTCGGCGAGGACGGGGTGCTCACTGTCGAGGCGCCGTGGCGGGTCGACTGGGGCGGCGGGGTCACGCTTTCGCGACGTGCAGGCGGGGAGGAGGCAGCGAGCGTCGAGGTGATCGAGCTGCCGGAGGCCAACGCCTACCGGCTCGAGCTCGAGAACCTCGCCGACGCGATCCACGGGCGCGCACCCCAGCTGCTCGGGCGCGCCGACGCGCTGGGACAGGCGCGGACGATCGAGGCGCTGTACGTCTCCGCCGCCGAGGGCCGGAAGGTCGAGCCGGGGCGTTGAGCAATCCGATCGCGGCGGTGCCGCGAAGAACTGCATGTACGGCAACCCACGACGTCCAGGGAGTCAGCTTGAGAGCCATCGCACCAGCACTCGCAGCCGCAGCCGCGGCACTTGTGCTCGCGCTACCCGCGAGCGCGGCCACACCCGTCTTCAAGGGGACTGTCGGTCCCGGCTTCACCATCTCGATGGCGGCGAAGCCGACCAAGCCCGGCAAGATCACCTTGACGATCTCCGACAAGGCGAGCATTCACGACTTCCATCTGCGCGGCCCCGGAGGCAAGGAGATCACCGCCTTCGACGTGAAGGCGAAGAAGAACGTCAAGTCGGTCGCGACCTCCGTCAGCGGGACCGGCACCAGCTCGTTCATCTTCACCCTCAAGAAGGGCACGTATACGTTCGTGTGCGATCCGCATTCGAGCTCGATGAAAGGCTCCTTCACCGTCAAGTGAGCAACCTGTCCTGCGGGGCGGGGCCAGCGCCTCGTCCCGCAGCGCAGGCCACCTCCCTGCGGGGCGAGGCGCACCTCGCCCATTCGTGTCGTGAGCGCGGTCTCTACGCGAGCGGGATGGGCTCGATCGTGCCGTCGGCGATGCGCCAGGCGGCGAGCTCGTCGGTGCGCACCGTGTAGATCAGGTACGGCTGCCCGGCCCAGAGCCCGATGTTCTCGACATCGGTGCGCGAGGGCCGGGGCGGCGACGAGACGTGCGAGTGGAAGACCGCCTGCAGGAGGTCGCGGTCGTTGAGCTCCGCCCAGGCGACCGGGTCGAGCTGGAGCTGGAAATGGTACGGCGACGGCGAGGCGTTGACGCCGGGGACGTACTCGACCGCCGTGTCACCCTCGAAGAGGACGAGCCCACACGCCTCGTTGGGAAGCTCCGCCCGGGCATGCTCCGCGAGGGCGCGCCGCACGCCGCCGGGGACTACCACCAGACGGTGCGTTCCATGGACTCCTCGAGCGCCTCGTCCGAGGCGTCCCAGAAGTCCGCGGAGATGTACTTCCAGCCCGCGTCCGCGAGCACCGTGACGATCACGCCCTCGTCCATCTCCTCCGCGATGCGGCGGGCGACGTGGACGGCGGCACCGCACGAGACGCCGGCGAAGATCCCCTCGAGCTCGAGCAGCGCACGCACGCCGCGCACCGACTCCTCGTTCGACACGAGCACCTTCCGGTCGAGCTTCGACACGTCCAGGATCGGGGGCACGTAGCCGTCCTCGAGGGAGCGCAGGCCCATCACGGGGTCTCCCGGAAGCGGCTCGGCCGCGGCGACGACGAGGTCCGGGAACGACTCGCGCAACCGCTCGCCCGTGCCCATCAGCGTGCCGCCGGTGCCGAGACCCGCCACGAGCACGTCGACGCGGTCGAGCGCGTCGGCGATCTCGGCTCCCGTGCCCTCGTAGTGGGCGCGCGGGTTGGACGGGTTCGCGTACTGGAAGGGCATGAAGTAGTGCGGGTCGCGCTCCGCCATCGTCAGAGCGAGCCGGACGGCTCCGTTCGAGCCCTCGGCGCCGGGCGACAGCACGATCTCCGCCCCGTACAGGCGGAGCAGGCGCTTGCGCTCCTCCGTCGCGTTCTCCGGCATCACGCAGGTGAGCGGGTAGCCCTTCAGTTTCGCCACCATCGCGAGCGAATGGCCGGTGTTGCCCGAGGTGGGCTCCAGCAGGTGCCGGCCCGGCTGCAGCTCGCCCGACGCCTCGGCCGCCTCGATCATCGACTTCGCCACGCGGTCCTTGATCGAGCCGGTCGGGTTCATGCCCTCGAGCTTCGCGTAGATCTTCACGGACGGCTTCGGCGAGATGCGCGACAGCTCGACGAGAGGCGTCGACCCGATCAGGTCGAGCAGCGACGAGACGACGAGAGGGCGCGACCGGGGCGGTGTCGACCCGCCTGCCATGGCGGGCAGCAGGATCACCGTCTGGCCCGCGGCGACGGAGGTGTCCAGGCCGTCGAGCGTGCGCACGTCCTCGCCGCCGAGGTACACGTTGACGAACGGAGCGATCTCACCGTCGGCGAGGATCTGGGCGCCGAGCGCCGGATACCGCGTCACGAGATCGTCGAGCACTGCCCGCACCGTCTCACCGGTCGCGTCGACCTGGCGGGCGCCGCCGACCTCGTTGCGGAGTGTGGGGGGGATGCGGACCGCGGTCACGCGTGCACCCCCGTGCCTGCACAGAACTCGACGTAGTCGACGTACTCGGTGATCGAGGGGTGGTCGCCGCAGACCGGGCATGACGGGTCCTTCTTCACCGCCACCTCGTCGAAGGTCGTGTGGAGCGCGTCGAAGAGGAGCAGCCGGCCGGTCAGCGTCTCGCCGGCCCCGAGCACCAGCTTCAGGGCCTCGCTCGCCTGCAACGACCCGACGATGCCGGGCAGCACGCCGAGCACGCCGCCCTCCGCGCAGCTCGGGGCGAGCTCGGGCGGCGGCGGGGACGGGTACAGGCAGCGGTAGCAAGGGCCTGCGTGCGGGTGGAGGACCGTCACCTGGCCCTCGAAGCGATAGATCGAGCCGTGCACGACCGGGATGTGGTGCCAGACCGACGCGTCGTTCACGAGGTAGCGCGTGGGGAAGTTGTCGGCGCCGTCGACGATCACGTCCCAGCCGTCGGCGAGGATGCGCTCGACGTTCTCGGAGGTCAGCCGCTCCTCGTAGGGAATCACGTTGACGTCCGGGTTGAGAGCCTCGATCGCGCGCTTGGCGGACAGCACCTTCGGCTCGCCGAGCGTTTTCGTCGAGTGGACGATCTGCCGCTGCAGGTTCGAGTCGTCGACGACATCGGCATCGACGATGCCGAGCGTTCCCACGCCTGCGGCGGCCAGGTAGAGCGAGGCAGGCGAGCCGAGCCCGCCCGCGCCGATCAGGAGCACGCGTGCGTCGAGGATTCGCTGCTGGCCCTCCTCACCGACCTCGGGGATGAGGATGTGGCGCGAGTAGCGGGCGCGCTGCTCCGGCGACAGCGCGCGGGGGAGCTCGAAGTCGTAGCCGTTTCGCTTCCAGTCGGCGAATCCGCCCGCCATGGAGGAGACATGCTGGTAGCCGAGCTCCGTGAGCGACTTTGCCGCGAAGGCCGAGCGAGCGCCGCCCGCGCAGTAGATCACGATCTCACGGCCCTTGTCGGGCACGATCGCCTCGACGCGCGACTCGAGGTTGCCGCGCGAGATGTGGACGGCGCCGGGGATGTGCCCTTCGTGCCACTCTTCCGGCTCGCGCACGTCGAGGAAGAGGGGGCCGCCATCGCCGAGGAGCGCGCGCGCGTCGGTGGTCGCGACCTCCGCGATCTCGGACTTCACCTGTGCGAGCAGCTCTCTGTAGCTAGCCATTACTTCCAAGAGTATAGCGTCGGGGTGGAGCGCCCGGAAGGGCGCTTACCTCTGCTGTAACGACGGCGGCGCTCTGGTGTTCCCGGCTACCGTCCCCTCATGCGAGCGATCAGCCCACGCGCCAGGGTCGTTGCCGTGGTCTCGCTGGTGGCCGCTCTCGCCGCCGGCCTCGTCGTCGGCATCACAGCTGCCTCCAGTGACCGTCCTGCGGCCGTCACCGCCACCGGCTCCACACAGCGCGCAGGCGCCCCGCCGCTCTCGCTCGACCTCGGCGTGCGCACCGACCGGGAGGCGCGCGACCTGCGCCGTGCCCTCGCGCTCTACGAGAAGGACGACCGCCGCGCCGCGGCCGAGTTGTTCGACAGGCACAGCTCGCTGGAGGCGCGGGTCGGCCAGTCGTTCGCGCGCTGGCCCGACGCCACCGTCGCCCGCCTCACCCGGCTCGCAGGCCTACACCCGAAGAGCGCCCTCATCCAGCTCAATCTCGGGATCGCGCTCTTCTGGGCCGGAGAGAACGGCTCGAAGGAGGCCTGGCGCTCTGCCGCCGAGCTCGAGCCGGACACCGCCTACGCCGTCACCGCCGGCAACCTGCTCTACCCGGGCTTCGCGCGCAACCTCCCCGTCTTCGTGCCCGGCTTCGACGCCCCGCCCGCCATCCGTTCGCTCTCCCCGCCCGCCCAGCTCCGCACCCTCGAGCAGCGTGCCCGCAAGCGCGACCGGAACGGCACGCTCCTCTACGGCGTCGCTCTGCAGCGGCTCGGCCGGCAGCGCTCGGCCGAGCGCGTCTTCGCCTCACTGGCGCGTCGCAGCCCTGCCGACGCGGAAGCGCAGGTGGCGGCCGCCGTTGCCCGCTTCGACAAAGCGGATCCCGCGCGGGCCTTCTCCCAGCTCGGTCCGCTGTCGCAACGGTTCCCGCGCGCGGCCACCGTTCGCTTCCACCTCGGCCTGCTCCTGCTCTGGTCGGGAGAGGTGAAAGAGGCACGCCGCCAGCTCCGACTCGCGCGAGCAACGGAGCCCGGCTCGCCGCTCGCCCGCGAGGCGAAGCGCTACCTCGACGAGCTCACGGCGGCGGGGATCTGAAACCTTTTTTGACGCCGGGGGTGCGCTGCCGCTACCGTGCCGTTCTCACGCGACGGAAAGGGGGACGGCCCTGAGCGCAGCGGATCCCGGGAGTACGGCGCGAACCGTGGTCGATGGAGTGCTCGACACGGACGAGGCGCGTACGCTGATCGACGCCGGCCGCCTCGCCGGCAAGCTCGACGCCGAGGAGATCGCGCTCGCGCTCGACGAGCTCGACCTCGACGCCGGACAGCTGGACGAGTTCTACTCCGCCCTCGACGAGGCACAGATCGAGGTCGTCGGTGGCGACCGCGACGTCCCTGAAGCAGGAGACAAGGAGTGGGAGGCCGAGGCCGAGATCTCGACCGACACCCTCCAGCTCTTCCTCAAGGACATCGGCAAGGTGCCCCTGCTCACGGCCGCCCAGGAGGTGGAGCTCGCCAAGCGGATCGAGGCCGGTGACCATGCCGCCAAGCAGGCCATGGTGGAGGCCAACCTCCGTCTCGTCGTCTCGATCGCGAAGCGCTACCGCAACCAGGGCCTGCCGTTCCTCGACCTGATCCAGGAAGGCACGATCGGGCTCGTCCGGGCAGCCGAGAAGTTCGACTACCGCAAGGGCTTCAAATTCTCCACCTACGCCACCTGGTGGATCCGCCAGGCGGTCGCCCGCGCGATCGCCGACAAGGGCCGGACGATCCGGATGCCCGTCCACGTCGTCGAGAAGCTGAACAAGATCCACCGCTCCGAGCGCAAGCTCCGCGCCGAGCTCGCGCGTGAGCCCATCGCCGCCGAGATCGCCAAGGACCTCGACCTCTCACTCGAGGAGGTGGAGCAGATCCGTCGCTCCGCCCAGACCCCCGTCTCCCTCGAGAAGCCCGTCGGCGACGACGACGAATCCGAGTTCGGCCACTTCCTCACCGACGAGACGGCGCCACTGCCCGACGAGGCCGCCGAAGTGGCGCTCCGCCGCGAGGCCCTCCGCTCCATCCTCGGCTCCCTGTCGCCGCGCGAGCGGGCCGTGCTCGAGCTTCGCTACGGCCTCGACGGCCAGCAGCCCCGCACCCTCGACGAGGTCGGCCGTGCCTTCAACGTCACACGTGAGCGCATCCGCCAGATCGAGCACCAGAGCCTCAAGAAGCTCCGCGTGCTGGCAGAAGCCAGCAACGTCCGCGACGTGGCCTGACGCCACCGAGCGCGCCGGCTTGCGGGCGGCGGAGCCGCCCTCCAGCCGACGCTCGCGCCGCTGAGCGTGCCGGGCTCTTCGGGTCTGTGCTGGCGCACTATCCCCTTCGGCCCGGCACGCTCAGCGACGCGTCGGAGGCGTCAGGGCCGCACCGTCGCCGGGTGCGGGTG
>Ga0209797_10001018_pt1 | contig 14114 bp, 14 predicted proteins | sample DOMMetBare3Fresh_2_FD_187472 | JGI IMG/M metagenome (GOLD analysis project Ga0209797, IMG submission 187472) | Wetland sediment microbial communities from St. Louis River estuary, USA, under dissolved organic matter induced mercury methylation -... | ecosystem: Environmental > Aquatic >... | reverse complement strand
CGTTCCGCGTCCGATGAATCCTGCCCCGATCGGCATCTTCGATTCCGGCATCGGCGGCCTCACGGTCGCCCGGGCTGTCTACCAGCGACTGCCGCACGAGTCCACCGTGTACTTCGGGGATACCGCCCGGGTGCCCTACGGCCCCAAGTCCCCCGAGACGGTGCGCCGGTACAGCCTCGAGATCCTCGCCTGGCTGCTGGGGCAGGGGGTGAAGGCGGTCGTGGTCGCGTGCAACACGAGCACGGCGCACGCGCTCGATACCCTGCAGGCCCGCTCGCCAGTGCCTGTCATCGGGGTAATCGAGCCGGGGGCGATCGCGGCGGCGCGTGCCTCCCGGCAGGGGCCGATCGGCGTGATCGGGACCGCCGGAACCATCGCGAGCAACGCCTATGCGCGCGCGATCCAACGGGCCCAGCCCGGCGCACGGGTGGTGCAGCAGGCCTGCCCGCTGTTCGTGCCGCTCGTCGAGGAGGGATGGTTCGAGCATCCGGCGGCGGAGCTGATCGCGCGCGAGTACCTGGAACCGCTCCGGCAGGCGGGCGTGGATACTCTGGTGCTCGGGTGCACCCATTACCCGCTGCTCAAGCCGCTCCTGCAGCGGGTGATGGGGCCGGGAGTGGCGTTGATCGACAGCGGCGAGGAGACGGCGGGAGCGGTGGCGCAGGCGCTCGAGGCTCAGTCGCTCACGGCGCCGGCCGACGCGGAGGCGGTCCACCGCTTTGTGGTGAGCGACGACGAGGCGCGGTTTCGTCAGGTCGGCGCGCGATTCATCGGCGACCGGATGGGGCGGGCGGAGGTGGTACCGCTGGGCTGAACTGCCGCAGCTCGGCGCTGGTTTCCGTGGCTACCGCGTAGCGGAAGCCGTCGAACCACGCACCCGGATTGAGATACTGGCGCCCCGGCTCCGGCTCCGCGAGCGCCGTCAGGTGGGTGTGGCCCATGATCACCAGGCCGAGGTCCGGCTCCCCCACCAGCAGGCGCGCCGCCCACTCGGCCTGGCGAGCCGCCGCCTCGGCCAGTCGAGGGGCATCCCTGGAGTCGTCTCCCAGCCGCGGGCTCAGGAAGTCCACGATCCGGAGTCCCAGTTCCGGGTGGATCGCACGATACACCGCGGCGGTCAGCGGGTGGTTGATCGCTCGGTGAAGCAGCGTAGCGCCCAGCCGGGACTCCGTCAGCCCGTCGCCGTGGATCGCCGCGACCCGTCGGCGGCCGATGTCGAACGTCGCGCGGTGCGGGTCGAACCGGATGCCCACGTCGCGCGCCCAGAAGTCGCCGCCCCAGCGGTCGTGATTGCCCCCGACCATCACGATGGGGACCCGGCGGCGCAGCCGGTCCAGGGCGGCCGCCACATGGAAGCCACGCCGGGGTATGACCCGGGCGTAGGAGAACCAGAAGTCGAACAGGTCGCCGTTGACCAGCAGGCTGTCTCCGAGGCCCGGCACCGCCTCCAGAAACGACAGCAGCGCCTCCTCGACCATGGGAGGCGCCACGCCGAGGTGGGCGTCGGACACAACGACGAGCGCATGGCCCAGCACGGCGCCAAAGATGGACCGCTCGGTTCGGCCTGGCAACCGGCGCCCACCCGGTGTGACTGCGCCGGCCGGCCAAGCGTCACCAACCCCGAGAGGCTGGCATGACGGTCCCTTCCGTCACTGAAACCCTGATCCGGGTGAACTACTCCGAGACCGACCAGATGGGCGTCGCCTATCACGCGCGCTATCTCGTCTGGCTGGACATTGCCCGCACCGAGCACCTGCGGCGCTCGGGAGCGAGCTACCGCGATCTCGAGGCCGCGGGGCTCCGGCTCGCGGTGAGCGAGGTCGCCGTCCGCTACCGGCAGCCGGCGCGGTTCGACGATATGGTGCGCGTTCGCTGCTGGGTGCGAGACCTCGCAACGCGGCGGGTCGAGTTCGGATACAGCGTGGAGCACGCGGAGGACGGCCGCCTCCTCGCGACGGCCACCGTTGCGCTGCTGGCGCTCGACGCCTCCCTCACCTTGACCCGGCTGCCGGAGTCGGTACGGGACGTGCTCCGAGCGGTTCCCGATCCGGTCAAGCTCGGACTCACCAGAGACCCAGCGGGCGCAGCGTGATGTCGAGTAAGCCACCGCATCTCCGTGGTCTCTCCCGGTCGCTTGGTCTCGGTGGTCTGCTCCTAGTCGCCGGGCGAGCGCTGCCCGCCGTCGCCCAGGAACAGGCGGTCGTCGAGCAACTCGCTCCGCTCCTCGCCGCCGAGGACGCGAGGGAGTTCCAGCCCGAGCTCTTCCGGCGTGCGCTCGCGGCGCCCGACTCGCTCGTGCGCCGGATTGCGGCGCTGGGGGCGGGGCGGGTCGGCGATCTCCGCGCCACGTCGCTCCTGGTCCCGCTGCTGGCCGATCCCGACTCGACAGTCCGCGTCGGCGCCGCGTTCGCCCTCGGCCTGCTGCGGGACTCCGCTGCGGTTCAGCCGATCATCGACCGACTGACCGGTCTGCCCGGGCTCGATGCCCCGACTGCCGCCGAGGCGGTGACCGCGCTCGCGAAGATCGGCGGGCGACGGAGCGGCGAGTTCTTCGACGGGGTGCTTGGCGGCCGGGTCGTGCTCTCGCTGGCAGACCCCACGCCGGCGTTCAATCAGCTCATCGGGGAGGCATGGCGGCTCGGTCCGGAGGCGCCGGTGACGGGACTCCTCCCGTTCATGGACCAGACCGATGTGGTGCCGCGCCTGCGTGCGGTGTACTCGCTGGGGCGGCTCCGCGCGCCGGCCGCCGGCAACCGCATGCTGCTCGTGCTCCGCGACCCGGAGGCCTACGTGCGCTCGCTGGCGGCGCGGACGCTGACCCGCAGCTACGCCGAGGCGGCCGGGCTTGCGCCATCGGCCGTCGCCGAGCTGCTGGTCCGCGCGGCCGACGACGCGAGCCCCCAGGTCCGGATCAACGCCATCCGGTCCCTCGCCGGATACAAGGACTCGACCCTCTCGACCAAGCTCGCCCCCATGCTGGACGATCCGCTCGCCAGCGTGCAAGTGCAGACCGCCGAGGCCCTGGGCGAGCTCGGCGGAGTGGAGGCGGTGAAGGGGCTCGTGCGGGCTGCGGGGGGGAAGGGCACGTTCGCCCTGCGCCGCACCGCGCTGGTGGCGCTCGCACGAGCCGATACGGCTGCCTTCGCCCAGGCCGCCGCGCCGTGGCGCACGAGCCCCGATTGGCGCGCGCGCGCGGCGGCGGCGGAGGGTACGGCGGTCGCCGGGCCGGGGACGTCCCCAGCCTTCCTGGCCGACCGGGACGGTCGCGTCGTCGCCGCCGGCCTGCAGGCATGGGCAGGCGAGGTCGAGGGACCGCACCCGGCGCTCGTCGCCGCAGCCCGCCCATTGCTCGCCCACGCGGACGCCGGTGTCCGGAACGTGGCGGCGGACGCGGTGGCGCGCGCGGCCGATCCCGGCGACCTCCCGGCACTCGCGAGGATGTATGCCGCGACCGGCCGGGACTCCTTTCCCGAGGCGGCGCTGTCAGCCCTCGGCGCCATCCTCGCCATCCGCAAGGCGGGTCCGGCCGCCCAGGCCAGGGTTGATCGCGAGTTCCTCCACGGATCGGACCGGCCCCGGGACTATCTGATCCGCCGGTGGGCGGAGGAGAACTGGCCGGAGGCAGCCGCACGCTGGGGGCCCGCGCGGCCGATCGAGACCGGGCGCTCGCTCCAGGACTACCGCGACCTGGTCCGCCGCTACCTGATCGGGGGCGACTCGCTGGCCCGGCCGCACGTCGTCATCGAGACCGAGGGTCGCGGGCCGATCGAGATCGAGCTGCTCGGTCCCGACGCGCCGCTCACCGTGGACAACTTCCTCCGGCTCGTGGCGCGGCGCTTCTTCGACCGGAACCGCTGGCACCGCGTGGTCCCCAACTTCGTCGTGCAGGACGGCGACCCGCGCGGCGACGGCTTCGGCGGGCCCGGCGGCGCGATCCGCGACGAGATCAACCGCAACCGCTACGACGGCCCCATGCTCGGCATGGCCCTGGCCGGGCCCGACACCGGCATGAGTCAATGGTTCATCAACCTGAGCGCGCAGCCGCACCTCGACGGCACCTACACCGTCTTCGGCAAGGTCGTGAGCGGTGCCGCGACGCTCACCCGGATCACGCAGGGGGATGTGATTCGGACGATCGCCAGGAAGTAGACCGAAGAAGACGGCGAAGAGGGAGCGGGAATGGACCGGGAGACCGTGGAGGCGTGACGGATATGCCGACGACGACTCAGGGACAGAGCACGGCACCGCTGGCCGAGGGTTGGCGCAGCCCGTGGACGCGGAGCGCCCGGCTCCTCGCCCTCGCCGTCCTCGCCGTCCTCGCCGTCCTCGCCGCCCCGCTTCATGCCCAGTTCTTCACCTTCGGCCAGAACAAGATCCAGTACCGCAAGCTCGACTGGCGGGTGATGAGCGGCCCGCACGTCGACCTCTACTACTACCCGGCTGAAGCCGACCTGGCGCCCGCGGCGCTCACCTATGCCGAGGCCAGCTACGACACCCTGAGCGTCCAGTTCGGCCACACGGTGGCGAGCCGGATCCCGCTGATTGTCTACGCCTCGCATACCGACTTCGAGCAGACGAACGTCCTCCCGTTCACGCCCCCCGAGGGACTGCTCGGCGCCACCGACTTCCTCAAGCGGCGCGTGGCTCTGCCGTTTCGCGGCAATTTCGCCGAGTTCCGGCACACGATGCGCCACGAGATGGTGCACGTCTTCCAGCTCGATTTGCTGGTCGAGAGTTACAACCTCGCGCCGCGGGCACGCCGCTACGCCTTCCCGCTCTGGTGGACCGAGGGGCTCGCCGAGCTCTGGTCTGCGGGACAGGACGCGCGCGACGAGATGGTGATGCGGGACCTGACCCTGAGCGGCCGGCTGCCTCCGCTCAAGCAGCTCACCCACGTCACGGGCGGCATCGTCTATCCGATCGGCGGGCAGATCCAGCGCTGGCTTGCCGACTCCTACGGCGACTGGCGGCCGGCCCTCATGTACCAGGAGCTCAACCGCCACGACAGCTTCGAGGCCGCCATCCAGGCGGTCTATGGCCGTACGCTCGACCAGCTGGACGATGAGTTCCAGCTTGCCATGCGCCGTCAGTACTACCCGTCCGTGGACACTCTCGCTCCGCTCAACGTGCTCGGCACCGAGATCGCGCGACTGGGCGTGAAGGCGGCCGTCTTTCCGGACACCACGGCGGGCGAAGCGCCCGGGCAGATCGTCTACCTCTCGCCGGCAAGCGGGTATGTCTCGATCTACCGGAAGTCGCTCGAGCCCGGCGGCAAGGCGCGATCGATCATCACCGGTGGCCGCTCGGCGGAGCTGGAGTCGTTCCATCCGTTCGAGTCGCGGATGGATGCGTCGCGGCCCGGGCTGCTGCTCTTCACCGCGCGGTACGGAGACCGCGACGCGCTGATCGTGTGGGACCTCGCGCGCAGCCGAGTGACCGGGCGCTACCAGTTTCCCGAGCTGGTATCGCTCCTCTCGCCCCACTGGATGCCCGATGGCGCGAGCATCGTGCTCAGCGGGCTATCCGAGCGCGGCGTGTCCGATCTCTACCGGGTGCGCCTCCCCGGGGGCGAACTCGACGCGCTCACCGCCGACCGGTACCAGGATCTCGATCCCAGCCCCAGCACCGACGGGCGCGCACTGGTCTTTGCCTCCGACCGGGCCGCCGAGGGCCGAAGCGGCGCCGTCAATCTCTTCCTGCTCGACCTCGAGACCGGCCGGACCAGCCAGTTGACGGCCGGGACGTGGGTGGACGAGTCGCCCGTCTGGGCTGCCGATGGCCGAATCTATTTCAGCTCCGACCGGGATGGCGTGCTGAACGTCTTCTCCGTCGACAGCGCCGGTGACGGCCGGCGCGAGACCTCCGCGTGGACCGGCGCGTTCGACGCCGTCCCGCTCGCCGACGGCGCCCTCGTCGTCGGCGGCTTCCACGATCTCAGTTGGAACCTCTACCGGCTCCCGGTGGATTCCGCGGCGCGCGAGGAGCGCTTCGCCGCCGTCGAGGCCGCGCCCGCGGGGGAGTGGGACTGGGACGTCCCCGGTGACACTACGACCAGCTTCGCCGCTCGGCGCGAGCCCTATCGCCGCCGCCTCTCGCTCGACTTCGCCGCCGGCGATGCCGTCGTGATCCCCGGCTACGGTGGGGCGCAGGGAATCTTCTTCGTCGCGAGCGACCTGCTGGGAGATAATCTGCTGTTCGGCTCGCTGTCCTCGTACCAGGGCCGCCGGCTCGGCAGCATCTTCTCGAACCTGAGCGGCACCGCCGTCTACCTGAACCGCTCGCGGCGGGTCAACTGGGGAGTGGGCGCCTTCCGGACCAAGAGCCGGAACTTCGAGGGCGACCGCTTCGTGGCCTACGACGAGACCGCGTACGGGGCCCTCGGCCTGCTCCGCTACCCGCTCAGCCGGTTCACCCGGATCGAGGGCACCGTCGTGATCGAGCACTCCGACCGGGTGGACTTCACCCTGCCGGTGGACGAGCCGCGGCGAGTCGGCTGGATTGCCTCGCACTACCTGAGCTACGTGCGGGACAACTCGCTCTGGCTGTCGAGCGGGCCGATCGACGGCGGGCGCTTCGCGCTGACGGCCGGCGTTTCCAGTGACTTCTCCAACAGCCGCTTCGACAGCTATCTGCTGTCGGGGGATTGGCGCCACTACTTCCGGATGGGCCGGCGCAGCGCCTGGGCGCTTCGCGCCTACGGCTTCTACAGTGGCGGCGATCGCCCGCGCCGCGTCAACATCGGCGGTACCCTTGGCCTCCGCGGCTACCCCCAGTTCGGGTACATCGTGGGCTCGGAGGCGTTCATGCTCAATCAGGAGGTTCGCTTCCCACTGCTCACCCACCTGACACTCGGCACGCCGCTCGGCGACCTCGATTTCCCCGAGATTCAGGCCGGGCTCTTCACCGATCTGGGTCAGGCCCGCTTCTCCACCACCACCGATCGCGCGCTGCTCGGCAGCTATGGCGTTAGCTTCCGCATGGCGCTGGGGCCGCTGACCGTTCTCCGGCTGGATGTGGGCCGGCGGTTCAGCAGTGACCGGTTCCGGGGGTACAGTCTCAGCGGCGACCAGAAGCACCCTGGATTCGTGAGCTTCTTCTTCGGTTATAACTATTGATGGGACAACGATTTTTCGTTGACCGTGGTGCTCTCGTGGCCTATCTTGCCCTGTCACTGTCGGCCTGTCGCGGCACGCCGGGTCCGGTCCTCCCGGTCGGCGCCGCACCGGTCAGCCGGGAGCAGGTCAGCCAGTGGGTGACGGCGACGATTCCCGCGGAGCACCGCCTGCACCGGTTCAAATGGCTGTTTCAGGACGAGCGGTCGAGCGCCGGGGGCAGGGGCAGTGCTCGCATCGCGCCGCCCGACTCGATGCGCTTCGACGTCGCCGGACCGTTCGGCTCCGGCGCGGCGGCGGCGGCGGTCGTCGGCGACGAGCCGCTCTGGGCGGAGCCGCCCGATGCGGTCAAGAAGCTGGTGCCGAACTATCCGCTGATGTGGGCTATGTTCGGCGTCGCGCGCCAGCCCGGGGAGGGCGATTCCCTCAAGGGCCTGAGCGATGGCGCCACCACCGCCTGGCGGTACGCGAACGCGACGGACACCGTGGACTACGTCCGCACCACAGGCCGGACGGGCAGGCTCGTGACCGAGGTCCGGCGCGCCGGGAAGGTGGTGGGACGCGCGGAGACGACGCTCGACGCATCGGGCACGCCGATCGCCGCGCGCCTGGTGGTCCCGAGCGTGCCGGCCAAGCTCGATCTCACGTTCCTCTCCACCGCGCGGGCCGACTTTGCGCCTGATATCTGGACCGTTCGCCAGCCGTAGCATCCTCGTCCCGGCGCTGATCGGCGCCGGGCTCACCGGCTGCCTGTACGGCTTCGCCGGCGGAGGGCTCCCGCCCTCGATCAAGACGGTGGCCCTGCTCCCCTTCGACAACCAGACCGCGGAGCCGACGCTCACCCAGGAGGTCGCCGTCCGCGTGCGCGAGGCCGTCGAGAGCCGCCTCGGCCTCCGCCAGGCGTCCGAATCCCAGGCGGACGCCGTGGTTCGGGGAACGATCGTGCGCTACGAGCCGGACCTGCCGGTCCAGTATACCGGGGGCGACGACCGCGCGGTGAGCGTCACTCGGCGGCTGGTGCAGATCACCGTGTCGGTGGAGATCATGGACCAGAAGCAGGGCAAGCCATTGTGGCAGCGCAGCGGCCTCCTGCTGGAAGGGGATTACGACCCGGGACAGGAGCGGAGCGGGCGGGAGAAGGCGCTCGACAAGCTCGTCACCAATATCGTCGAAGGAGCCCAGTCGCAATGGTGAGTCTCCGGCCGGACCGGCGAGGCACCAGCACCCTCGGGTGCCTCGTCATGCTCGTCCTCCTCGCCGGCGCCGCATACTACGGGATGCACATCGGCGGCATCTACTTGCGCTACTACGAGCTGCTCGACGACATGCGCCAGCAGGCGCGGTTCGCCTCCCAGCGCACCGACCAAGCGATCCAGTCCACGCTCATTGCCCAGGCTGATTCCATCCTGGGCCAGGCTCCCAACTTCCGTATTCATCGGGGCGGGCACCCCAACCGAATCACGATCCAGGCCGAATACTCCGAGAGCGTCGAGCTCCCCCTCTTCAAGCACACCTTCGTCCTCAGGCCCCGCGCCGAGGAACCGCTCTAGCGTGCTGTCCATGGTTGCGGCGGGCGGGCTCGACATCGCCCGTTTCTTCCTGGCGCTCGCTGCCATCCTCGTCGCCGCCAAGCTGCTCGGCGAGCTGGCCGAGCGGATCGGGCAGCCGGCCGTCCTCGGCGAGCTGGTCGCCGGCGTGCTGCTGGGGGGGAGCGTGCTCGGCGTCGTACCGGCGGAGGGCGTGCCTGCCCAGATGATCCACGTTCTCGCCGAGCTGGGCGTACTGCTGCTCCTGTTCGAAATCGGGCTCGAGACCGACCTGCGGGAGATGTTCCGAGTCGGCCCCGCGTCGCTCGCAGTGGCGGTGGTCGGCGTGGTGGTGCCGTTCGGGCTGGGCTACGCCTACTGGATGTACGCTCCCCACCCCGCCGCCGGCCTGGGCGACCTCACCACCTCCGCGATCTTCGTCGGCGCCACGCTGACCGCGACGTCCGTCGGGATCACCGCGCGGGTGCTCTCCGACCTCGGCCGCATGGCCACGCCCGAGGCGCGCATCATCATCGGCGCGGCCGTGATCGACGATGTCCTCGGGTTGGTGATCCTGAGCGTCGTGTCCGGGGTTGCCGCCGGCGCCGCCGTGACGGTGCTCGGCGTGCTGCGAACGCTCGCCGTCGCGGTCGGATTCCTGGTCGTGGCGGTGCTCGTGGGGCGGTTCCTGGTGCCGAGGCTGTTCGACGTCGTGGTCCGCATGCGGGTGCGCTATGTGCTCCTCACCTTCGCCGTCGCCTTCGCGCTTGGACTCTCCTCGCTCGCATCGGTCGCGGGCTCCGCGCTCATCATCGGGGCATTCGCCGCCGGCATCATCCTCTCAGGTACCAACCAGTTCGATACCATCGAGCGAGAGGTGCACCCGCTCGCCGCGATCTTCGCCCCCATCTTCTTCGTGAGCGTCGGCGCCTCGGTGGATCTCCGCCTGCTGAATCCCGCGCTGCCGTCGTCCCGGGGCACGCTGGTCGTCGCGGGGGCGCTCGTCGTCATCGCCATCGTGGGCAAGGTCGCGGCCGGCTGGGCCGCCCCCTGGGCGCCCATGCGCCGGCTGGTCGTCGGCGTCGGCATGGTGCCGCGCGGCGAGGTGGGGCTCATCTTTGCCGACATCGGCCGCCGCTCGGGCGTCCTCCCGCCTGACGTGTTCGGCGCCGTGCTGCTCATGATCATGGTGACTACGTTCGTGGCGCCGCCGGGACTCAAGGCGGTTTTCGGCCGGCGGGAGGAATCGGCCGGATGACCGCCGCCGGCAGCGCGGCCAAGGTGCGGTCGCTCGCGGCGGCGGCCGCTTGGCGCGCCGCACAGCACGGCCGCGTCGTGTTCACCAACGGGGTGTTCGACCTGCTGCATCCCGGCCACGTCGAGCTGCTCGAGGCCGCTCGGCGCGAGGGGGACGCCCTCGTCGTCGGGGTCAACAGCGACGCCTCCGCCCGCCGGCTCGGCAAGGGGAGCGGACGCCCGGTGGCGGGGCAGGAGGCCCGCGCGCGCGTGCTCGCCGGCCTTGCTGCCGTGGACTGCGTCGTGCTGTTCGACCAGGACACCCCGCTCGAGCTCATCGAGGCGCTCGCCCCCGACGTCCTCGTCAAGGGCGCCGACTACGAGCGCGACCGGATCGTCGGCGCCGACTGGGTCGAGGCGCACGGTGGCCGGGTCGTCCGTGTGCCGGTCGTCGCCGGCTTTTCAACCACCGCCCTCGTGGAGCGCCTCCGTGCCCCGTCCTGATGGCCGCGCCAAGGATCAGCTCCGTGCGCTCGTGCTCGAGCGCCGCGCCAACCCGTACGCCGAGGGCTCCTGCCTGATCCGGATGGGCGGCACCCTGGTGCACTGCACCGCTTCGGTCGAGGCGGGCGTCCCGGGATTCAAGAAGGGCACCGGTGAAGGCTGGGTCACCGCCGAGTACGCCATGCTCCCGCGCGCCACCGTCGAGCGTACCTCGCGGGAGCGGAACGGGCCTGGCGGGCGGACCCAGGAGATCCAGCGCCTCATCGGCCGCTCGCTTCGCGCGGCCATGGCAACGATGGCGTTCGGCGAGCACACGATCCGGATCGACTGCGACGTGCTGCAGGCCGACGGCGGGACCCGCACCGCCAGCATCACGGGCGGCTGCGTGGCCCTGGCCGACGCCTGCGCCTGGCTGTCCGAGCGCACGGGGGTCCCGTCGCCGTTCGGACAGCTGGTGGCCGCAGTGTCGGTGGGCGTGGTCGAGGGCGAGGAGCGGCTCGACCTCGCCTACCTCGAGGACCGCGACGCGCACGTGGATGCCAACGTCGTGAAGCTGGAGCCTGCCCGCTTCGTCGAGGTCCAGGGCACCGGCGAGAACGACACGTTCTCCCGCGCGCAGCTCGATGTGCTGCTGGACCTCGCCGGGAAGGGGATCGCCGAACTCTTCGAGGCGCAGCGGAGAGCGCTGGGCTGGTGAAGCTCCTGGCGGCCACCCGGAGTGGCGGAAAGCAGCTCGAGTTCCGCCGCATGCTCGAGCCCGCCGGCGTCGAGGTGCTCTTCCCTGAGGATGCCGGGCTCTGGGAGAGCCCGGCCGAGGACGCGCTCGAACTCGCCGACACATTCGAGGGCAATGCCCGCCGCAAGGCGGAGCATTTCGCCCGCCTATCTGGGCTTCCCACGGTCGCGGATGATTCCGGGCTCGAGGTCTTCGCGCTCGGCGGCGCGCCCGGGGTGCGATCGCGCCGGTGGGCCGGCGCGACGGGGACGGCGGAGGAGATCGACGCCGCCAACAACGCCGAGCTGCGCCGGCGGTTGCGTGGCGCCTCGGACGAGCGCCGCCGGGCGCGGTACCGTTGCGTGCTGGTTCTCCTGCGCGAGCCGGGTGCAGTACCCGAGGTGTTCGAGGGCGTGTGTGCCGGCCGGATTCTGGAAACGCCGCGCGGCGACGGCGGGTTCGGCTACGACCCCCTGTTCCTGAGCGATGACCTCGGCCGGACGTTCGGCGAAGCCACGGCGGCCGAGAAGGACGCCGTCAGCCACCGGGGCCGAGCGCTCCGGGCGCTGGCCGACGCGTTGCGCGTGCCCACCACTTGAGCCAACCGGAGTGCCTATGCCCGCCCGCCGACCGCGACCCGCCGCCCGTCTCGCGCCGCGCCTCAAGGTCTGGCTTCTCCGCGACGGGCTCTTCCTGATGGGCCCCAACTACCTCCGCTTCCTCCGCGCCGTGGAGGAGACCGGAACGATCCGGGAGGCGGGACGGGCTGTCGGCTGGAGCTACCGCACCTGCCTGAATCATGTCCGGCGGATGGAACGCGCCCTCGCGGGGCCGGTCCTGGTGACCGCGCGCGGGGGCAGCACGCACGGGGGGGCGCGGCTGAGCCCGGAGGCTCGGCGCCTCGTGGACGGGTTCGAGCGGTGGCACCAGGCGGTCTCGGAATTCAGCCGGAAGTCGTTTGCGCGGTACCTGGGCCGATAGGCAGCGACTTGCCTATCGGCTGAAGTCGGCCTACGTTGGGGCGTTCCCGCCGGATCCCCCCAGCCGAGGCACCCATGACCTGGCGAGCCGTCGTCCCTGCTGTCCTGTTTGTTGTGTCCGCCAACCCCACCCTGTCCGCGCAGACGCCGACCCCGGAGCCACCGCCTCCGCCCAAGCCCGCCCCGGCCGCGCCGGCGGTCAAGCTGAGCGGGTACATCCAGGCGCGGGAAACCTGGCAGCAGGACATCGGATTGACCGGCTCCATCAACCGAGCGCGCCTCGCCGCCTCGGGCACCGTCGCGCCGTCGGTCACCTACCGGGTGCAGGGGGAGTTCCGCACCGGATCGGTGGGTACCGGCAAGGCCAGCGTCAGCCTGCAGGATGCCTACATCCGGTTCACCCGCGAGCGCTGGGCCATCCAGGCCGGCCAGTTCAAGACGCCGTTCACCCGCGAGTTCCTCACCTCGCTGGCCGATCTCGAGACCGCCGATCGCTCCACCGCGGTGGATTCGCTCGCGCCGAAGCGGGACATCGGGCTCATGGGCGAGTACACGATCGTCAAGGCCGTCACCGCCTACGCTGGCGTCTTCAACGGGGAAGGCCAGAACGTCACCGCCAACCGCGATTCGACCGTGCTCGGCATCGGGCGGGTGGTGGTGCGGCCGCTGCCGCACGTGTCGCTCGGCGTGAATGCTGCCCGCTACTTCGCGGACAGCACCCGCTACGGCGCCGACGCCAACTACGAGGATGAGCGCGTGGTCCTGCGTGGCGAGTACGTCGCCCAGTCGCGCGACGGCACCGGCGCCGAGGACGATCGGGGCTGGTTCGTGCTCGGCGGCTTCACGCCCGTGCCCGACGTGCAGCTCGTGGCCAAGTACGAGACGTTCGAGCGCCCCGGCCTCTCCGACCAGCAGAAGAACCGCGCCTGGTCCGCCGGCGCGAACCTCTTTCCCCTTGGACGGGCCACCAGGTTCACGGTCGAATACCGCTCCCGCAAGATCGGCGATCCTGGTGTCCGGAAAGGCCAGGTCCTCGCACAGGCACAGGTGAAGTTCTGATGATCCGCGCACGTTTCCCCCTCGCGGCACTGCTCCCGGCGGCGCTGGCGGGCCCGCTGCTCGCGCAGACGCCGACGCCCGCGCAGCCGCGGAGCGATCTCATCCTCGCGACCACCACGAGCACCCAGGACAGCGGGCTGCTCGACTCGCTGCTGCCGGTCTTCTTCGCCAGGAACAGGATCCGGGTGAAGGTCATCGCGGTCGGCACCGGCGCCGCGCTCGAGATGGCCCGCCGGGGCGACGCCGATGCCGTGCTGGTGCACGCCCCGGAAGCCGAGCGGCAGTACGTCGCCTCCGGCGATCTGGTCGAGGGGCGGCTGGTGATGCACAACGACTTCCTGATCATCGGCCCCGAGGGGGACCCCGCCGGCATCCGCGGCCTGGCCGACCTGGCCGAGGTCATGGGGCTCATCGCGCGCACCGGACCGTTCGTCGCGCGGGGGGACGGGTCCGGCACCGAGAAGAAGGAGTTGGAGCTGTGGAAGCGCGCGGGGGTGGATCCCAAGACCGTCCAGCGGCGCGAGGAGACGGGGCAGGGGATGGGAGCGACGCTGCTCGTCGCCGAGCAGCACCAGGGATACACGCTCACCGACCGCGCCACCTACCTCGCGCTGCGTGACCGGCTGACCCTGGTGCCCCTGTTCGAGGGTGCGCCGTCGCTGCTGAATGTGTACCATGCGTACGTGGTCAATCCGGAGAAGCATCCGGACGTCCGGCTGCGGGAGGCACGCGCGTTCGTCGCCTTCATGGTAGCACCGACCACGCAGCGCCTGATCGGCGACTTCGGCCGGGCCCGCTTCGGGCAGCCGCTCTTCTACCCCGATGCCGGGAAGAGCGAATACAGCCTCAACCTCTCCGGGAGCGAGCGTGAGCGATCTGGCGCAGGGGTTCGCTGAGGCCCTGCGCCTCCTGGGTCGCGGCGACCCGGAGTTGTGGTCCATCATCGGTCGGACCCTCGCCATCTCGGGCGCCGCCACCCTCA
>Ga0209797_10001016_pt1 | contig 14130 bp, 6 predicted proteins | sample DOMMetBare3Fresh_2_FD_187472 | JGI IMG/M metagenome (GOLD analysis project Ga0209797, IMG submission 187472) | Wetland sediment microbial communities from St. Louis River estuary, USA, under dissolved organic matter induced mercury methylation -... | ecosystem: Environmental > Aquatic >... | reverse complement strand
AAGAAAAGCGTTCTGCTTTGGAAGTTGTAATGACAGTTTTACATGCCGGCGGTAAGTTTGATAAAGGATCTTATAAAGTGAGCGGCGGTTTACATGGTGTAGGTGTAAGTTGTGTGAATGCACTTTCAAGAGTATTGCAGGTAACAGTTCAACGTGAAGGAAAAATATTTGAACAGGAATACCATATTGGAGTACCACAATACCCGGTAAGAGAAATTGGTGTGAGTGATAAAACAGGAACCAAAGTTCATTTTTGGCCCGATACCAACATCTTTACTGCTTCTGTGTTTAAGAAAGAAATTTTAGAAGCCCGTTTGCGTGAACTTTCGTTTTTAAATAAAGGCATTCGTATTATTTTAAATGATCTCCGTGAATTAGATGATAACGGTGCTACTTATACAAATGTGTTTTACAGCGAAGGCGGTATTATTGAGTTTGTAGAGTTGATTGACCGAAACGGAAAACGCAGCCCCATTTTACCACAGGTAATTTATATGGATGGCCGTGATGAAGCAAGTAATGTTGCTGTGGAAGTTGCTATGATCTATAATGACTCATACAATGAGCACATTTTTTCTTATGTAAATAATATTAACACCATTGAAGGCGGAACACATGTAACCGGTTTTCGCAGAGCAATTACAAGAGTGTTTACTTCATACGGTAAGAAAGAAGGAATGTTTGAAAGAGCAAAGGTTGATGTAGAAGGTGATGACTTTCGTGAAGGATTAAGTACCATCATCAGCGTTAAGGTGCCGGAACCACAATTTGAAGGACAAACTAAAACGAAATTAGGCAATAGCGAAGTAAGTGGTATAGTTGAAACTACAGTTAGCCGCACATTGGAAGCTTACCTTGAAGAAAATCCAAGAGAAGCAAAAAACATAGTTCAGAAAATTATACTGGCAGCTCAGGCAAGAGCAGCTGCAAGAAAGGCTCGTGAATTAGTACAACGTAAAACAGTATTAAGCGGTGGTGGTTTACCCGGTAAACTGGCCGATTGTTCAGACAGGGATCCCGAACGTTGTGAATTATATTTAGTTGAGGGTGATAGTGCCGGCGGTACAGCTAAACAAGGCCGTGACCGATCGTTCCAGGCAATTCTTCCACTACGTGGTAAGATCTTAAACGTTGAAAAGGCGATGGAGCATAAAATTTATGATAATGAGGAGATCCGTAATATGTTTACTGCACTGGGAGTAAAGATGGGAACACCTGAAGATGCCAAAGCATTAGACATCAGTAAACTTCGTTATCACAAAGTGATTATTATGACCGATGCTGATGTGGATGGAAGCCACATTGCAACATTGATTCTTACTTTCTTCTTTCGTTATATGAAAGAAATTGTGGAGCAAGGTTATTTATTTATAGCACAACCTCCATTATACCAGGTTAAGAAAGGAAAAGAAATGGCTTATGCATGGAATGAAGAAGATCGGAAAGCCTTTGTAACCAAGTTTGGACAAGGAAAAGATGATAGTGTAAATGTTCAACGATATAAAGGTTTGGGTGAAATGAATGCAGATCAGCTTTGGGAAACAACCATGAGCCCAGGCACCAGAACATTAAAACTAGTAACGATTGAAAGTGCTGCTGAAGCAGACCGTGTATTTAGTATGCTGATGGGTGATGAAGTAGCTCCTAGAAGAGAGTTTATTGAAAGCCATGCTAAGTATGCTAAGATTGATGTATAGGTTTCAGAGGGAAGATTTTACAACAATAATAGGAAAAGCGACTTTAATAGTCGCTTTTTTGTGATGATTATCAACTACTTACACATGTGGAAAAGCATTTGCTTCCCTTTTTTGAGAAACCTGTACTTTTGACCCTCCGGAAGGGCCGGAATTATTAACTAACCCCAAATATTAGAATTATGCAATTAACAGCGTATAACGTAAAAACAAAAGAAAAGAATGTTCCTATTTTGAATGCAGTTGTTTCCCGTACTGCCAAAGGAGGATATATCGCAAAAGGTGATGATGGAAAAGGTAATAAGCTTACTGCTTTGTTAGGTGAAGCAAAAGCTTTAGAAGCTATTGCTGCAGGAACAGCAAAGAAAGGCTGGGATTAATTTTTTTAATCGCAATAAAAAAGTCGCCCCGCATTTTGTGGGGCGACTTTTATTTTGACAAGGCATCAAATATTACATTTTAAAGGTTCAAATTGAATTTTATAATGGAAACCTGTTTGCAATGCCTCTTGTTACGCTCTGTATAGATTGTTGTACAGGATAATTCCAATCGGTAGAGTTTCTTAACCGAGTGCTCCATACAGTATAACCTTGTCTCATTAAAGCACAGTTTACATACATATCGCTTGTACGGGCCATTCCGGTAGGGAGGTTAATACCAGGAATTGTTTTATTAACGATTCCACCAATTACATCAACTCCAATAGCCGCTTCATTACTCATAATTCTGTTTTGCGTAACTCTCATCATTACTACTGCATCAACACCTAATAATTTAGATAATTCCTGTGCATCCATTTGCCAGGCAGTAGAATCATTGATGCCTTTTTCAGTCATTAGTTTGAGTGTTTTATCAATGTTCTGAAATTGCACCTGTGAGTAATTTCTTGTACGGTAATCATAAAATTGAACCAGATCAATATAGAGTGCCTGGTACATAAATTTCCGTTGTTCTTCTACCGTTTTTTGAAATTTTTCAGCAGTCATGTTTTTAGGCATATTCCCCACTACTTCTAATTGTACAGGTAAAATGGCAATTGTTCTGATGTTATACCGGTCAACACGTTCCATCATTTTTCTTCTGGCGCAGGATGTAATAATAACAGAGAATGATAAAAGGAGTAAAACTTGTTTCATAAGCTTCGGGTTTTGTGAATAATACAATGTGTCATTGAGAAATGCACAAGCTCAATGCCAGAAATATTAAAACGGCAAACCCTTTACTTTTATTATATTTTGATTAACAATGTAATCGTAAAACTACTTATTTAATGAGCCGTATTGAGAAAGGATAACGGTATAAAATATTATCACTTGCTTTTATAGCTGCAATAACACAAAAAATAATGGATGCACAATAAACAGCAATCAGTAAAAATATACCTACAAGCAATAAAACTAAAATACCACTGATTATGTAAAAAATAAAAATCGAAATCTGAAAGTTGAGTGCTTCTTTTGCATGCTCAGCAACATAGGTTGACTCATCTTTTTTAATAAGATAAATAACTAAAGCCGGAATTATCCAAAAGAAAATAGAAAGCACATGACAAAGAATAGCCAACGTACGCTCATCACTGCTTACATCGGCGTATTTAACTTCAGTTGATTGTGTGAACTTTTGTTCCATTATAGTTGGTTTAGAACAGAAAGTTATGAAAAGAATCGGGAAAGACTAAATGCTTACTTCTTTTTCTTTAACAGCTTCATGCATACGTTTCAATAACCGGAGCAACATTTCCATTCCTTTTACATCTTCAATTACCAGCATAAATAATTTTCCGTTTTGTTTTAACCTGGCCTTATTCAATGAGGTTTGAATAAACTGCATAATATTATTGAACGTAGCAGATTCAAAATATGGGGAATCAGGATTATTAATAAAATAACAACGGAGAGTTTCACTTTTGAGGGTCATTTTTTCAAATCCTAATTCTACAGCCAGTTTCCGACAACGAACTGTACAAAACAAATCTTCTACCTGAGCTGGAATGGGGCCAAACCTGTCCTGCAATTCAGTATGAAATGCTAGAAGATCCTCTTCCGATTCACAATTATCCAATCTTGAATAAAGACTTAAACGTTCTGCAATGCTTTCAACATAAGCATCGGGTATGAGAATTTCAAGATCGGTATCAATCATACAATCTTTTACAAAGTTTTCATCTTTTTGAATTTCTTCTTTAAACAGATCACGGAATTTGGTACGTTTTAATTCCCTGATGGCCTCATCTAACACTTTCTGATACATTTCAAAACCTATTTCTGCCATAAAACCACTTTGCTCACCTCCCAGCATATTACCTGCACCACGTATATCCAGATCACGCATGGCAATTTGAAAACCACTGCCCAGTTCACTGTGCTGCTCTAATGTTTGTAATCGCTTTCTTGAATCGTTTGGTAAAGTACTCATTGGTGGTGCCAGCAAATAACAGAATGCTTTTTTGTTGCTGCGCCCTACCCTTCCCCGTAACTGATGCAGATCACTTAAACCAAACTGATGTGCATTGTTAATGATGATGGTATTTACATTAGCAATATCAACACCGCTTTCAACAATGTTTGTACAAACAAGAACATCATATTTTTTACCGATGAAGTCAAAAATGCGTTCTTCCAGTTCATGGCCTTCCATTTGCCCATGAGCAAAACCGATGCTTAGATCAGGACAAAGACGTTGAATAATGGCTGCCATCTCAGCTAATCCTGCAATACGATTATGAATAAAAAAGATTTGTCCGCCACGTTCTGTTTCATAATAGATGGCATCACGGATAAAATCTTCCTGAAACACCTGTACTTCAGTTTGAATTGGTTGTCGGTTTGGCGGCGGTGTATTTATAATACTGAGATCTCTGGCACCCATTAAACTGAATTGTAATGTTCTTGGTATGGGTGTTGCCGTTAGTGTAAGTGAATCAACATTGGTTTTTAATGTTTTTATTTTCTCTTTATGACCTACACCAAACTTTTGTTCTTCATCAACAACCAATAAACCAAGCTGCTTAAACTTTACATCTTTTCCTAACAATGCATGTGTACCAATGATGATATCCACTTTTCCTTCTTCCAGCTTTTGATAAGTTTCTTTTTTTTCTTTAGCCGATTTAAAACGGTTTACATAATCAACTGTTACAGGGAAATCCTTTAACCGGTCCTGAAATGTTTTATAATGCTGGTAAGCCAGAATGGTTGTAGGTACCATGATAGCTGCCTGCTTTCCATCACAAACCGTTTTAAAAGCAGCCCGTATGGCAATTTCAGTTTTACCAAAACCTACATCACCGCATACAAGCCTGTCCATAGGTGCCGGAGATTCCATGTCTTTCTTAACATCAATTGTTGCCTTACTCTGGTCGGGAGTATCTTCATACATAAAGGAAGCCTCTAACTCTGTTTGTAAATAACTATCGGGAGTATGAGCAAATCCTTCCTGTGCTTTTCGTTGGGCATAAAGTTGTATAAGGTCAAACGCAATTTCTTTTACTTTAATTTTTGTTTTTTCTTTCAGCCTTTGCCATACATCGCTTCCCAGTTTGTTTATTTTTGGTACACTTCCTTCCTTACCGGTGTACTTAGAAATTTTATGCAGTGAGTTGATGTTTACATATAAAATATCACTGTCTCTGTATATTAAACGTACAGCCTCCTGCAATTTCCCATTTACTTCAATTTTTTGTAACCCGCTGTAAGTTCCAACGCCATGATCAATGTGTGTTACATAATCACCAGGCTGTAATTCTTTTAATGCACGGATTGTAAGAGCTTTGCTTTTATTATAGGCCTGTTTAACTTTGTATTTATGATATCGTTGAAATATTTCATGATCGGTATAACAGAGAATTTTTAAGTCTTCATCAATAAATCCTTCATGTATGGAAATTGGAATGGGTGTAAATAATATTTCAGCTTTCAGATCTGTAAATATGCTGTGAAGACGTTCCAGTTGTTTTGGATTCTCCGCAAAAATGTACGTTTCAAACCCCTTAGCTGTGTTGCTTTTAATATCTTTAATTAATAATTCAAACTGACGGTTGAATGCAGGTTGTTGTTTGGTTTGATAAGCTACTTCCCAATTTTGTTCAGCAGATGAAGAATGAAAAAACTGCTGATATCCAAACTCAATGATATGATGTTGCTGAACTTGTTCTTCTACCGTTGCAGCTATTATAAAATCGTTTTCGTTCAGATCAATTTTTTCCAACCGGTCTTCATCTTCATTTTTATTTTGTTTTGCTGATGGTGAAATTTGAAGAAACTGATGAAAATCTTCTTCCATAGTAAGCAAGCGTTCTTTTACCACATCAAAATCCTTCACCCATACAATTGTATTTTCCGGAAGGAATTCAAATAATGAAACTTTTTCACCACTTTCAAATTGAGTTTCAACATTTGGAATAATACTCACCTGCACAAGCCTTCGTTCACTCAATTGTGTTTCAGGATCAAAAATGCGGATACTGTCTACATCATTTCCAAACAATTCAATCCGATAGGGTTTTTCATTTCCAAAAGAATAAATATCAAGAATGCCGCCACGTACTGCAAACTGGCCAGGCTGATAAACAAAATCTGTTCGTTCAAATCCAAGATCAACCAAAAAGCTCATCATATTATCAACATCCAGCGTATCATTTGTTTTAATGAAAAGCATATTACCAGCAAGCTTATTTGGCAAAACCACTTTTTCAAATAAAGCATCAGGATATGTTACAATTGCACCCACCCTTAAGCCTGTAGGCATGGAAAATTTTGTAAGGGCTTCTGTTCTTAACATAACATGAGAAGAATTCAAAAGCCGGAAATTTTTTGGGTGTTTAAAAGAAGATGGGAAGTAAAAGAGGTTCAGTTCTTTAGTGATGCTTTCTAACGTATTATGAAAATAGGCAGCTTCTTCTGCATCATTTAATATAAACAGGTGGTTAACCTGTTCTTGCGATGGATGATTAAAAACTGAAGCAGCAACAAATTGAGACGAACTTCCTTGAAGGTTTTTGAGATAAATACGTTGCTTTTGGGCAAAAGAGAGTCTGTCCGCCAGTTGAAAAAGGCGGGGATCATCATCAAATTTCTTCAGCAACAATTCAAAATTCACAGGATGTAAAGATACACAGCCTGTCTTGATTTATGAATTCATGTTTAAGCCTATAAAAGCCTAAACAAGGCAACTATTTCAAATAAAATGATTATTTTTGAGTTTATCCAAATCCATGAAAAAAAAGAGCCTGATGAAATTCTTTCAACTTTCAAAAATCCAACATCAAACTATAGCTGCTTACAGCTACTCAATTCCTTTACAACATATGCTTAAGAAAAACATTTTAACTGCAATTTTAATTCTATTAATTGCATTCCAATCCAAAGCACAAAAAACAGCAGGAAGGCTGTTATTAAAAATTGGAGAAGTAGAAGTAAAAAACAATCTAACAGCAGAAAAAATTAATTCAGAATTTGAACAAAGCAAATTTGGAGGCAGTTATTACTCTGTTTTTGTTTTTGATAAGCCCTTAAAACCAACACAACAAAAGCTACTCAAATCGCTGGGTATTGAATTACTCTATTATTTACCCGACCATTCTTACCAGGTAAAATTGAAACAAATTCCCTCTTATACCCGTTTGTATGAAACAGGTGTAAAAGCAATTGTACATATGCCCGGAAATAATAAACAAGGTAAAGAGTTAACTGAAACACTTGCTGCAGCAAATTCAAATAATCAGTTACTTGTTAATCTGCAATTTTATCCGGGAGTAAAATGGGAAGAGGTTTCATCAATACTTACTTTCTATGGAGCTACTGCTACAAAAAAAGATTATTTAAATCAAGGATTGGTACAGGTTTCTGTACCACAAAATAAAATCGCTGCTATCAGTGAACTTCCTTTTATTGCTTATTTAAATCTTTCGTTTTTTAAAACAGAAATACTTAACCAAAGAGAAAGGGGAATGTTTGGGCTAACCAATCTTACCAGCCTTGAAGTTGCCGGAAGGAATTTAAGTGGGAACGGTATAACTGTTGGTATAGGTGATAATGCAGATCCCGTTCATATAGATAATAACACAAATCTTATAAATCGCAATCCTTCACTATCTGTTTTCTTTGATCATGGACGATCTGTTACCGGTATAGTTGGAGGCGATGGAATAGTGGAGGAAAAATTCCGGGGTGTGGCGGTAAAAAGCATGTTGGTTACAGATTACTTTGATTATATCATAACAAAATCTGCAGTTTACTATGCCGATTATAATATGACGGTGACCAATAATTCTTATTTTAATGGTTTAGCTGGTTGCCCTGGCGAAGGAGATTATAATGAATTAAGTGTATATGTTGATCAGCAAATTTATAATAATCCGTTTCTACAACATGTCTTTGCAGTAGGTAACGATGGCAATAACACTTGTACTCCTTATCCCTATTCATTTGCTACAGTTAAAAGTGGATACCAATCAAGTAAAAATGCATTGACTGTAGGTAATTATAGCATATCCGCTGATAATTTAAATCAGGGAATACCTGGTTCAACCAGCAGGGGGCCGGTAGAAGATGGCCGTATTAAACCAGAAATTATTGCAAGTGGTACAAGCGTTTCATCAACAAGCTTAAATGCTTCTTATTATACTACAGGATCAGGAACAAGTTTTGCTTCTCCTTTTGTTACCGGAGTTTGGGCGTTGTTAACTGAAAGATATAAACAACTTAATGGGAACACCTATCCAAAATCAGCTCTTTTAAAAGCGGTTATATGTAATACTGGAGATGACAAAGGAAATCCCGGCCCAGATTATTCATGGGGTTTTGGATTGGTAAATCCACGCAAAGCTGTTGAAACACTTGAACAAAACCGATACTTCACCGGAAATTTATCAACTGGCGGAAGCACTTCACAAGTAGTTGCTGTACCAGCAGGAACAAGACAAGTAAAAGTGTTATTATACTGGCACGATAAAGAAGGATCACCATCCTCAATCAATGCATTGGTAAACGATCTTGATTTAACAGTTACTGATGGAAGCACGACATATGATCCTTGGGTATTAAATCCCAGCCCATCTTTTGTAAATACAAATGCAACAAGAGCCGTTGATCATTTAAACAATATTGAACAGGTTACAATTGACAACCCCGGCCTAAGTATTACAGTTAATATAAATGGATTTAATATTCCAACCGGATCTCAAGAATTTTTTGTTGCATATGAATTTTTAGCTGATGAAATAAAGCTTGAACATCCATATGCTGGTGAGCGTTTTTCACCTGGACAAGAAGAAATTATAAGATGGAATGCAACAGATAACAGCAGCAATACATTTAAATTAGAAATTTCTTTAGATGATGGAAGTACATGGGCTGATATCAATACAAGCATTGCAGCCGATCAACATCGTTACAGATGGACTGTTCCTTCTACCCCAACGAATAAAGGGAAAATCAGAATTTCAAGAAACGGTGGCGGAGCTACAGCTACATCTCCTGGTAACTTTACCATTTTACAACAACCTGCATTATCAGCAACTGTTCCCTGTGAAGGCTATGTAAATTTATCGTGGGGAGCAATTACAAGTGCTACTGATTATGAAGTGATGCAACTGATTAATGGCGAAATGACTTCTATCGGTACTACTTCTTCTCTTACATATAGAATTAGCGGCTTAGATAAAACACAGAGTTATTGGTTTACTGTAAGACCAAGAATGACAGATTCTCTGGGAATGCGTGCCAGGGCTGTTACAATTATTCCAACACTTGCTACACCTTGTTCTGCTGCAGAATTTGATAATGATCTTAAGATTGATGCATTAATTTCTCCTGTAAACGGAAGAACAAATACAAGTACTCAATTAACTGCGGCACAACAAATCATTGTAAGAATTAAAAATCTGGATAATACAGCAACAGCTGGTTCGTATAACATCTCTTATCAAATTAACGGAGGGGCTATAATAACAGAATCATCATCTGCAATTATAGCCGCCGGAGGTACTGCAAACTATACATTTTCTGCTACAGCTAATCTTTCTGCAGCAGGCACTTATAGTATTCGCACCTTTGTAAAACAAACGGGTGATATACAAACAGCAAATGATGAGCAAACATATTCTATCAAACACGTTGATAATTCACCTGTAGTATTGCCTTATACCGAAACATTTGAAGCGACAGGTACTTCGGAGTACAGAACCAATCTTTTTGCACTAACAAATGCGGACAGGTTTGATTTTTATACCGCTAACAGCAATGGGAGATTAAGAACTTTCATTAATTCAGGCATGTCAATTAACGGTAACCGATCTGTAACTTTAGATGCAGTTAATTTCAATGGAACTTATTCAAACAATAGTTTATTAGGTACAATCAATCTGAGCAGTTATTCTGCCACACAAGGTTTAAGATTAGATTTTAAATACCGCAATCATGGGCAATTAAAACAGCCAAACACAGGAGTATGGATGCGTGGAAGTGATTTAGATTCATGGGTACTTGTTTATGATTTAGTTGCCAATCAGGGTGGTTTGGGCGAGGTAAAACAGCCTAGTTTTATATTGAACGATTTACCTCAAACACTCACATCCAGTTTCCAGTTAAGCTTTGATCAATCAGGAGCAGCATCAGCAAATAATGCTTCTTATGATCCATTGATTCAGGATCAGGATGATGGCTTTTCTTTTGATGACATCAGAATTGTAGTTGCCAATAATGATTTAATGCTAACCAATTTAATTGCACCGGGTAAATTTAATTGTTCAGCAAGTAGCACTCCAATAACTGTTAGAGTAAAAAATACAACCTCTTCTGTTTATAATAATGTGCCCGTTTCTTACAGGTTAAACAATGGAGTACCGGTAACTGAAACCATTCCAACTTTAGCAGGTAATGCAACGGTTGATTATACATTCACAACATTAGCTGATCTTACTGTTTACAGAGCTTATGATATTGATGCATGGGTTTCTTTTGCCAGTGATGATTATCCGGTTAATGACAGTGTTACTAATCAGATGGTTTATAGTAGTCCTGTAATAAATACATTCCCTTATATTGAACGTTTTGAAACTGGTAATGGTAATTGGTTTACTGATACCATGCAATATGGTACTTGGCGTTGGGGAACACCTGTAAAAACAATTATGAACAGGTCTGCCAATGGTTCAAAAGGTTGGTTCACATCTTTAAACAGCAATTATAATCCAAATGAAAATTCATATTTATATTCTCCTTGCTTTAATTTAAGTGGTTTAACACAGCCTGTGTTTAGTTTTAGTCATATTTCAAGACAGGAAGACAATTGCGATTGTGATTACCATACACTTGAATATAGTATTAACAACGGAAATACATGGACCCGTGTTAGTACAATTGGTGGGGGTACAAATTGGTTTGACGGTTCAAACTTAGCGTGGAAAGCAAGTAAAACCAGGTGGCATGTTTCCAGTGCTGATGTTCCTAATGCATCAAATATTAAATTCCGATTCACTTTATCAAGCGACGAATTAACCCAGTATGAGGGTTTAGGTATTGATGATATTCACATCTTTGATAAACAAACAATTTATACAGGTGGAAATCTGATAAATATTAATCAGAATGTAAGTGGAACCAATTGGGTTGATTTTAAGGATGCAGGATCAGGAAATATTATTGCTTCCATCAACCCCATGAATCAGAACTTAGGCAGCACCAATGTGAGTGTTTATATAAATACAGGACCTATACGATATAACACGAATCAATATTATCTTGATCGTAACCTGGTAATAAAACCAACAAATGCACTTACAGATAGTGTGTCGGTTCGCTTTTATTTTACCGAACAGGAAGCAACAGCTTTAATACAAGCAACCGGTTGTACTGGTTGTACTACTATTAAAGATGCATACCTGGCTGGTGTAACTAAATTCAATGGTATTCCTTCAAATGAAAACGGAACATTAGCTGATAATGCAGGTATTCATACATTTATTTTACCTGCAGATGTAGATGTTGTTCCATATAATAATGGGTATTATGCAGAATTTAAAGTGAGGGATTTTTCAGAATTCTGGATCAGTGGCGGTGGTGTTGGATCAAATAATGCTCTTCCTTTAACTTTACTAAATTTCCAGGGAATTAAAAAATACCCCAATGCTGATCTGAGTTGGAAAACAGAAAACGAAAACAATAGTGATCGGTTTGAAATTGAGCGTAAAGCTGATAATGAAACGGAGTTTATTAAAACCGGTACTGTAAAAGCATCGGGCAATACTTCACAGGCTACCAGCTACGCATACAGCGACAACAATGTGTTCAGCAAATATTCACAGGTTTACTACAGGTTGAAGATGATTGATAAAGATGGCAAGTTCTCCTATTCACATACTATTCAATTAAATCATTCTAAAACAGAAGTGTTTGTTAAGGAAGTACTCAATCATTCCGGAAACAGTTTAATGATTCTTGCAGGTAATAAACAAAATATTTCTAAGATGAATGTGAAGATGCTGAATAGTGCCGGACAGCTGATAAATAATCATCTCTATCCTTACCAGGATACCAGAATAAATATTCAACATCTGGCATCAGGAATTTATTTCCTTGAAATAACTGATGAATCTGGTAAAGATGTTTACAGAATGAAATTTATTAAATAGCGTATCAATCTATTTGAAAAATAAAAAAGGGAACAATGAATATTGTTCCCTTTTTATATATGATTTTAAATTTTTTATCCAATTTTTCCTAAAGGAATTTTACGAACTTTTTCATCTCCTTCTTCTTCAATTCTGGTAGATGGCAAAATGGGGAAAGGAATTTTTGCTTTCTCCAGTGTTTCTGCTAATTGCTTGTTTGTTTTTGCAAAATGCAATATTTCATCATGAGCTTTCAGCATTTCTTCTTCCAGTTCAATAATCCGGGTATCTTTTGACCGTATTTTTTTCTTTCCAAATAAATAGCCAATTATAAGGAGCAGTATTGAGAAGCCTGCGAGGATAGCAATATGTATTTCAAGGGTTAAATTCGTTAAGCTCATTTTGGTTTTAATTAATTGTTTTACAATACTTACCTGCCATCAGTACTGTCAGAACTCAGTTTCAGGTTTAATTTTGAGTAGTAGGCGATTTCTGAGGGCAAAATACTCTACTTAATTCAATTATACAATACTTTTTAATATAAAATCTTTTACACTTTCAACCAAAATACGCTCCTGTTTAAGTGTATCCCTGTAACGGATGGTTACCATCCCGTCTTCTTTAGTTTGATGATCTACTGTTACACAAAAAGGAGTTCCTATGGCATCTTGCCTGCGGTAACGCTTGCCTATACTGTCTTTCTCATCGTATTGGCAATGAAAATTGTTCTTACAATCACTTACTAAAGCACGGGCAATCTCAGGCAATCCTTCCTTTTTTACAAGCGGTAAAACAGCCAGTTTAACGGGGGCAATTTTTGCCGGTATTTTTAACACTGTTCTTGTATCTGTCTTTCCTTCTTCAGATGTTGGTACTACTTCTTCATGATAAGCATTGCTGAGAATGGTTAAAAACAAGCGATCTAACCCAACAGAGGTCTCAACAACATAAGGAACATAGTTTTGATTGATCTCCGTATCAAAATACTGCATTTTCTTTTTGCTAAACTCCTGGTGACGGCGAAGATCATAGTCTGTTCTTGAGTGGATACCTTCCAATTCTTTCCAGCCAAAAGGAAACTCATATTCTATATCTACTGCTGCATTTGCATAATGTGCCAGTTTTATATGATCATGAAAACGCAATTTATCTACAGGCAATCCTAATTCCTGATGCCATTTCATTCTTGTTTCTTTCCAGTAAGCATACCATTCCATTTCAGTACCTGGACGAACAAAAAACTGCATTTCCATCTGTTCAAATTCACGCATACGGAAAATAAACTGGCGGGCTACAATTTCATTTCTAAAGGCTTTACCGGTTTGTGCAATACCAAACGGTATTTTCAAACGACCGGTTTTTTGCACATTCAAAAAGTTTACAAAAATACCCTGTGCGGTTTCGGGGCGCAAATAAATGGTATCACTTTCTTCGGCCACACTGCCTATTTGTGTGCTGAACATGAGATTGAATTCTCTCACATCCGTCCAGTTACAGGTTTTACTGATAGCACATTTTATCTTGTTATCCTCGATCAGTTTTTTAATTCCTGCATAATCATTGGTGGCCAGTAATGTATCCATCTTGCTTAGAACTTCATTAGCAATTTGATCATTGCCCGTTGTTCGTTGTTCGTCTGCGAAGCCTTCAATCAAATGATCAACCCGGTACCTTTTGTTGCTGTCTTTATTATCGATCATCGGGTCGCTGAAATTATCAACGTGGCCGCTGGCTTTCCAGGTGGTTGGGTGCATAAAAATAGCCGCATCAATACCCACGATATTATCGTTGAGTTGGGTCATACTTTTCCACCAGGCATCACGAATA
>Ga0209797_10001015_pt1 | contig 14131 bp, 10 predicted proteins | sample DOMMetBare3Fresh_2_FD_187472 | JGI IMG/M metagenome (GOLD analysis project Ga0209797, IMG submission 187472) | Wetland sediment microbial communities from St. Louis River estuary, USA, under dissolved organic matter induced mercury methylation -... | ecosystem: Environmental > Aquatic >... | reverse complement strand
CGGGCCGCTCCACCGAGACGAGCTCGAGGCGCTCGGCGCCACCCGCGACCGACTGCTCGCTCACGGTGCCGATGCCGCGCACGTAGAGCTTGTGGTCCAGCACGCCGGGCTCGAGCGGCGTCCACTCCTTCGTCAGGAGCGTGTTCGCCCCTGGCCGTCCCGCCACCGTCCGGAACAGGCCGATGACCTGGAAGTGATCCTCGGCCTGCCCCGGGTAGTACTCCTGCCGTGACGCTCGCCCCAGCCGCGGCTGCGCGAACATGAAGATCCCGGGCTTGGCGCCGTCCACGCCCGCCTGCCACGTGCCTTCGGTGCTCTTCACGCGACCGGTGCGGTCGTACTCTGCCGTCCTCTCCCCGAAATACCAGACGTTGCCCTCGGCGTCCTGCGTGTACCAGTCCGTCGTCCGCTCGGCGACCCTGCCGTCGATGCTGAGCACGTCGACCACGACGACGCAGGGCGCGCCCAGGATGATCTTCGTCCGCCGGGTCACCGTCATCACCTCGCGTGCCGCCTCTCCCTCCTTGACCCCGGTGTAGACGTAGCGCGAGCCGGGGAGCAGCGGGTACCACGGGTTGTCGACCCGGGCGCTGAAGCTCGCGGGAGCGGCGCTCCCGGCGGGAGTCGAGGCGGATCCGACCCCGACCGCCACGAGCACTGCACCGGTCAGGCACACGACGAGCGACCTGCTTCCTTTCCTCATCTCGAGGCTCCTTTGCCGAAGTTGCCCCTCGACGGTAGGGCGGCGAGATGAACGCACGATGACTGCCGCGGTATTCATGCGACGTTCATCGAGCTGGTGCAGGATGCGGGGGTGCGCGTGCTGATCGTCGAGGACGGAGTGCGAATGGCGGCGCTCGTGCGGCGCGGCCTCGTCGCAGAGGGCATGGTCGCCGACGTCGTCTCCGACGGCGAGAAGGCACTGGTCGCGGCGGGCGCGCACGCCTACGACGCCATCGTCCTCGACGTGATGCTGCCCGGCATCGACGGCTTCGAGACCTGCCGCCGGCTGCGGGCCGCCGGCGTCTGGGCTCCGGTCGTGATGCTTACCGCCAGGGACGCGGTGGAGGATCGCGTCGCCGGGCTCGACGCCGGCGCCGACGACTACCTCGTGAAGCCGTTTGCGTTCGCCGAGCTGCTCGCGCGCCTGCGGGCGCTCGTGCGGCGGGGAGACACGGAGCGTCCGTCGCTGATCGAGATCGGCGATCTCCGGCTCGATCCGGCGACCCGCGACGTGCGGCGTGGCGACGTCGAGATCGCGCTCTCCGCGAAGGAGTACACGCTCCTGGAGACGTTCATGCGCCGGCCGGGGCGGGTCCTGTCCCGTTACGACCTGCTCGAGCACGCCTGGGACTTCGCCTACGAGAACCGGTCGAACATCGTCGACGTCTACGTCCGGCGGCTGCGCGCGAAGGTCGACGAGCCGTTCGGCGTCCGTTCCCTCGAGACGATTCGCGGCGCCGGCTACCGCCTGCGCGCCGACGGGGGCAGATGACCTCGCTGCCCATCCGCTTCCGCGTCACTGCGGCGTTCGCCGTTGCCATGGTCGTGGTCCTCGGTGCCACCGGCTGGGCCCTCTACGCACGGGTCGACTCGCAGCTCTCGGCCGCGCTCGACCGCAATCTCCGGCTGCGGGCAGCCGACCTCACCGTGCTCGTCCAGCAGCCGCGGGCCACACCGTCCCTCGCGGCGGCCGGCGGCGGCGCGCTGATCGAGCGCGGCGAGGTGTACGCGCAGCTCCTCGACGCGCACGGTGCGGTGCTCGATGCGACGCCGCCGCTCGGGAAGGCGGCGCTCCTGACGTCCGCCGAGCTGAAAGCCGTGCTGGGCGGCGGCCCGATCGTCGGCGAGCGGGATCGTGTGCCGGGCCTGGACGAGCCGTCGCGCCTGCTCGCCACCCCCCTCCAGCGCCAGGGCCGCCGGGTGGTGCTCGTCGTCGGCGCCACCGCCGAGGATCGCGCGGAGACGCTCTCCAGCCTCCGCGGCGCGATCCTCGTCGCAGGGTCGCTCGCCCTCGTGCTCGCGACCCTCGTCGGCTACCGGCTCGCAGGCCTCGCGCTCCGTCCGGTCGAGGCGATGCGGCGGCGCGCCGCGGAGATCTCGGCGTCGACACCCGGGGAGCGGCTGCCCGTTGCTCACACGAGGGACGAGGTCGAGCGACTCGGGTCGACGCTCAACGACATGCTGGGCCGGCTCGAGGACGCGATCGAGCGCGAGCGAGGCTTCGTCGCCGACGCCGGCCACGAGCTGCGAACACCGCTCGCGCTGCTCCGCACCGAGCTCGAGCTCGCCCTTCGCCACGGCCACGATCCCGCCGGGCTTCGGGAGGCCGTGCGGGCGGCGTCGGAGGAGGTCGAGCGCCTCTCCCGGCTGGCCGACGGTCTCCTCCTGATCGCCCGGGCCGACAGCGGAAGCCTCGAGCTGCGACGCGAGCCGCTCGTTGCCGACGATCTCCTCGAGACCATCGTCACGCGCTTCGCCTGGCGCGCAGAGGACTCAGAGCGGCCGCTCGCGTGGCGCGGCGCCTCGGGACTCGTCGTCGAGGGGGATAGGCTCCGGCTCGAGCAGGCACTCGACAACCTGGTCGAGAACGCTCTCCGTCACGGTGCGGGCGCGGTCACCCTCGAGGCGGCCGAAACCGGCGATGGGCGCGTCGAGCTGCACGTGCGCGACGAGGGCCCGGGGTTGCCGCCCTCCTTTGTCCCGCGTGCATTCGAGCGCTTCACGCGGCCCGACCCGGATCGTGGTGTCCCCGGCTCCGGTCTCGGCCTCGCGATCGTGCGCGCCGTCGCCGTCGCCCACGGCGGTGACGCGCTCGCGGCGAACCGGCCGGGCGGCGGCGCCGACGTGTGGGTCGTGCTGCCGGCTGCCTCTCAAGCGTTAGCGAGCGCGACGATCTCGCGCCGGAACGACGGCGTGTCGTCGTCGGAGGGCGGCTCGTCGAGCTCCTCGGCGTAGCGGCGGCCGTCCCAGACTGCCGCTGCGATCGTGCCCGGGCTCCACGCGTCGCCGACGAGACGGACAGTGGGGCCCTGCCTGCCCGCGAGTGCGGCCGCCAGCTCGTCGGCCAGGGCATCCTGCGGCAGCCGGGCGGTGACGAGGACGAGCGCGTCGCAGGCGAGCTCACGCTCGCGCCCGGTATACGCGCACTCGGCCTGCGCGCTGCCGTCCGCCGCGCCCACGAGTGCGTGTGAGGTGAGCGGCTCCACGCCCAGCTCGAGCAGCCGCCGCTGGATCCGGTGCTGCTCCATCGTGTTCACCGTCCACTCGGACACCCGCGGCGCCGGAGTCACGAGCGTCACCTCGTACCCCTCGCCGGCGAGCAGCTCTGCCAGCACGCCGCCCATCGTGTAGTGGTCGTCGTCGAAGAGCACGACTCGCCGGCCGGCCGGACGTGCTCCGGCGAGGAGATCGTCGGGAGTGAGGACGGAAGCGCCTGCGAGCGGGAGCGGACGCGTGTGCCAGCGCCCGACGCCGTCGTCGCGCCAGCGGGAGCCGGTCGCGAGCGCGACATGCTCGAAGTCGTAGGAGAGGATCTCCCCGGCTGTCAGCGTGCTCCCGTACGCAAGCTCGACGTTGGGGAGGCGCTCGAGTTGTCCCTTCCGGTAGTCCGCGACGCGGATCCAGGCGGCGAGCCCGGGCAGGCGCGCCTCCCGTACGACGCGGCCGCCGAGCTCGTCCGTCGCCTCGGCGAGCACGACGCCGTAGCCGCGGCGGCCGAGCGACATCGCCGCCTCGAGGCCCGCGGGCCCGCCGCCGACGACGAGCACGCCGGCGTCCGTCGTCTTCGGCCTGATCCGCTCGGGATGCCAGCCGCGCCGCCACTCCTCGCCCATGCTCGGGTTCTGGGTGCAGCGGATCGGGGTCGGGAGGTGGTCGCCCGTGACGCAGATGTTGCACCCGATGCACTCGCGGATGTCCTCGAAGCGCCCCGCTTCGATCTTGGCGGGCAGGAACGGGTCGGCGATCGAGGGGCGCGCCGCGCCGATCAGGTCGAGCACGCCGTCACGGATCATGCGCACCATCGTGTCGGGTGACGTGAAGCGCCCGACCCCGACGACGGGCTTCGTGGTCAGCTGCTTCAGCCCCTTGACGTACTCCTCCTGTGCGCCTTCGCCGGCGAAGCGGGAGGTGATCGAGTCGAAGTCCCACTCGCCCACCATGAAGTCCCACAGGTCCGGGAGCTCGCCGACGAGGCCGAGCACCTCCTCGATCTCCGCGCGCTCGAGGCCGGCAGCGCCGACGAGCTCGTCGACGCAGATCCGGCAGGCCACCGCCGCCCGCCCGTCGACCTCCTCGAGCGTCTCCTGCAGGATCTCCCGCAGCAGCCGCGCGCGGTTCTCGAGGCTGCCGCCGTAGTCGTCCGTCCGGTCGTTCGTGCGGCGCGAGAGGAAGTGCTGGATCGTCGTCAGCCCGTGCCCGGCGTACACGTAGACGAGGTCGTACCCGGCGCGGAGCGACCGCGCGACGGCCTGCCGGTGCCAGCGGCGCAGGTCGGCGATGTCCTGCGCGCTCATGCGCCGCGCCTGCACCGGATCGGTGCCGGTCGTCGGCAGGTGCGCAGGGCCGAGCGGCGGGCGGCGAGTCCAGAGATTGGACGCGTTCATGCCGCTGTGGACGAGCTCGATCCCGGCAAGCGAGCCGTGCTCGTGCACCTTCGCCACGAGCAGCTCGTGCGCCGGGACGTCGGCGTCGTCCCAGATCCGTCCCTCCACGTACGGGCTGACGTCGGTCGTGTGGTGGATCTCCACCTCCTCCGTGCACACGACCGCCCAGCCACCCTCTGCCTTGACCCCGCGCATGACCGCGTGCGCCGTCGGATCGCGGTGTCCCATGCCGTTGCAGTGCGGCACCTGGAAGAAGCGGTTCCGGGCCGTCACCGGGCCGATCGGCACCTGTTCGAAGAGAACGTCGAAGCGAGGGTCGCGCATGAACGGGGAACGATCTCAGATCTCGCCCCGAAACGCAGGCAGGGCGGCCCCGAAGGGCCGCCCTGCCTGCGAGGGAGGGAGGCGGATCAGCCGTGATTCGGGCCGTCGTCTGCCCCGTGGCCACCGCGGTCGTCGCCGGGTGCGTCATCGGCGCCGCGACCGCGGCGATCGGTGCCAGCGGCCGTGGCCGCGCCCGCCGTCGCCTTGGCGGCGGGCTTGGTGGCGTGCCGGACGTGGCCGGCGGGGTCGTCTCCACCATGGCGAACATGGCCGACGGGATCATCCGCGCCTTGCCTGGCCTGCGCGGCGACCGGGACGGCGACCGCAAGCGCCGCCATCAGGGCGAGCAGCGTAGCGAGCTTCTTCATCGTGTTCCTCCTCGTGAGGGGTTGCTTGACGACGCCACTGTGTCGCAGCGCTGGTCCGGGTCTCAATGGGACATTGGTCGTACGACCGTGGCGTCCGTCGGTGGTGTCCCGCACGAGAGCGGCGGGCTCCTGCGGATGGCAGGTCACGGACGGTGCGCGAAGCTGGAGGGGATTCGATCCGTGCGCACGCCTCACGCGCCTCGTGGGAGCGGCCGCGCACACGGAAGGAGTGGTGACTCATGACCACCGCACCCCAGGTGGTCCCGACCCGGCCGACCTCGAGCCTCGGCGCCGGCAAGATCGTCCTGACCGTCGTCGGGGCGCTCGTCGCCCTGATCGGCATCGGCCTGCTCGCGGGCGGCGGCGGCCTCGTCTGGGCGAACGCCACCCAGCGCGACGGACAGGGCTTCTTCACGAGCGAGAGCTCGCGCTTCACGAGCGACGGCTTCGCGCTCACTGCCGAGGACATCGAGCTTGCCCGCGGCGTGCCCGACTGGCTGAGCTCTCCGGGCGACCTCGCGACGTTCCGCGCGCAGGGCACCTCGGCGAACGGGAAGACGCTCTTCATCGGCGTCGCCCCCGCTGCCGCGATCGACGACTACCTCCAGGGAGTCGCGCACGACGAGGTCACCGACCTGCACATGGACGGGTGGAAAGGGCCCCTGTCGGCCGACTACCGGCCACAGGCGGGCGCCGCGCCCGGGACCCTGCCGATGACGCACGCCTTCTGGAACGCGATGGCGACGGGAGCAGGCGAGGTCTCGCTGACCTGGCCGGTGCAGGAGGGCACGTGGTCGATCCTCGTCATGAACGCGGACGGCTCGCGCGGAGTCACCGCCGACCTCAGGCTGGGCATGAAGGTGAACTTCCTGGGCTGGCTGGCGGCCGGCCTCGCCGCCGGCGGCTCGCTGCTCCTGATCGGTGGCGCCGCCATGGTCTTCTTCGGGCTTCGTGCTCCCGGCGGCGGCGTCGGGGGCGGGGCGGCAGCCCTGCCGCCGCCCGGAGTGCCCGGCCCGCTGCCGCTGGCGGCCGACGAGGGAGCCGGGTATCCCGCGACCCTGAGCGGAGAGCTCGATCCGCAGGTGAGCCGCTGGCTGTGGCTCGTGAAGTGGCTCCTCGCGATTCCCCACTACCTCGTGCTCGCGTTCCTGTGGTTCGCCGTGGTGCTGCTCACCGTGGTGGCGTTCTTCGCGATCCTCTTCACGGGCCGCTACCCGCGGGGCATCTTCGACTTCAACCTCGGCGTGATGCGCTGGACCTGGCGGGTCGCCTTCTACTCGTACAGCGCGCTCGGCACGGATCGCTACCCGCCGTTCACGCTTGCCGACGTCGACTACCCGGCGCGGCTCGACGTGCCCTACCCCGAGCAGCTCTCCCGCGGGCTGGTGCTCGTGAAGAGCTGGCTGCTCGCGATCCCGCACTACCTCGTGCTCGCCGTGCTGATCGGCAGCTGGGGATGGGGGTTGACAGACCGGTGGGTCGCCGCGTGGCCGGGCCTGAACGGGATCCTCGTGCTGATTGCCGCCGTCGTGCTGCTGTTCACCGGCCGCTACCCGCGCGAGATCTTCGACCTCGTCGTCGGCATCAACCGCTGGGCTCTGCGCGTCGCCGCGTACGCCCTGTTGATGCGCGACGAGTACCCGCCGTTCCGGCTCGATCGCTGAGTCGGGCGAGCGGGAGGGGTGGTGCGACCACCCCTCCCGCCGGTGGGGCGGGTGAAGCTGCTCGAGGCCGACGGCCACGGGTCAGTCGGGCGGTGGCGTGGCGCCGCTTCGCCCGAGGTTCCAGCGCGGGGCGGTGCGCATGATGCGTCGCTCGTGGCGGCCGATCGCACGGGCAAGTGAGCGGCCTCCCTGTGGCCGGAAGAAGAGCGCAACGCCGACCTGGGCGAGCGCGAGGTACGTGATGATCATGACGGCGAGGACGGCGAGGAACGAAAGCGGCAGCGCCTGGAAGCCGAGCAGGCGCGCGAGTGGCCCGACGTAGGGGATCGCGACCGCGAGGACGGCACAACTGAGCGTGGCGATCAGCAGGGGGCGGCTCGGGCTGCTTTTGAAGAACGGAACGCGGCGGGTGCGGATGACGAAGATGACGAGTGTCTGAGTCGCCAGCGATTCGACGAACCAGCCGGACTGGAACAGGCTCGGGCCGGCGTGGAAGACCCGCAGCATGACCGCGAAGGTGAGGAAGTCATAGACGCTCGAGATCGGCCCGAAGAAGGCCATGAAGCGTCGGATCAGGCCAATATCCCACTGTGAAGGGCGTGCGAGCAGTTCCTCGTCGACGTTGTCGGTCGGGATCGTCATCTCGCTGACGTCGTAGAGGAGGTTGTTGAGCAGGATCTGCGTCGGCAGCATCGGCAGGAACGAGAGGAACAGCGAGGCGCCGGCAGCCGAGAACATGTTGCCGAAGTTCGACGAGGTCCCCATCAGGACGTACTTGATCGTGTTGGCGAAGATCCGCCGGCCCTCGACGACGCCGTCAGCGATGATGCCGAGGTCCTTGTCGAGGAGGACGACGTCGGCAGCATCCTTGGCGACGTCGGCGGCGGAGTCGACGGAGATGCCGACGTCGGCATCGTGGAGCGCGATCGCGTCGTTGACCCCGTCACCGAGGAAGCCGACATCGGTGCCGAGGCTGCGCTGCGCGAGGATGATGCGCGACTTCTGCTCCGGCGTCACCCGTGCAAAGACGCTCGTCCCCGGAATCCGTGCGAGCAGAGTCGCGTCGTCCATCGCCGCGATCTCGGCCCCGGTGAGAATCGTGCCGGGGTCGAGGCCGACCTCGCCGCACAGATGGGCCGCGACCTGCCCGTTGTCTCCCGTCACGATCTTGACGGTGATGCCGAGACGGTCGAGACGGGCGAGCGATTCCGGGACATCAGCTTTCGCCGGGTCGGTGAAGCAGAGGAATCCGTCGAGCGAGAGATCGCGCTCGTCGTCGCCGCCGAGACGCTCGACCGTGGCCTCACGGCTCGCTACGGCGACAGCGCGCACACCCGTGGAGAACAGGCCGTCGAGGGTTCCACGGGCTTCGGCGGGCACCGCTCCGCAGCGGGCGAGCACAGCTTCAGGGGCTCCCTTGGTGACAATCAGCCGTCGCCCCTCCGGCAGCTCGACAAGGACTGAGGCCAGCTGTCGCTCGTGGTCGAACGGCAGGCTGTCGAGGACGGGCCAGATACTGCCGCCCACGCCTGGCTCTGTGGCGGCCCAGAGCGCACGGTCGAGCTCGTTCCCCGCCTTGTCGCTGCACGCGAGACCGAGGTCGCGGACACGGTCGTCGGGCTCACCAAGGCAATCGAGTGGTCGACTAAAGGAGATGTGGCCTTCGGTGAGGGTGCCGGTCTTGTCGGTGAAGAGCACCTCGACGTTGCCGAGGTCCTCGATGCAGACGAGGCGCTTCACGATCACCCGTCGTCGTGCCAGCCGCCGTGCGCCGGTGGCGAGGCTGACGGTCACGATCGCCGGCAAGAGCTGCGGGGTCAGCCCGACGGCGATCGCGAGTGCGAACAGAGCCGACTGGAGGACAGAGCGTCCCAGTCCGACGTTGATCAGGAAGATCGAGCCCGCCAGCAGCGCGGTGACTGTCGCCAGAAGTCGAGAGAAGGCCTGGAGCCCCTGCTGGAACGCGGTCTGCCCCTGACGCTCCCCCAGGCGCAGGGCAATCGCGCCGAACGCAGTGTTCGGGCCCGTGCAGACGACGAGGCCGCGCCCATCCCCTCCGCGCACGAGGGTTCCCATGAACGCGCAGGACACCAGATCGAGTGGCGAGTCGCCCGGCGGCCGCACGTCTGCCGTCTTGACGGAGAGCTGCGACTCACCCGTCAGCACGGACTCGTCGCACTCGAGCGCGTGTGCCGACAGCAGGCGCAGGTCGGCAGGCACCACGTCGCCGACACGCAGGTGCACGACGTCACCCGGAACGATCTCGGTGACGTTGACCTCGACCGGCTGCCCGTCGCGTTCGACGAATGCCAGGTGCCGGATCTGGGAGTGCAGAGCCTCAACCGCTTTCTCCGACCTGTACTCGTTCAGGAAGCTCAGGCCGACGCTCATCGCCATGATGGCGCCGATGATCAGCGCCTCCGTTCGATCGCCCACCACGGCCGAGACGACGGCCGCGAAGAGGAGCAGGCCGAGGAGGTAGCTGCGTACCTGGCGAACGAGCACAGACAGCGCGCTGACCCCGCGCGAACGCAGGGCGTTTGCCCCGTACAGGGCGAGACGCCGATGTGCCTCCTCGCCCGAGAGGCCCGCTTCGTCAGAGCCGAGGCGGGCCAGTGCGTCGGCAGCAGGCATCGCGGCTGCTAAGGCAAGGTCGAGCTGTTGAGGCGTGGTCGGTGCCGTCTCTCTAGCTTGCCGATCCGAGGGTCGAGTTGGAGAGGCCGCGTGGAGGCCAGAGCTGCGGGGATCCCCGTCGTCGCTGCGTCGCAGCCGCAGCGCGGTACCGGCGAGCCGTCCGAACCTGTACGTTCGGAGGATGGCGCCGTCGACCCTGCGAGGTTTCCGGCTTGTGGTGGTCGGACCATATGAACTGGAGCAATCCAGGTGAGATTGCCTCGTGTGAGACGACGCTGGTTGCGCTTCGCGGCGCCCCTGGCGGCGATGGCGGTGCTGCTTGGCGGTGGGGGGCTGGCGGCGATCGAGACGCAGACCGTCGGCGACTACGGTGACGGGTTGCTGTGGGCGCTTTCGTTGATGACGACGGTGGGCTTCGTCGGTGGGCTGCCACACACGGTGGCGGGCAAGGTGATCGCCGCGGGGCTGATGCTGTGTGGGTTCGGACTTCTGGCCATGACGACTGCCGCTGTCTCGTCCCTCTTCATCAGGGATGACGAGGTGCCGGAAGAGCAGCGTGAACAGGCCTTCGAGACCGAGGTGCTCCGTGAGCTACGTGCTCTGCACGCACGGCTCGACAATCTCGAGAGACGAGATCGCTGATCCCCTTCCACGGGTGGCCAGCCTCGGGCCGCGATCGGGTGGCGGCGGACGCGCGAGCACGACGGCTCCGGCTCCGCAGCATCCGCGGGGTCAGGGTTCAGCCCCGCCGAGATGGGCGATCGTGGCGCCGTCGGCCGAGTCCGACTCGTGCCGATCGACGAGGGGGTGGCGGCCGAGCTCCTCGCGCACGGCGGCACGCACCGCGCCCGTGCCGCGCCCGTGGACGATCCGCACGGACGGCAGGCCCGCGAGCGCGGCGTCGTCGACGAACTGCCGTGCCGCCTCACGGGCCTCCTGGGCGCGGCGGCCGCGCACGTCGAGCTCGTCCCCGACGTCTCCGCGCGCGCTCGCCACCACCCGGACGGCGGGCGCCGGAGGCGAGGTCGAATCGCCGCTCCGCTGCCTGCCCGGACGGAGGCGGGCGAGCGGGATGCGCACCCTGAGCCCGCCCGGTCCCGTCACCTCGGCCTCGTCGCCCTCGACGGCCGCGATCGTGCCGACGACGCCCAGGTCCGGTGCCTCCACCGGGTCGCCCGGCGCGAGGGGCTGCAGGACGGGAAGCGGCTCCAGCTCGCGCAGCGCCCGCTCGGCTCGCAGGGAGCGCTCGGAGGCGGCACCGAGGCTGCGGTCGCGGTCGCGGCCGGCCTCGCCCGCCGGCGCCGGCTGCGACCGGCGGCGGTCGCGCTCGTGGCGCTGCGCCGCGCGGATCTCGTCGCGGAGCGCCCGCAGCTCCGCACGCGCCTCGACGAGATCGCGCTCGGCGCCGGCGACGGCTTCCTCGCGGGCACGAGCTGCCGATGCGCGCACAGCCTCGATCTCGCCTGTCAGCTCTGTCTCTCGTGCGCGCAGGCGCGCTGACTGCCGGGCTGCCTCGTCGTGCTCCCGCGTCGCCTCCGCCAGCGCGTCCTGTGCCTGCCGCTCGACCGTCTCGGCCTCGGCCAGAAGCTCGGCGATCTGCAGGCGCTCGGGGGCGATCCGCGCGCGCGCGTCCGCCACGACGCCCGGGTCGAGGCCGAGCCGCTCGGCGATCCGCAGGGCGTGCGACGTGCCGGGCCGGCCCAGCGCGACCTGGTAGACCGGCGCCTGCGTCTCGAGGTCGAAGCCCGTCGCCGCGTTCGCAACCCCTGCCGTCGCGCTCGCCCACTCCTTCAGCTCGGGATGGTGGGTGGTCACCGCGGTCAGTCGCGCCTGGCCGGCGAGGCGGGCGACCAGCGCCTGGGCGAGTGCCGACCCTTCGACCGGGTCGGTACCGCCGGCCAGCTCGTCCAGGAGCACGAGCGACCGCGCGGTGGCCGCGTCGAGGATCGCGACCACGGTGCGCAGATGGCCGGAGAAGGTGGAGAGGCTCATCTCGATCGACTGCTGGTCGCCGATGTCCGCCAGTACCCGGTCGAACACGGGCAGGGTTGCCGTCGCAACGGGCGGGCGGAGCCCGGCCTGGTGAAGCAGGGCCGAGAGGCCGAGCGTCTTCAGCGCCACGGTCTTGCCGCCGGCGTTCGGCCCGCTCACCACGAGCGCGCGGAGCTCCCCCAGATCGAGGTCGATCGGCACGGCCGAGGCGGCGTCGAGCAAGGGATGCCGGGCGCCGAGCAGGCGTACCTCGCTGCCGATCTCGACCGGAGCACCACCCCAGCGTCGTGAGAGCGCCCCCCGCGCGAGTGCGAGGTCGAGCGCGCCGGTGGCCTCCACGAGCGCGACCAGAGCGGCCCGCTGCTCGCCGACGAGGCCCGACAGCTCGCGCAGGATGCGCTCCACCTCGTCGCGCTCGGCGCCGGCCACCTCACTGAGCCGGTTGTTCAGCTCGACGATCGCGAACGGCTCCACGAACAGGGTCTGACCCGACCCGGACGCGTCGTGGACGATCCCCTGCACTTTGCTACGGGAGGCGGCCTTGACGGCGAGCACCGGCCGCCCCGCCCGCTCGGTGACGAACTCCTCCTGCAGGTGCTCGTGGAGAGCGCTGCCTCGAGCGAGCCGGCCGAGCTCGGCGATCACGCGCTGCCTGCCGCCGCGGAGCTCGGAACGCAGCGACCGCAGCAACGAGGAGGCCTTGTCTCGCAGATCCGAGCCGTCCTCCTCGACACAGCGCCCGATTGCGTCCGCGAGCTGCTCGAGCCCGGGGTCGACCTGGTCACACAGCTCGGCCAGGAGCGGCGCGAGGTCCCGTTGCTCGGTGGCGGCCGCACGTGCTGCGAGCCCGACGCGCACCGTCGTCTCGATCTCGCGCAGCGTGGCCGATGAGAGCATGCTGCCACGGCCGGCCTGCTCGGCCGCCTCGCTCACGTCGGCGGCGCCCCCGAGCTCCGGCTCGGCCGCGACCCCGAGCAGGGCGACCGCCTCCGTGGTCAGTTCCTGCCGCCGTGCGACCTCGTCCCGGTCGTCCGACGGGATCAGCGCCCGCGCGAGAGCCGCGCCTTGCGGTGTCGCCGTGGCGGCGGCGAGGCGCTCGACGATCGCCGGGTACTCCAGGGCGGCGAGCGTGCTCGGATCCATCAGGCGGCACCTCCGTGGGCACGGCGGTGATCCTGCGGCCGGCAGAGCACCTGAGAGGTGCCGCGCTCGACGAACAGGCGCAGGCCGTGCCTGCGCTCGAGCGCGCGAAGCTCCGAGCTGCCCGCGAGGGCGGCGAGCCCCAGACCCGCGAGGATCTCCGCCATTGGGTCGGCGATCACCAGGAAGACGTCCCGACGATGGTGGCGCCGAAGGCGAGCGGTGCGCTCGCACGCGCTGACCCGGCGGCGACCGCGGCGACGAGGCCGGCAACGGCCGGCGCGAGCCGAAGCGGGGCGATCGCGAGCGCCCGGCGTGGCAGCGACTGGAGGTGGCACGGACGGTCGACCGACCCATCCGTCGACCTCGCAACGACGGTCGGGAGCACGGCCGCACTCTATGCGACCGGACCTGGCAGCAGACTCGCTCCGAACGGCGATAGGATGCTGACCGGAACGGGGGAGCGCTCAGGAAAGCGGATGTAAACGAGGAAGCCCGGACGATGGTGAACGAGTCCAACCGCCGCGAGTTCGCAGCGATTCCCATCGTGGCGGTGCTCTTCGGGATCGGGGCCGCCGTCCTGGCCGCCTCGTCCGCCGGCATGTGGGCCTGGCTCCTCGCCGGCGCCGGCCTTCTCGTCGTCGGCGTGCTCGCGCTCACGGTCTTCGGCAGGCGGCACCGCCATCCGGCTCCGCAGGCGGCGCCCACGACGGCTGCTGCGCCGAAGCCACCGGGTGCGCCGTACCGCGTCCTCGTGATCGCGGACGACAGCTGCACCGCTCCTTCCTTCACGAGCGAGCTTCTCGGGCACGCGGCCGGTCGCGCCGTCGAGGCGCTCGTGATCGCGCCGTCGCTGCGGTCGTGGCTCGCGCACTGGACGGACGACGACGGCCGGCGAGCGGAGGCGAAGCGGCATCTCGACGAAACGGTGCGCGCGCTCGGCGCCGCCGGGATCCCCGCCAGCGGCGCGACCGGCTCGGACGATCCGATCGAGGCCGCCGACGACGGGCTGCGAACCTTCGCCGCCGACGAGATCGTCTTCGCCACCCATCCCCACGACACGGCGAACTGGCTCGAGCGCGGGGTGGTCGACCTGGCACGCAAGCGCTACGGGGTGCCCGTCACGCACATCGTCGTCGGCCGCTGACCGGCACCGCGTTCGTCAGGCCCGTACGGCCGCCTCGACAGCTGCTGCAGCCGGATAGGAAAGCGCGCAGCCGCGAGCCCTGCACGAGAGAGATGCGGCTACGAGGCCACGGCGGAGCGCGTCCGGTGGCTCGGCGCCCGCCAGCCGCGCCGCGAGATAGGCGCCGGCGAGCGCGTCGCCGGCTCCAGCGGCGTCGACGACCTCCACCTCGAGCGCGGGTAGCGCCCAGGCTTCGCCGCCGCGGTAGACGGTCGC
>Ga0209797_10001014_pt1 | contig 14138 bp, 10 predicted proteins | sample DOMMetBare3Fresh_2_FD_187472 | JGI IMG/M metagenome (GOLD analysis project Ga0209797, IMG submission 187472) | Wetland sediment microbial communities from St. Louis River estuary, USA, under dissolved organic matter induced mercury methylation -... | ecosystem: Environmental > Aquatic >... | reverse complement strand
TGGTGCCGAGCTTCATCACCTTGCCGCCGTAGACGACGTCTCCCTGGTAGGTTCCGAAGGGGTACACGCCGCAGAGGATCTTCATGAGCGTGGACTTGCCGGCGCCGTTCTCCCCGCACAGGCCGTGGATCTCGCCCCGCTTGACCTGGATCGACACGTCGCTGAGCGCGGTCACGCCCGGGAACTGCTTGGTGACGTGGGAGATGTCGAGGAGGACGTCCTCCGGCACCTGGAACCTCCTTGGAGGGGCCCGGCCCCCTCGGGGGCCGGGCCTGCCACGCCCCCGCCGGCGAGACGCTACCTGGCGGGAGCGTTCGGGACGTCCTTGTAGACGCCCTCGTAGGTCTGGAAGCCGGAGTCGACCACCAGCTTCTTGAGGTTCGCCTTGGTGACCTGGAAGACCTGCAGGAACTTGCAGGAGACCTGGCCCTTCATCTTCTTGTTGCCGGTGAGGTCGGCGAGCTTGAAGGCGGAGAGCCCCAGGTCCTTGTCGCCCTTGGCGAGCTTGACCGCCAGCTCGCTGGCCAGCGGGGTGAGCTTGCGGGTGTCCTTGAGGATGGTGACGGTGAGCTCGCCGCGGGCGATGGAGTTGCAGCCGGCCTCGGTGGCGTCCTGGCCGGAGATGGGGACCTTGCCGGCCAGGCCGGCGGTCTTCATGGCCTCGAGGGCGCCCAGGGCGGTGCCGTCGTTGGAGGCGACCACCGCGTCGAACTTCCTGCCGGTGGCGGTGAGGATGTTCTCCATGAGCTTCTTGGAGTTGGCCGGGTCCCAGTTCTCGACCCACTGATCGGCGACGACCTTGATCTTGCCCGACTTGATGAGGGGGTTGAGGACCTCCATCTGGCCCTGGCGGAACAGGTGGGCGTTGTTGTCGGTGGGGCTTCCTCCGAGGAGGACGAAGTTGCCGGAGCTCTTCACCGCCAGGACGCCCTTGGCCTGGTTGCGGCCGACGTCGACGTTGTCGAAGGAGACGTAGGCGGCGATCTTCGAGGTCTTGATGAGGCGGTCGTAGGCGATGACCTTGACGCCCTTCTTGGCGACCTCCTCCACCGCGGTGGCGGCCGAGTCGCCGTCCTCCGCCACGGCGATGATGACCTTGGCGCCCTGGGTGACCATGTTCTTGATCTGGTCGTTCTGGAGCTTGGCGTCGTGGTTGGCTTCCTGGACGACGACCTCGTAACCGGCGTCCTTGAGCAGCTTGGACATCTCGTCGCGCTCGCGAGCCCAGCGCTCGGTCGCGAAGTCGGAGAAGGAGAGCCCGATCTTGGGCTTGGCAGCGGCGGAGGCGGTCGACGCGAGGCCCGAGATCGCCGTGACCGCGAGAGAAAGCAGAATGAATCGTTTCACACCATGCCTCCTTGAGGATTGTGGGACCTACGGTAACGCGCCGTACCCTGCCACGAGGCGACGGCCGCTGTATACTCCCTTTAGAGGCCCGTATAGGCCCGGGCGGCTTCGAGGCCCGGCTCGACGACCCGAGCCTCGCCGCCTACCCCTTGACCGACCCCATCGTCATCCCACGGATGAAGTAGCGCTGGAACCGCAGGAAGACGAAGAGCGTGGGAAAGCTGGCAACCAGGGACAGTGCGCCCTGGACGCCCCATGCGACGCTGTACTGTCCCTTCATCGACACCAGCCCCAGCATGATGGTCCGCTTGTCGTCGCTCTGGGTGAAGATGAGCGGCCACAGGAAGTCGTTCCAGATCCAGGTGAACTGCAGGGTTCCGAGCACGGCGAGCGCGGGCAGGCTGACGGGCAGGATCACCCGCAGAAGCACCTGCAGCTCGTTGGCCCCCTCCAGGATCGCGGCCTCGCGGAGCGCATCCGGTACCGCCGCGAGGAAGTTCCGCATGAGCAGGGTGCAGATGGGGATCCCGAGCGCCGAGTGCACGATGATCATCGGCCAGAGGGTATTGAGCAAGCCGAGGCCGAGGAACAGCCGGAACAGGGGCACGAGCAGGATCTGCGCGGGGAAGAACATGCCGGCGACGACGCCGATGAACACCACTCTCGATCCCCGGAATGGCAGCTTGGCGAAGACGTAGCCCGCCAGCGTGCCCAGCCCGATCGAGACGACCGACGCGGGAACGGTCACCAGGACCGTGTTGCGGAGATACTGGTAGACGCTCCGCTTGCTCAGGATCTCGGCGTAGTTGTCGAGCGTGAACCCGCTCGTGCCGAACCACAGGTGCCCTGCCGCGATCTCGGCGGTGCCCTTGAAGGACGACAGGAGGACGCCGATCGTCGGGATGCAGAACAGGACCGCCAGGACGCTCAGGCCCGCGAGGAGCGCGCCCTTCGCGCCGGGAGGCATGTCGGCGCGCGCGCGCGTCACACGGTCAGCTCGTCGAGCTTCCGGAGCTCGCGGAAGTACGTCGCCACGACGCCCAGCGTGATGAGGAACAGCAGCACCGAGATGGCCGCGCCGTACCCCATGCGATAGCGCTTGAAGGACTCGTCGTACATGGCCACGGCGAGGGTGTCCGACGCGTGGAAGGGACCGCCGCCGGTCATGATGTAGACGATGTCGAACCCCTTGAGCGAGTTGATGACCGACAGCGCCACCACCACGACCGTGGCGGGCTTGAGCATGGGAAGGACGACGTGCCAGAGGCGGCGCCAGTACCCGGCCCCGTCGAGCGCCGCGGCCTCGACGAGGTCCTGGGGCACGCTGGTGAGCCCGGCCAGGTAGATCACCATGGACAGCCCCGTCTGCTGCCACGACCAGGCCACGATGATCGCGTACAGGGCGGTGCCGGGCTCGGCCAGCCAGGCCCGCTGCGACTGCGGGGCGCCGAGCGCCCCCAGGATGCCGTTCAAGGCGCCCCAGTCCGGCTGGTAGATCCAGACCCAGATCTGTCCGACGACGACGGCCGACAGGCAGACGGGAAGGTAGAAGATCGACTTGAAGAGCCGGCTGCCGGGGACGTGGCGCTCGAGCGCGATGGCCAGCGCGAGCCCGAGCAGGTTCGGAAGCAGCGCCGCGGCGACGGTCCAGACCATCGTGTTGCGGAGCGCGCCGCGGACCAGCGGGTCCGAGTACAGCGCCCGGAAGTTCTCGAGCCCGACGATCCGGTAGTCGGCGCTGAAGCCGTTCCAGTTGGTCACGCTGTAGTAGAAGGAGTCGAGCAGGGGCCACGCCACGATGGCGACGTAGACGGCCATCGGGAGCGACAGGAGCGCGAGCCTCCACCAGCGCAGGGATCTCTGCATGGCGCAGCTCGACGGAACGCCTCGGGACGCCGGGTCCCGAGGCGCTGCCGTCGTCCCGGCCTACTTCTTCTTGAAGACCTCGGAGACCTGGGTCTGGGCGCGAGCCAGCTGCTGCGGGTAGTCGGCCGGGTTGTTCATGAACTCGGCGAACATCGACAGGCCGACCTCGGCCGCCGGCGGTGTGGTCGCCAGGTCGTAGTTGAACGCGAAGGCCTTGGCGCTGGACACCACGTCGAGCGCCCGCCTCATGACGGAGCTGTAGCCTGCGGGGTCCACCTTCACGTTCGGCGACAGGGCGCCCTGGGCCTTCGCCCAGGCGGCCTGGGCCTGGGTATCCGTGATGAGGAAGGCGAGCAGCTCCTTGGCCCCCTCGGCGTTCTTGGCGTTCCCGGAGATCACCAGGCCGTCGACCGGTCCGACTGCCGCCTTGGGCACCCTTGGATCGATCACGGGGAACTCGTAGAAATCGTAGTCCTCGCCGGCCTTCTGCTTGAGGCCGTCCCAGTATCCGGTGATCCACGTTCCCATGAGCGTCATGCCGGCGTCGCCCCGGCTCACCTTGTCGGCAGCGTCGGTCCAGTCGTCGGCATTGGCGTTCTTCGCGAAGTAACCCGCGTCGACGAGGTCCTTCCACAGCTTCATCGCCGCCTTCACCTCCGGGTCGGTGTAGGAGGCCTGGCCCGCCATCAGCTTGGCCCGGTACTCCGGTCCGGCGGTGCGGAGGATCAGGTAGTCGAACCAGAATTGCCCTGGCCAGCGGTTCTTGGATCCGAGCGCGATGGGCGTGACGCCGGCGGCCTTCAGCGTCTTGCAGGCGGCGAGGAACTCGGGCCAGGTGCCCGGCGCGGCGGTGATGCCGGCCTTGGCGAGCACCTTCTTGTTGTAGAAGAGACCCGCGTAGTGGTAGCCGAACGGCACCAGGTAGCGCTTGCCGTTGTAGAGCGTCGCACCCTTGGCGATGGCGGCCGGGACGACGGCGTCGAGTCCGCTCGACTTCCACATGTCGTCAATGGGCCGCAGCGCACCGCTGTCCACCACGAACTGGGTCCGCGCCCCAGCCCAGTAGCTGAACACGTCCGGCAGGTTCCGGCCCGCCGCCATGACGAGGATGGCAGTCTTGAAGTCCTCATGACCGGTCGGGCTGTCGACCACGTGAGTGCCGGTCTTCTTCTCGAAATCTGCGAAGATCTTGGTGATGGCGTCGTGTCCGAGATCTCCCGTGAAGTAGTGCGAGATCGTCACCTCCTTGCCTGCGGCACGTGCGGGGACACCGACCAGCAGGGTTCCGGTCACCGCGAGCGCGCCGAGGACCGCGCCCACCTTCTTGAGGAACGACATGTCGGTCCACTCCTTCCTTTCTCTTCGCACTTCCTGTTTTCGAGCAGTGTTGGCCCGGTGAGTTGCGTATATCTCAACTATCCAAAGAATCGCCGAATCGCCGTGCACGTTATCGCATGATTTGGCAGGAGCGCAACCGTCGAGTTGACTACCACACAACCTTGTGCTTGGCTTGTTGTGTCAAGAACAACCTCGCCGGAGCGAAGGAGCGCCGGAAGCATGGTGAAGTCACTCCTGAAAGGTCTCCAGGCGCTGGACCTGGTGCGCCTGAGCGCCGAGCCGGTGCGAACGGTCGACATCGCCGAGCGGCTGGAGATCGACAAGGGGGCGGCTTCGCGAACGCTCCAGACCCTGGTCCAGGCGGGATACGCCAACAGGACGCCCGACCGGCGCTATGTACCGGGAGAGAAGCTGCGATCGGAGCAGCCGCCGCAGCTCGTCAGCGTCGTGCGCCTCAGGGAGCGAGCCCATGCCCTGCTGCGCGAGCTCGCGGACTTCGCGGGAGAGTGCGCGCACCTGGCCATCCTCGCGGGCGACAGGGTCCTCTACCTGGACAAGATCGAATCACCCCAGAGCTTGCGAGTCGACCAGCCGATCGGGACCCTGGCGCCGCTGCACTGTACCGCCCTGGGCAAGGTGTTCCTGGCGTTCGCCGGCGCGCCGGTCCCGCAGCGGCTCGAGTCCTACACCCCGCGCACGGTCACCGACCCGCAGCTACTCGCGGCGCACGTCCGCAACATCGCGCAGCAGGGCTACTCCGTGGACGACGAGGAGTTCGCCCTGGGCGTGCGCTGCGTGGCCGCGCCCCTGCGAGACGAGCTGGGGCGGGTCGTCGGGGCGATCGGCATATCGGGTCCCACCGCCAGGGTCTCCCTGGAGCGGCTCTCCGAGCTGGGGGCGCGGGCACGCCAGGTCGCCGACGGCTACCGCCGGGAAGCGGAGAGCTGAGCCTCGCAGGGCGGTCCCGGGAACCGGGAGGAAGAGCCGCATGGACAAGGTCAGGGTCGGGTTCATCGGTGCGGGTCGGATCTCGGACCTGCACGCCATCGAGTACCTCAGGAACCCGCGCGCCGAGATCGTCGCGGTCTGCGACGCCAACCCCGAGATCGCTCGCCGGCAGGCCGACCGCTGGGGCGTGCCGAGGACGCGCGTCTTCGCCGACTGGGAGCAGCTGCTGCGCTGTGAGGAGGTCGGCCTGGTGGAGATCCTGCTGCCTCATCACCTGCACAAGCCGGCTGCCCTCGCCGCCTTTGCCGCCGGCAAGCACGTCTCCCTTCAGAAACCCATGGCCCTCACGCTGGCCGAGGCCGACGACATCAATGCCGCGGCCGAGCGCGCCGGCGTCTTCTTCAAGGTGTTCGAGAACTTCGTCTTCTACCCCCCGATCCAGAAGGCCAAGGAGCTGGTCGACGGCGGCGCCATCGGCGAGCCGCTCACCATCCGGGTGAAGAGCAACGCCGGCAAGGGCAAGAATGCCTGGCCCGTCCCGCCGGCCGCGCAGGCCTGGCGACTCGATCCCGACCGGTGTGGGGGCGGGCCCCTGTCGTTCGACGACGGTCACCACAAGTTCGCCCTCGGCTGGCACTTCATGGGCGAGATGCAGGAGGTGCACGCCTGGATTTCCCGGACCGAGGTGTCGCCGGGCTTCGTGCTCGACAGCCCGGCCATGATCTCGTGGAAGTTCGCCAACGGTCGCTTCGGGAATCTCGAGGTCGTGTACTCGCGAGATCTGGAGATCGAGACCGTCCACTACGCCCAGGACGACCGCGTCGAGATCACCGGCACCCGCGGCGTCGTCTGGGTGAACCGGGGCCACGGGAGGCTGTTCGATCAGCCTCCGGTGGTGCTCTACGCGGACAACGAGGTGCGGGCGTTCTCCGGCATGGAGGCGGGCTGGGACGCGAGCTTCGCGGCTTCCACGCGCCACCACATCGACGCCCTCCTGGACGGCGGCGCGCCGTTCCTCTCCGGCCGTCAGGGGGCGGACATCCTGCGCTTCGCGCTCGCCGCCCAGGAATCCGCCCGGACCGGCAGGCCGGTGAAGACCACGAGAGCCTGAGGCGAGGAATGGACGCCGTCGCGACGAATGGAGTGGCCACCAGCGCCGTGGCGGCGCGCGCCGCGCTGGTTGCGCGCCACCGGAGCATCGACGCGCTCATCGCCTCGGGGGAGTGGCCCCTTCAAGTATCGACCAGCCTCGCCGAGGGCCTGGTGCTGGGCCTGCTGAAGCAGGGGGTGAGGAAGTACCTCGCGGTCTTCGGGCACGGGTCGACGGCGATCGCGGAGGTCCTCCGCATCTACGAGGGCGCCGGGGTGGTCCGGACGTGGAACTTCCGGAACGAGGTCGAGATGGCCCACGCGGCGACCGCGCTGAGCTGGCAGTACGGCGAGGTGCCGGCGGTCGTCACCTCGATCGGTCCCGGCGCGCTCCAGGCGTTCGCGGGGTCGCTCGCGGCAGCCAGCGACGGCGTCGGCGTCTATCACGTCTACGGCGACGAGACCACGCACGGCGAGGGATACAACATGCAACAGATCCCGCGCATACAGCAGGGGGCCTACGGCCACCTCACGTCCGTCATGGGCCGCAGCTACGTGCTGCACACGCCGGAAGCGCTGCGCGAGGCGTTGCGGCAGGGCGCCGTCACCGTCTTCGACGCGGTCCGGGCCGCTCCGTTCTACCTGCTGGCGCCGATCAACACCCAGCCCTCCCCGCTGCAGCTCAACCTGGCAGCGCTGCCCGTGCGCCCTCGCCCGACGCCGACCGTCATGGCGGACGGCTCGGCCTTTGCCGAGGCGGCGGCGCTCGTCCGCTCCCACGATCGCATCGTCGTCAAGGCCGGGGGAGGCGCACGGCGACACGCGCTGCCCGTGCGTGAGCTGGCGGAGGCCATCGGCGCCGCCGTGGTGCTGTCGCCGGGATCCACTGGCGTGCTGCCCGACGCCCATCCGCAGAACATGCACGTGGGCGGGTCCAAGGGCTCGATCAGCGGGAACCACGCGATGACTTCCGCCGACCTCCTCATCGCGATCGGGAGCCGGGCCGTCTGTCAGTCGGACTGCTCGGGGATCGGCTACCCGCGGGTCCAGGCCGTCATCAACCTGAACGACGATCCACACGACCTGAACCACTACAACCGGACGACTCCGCTGCGCGGAGACATCGCCGCCACCATCGGGCGACTGCTGCAGGCCCTCGGCCCGTTCGAGCCGAGCGAGGGCAAGAAGCGCTGGCTCGCCGAGTGCCTCGACAAGAAGTCGGAGTGGCGGGCCTTCAAGGCGGCTCGTGTCGGGACCGCACCGCTGTACGACGAGGCCTGGGGATGCCCGGTGCTCACTCAGCCCGCGGCGATCGGCACGGTTGCCGCCTTCGCCAACGAGATCGGCGCAGTCAAGCTGTTCGACGCCGGCGACGTCCAGGCCAACGGATTCCAGATCGTCGAGGACGACCGGCCCGGCCAGACCTGGACGGAGTCGGGCGCGTCGTACATGGGCTTCGCGGCGAGCGCGCTTCTCGCGAGCGCTCTCGCCGACCGGCCCGCCTACGCGATCGCCTTCTCCGGCGACGGATCCTTCATGATGAGCCCCCAGGTCCTCGTCGACGCCGTCGAGCACGGCCTGCGCGGCATGCTGGTCGTGTTCGACAACCGCAGCATGGCCGCCATCGGCGGCCTGCAGCGCGCCCAGTACGGCAAGGAGTTCCGGACGAGCGACGCCGTCGCCGTCGATTACGTCGCCATGGCGAACGCCGTTCGCGGCGTGCTCGGCGTGTGGGGCGGGACCTCTCGCGAGGCGCTGCGCGACGCGCTGGCGAGGGGCCGAGCCCACCCGGGCTTGTCGCTGGTGCACGTCCCGGTCTATTCAGGTGACGCGCCCGAGGGCGGCATGGGGGCGTGGGGATCCTGGAACGTGGGCAGCTGGTGCGAGGCGGTTCAGGCCGAGTATCACCGGCAGACCCTCTAGGAGGGCAAGGCATGTACTCGGGACTCGGCCTGATGCTGAACGGGGACTGGCGCCGCGCCTCCGACGGCAAGACGCTCCCGGTCGTCAGCCCGGTGACGGAAGAGACCATCGGCGCCATCCCGGCCGCGACACTCGCGGACGTGGAGGAGGCCCTGGCGAGCAGCGCCGCCGCCTTCACCCGGTGGCGTGCCGTTCCGGCATGGGAGCGCAGCGCCGTCCTGCAGCGCATGGCGCAGCACATGATGGCCCGGAAGGCCCGGTTCGCCGAGATGGTCAGCCGCGAGACCGGCAAGCCGCTGCGGGAGTCGGAATCGGAGACCGTGGCCGCGGCCGAGCAGTTCGTCTGGTACGCGGAGGAGGCCAAGCGCGTCTACGGCATGACGATTCCCTCGCGGAGCCGCGACGTGCGCATGGCGGTGAGCTTCGAGCCGGTGGGGGTCTGTGCCGCCCTGACCGCGTGGAACTTTCCCGTCCTCCTTCCTGCGCGGAAGGTGGCGCCGGCGCTGGCGGCCGGATGCTGCGTCATCCTCAAGCCGTCGCCGGACACCTCGGGTGCAGCCATGCTGATGGCCGAGGCCGCGCTGGAGGCGGGGCTGCCCGCGGGGGCCCTCAACGTCCTCACCGGGGACCCGGCGGCCATCGCCAGGGCGCTCATCGCCTCGCCGGTCGTGCGCAAGGTGTCGCTGACGGGGTCGGTCCGGGTGGGCCGGGAGATCCTGCAGCAGTGCGCCGCGAAGATCACGCGCGCCTCGATGGAGCTGGGCGGACACGCGCCGGTGATCGTCCACTCCGACGCCGACCCCGTCGAGGCGGCGCGCACGGTCGCGGCGGCCAAGTTCCGGAACGCCGGGCAGGTATGCATATCGCCCAGCCGCTTCCTCGTGGCCGAGGGCATCCGCAGGGATTTCGAGGCCGCCTTCGCCGACTTCGCGAAGGGCCTGCGGCTGGGCGACGGGCTCGACCCGGCGACGCAGATGGGGCCGATGGTCAACGCGCGCGGCAGGGAGCGTGCCATCCGGCTGGTGCGCGACGCGGTCGCCCGCGGCGCGACCCTGCTGGCCGGGGGGGGTGTGCCCGGCGGCTTCCCCAAGGGATGGTTCTTCGAGCCCACCGTGCTCGGGAGCACGCCGGCCGCCGCGGCGATCATGATCGAGGAGCCGTTCGCGCCCATCGCGCCCATCGCCGGGTTCCAGAGCCCAGCGGACGCCCTCGAGATGGCGAACGGCCTTCCCTACGGACTGGCCGGCTACGTCTTCACCCGGGATTCCGCGCTGGCGAGCTGGACGGCGGAGGGCCTCCAGGTCGGCATGGTGGGCATCAACGACCTCTTGCTGGCGACGGCCGAGGCTCCCTTCGGCGGCGTCAAGGAGAGCGGGTTCGGGCGTGAGGGCGGAGCGCTGGGCATCCACGATTACCTCGACCCCAAGTACGTGAAGCACCGACTCCTGGGCCTGCCATGAATGACCGGAAGATCGGCCTCGCCAGGGGGCTGACGCAGTACGGCGACGTCGACTTCGCCCTCTACCTGCGGCGCTCCTTTGCGAGGTCCATGGGCTACGGCGACGAGATGCTGGATCGACCCATCGTCGCCATCAACTCGACCCCGAGCGGCTTCAACAACTGCCACCGTCACTTCCCCGAGCTCGTGGAGGCCGTGAAGCGCGGCGTGATCGCCGCCGGTGGGCTGCCCCTCGAGTTCCCGACCATCTCCCTGGGCGAGGTCTTCCTCGCGCCGACGAGCCTCAAGTTCCGGAACTTGATGTCGATGGACGTCGAGGAGATGTTGCGTGCCCAGCCGATCGACGCGGCCGTGCTGATGGGCGGCTGCGACAAGACCGTTCCCGCGCAGCTCATGGGCGCGGCCTCCGCCGACGTGCCCTGCGTCCAGCTGGTGGCCGGCCCGATGATGACCGGACGCCACCGGGGCGAGCGGCTGGGAGCCTGCACCGACTGCCGCCGCTTCTGGGCGCGCTATCGGTCGGGGCAGATCGACCCGGCGGAGCTCGCCGAGGTCGAGGGCAATCTCGCGACGACCGCCGGGACGTGCGCGGTGATGGGCACGGCGAGCACGATGGCCTGCATCGCGGAGGCGCTGGGCATGGCCCTGCCGGGCTCCGCGGCGATTCCCGCCGTCCATGCGGACCGGCTGCGCTGCGCCGAGGCCACCGGACGGACGGCGGTCGCGCTGATCGGGACCGACCGCCGCCCGTCCCGCATCATCGACGCCCGCTCCGTGGAGAACGCGCTGCGGGTCCTGCTCGCCATCTCGGGCTCGACCAACGCGGTCATCCACCTCACCGCCATCGCGGGCCGGCTCGGGATCCCCGTGCCGCTGGAGCAGCTCAACCGGCTTTCCGCCGAGACCCCGGTTCTCGTGGACCTCAAGCCCACCGGTACCCAGTACATGGAGGACTTCCACGCCGCGGGTGGCCTGCCCGCGGTGCTGCGCGAGCTGCGCCCGCTGCTCCACCTGGACTGCGTGACCGTGACCGGGGAATCGCTCGGCGAGGTGCTCGACCGTCCCGAGCGCCCGGCGCGGGATCCAGCCGTCATCGCCTCGCGGCAGTCGCCCATCGACAAGGAGGGGGGGCTGGTGGCGCTGTTCGGATCGCTCGCACCGGGCGGCGCCCTGCTCAAGCGCGCCGCGGCCGATCGCGCGTTGTTCGAGCACGAAGGCCGCGCCGTGGTGTTCGGTTCCCTCGACGACCTGGCGGCCCGCATCGACGATCCGGACCTGGATGTCGAGCCGGAGGACATCCTGGTGCTCCGGAACGCCGGACCGAACAGCCCTGCAGCCATGCCCGAGGCCGGATACCTGCCCATCCCGCGGAAGCTCGCCGTACGCGGCGTGAAGGACATGATCCGCGTCTCCGACGCGCGCATGAGCGGTACGGCCTTCGGCACGGTCATCCTGCACGTGACGCCCGAGGCGGCGAAGGGCGGGCCTCTGGCCCTCGTCCAGTCCGGCGACCGGATCCGCCTGTCGGTCGGGAAGAAGCGCGTCGATCTCCTGGTGGACGAGGCGACCCTGACGGCCAGGCGGACGGCGCTGCCCGGACCCGATCCGATCGCACGCCGCGGGTACGACTGGCTGTATCACGCGCATGTCTTGCAGGCGACGGAAGGCTGCGACTTCGACTTCCTGCTGCCCGCGAAGGGCTCCGGGCCCGATCGGATTCGCCAGACCGGGCGCCCGAGGTGACTGCCGTGCTTGCCGGAAGGCGAAGCCCGCCCCGCCGGGGGCGTGGGCGCGATCTGCTTGCCAGCGCGCGGACCGCGGGACTACCTTCCGCCTGCCGGCCCGAGAACGATGGCGCTCGCCTGGGGCGGCGCGTGGACCCGCTCCTTCCTGGGAGGTCGACATGGCACGGACCGTGACGCTGTTCTCGGGGCAGTGGGCGGACCTGCCGTTCGAGACGCTCTGCCGGAAGGTGAAGGGGTTCGGGTACGACGGGGTGGAGATCGCCTGCTGGGGCGATCACATGGAGGTGCAGAAGGCGGCCACGGACCCGGCCTACGCGCAGCGCAAGAAGGCCGTGCTCGCCGAGCACAAGCTCACCGCCTTCGCGCTCGGCGGGCACCTCGCAGGGCAGTGCGTGGGCGACCACTGGGATCCGCGCCTCGACACCTTCGCGCCGGCCGACTGCAAGGGTCACCCCGAGAAGATCCGCGCCTGGGCCATCCAGGAGATGAAGTACACGGCGCGCGCCGCCCGGGCGATGGGCTGCCAGGTGGTCACCGGCTTCATGGGCTCGCCGGTGTGGAAGTACTGGTACTCGTTCCCGCCCACCACGGAGCGGATGGTCGACGACGCGTTCCGGGAGATCGTCCGCCTCTGGACGCCCATCCTCGACGAGTTCGACGCCTGCGGGGTGCGCTTCGCCCTCGAGGTCCACCCGACCGAGATCGCGTTCGACTTCCACACGGCACGCCGCCTGCTCGAGGAGTTCGAGCACCGGCCGACCCTGGGCTTCAACTTCGACCCGAGTCACCTGCAGTGGCAGGGAATGAAGCCGCACCTCTTCGTCCGCGACTTCGGGAAGAGGATCTTCCACGTGCACATGAAGGACGTCGCGGTCACGCTCGACGGGCGGGCCGGGATCCTGGGCTCCCACCTCGCCTTCGGCGACGGCCGGCGCGGCTGGAACTTCCGCTCCCTCGGCCACGGCGACGTGGACTTCGACGCCATCATCCGCGAGCTCAACGACGCCGGGTACGGCGGCCCGCTCTCGGTGGAGTGGGAGGACTCCGGCATGGACCGCGAGGCGGGGGCCCGCGAGGCCCTGCAGTTCGTCCGCAGGGTGGACTTCGCGCCCTCGTCGCTCGCCTTCGACGCGTCGATGAAGAGCTCGTGACGCCGGACGTTCTCGCTTGACCCTGGAACTTCGCGCTGCACACCATGACCCCCCTCATGGCAGATGCGCTCATTCGCGTGCGAGCCCTGCGGAAGGAATTCGCCGGCAACGCGGTGCTCCGCGACGTGGACGCGGAGATCCGCCGCGGCGAGGTCCTCGGGCTCATCGGGGAGAACGGCGCCGGGAAGTCGACCCTGGTGAAGATCCTGGCCGGCATCTACGAGCCGACTTCCGGGGAGGTGGAGATCGACGGGCGCACGGTCTCGTTCCAGTCCCCGTCGGACGCCCGGCGCGCCGGGGTGAGCCTCGTGCCCCAGGAGTTCAACCTGGCTCCGGACCTGAGCGTGGAGGAGAACGTCTTCCTCGGAGCCGAGCTGCTCACGGTCCGCCGCACGCTCGACGGCGCGCGGATGCGCGCCCGGACCGCGGAGCTGCTCTCCGAGCTCGGCGCGAGCGTGGCGCCGGGGGACCGGATCGACGGCCTGAGCGCCGCGCAGAAGCAGCTCGTGGAGGTGTGCAAGGCGCTCGCGTTCGACGCCCGGATCCTCATCCTGGACGAGCCGACCACCATGCTCACCCGGCGCGAGATCGATCGCCTCTTCGCGCTGATGCGGGCGCTCCAGGCGCGCGGGATGACGCTGCTCTACGTCTCGCACAAGCTCGCGGAGGTGAAGGCCATCTGCGACCGGGTCATCGTCCTCAAGGACGGGGAGCTGGTCCACGAGGCGCCCATCGCGGAGATCGAGCCGGCCGAGATGGCGCGCCGCATGGTCGGACGGGAGCTCCGGGAGATCTTCCCGCCGAAGCGGAAGGCCGAGGGCCCGGCGGTGCTGGAGGTCCGCGGCCTGACCTCGCCGGAAGCCTTCGCCGACGTCTCGTTCACGGTGAGAGAGGGCGAGATCCTGGGCCTGGCGGGGCTCGTCGGCGCGGGACGGACCGAGACCGCCGAGGCGCTCATGGGACTGCGCCCCTCCTCCGGCAGCGTGCGCGTGGGCGGGGCGGACGCCAAGGCGAAGCGCGCCGAGCAGGCGGTGAAGAGCGGCCTCGGATACCTCTCGGAGGACCGCCAGGGATCGGGCGTCCTCCCCGGCTTCGGCATCGCCGAGAACATGACCCTGGTGTCCATCCGGGACTACTGCACCTTCGCCGGGGTGGTCGATCGGGAGAAGGAGGACGAGAAGGCGCGGACCTGGCGGGAGCGCTTCCGCATCAAGGCGCCCGACCTGCGCGCGCAGCTCGAGTCGCTGTCCGGCGGCAACCAGCAGAAGGTGT
>Ga0209797_10001013_pt1 | contig 14139 bp, 11 predicted proteins | sample DOMMetBare3Fresh_2_FD_187472 | JGI IMG/M metagenome (GOLD analysis project Ga0209797, IMG submission 187472) | Wetland sediment microbial communities from St. Louis River estuary, USA, under dissolved organic matter induced mercury methylation -... | ecosystem: Environmental > Aquatic >... | reverse complement strand
CGGCGACCACCTGGTGACCACGGTCTTCGACCTGCTGCTCGCCCAGTACGGCGTCGGGCGGCCGGGCCTGCCCGGGGAGTGGCCGGCCGGCTACGACGACCCGCAGCCGTACACCCCCGCCTGGCAGGAGGAGATCACCTCCGTCCCGGCCGCCGCGGTGGCCCGGATCGGACGTGAGTTCGCCGACAACGCCGAGCGGTCCGGGGGCCGGTCGATGATCGCCCTCGGTGCCGGGACGAACCACTGGTTCCACTCCGACCAGATCTACCGGGCGATCCTCGCGCTGGTCACCCTGACCGGATGCCAGGGCGTCAACGGCGGGGGCTGGGCGCACTACGTCGGGCAGGAGAAGTGCCGGCCGTTCACCGGCTGGGCCCAGCTCGCGTTCGGGCTGGACTGGTCCCGCCCACCGAGGCAGATGGCCGGTACCGCGTTCTGGTACCTGGCCACCGACCAGTGGCGCTACGACGGCTTCGGTGCGGACACCCTCGCCACGCCGCTCGGCCAGGGGCTCTTCCGCGGCAAGGCGCTGGCCGACACCCTGGCCCAGTCGGTGCGGATGGGCTGGCTGCCGTCGTACCCGACGTTCGACCGCAATCCGATGAACCTCGTCGACGACGCGCTGGCCGCCGGCGTCGACCCATCCGCGTACGTCGTCCAGCAGCTCCGGTCGGGCGAGCTCAGGTTCGCGTGCGAGGACCCGGACGCGCCCGAGAACTTCCCGCGCGTCCTCACCGTGTGGCGGGCCAACCTGCTCGGCTCGTCCGGCAAGGGCAACGAGTACTTCCTGCGCCACCTGCTCGGCACGGACGGCGCGATCCGGGGCGAGCAGGCACCGGAGGGCCGCCGGCCGAGCGAGGTGGTCTGGCGCGACGAGGCCCCGGAGGGCAAGCTCGACCTGCTGGTGTCGCTGGACTTCCGGATGACCAGCACCGGGCTGTTCTCCGACGTCCTGCTGCCCGCGGCGACCTGGTACGAGAAGTACGACCTCTCGTCGACCGACATGCACCCGTTCGTGCACGCGTTCAACGCGGCGATCGCCCCGCCGTGGGAGACCCGCTCGGACTACGACACGTTCCAGTCGATGGCCGAGACGTTCAGCGCCCTGGCGGGTCGTCACCTCGGCGTGCGGAAGGACCTGGTGGCCACGCCACTGCTGCACGACACCCCGGGGGAGACCGCGCAGCCGGGCGGGCGGGTCCTCGACTGGAGAGCCGGTGAGTGCGAGCCGATCCCCGGGCGGACGATGCCCGCGCTGACCGTCGTGGAGCGCGACTTCGGCGCGATCGCCCAGAAGATGGCCGCCCTCGGGCCCAACGTCGAGACGCTCGGCACGACGGTCAAGGCGGTCACCCTCAAGCCCGCGCGCGAGGTCGAGTACCTCAGGCGGGTGTGCGGAACGGTCCGCGGAGGGGTCGCCGACGGCCGACCCTCGCTGCGCCGCGCCGAGCAGGCGTGCGAGGCGATCCTGGCCCTGTCCGGCACGACCAACGGCCACATCGCGACCGCGGGCTTCGAGCAGCTGGAGAAGAGAACCGGCCGGCCGCTCGCCGACCTGGCCAGCGACCACGAGGGCCGGCAGATCACGTTCGCGGACACCCAGTCGCGGCCGCAGCCGGTGATCACGTCGCACGAGTGGTCGGGCAGCGAGCACGGCGGACGCCGGTACTCCCCGTTCACCATCAACGTGGAGCGGCTCAAGCCCTGGCACACCCTCACCGGCCGGCAGCACTTCTTCCTCGACCACGACTGGATGACCGAGCTGGGCGAGCAGCTGCCCACCTACCGTCCGCCGCTGAACATGCACCGGATCTTCGGCAGCGAGCACGTCGGCGAGGACGGCGTCCGGGAGGTGACGGTCCGCTACCTGACACCGCACTCGAAGTGGTCGATCCACTCCGAGTACCAGGACAACCTCTTCATGCTCAGCCTCTCCCGTGGCGGCCCCGACCTCTGGATGAGCCAGGAGGACGCCGCGGCCATCGGCGTCAAGGACAACGACTGGATCGAGGCGTACAACCGCAACGGCGTCGTGGTGGCCCGGGCGGTGGTGAGCCACCGGATGCCCCAAGGCACCGTCTTCATGTACCACGCCAAGGACCGCACCATCGACGTGCCCAAGTCGGAGGTGAGCGGGCGCCGGGGCGGTATCCACAACGCGCTGACCCGGCTGCTCGTGAAGCCCAGCCACCTGATCGGCGGCTACGCGCAGCTCTCGTACGGCTTCAACTACTACGGACCCACCGGGAACCAGAGGGACGAGGTCACCGTGATCCGCCGGCGTTCGCAGGAGGTCGAGTACTGATGCGCGTCATGGCCCAGCTGGGCATGGTGATGAACCTCGACAAGTGCATCGGCTGCCACACCTGCTCGGTCACCTGCAAGCAGGCGTGGACGAACCGGACCGGCGTCGAGTACGTCTGGTTCAACAACGTGGAGACCCGGCCGGGCCTGGGCTACCCGCGCAGCCACGAGGACCAGGAGCGCTGGCAGGGCGGCTGGGTGCGCACGTCGCGTGGCCGGCTGCGGCTGCGAGCCGGCGGTCGGGTGAAGCGGCTGTTGAGGATCTTCAGCAACCCGCGGCTCCCGGGCATGGCCGACTACTACGAGCCCTGGACCTACGACTACGACACGCTGCTCAACGCCCCCGCCCAGGCGGACGTGCCGGTGGCCCGTCCGAAGTCGCTCATCACCGGGCGGAACATGAAGATCGAGTGGTCGGCGAACTGGGACGACGACCTCGGCGGCTCGCCCGAGATTGCCCAGCAGGACCCGGTGCTGAAGAAGCTCGGCGACCGGGTGCGCCTGGAGTTCGAGCAGACGTTCATGTTCCACCTGCCGCGCATCTGCGAGCACTGCCTCAACCCGAGCTGCGTGGCCAGCTGCCCGTCCGGCGCCATGTACAAGCGGGCCGAGGACGGGATCGTGCTCGTCGACCAGGACGGCTGCCGAGGGTGGCGGCTGTGCGTCTCCGGCTGCCCGTACAAGAAGGTCTACTTCAACCACCGCACCGGCAAGGCGGAGAAGTGCACGTTCTGCTACCCGCGGGTCGAGGCGGGTCAGCCGACCGTCTGCTCCGAGACCTGCGTGGGTCGGCTGCGCTACGTGGGCCTGTTCCTCTACGACGCCGACCAGGTCCTCGAGGCCGCATCGGTGGAGAACGACCACGACCTGCTGGAGGCTCAGCGGTCGGTCATCCTCGACCCGGACGACCCGGCGGTCGTCGCGGCCGCCCGGTCCGCCGGGATCCCCGAGGACTGGATCAGCGCCGCCCAGCGATCCCCGGTCTACGCGCTCACCAACCGGTACCGGATCGCGCTGCCCCTGCACCCGGAGTACCGCACCATGCCGATGGTCTGGTACATCCCGCCGTTGTCACCCGTCGTGGACGTCGTCCGCGACACCGGCTTCGACGGGGAGGACCGTGACACGCTGTTCGCCGCGATCGAGGCGCTGCGGATCCCGGTCGAGTACCTCGCCGAGCTGTTCACCGCGGGCGACCCGGCCCCGGTGCAGCGCAGCCTGCGGATGCTGGCCGCGATGCGCGCCTACATGCGCCGCGTCAACCTGGGCGAGCCGGCGGACGAGTCCATCGCGCTGGCCGTCGGCCTGACGGGCACCCAGATGGAGGCGCTGTACCGGCTGCTCGCCGTCGCCAAGTACGAGGACCGCTACGTCATCCCGACCGCTCACGTCGAAGCCGGGAGGGCGCTCGACGAGATGCCGGGCTGCAGCCTCGACTACAGCGGCGGCCCCGGCATGGGCGGGCGTGGGCCGTTCGCCGAGGTCGGGGCGACACCTGCGGCGGTGGAGAGCTTCCACCTGACCAAGCAACGGGCGGAGTCCGAGCGCTACGCGGACCTGCCCGAGAGCCGCCCGTCGATCGACCTGCTGACCTGGAGCGGCGGCGAGCCGCCATCCGGCCTGTTCCCGCCGCGGTCCACACCGCCCGGGTCGACCACGGAGGAGGAGCGGTGAGCGGCCTGAACCCGAGCCAGCGGCACGTCGTCCAGGCGGCGGTGAGCCGGCTGCTGCAGTACCCGGACGCGGGCCTGCTCGCCCAGCTGCCCGCCCTGCGCGAGGCCGCGGAGTCCGTGCCGGTCGAGTCCGGTGAGCCGCTCGCCCACTTCGTCGAGCACCTGGCGAGCACCCCGCTGCTGCAGCTGCAGGCCGACTACGTCGCCACCTTCGACCTGCGGCGCAAGGCGTGCCTGTACCTCAGCTACTACCTCAACGGCGACACCCGCCGTCGCGGGATGGCACTGTGGCGGTTCCTCGACGCCTACCGCAGCGTCGGCTACCAGCCGGTGGGCGGCGAGCTGCCGGACTTCCTGCCGACGGTGCTCGAGCTGGCCGCGACGGGAGACGAGGACGTCGCCCTCGCGCTGCTGCACGAGCACCGGGAGGGTATCGAGGTGCTCCGTGAGGCCCTCGCGGCCGGCGGGTCCCCGTACGCCGGGGTGGTCCGGGCGCTCCAGGCCGCGCTGCCGGCGCCGTCAGCCGCAGTGCGGGCGGCGGCCGCCCGGCTGGCCGCGGAGGGTCCGCCGACCGAGCTGGTGGGCCTCGAGCCGTTCGTGCCCGTCGAGAGCGTGGGGGTTCGGCCGTGAACGACTTCCTGTTCCTCGTCCTGCCCTACGTGTGCCTGACGTCGTTCGTCATCGGCCACGTGTGGCGCTACCGCTACGACAAGTTCGGCTGGACCACCCGCTCGTCCCAGATCTACGAGAACCGCCTGCTCACCTGGGCCGGCCCGCTGTTCCACTTCGGCATCCTGGGCGTCCTGGCCGGGCACGTGATGGGGCTGGTCCTCCCGCAGAGCTGGACGCACGCCGTCGGGATCAGCGAGGGCGCCTACCACGCGGTCGCGGTCGTGCTCGGCACGCTCGCCGGGATCGCGACAGTGGTCGGGCTCGTGCTGCTGGTCTACCGGCGGCGGACCACTCCATCGGTGTTCCGGGCGACGACGCCCACCGACAAGGCCATGTACCTGCTGCTGGGCCTGGTGGTCGCGCTGGGCATCGTCAACACGATCGGGGTGCAGCTGTTCGGTCTCGGCGGCTACGGCTCGTCGGGCTACAACTACCGGGAGACGGTGGCCGTGTGGTTCCGCGGCATCTTCTGGTTCCAGCCCGATCCCGAGCTGATGGCCGAGGCCCCCTGGTCCTTCCGGCTGCACGCGGTGGCCGCGTTCGCGCTGCTGGCCGTGTGGCCGTTCACCCGGCTCGTCCACGTGCTGTCGGCGCCGATCGGCTACCTGTGGCGGCCGTACGTCGTCTACCGCACGCGGGAGCCGGTCGGGGCCGCGCGCCCCGCCCGCCGCGGCTGGGAGGGCGTCGGCGACTGACCCCCCCGGGCGTGACGCCGGTCACGGCGCTCGCCCGCGCTCAGGCGTAGCCTGAGAATTGGGGGCGAGACCCATGCGCAGGCGTCCGGGTCCGGTGGCGAGGGGCCTGCTGGTCTTCCTGACGGCGTCCGCGACGGTTGCGTGTGTGGCCGGGACCAGTCTCCCGACACCACCGGCCGCCGTCCCCCCGTCCGTGGCCACGTGCCTGCCGATGAGCGAGCCCCGCACGCTCGCCGACATCGACCGGATCGTCAACGGCTTCCGGGCTGTCGACGCGTTTCGCGGTGGCGACGTCGGTGCCGACGTCGAACTGAGGGACGGGCGACACCTCTTCGTGTTCGGCGACACGCTGCGCGCCCCCGAGTTCGGCGACTCGGTCATCGTCCGCAACTCGATGCTGCTGTTCAGCACGACCTGCGCCGCCGTGGTGGTGCCCCGCCACCGTGGCGCGATCATCCCGGACCGGCCGGACGGCGTCGGCTACTGGCCGATGTCGGTCGTCAGCCTCGGCGCGGACGGCACGGGCGAGCGGGTGGCGGTGTTCGCCCAACGCGTGCGCGGCAGTGAGCGCGCGGGGCAGTTCGTCACCCTGGGACCGGCCGTGGCCCTGTTCGACGTGGACGCTGGGGCCGCCCCGGCGCTGCGCAGCGTCACTGACCTCTGGCCGGACCTGGCCGACCGCAGCAGGGTCGCCTGGGGCGCCGCGGCCTGGGCGGTCGGCGGATGGCTCTACCTCTACGGCACGGCCAACCCGGGGCGGCCGCTCACCTTCGGGTGGTCGCTGTCCGCGGCCAGGCTGCGGCCCACGGACGTCACCGCGCCGAGCCGCTGGTCGTTCTGGGACGGTCGGCGCTGGCAGCCGGACCCCGCTGACGCGGCGCAGCTGATCCCGCCCGTCGGGGGCGTGTCGCAGACGCTGTCGGTGTTCAGCCGCGGCGGTCGCTGGTACGCCGTCAGCAAGCGCGACGACTTCCTCGGGACCGACCTGGTCGTGTGGGACGCCCCCGCGCCGCACGGGCCCTTCGAAGCGAACCCGCCGGCCGCGCTGATCCCCAGCGACCTGGGCCGCGGGCTCTACCGGTACATGCCGCTGGCACATCCTGGGGTGCTGCCCAGGCCCGGCCACGTCATCGTCTCGGTGAGCCAGAACACCGCCGACCTGGCCGCGCTGCTCGCCGACCCGCTGCTCTACCGGCCGCGCTTCCTGGAGATCGACCTCCCCGACTGACCTACCAGCTGCCGCCGCCGCCCCCGCCGAAGCCGCCCCCGGACGACCCGCCGGAGAAGCCCGAGCCGCCGGACGATGCGGCGGTGGCCGCGATCGCGCCGGCCGTGGTGTCGCTGAACGAGCGCATGGAGTCGCCGAAGCGCCCGAAGTCCCACCCTCCCGGTCCCGAGTACCACGGCAGCACCTGACCGGCGCCACCCGCCGCAGTCACGGCCGCGAGAGAGGCGAACGCCTTCGCCCAGCGCTCGGTCTCACCGAAGACCACGGCGTAGGGCAGGTACCGGGAGAACACGTCGGTCCGCTCCTCGAACCGCAGCTGCTCGGCCTCCGCCGTCCGGATGTACTGGCGGAAGCCGAGCACCCGGGCGAGCTCCGCGCTGCCGGCCGCCGTCCGGGCCGGCATCCGCCGGGCCACCAGCAGCAGGACCAGGCCGGAGAGCACCGCAGCGACGCCGAGCAGCCCGGCGTGGGTGTACCTCGCCAGCAGGTAGGTCAGGCCCGCGCCGACCACCACGCAGCCGATCCCGATCAGCCGCCACCAGGTCCGGGTGGTCTGCGGGCTACGCCGGAACCACCCGTGCGCGACGACGTCGGCATAGAGCTGCTTCTGCACCTTCGCCAGGTCGCTGGCGAAGGTGCGCTTGAGCTCGGAGACCCGGACCTCGGACCGGCCGCTGAAGATCGCGTCCAGCAAGCTGCGCTCGTAGGGCACCAGCTCGGCGTCCGCCGGCTTGCGCTGGCGGAACACCCAGTCACGGCTCGCGAACAGGTGGGCGCGCTCGAGCTCCTCGATGTGCAGGTAGCCCCGGACTGCGAGGTCGACGATGGTCGCCGTGACGTCCAGCGGGTTGGCGACCTCGTCGAGCAGCGTGCCCACCTGACCGGGGCGGACCCCCTCCGGGGGCCGGAACTCCACCGCGCCCGCCGCCGGCGTGAACAGCGGGCGTGGCTCCTCGACGCCGACCTGTCCGGCGACCGGCTTGAGCCCGGGCACCTCGCCGCGGTATCGCCGGTCACGCCCACGGGTCCACAGCAGGTAGCCGATCCCGCCGAGGCCGATCGCGACCACCGCCAGCGCACCCGCCACGGTCCAGGGGGTGGCCGAGAACGCCCGCCCGAGGCTGAACCGCTCCTCGAGGTCCGGGCCCGGAACCGCCACCGACCCGGGCGGCCAGGCCACGACGACGGTGACACCCTGGTAAGGACCGAGCGCCGACTGGGCGAAGGTCGCAGCCCCGCCGTCCTGCGCCGCCTGCTGGCAGGGATCCTCGGCCCCCCGGTATCCGGCCACGCACGTCGACCGGGTGACCGGGACCGGACCGCTCACCCGGACGGTGACGCGGTCGATCGCTGCCTCCCACTCGGGGCCGACCGCGTTCCAGTACAGCTCGGCGTGGTCGGGAAAGGCGTTCAGCGCGCCGGAGACGTCGTAGTCGAGCACGTAGACCTGCCGGCCGGTGACCGTGCGGTCCGGGTCGCCGACCCGGACGACCAGGTTCGCGCTCTCGGTGGAGGTCTGCACGCCGGACGGTGCGCCGGTGGTGCTGACCACCCGCAGGCCCTTGATCGTGACCACCCGGTCGCGGGTGTCGTCGTAGGTGTAGCGGACCGGGATCGTCCGGAAGATGCCGTGCCGCTGGGCGGTGCCGAAGTCGTAGGCGATCTCCTCACGGATGTGGAACGTGCCGTTCGCTCGCACGTCGATCCGCACGTCGTAGGAGGGGATGGTCTCCACCGCGAGCGCGGAGGGGGCCGGGGCGACGAGCAGCCCGACGAGCGCCAGCCCGCTCGCGGCCAGCAGGCGACGGATCACGCGCCCCACGCTAGCGGCTCAGTCGCCACCGCGGCCGCGCCGCGCGACGGCGCGCGCCGCCTCGCGGGTGGCCTGCTTCTCGGCCAGCGCCTGCCGCTTGTCGTAGGTCTTCTTCCCGCGGCCCAGGGCGATCTCGACCTTGGCCCGGCCGTCCTTCCAGTACAGGGCGAGCGGGACGAGGGTGAGCCCGGACTCCTTGGTCTTGCCGATCAGCCGACCGATCTCCTGCCGGTTGAGCAGCAGCTTGCGCGGCCGGCGCGGCTCGTGGTTGGTCCAGGTGCCCTGCGTGTACTCGGGGATGTGCACGCCGTGCAGCCAGACCTCGCCGTCCTTGACCACGGCATAGCCGTCGACCAGGGACGCGCGGCCCGCCCGTAGGGACTTGACCTCGGTCCCGGTGAGCACCAGGCCGGCCTCGTAGACGTCCTCGATCAGGTAGTCGTGGCGCGCCTTCTTGTTCTGCGCGATCAGCGAACGGCCCTTCTCGCGGGCCATCAGCCGGCGCCGCCGGAGCCCATCGCGGCGAGCAAGCCCGAGAGCACCTCCAGGGCGCGCCGCTCGGCGACGGCGGGCGACTCCGTGGACGCCACGGCGACGTCCGGCTCGACACCGACGCCGTCCAGCGCCCGACCGGACGGCGTCAGGTAGCGGCCAACGGTCAGCTCGATCGCCGAGCCGTCGCTCAGGGTCTGCGGCTCCTGCACCGACCCCTTGCCGAACGTGCGTGAGCCGATGACCACGGCGCGGCTGCGGTCCTGCAGGGCGCCGGCCACGATCTCGGCGGCGCTGGCGGTGCCACCGTCGACGAGCACCACCAGAGGGGTCGACGTGTCGCCGTCGGCGTGCGACTCCAGCGTCGTGAGGCCTCGTCCACGCCGCTCGTAGGAGACCACCGGGCCGCCGTCGAGGAAGGCGCCGGCCACCTCGACGGCCTCGTCGACCAGGCCACCTGGGTTGCCGCGCAGGTCGAGGACCACGCCACCCGAGGCCGCCCCCGGGTCGGCGGAGAGGGCCGTGCGTACCTGGCGGCCGACGCCCCGGGTGAAGGCGCTGACCCGGATGTGCAGGACCTGGTGGCGCAGCCGGTCGACGACGACGTCCGTCGCGGTGACGAGCGTCCGGGTCACGCTGGCGGTGCGGACTCCCGCGGCGTCACGGATCCCGATCGCCACGGTGCTGCCGTCGGGTCCGCGCAGGTTCGCGACCACGGCCGACACGGACGCGGTGGCGACGTCGACCCCGTCGACGGTCACGACCCGGTCGCCCACCCGGATGCCGGCCTTCGCAGCCGGGGAGCGGTCCTGGACACCGGAGACGGTCAGGCTGCCGTCGAGCTCCTGTCGCAGCCACATGCCGACCCCTGTGTACCGGCCGTCGAGGGCGTCGCTGAACGAGGCAAACTCGCTCGGCTGGTAGTACACCGACCAGCGGTCGCCCAGGGCCCGCAGCATGCCGTCGACCGCGGCCCGCTCCAGCACCCTGCGGTCGACCGGCCGGGCCGCGTCGCTCGCGATCCGGTCGGCGGCCTCGTCGAGCACGGCGGCCCGCTCGGGTGCCGCCGCCGGCTGCGGAGCGTCGCCCGACCCGCCGACTGCGACCCCCGCGACGAACGCTGTGAGGGCCACCGCGAGCAGGGTGAGGCCGGCGTGCACCCGACGGGCCACCGGAGTCATGGGCCCGAGTCTACGGCGAGGCCCGGCGACCGGCTCAGCAGACGATCGGCCGCTTACTGCCCAGCCCGAGCCAGCCCAGCGGGTCGTACGGCACGCCGTTGACGTGCACCTCGAAGTGCAGGTGCGGGCCGGTCACCCACCCGGTCGCACCGATCCGGCCGATCGGCTGACCGCGGGTCACCCGCTGGCCCTGGCTGACCAACCGGCTGGACTGGTGCGCGTAGAAGGTCGACAGGCCGTCGCCGTGGTCGACGATCGTGACGTTGCCGTAGACGCTGCTGGAGGCCGTGGACACCACGACGCCGGCCGCGGCCGCGATGATCGTGGCGCCGTACCCCCCACCGATGTCGATGCCGGTGTGGCAGGACTTGTAGCCGTAGACCGGGTGGATGCGCGGTCCCGAACGCATGGTCAGCCCGCCGGACGGGACCGGCCAGGCGAGCTCACCGCCACGGACCCGACCCGACCCGCGGGACGAGGCGGCGGCGATCAGGGCGGCGATCTTGCGCTGCTCGGCCTTGAGAGCGGCGACGCGTCGCAGCTCGTCGGCTCGGGCAGCCTCGACCCCCCGCAGAGCCCGGGCGCGGGCAGCGACCAGCTGCACCACTCGGTCCTGGGCCGCCCGGGCGCGGGCAGCAGCCGCAGCGACGACGACGAGCTGGGCGGCCGCGGCCGCCCGCTGCTCCTCCACCTGGGCGCGGACGGCGGCCAGCTGGTACTTCTTGGCGGCCAGGTCGGCGGTGTCGATCGCCAGCCGGCCCATCAGACCGACCTGCGAGTCGGCCACGGACTGCAGGCCGGACAGTCGCCCGGCGAAGTCCTCGACCGTCTCGGCGTCCAAGACCACGGCCAGCTCGGCCAGCTGCCCGTTCTGGTACGCCCGGCGGGCCAGCAGGCCGAGCAGCCGCTGAGTGCTCTGCACCCGGTCCTCGACCGCGATGGTCTCGGCCTCGGTTCGTCCTTCGTTGGCCACCGCGGCGGCCAACTGCACGGCCAGGGCGGCGTCCTTGGCCCGCGCCGCGGACAGGTCGGCCGCGGCCGAGGCGACCTCCGCCTGGGCCAGCGGGAGCTGCTCGCGGGCGGCTTGCAGGGCGGCGGCCGCGGCGGCGGCCTGCTGGCTGAGGGTTTCGATGTCGCTCTCGGCCGCGGCCAGTCGCTGCTTGACCGTCTTCTGCCGCTGCCCGAGGTCTTCGGCCTGGGCAGGCGCCAGCGACGCGGCAACGAGGGCGGCGGCCAGCACGGCGACCGCCCCGGCGGGACGCAGGCGCATGGGGAAGGAGCTCCTGGTTCGACGGGGTCGAGCCTTCATCGTCTCCCATCGGGGCTCACGGATACGAAAGGACACGCGCAACCCGCTCAAACCCTCAGGTACCGGCGCAGGGTGACGAAGCTCGCCAGCGAGGAGATGGCCACCGCGGCCACGAACACCGCGGCGATGGTCGCCCAGACGCTGGACCACCCCACGAAGGAGGTGAACGGGAACGACGGCGCCAGGATCCGGTCAACCAGGGTGGCCTTGATCAGGACGAGACCGCCCGAGGCCAGCAGAGCACCTCCCAGAGCGGCGAGCACGCTCTCCAGCACGAACGGGAGCTGGACGTAGAAGTTGGAGGCGCCGACCAGCCGCATGATCCCGGTCTCGCGACGACGGGTGAACGCCGCCACACGGATGGTGTTGGAGATCAGCAGGAGCGCCACCACGATCATCATGCCCGCGACGATGAGGGCGCCGACCTGGCCGGCGTTGAGCGCCCGGAAGAACTTGTCCAACAGTTTGCGCTGGTCCTGGACCTGCTCGACACCGGGGCGTCCGTCGAACGCGCCCGCGACCACGTCGAACTGGGTGGGGTCCTTCAGCTTGACCCGGAACGACTCCGGGAGGGAGTCGGCGGTGACGTTCTCGGCCAACGTGGGGAGCTGCTCCTTGAACCGCTCGAAGGCCTCCTGCTGCGACTCGTAGAACACCTCGGCCACCTGCGGCAGGGAACGCAGGTCGGCCTCGATGGCGGCACGCTGCTGATCGGTGATGGCGCCGGCTGCGCAACTGCCGACCTGGCTGTCGGCGCCGCACAGGAACACCGACACCTCGACCTTGTCGTACCAGAAGTCCTTCATCTCGTTGACCTGGGAGCGGGTCAGCAGGCCGGCGCCGAACATGGCCAGCGAGACGGCGACCGTGATCACCACGGCCACGGTCATGCCGAGGTTTCGGCGCAGGCCGATGCCTACCTCGCTCAGGACGAACTGGGCTCGCATGAGTCAGGGATCCTCGGTCGGGGTCGGTGGGAAAGGCAACGGTGAGGTCAGCGGGAGTAGCCGTACACGCCGCGGGACTGGTCACGGACGAGCAGGCCGCCCTCGAGCTCGACGACCCGCTTGCGCATCTGGTCGACGATCGCAGCGTCGTGGGTGGCCATGACCACCGTGGTGCCGGTTCGGTTGATCCGGTCGAGCAGCTTCATGATCCCCACGCTGGTCGTGGGGTCGAGGTTCCCGGTCGGCTCGTCGGCGATGAGCAGCAGCGGCCGGTTGACGAACGCCCGGGCGATCGCGACTCGCTGCTGCTCGCCACCGGAGAGCTCGTCGGGGCGACGCTGCTCCTTGCCCTGCAGACCCACGAGGTCGAGCACCTCCGGCACGACCTGGGCGATCGTGTGCCGGGGTCGGCCGATCACCTCCAGCGCGAAGGCGACGTTCTCGAAGACGGTCTTGTTCGGCAGCAGGCGGAAGTCCTGGAAGACCGTGCCGATCTGCCGACGCAGCGTGGGCACCTTCCAGTTCGACAGCCGGCTGAGGTCCTTGCCCAGGACCTGCACCGTGCCCTTGGTCGGCCGCTCCTCGCGCAGGATCAGCCGCAGGCAGGTCGACTTCCCCGACCCGGAGGCGCCGACGAGGAACACGAACTCGCCCTTGTCGATCTCGAGCGCGAGCGAGTCCAGCGCCGGACGCGTCTGGGTCGGGTACAGCTTGCTGACGGAGTCGAAGCGGATCACGGGTCACCGGGGCCGGACTCGGGGGCAGGACGGGCGGGCTGCCGGCCGGGTAGAGAGTCTACGTCTCCTCCCGGGCGGCACCCCGGCGTCAGGCGGGTCGGCGTGCCGGGGCCCGGCAGACGTGACGGGGGTCACATCTGCCGGGCCGTCGGTGAAGACCCCGCCCCGGGTCCTCGATCAGTGGCGACGCGGCGTGAGCGTCAGCCGGTTCGCTCCGGCGATCAGCGCAGCCCCGAGCCCCAGCAACGCCAGCGACACGGCCAGGGTCGGGCCGGCACCGCCGCCGGTGCGGGCGAGCGTGACCCCCTTGACGCTTGTGCTCGGGGACACCGACTCGGACGGCGACACGGACTCGCTCGGCGACACCGACTCGGACGGGGACACCGACTCGGACGGTGAGACCGACTCGCTCGGGGACACCGACTCGCTCGGGGACACCGACTCGCTCGGCGAGCCGCTGGCCGAGGGGCTCGGCTTCGGGACCGCCGCCAGCTGGCCGGTGGCCGACGTCACGACGTCCCCGATCGCCACGCTCACACCGACGAAAGCGGCCTGCGTCTTCTCGATGAAGAAGGCCCCGAGCGGCACGGTGATGACGGTGCCCGCTCCGGCGTAGACCCGATCGGGGCCGTCAGCGCACGGCGTCGAGAACGGCTCGCTCGTCCGAGCGCACACCTGCACCGGTTCGGTGCCGGACAGCGCGCCCACCGGGTACAGCCGCAGGCGCAGCTCGTTGGCTGCGGTGCGCCACATCCAGCTCTCACCGTAGGCGCTGCCGCCCGCTGACAGCAGATCGCACGTCGCTGTGGTGGGCACGCCCGCCGGCAGGGTCGAGCAGTCGAGGTCACCCCCGCCGGAGGCCTGGGCCGAGCCCGCCAGCATCCACGGGAGCGCCGCGATGGCCACGACCAGCGCGCCCAGCCCCCGCACCATGTTCGCCCTCGTCGCCCGCTGCATCGGAACCCCACCTCTCCGTCGTCACGGCGGCAACCACCCCCGTCGCCGTCTGTGACGATCGTCCCACCCGGTGCGGCCACTGACTACGGTCCGTAGGCACGTTTGTCGGCGTGTCGGCCAAGTCCATCCGA
>Ga0209797_10001012_pt1 | contig 14142 bp, 11 predicted proteins | sample DOMMetBare3Fresh_2_FD_187472 | JGI IMG/M metagenome (GOLD analysis project Ga0209797, IMG submission 187472) | Wetland sediment microbial communities from St. Louis River estuary, USA, under dissolved organic matter induced mercury methylation -... | ecosystem: Environmental > Aquatic >... | reverse complement strand
TTCAGCAGCGCCGCGTCGCCGGCGACGAAGCCCGAGCGCAGACCGGGCACGTTGCTGCGCTTGGACAGGCTGGTGAAGGCGACGAGCCGGCGGTGGTCGTGGCGGCCGAGCCGGGCCGCCGCTTCGAGGCCGCCGAGCGGCGGCTCGTCGCGGAAGTAGATCTCGGAGTAGCACTCGTCGCTGGCGATCACGAAGCCGTGGCGGTCGCTCAGCTCGAACAGCCGCGCCCACTCGTCCAGCGGCATCACCGCGCCTGAAGGATTGCCTGGCGAGCAGGTGTAGAGCAGTTGCGTGCGCGACCAGGTGGCCGGGTCGATCTGCGACCAGTCGGCCGCGAAGTTGCGCGCCGGGTCGCTGTTGGCGAAGGCGGTGCGGGCGCCGGCCAGCAGCGCCGCGCCCTCGTAGATCTGGTAGAAGGGATTCGGGCAGACCACGGTGGCGTCGGCTCGGCTGGCGTCGACGACGGTCTGCGCCAGCGCGAACAGCGCCTCGCGCGATCCGCCCACGGGCAGCACCTGGGTCCGCGGATCGACCGTGACGCCATAACGCCGGTTCAGCCAGGCAGCCATCGCCTCGCGCAGCCGCGGCTCGCCGGCCGTCGGCGGATAGCTCGACAGCCCGCCCAGGTGATCGACGATGGCCTGCCTGACCAGCGCCGGCGCCGGATGTCGGGGCTCGCCGATGCCCAGGCCGATCGGCCGCAGCGCGGGGTTGGGCGTGATGTCGCGCGTGAGCTCGCGCCAGCGCTCGAACGGGTAGGGATGCAGCGTGCCCAGCAGCGGGTTCATCGGCGGATTATCGCGGCCGGTGCGTCGGCGCAGCGGGTCGCCGTGTGCGTCACAACCAGCCCTCGCACCCCGCGGTTCCACAGCGGCAGGCCAGCGTGCCTTCGTGGTGGGTCTCGCCGTAGTGGACGCTGATCTCCTCGCCGGCGGGAATCGCCCTTAGCGCGTAGAACTCGATCCGGCCGTCGCGGATCAGCAGCCTGGCGTTGGGCTGGCAGCTGTGGTTGGTGAAACGCATCGGGTCGGCCGATGCCGACGCGTCGATCGCCTTGCGCGTCGACACCTCGACGATCATGATGCGCTCGCGGCCGGCAGCGCGACGGCGCGCCTCGGCGACGGTGATCGACTCGCCGCGGATCTCGCCGATCTTGCGCCGCGCCGGGATCGGCTCGGCGGCGAAGACGCCGAAGCCGTCGATGCGGCTCCGGCGCACGGACACGTCGTATTTCTGATAGGCCGGCCGCACCGACAGCGCGCTCATCCGCTCATCCGCTCAGGCCCGCCCGGTGCCGGCGGCAGTGCCACCACCGGCGCGCTCTGCCATCCTGGCTGGCGGTGCTCGACCACGACGTTGGTGTGGATGCCGCCGCGCACGAACCAGCGCGCGGTGATGCGGACGAAGCGAGGCTGGGTGGCGGCCACGATGTCGTCGAGGACGGTGTTGGTCACGCTCTCGTGGAAGGCACCCTCGTTGCGGTAGCTCCAGAAGTACAGCTTCAGGCTCTTGAGCTCGACGCACAGGTGGTCGGCAACCATCTCGATCGTGAAGTGCGCGAAGTCGGGCTGGCCGGTGAGCGGGCAGTTGCAGGTGAACTCGGGCACCTGGAACTGGATCAGGTAGTCGCGTTGCGGCGCGGGGTTGGCAAACACCTGCAGCTGCTTGCTGGGTGCCGTGGGCGGCGTGGCCGGCTTGCGGCGCATGCGGGGTGCGGCGGTCTTGGCCATCGGGGCGGGGCACATCGTCGAAGGGGGCGCAATGGTATCATCGGGGCCACTCGCAGCGCCGGTCCGCGCGCAATAAATCCTTACGAATCAACGACTTGCAGCAGCGTCTGCCGACTGCAACGGCCACCGCCATCGCATGCGCCTGAACCACATCAAGCTCTCCGGCTTCAAGTCCTTCGCCGAGCCCACGACCTTCCAGCTGCCGGGCCAGCGCGTCGGCGTCGTCGGCCCCAACGGTTGCGGCAAATCCAACGTCATCGATGCCGTGCGCTGGGTGCTGGGCGAGAGCAAGGCCAGCGAGCTGCGCGGCGAAAGCATGCAGGACGTGATCTTCAACGGCTCGGGCCTGCGCAAGCCGGCCGGCCGCGCAAGCGTCGAGCTCGTGTTCAGCAACGACGATGCGCGCGCCGGCGGCCAGTGGAACCAGTACGCCGAGATCGCCGTCAAGCGCGTGCTCACCCGCGACGGCGGCAGCAGCTACTACATCAACAACCAGCCGGTGCGCCGGCGCGACGTGCAGGATGTGTTCCTCGGCACCGGGCTCGGTCCGCGTGCCTATGCGATCATCGGCCAGGGCACGATCAGCCGGATCATCGAGTCGCGTCCCGAGGAGTTGCGCCTGTTCCTCGAAGAGGCCGCCGGCGTGTCGAAGTACAAGGAACGCCGCCGCGAAACCGAGAACCGGCTCAAGGACACCCGCGAGAACCTCACCCGCGTCGAGGACATCCTGCGCGAGCTGGGCAGCAACCTCGAGCGGCTCGAGGCCCAGGCCGGTGTGGCCGGCAAGTACCGGGCGTTGCAGGACAGCGCCACCTTGAAGCAGCACCAGCTGTGGTACCTCAGGCATCGCGACGCGGCATCGGAGGAGGAGCGCGTGCGCAAGGCCGTGCAGGAGGCGACCCACGCGCTCGAATCGCGCATCGCCGAGCTTCGCCACGTCGAGTCCGAACTGGAGACAGTGCGCCAGGCGCACTACGGCGCCAGCGATCGGCTGCACGCGGCGCAGGGCAGCCTGGCCGAGGCCGCGCTGGAGGTCAGCCGGCTCGAGGAGCGCATCCGCTACGTCGTCGAGGCGCGCCACCGCGCCCAGCAGCGCCTGGCCGAGCTGCGGGCACAGGACACGCAATGGGCCGAGCGTCGCACGCAGGCGCGCTCCGAGCTGGCGACGACCGCGACCCAGATCGCCGAAGCCGAGGAGCAGTGCGCCCGGCTTGGCAGCCAGGCCGACGAGCAGACCGTGCGCCTGCCGCAGGCCGAGGGCGTGCTGCGTTCGGCCCAGGCCAAGTCCAACGAGCAACGCGCCCGGGTGGCCGAGGTCCAGCAACAGATCCAGGTCCTCGCCGCCGACAGCCGCCACCTCGACGAGCAGCTGCGCGGTCTTCGCGGCCGGCGCGAGCGGCTGGTGCTCGAAGCGCGCGCGCTGGCGGCGCCGGACCCCCTGCGCCTGGCCGGCCTGCGCTCGCAGGCCAGCGCCGCCAGCGAGCAGCAGCAGCAGGCCGAGGCGCGGCTGCACGGGCTGCAGGAGCAGTTGCCCCAGCTCGAGGACCAGCGCCGCCGGCAGCAAGCCACGGTGAACACCGAGTCGGCCAAGCAGGCCGAGATCGCGGCCCGCCTGTCGGCGCTGCGCGCGCTGCAGGAGAAGGTGCGCACCGAGGGCAAGCTCAAGCCCTGGCTGGCCAGGCATGGCCTGGAGGACCTGGCGGGGCTGTGGACCCGGGTCCACATCGAGCCCGGCTGGGAGACCGCGCTCGAAGCCGCGCTGCGCGAGCGCCTCGGCGCGCTCGAAGTCGGCCGCATCGAGACCGTGCGCGCCTTCGCCGGCGATCCGCCGCCGGCCCGGCTGGCCTTCTTCACGCCGCCTGCGGCGGCGATCGCCAACCGGCACCAGACGCTGCCGCGCCTGTCGGACCTGCTGCGCCTGGGCGACGCGGGCCTGACCGCGCTGCTCAACGACTGGCTGGAGGGCGTCTACGCCGCGCCCGGCATCGACGAGGCCCTGGCCCAGCGGCCGCAGCTCACCCACGGCGAAGTGATCATGACCCGCGAGGGTCATGCCGTGGGTCAGTACTCGGTGAGTTACTACGCCCCCGATTCCGAACAGTCGGGCATGCTCGCCCGCGCCCAGGAGATCGAAAACCTCGAGCGCCAGCTGCGGGCGCAGTCGCTGATCGGCGAGGAGGCCCGCGCCGCCCTGGTGCGGCTCGAGGCGGCCTGCACCGAGGCCGCGCAGCGGCTGGTCGGCGCGCGCCGCGAGACCGGCGACACCCAGACCCGCGCCCACCAGCTGCAGGTCGAGCTGCTGCGGCTGGACCAGCAGGCCGAGACCACCCGCGCGCGCCAGGGCCAGCTCGAAGGCGAGCTGGCCGAGATCGACGCCCAGGTCGAGGCGCTCGAGCAGCGACGCGCGAGTGGGCAGGGTCGCTTCGAGGAGCTCGACCAGCAACTGGCCTCGACCCAGCAGCGCCATGCCGAACTCGACGAAGCGGTGCTCGCCGCCGAGGCCGCGCTGGCCGAGGTGCGCGAGCAGCTGCGCGCGCTCGAGCGCCAGGGCCAGGAGGCGCGTTTCCTGTCGCGCACGCTGGCCGCGCGGCAGGCCGAACTGCAGCGCGCGATCGAGACCGCCGAGCAGCAGGCCGCGGCCAACGCCCAGGCCGGCGAGCAGTTGCAGCTCGAGCTGGGGTCGCTCGACGACGCGGCCGCCCAGGCCGGGTTGCAGACCGCTCTGGCGCTCAAGCTGCAGCGCGAACAGGCGCTGGCTGCCCAGCGCAGCGAGTACGACGACCTCGCCGCCAAGCTGCGCCATGCCGACGAGCAGCGCCTGGGGCTGGAGCGCGGGCTCGACCCGCTGCGCGAACAGATCACCAGGCTGCAGCTCGAGGCCCAGGCCGCGCAGCTCGGCGGCGCTCAGTACCTCGAGCAGCTGGCTGCGGCCGGCGTCGATCTCGAGGCGCTGGGCGCGGGCATCGCGCAGGACAAGGTGCGGCTGGCCGGGCTGCCCGGCGAGATCGATCGCCTGCACCGCGAGATCGCTGCGCTGGGCGCGGTCAACCTGGCCGCACTCGAGGAGCTGGGCGCTGCGCGCGAACGCAAGGCCTTCCTCGACGCGCAGAATGCCGACCTCGACGAAGCCATCCACACCCTCGAGGATGCGATCCGCAAGATCGACCTCGAGACGCGCGAGCTGCTCGGCCAGACCTTCCGCCAGGTCAACGAGCATTTCGGCCGCATGTTCCCCAGCCTGTTCGGCGGCGGCACGGCGCGGCTGGTGATGACCGGCGACGAGATCCTCGACGCCGGCGTGCAGGTCATGGCGCAGCCACCGGGCAAGAAGAACTCGACCATCCACCTGCTGTCGGGCGGCGAGAAGGCGCTCACCGCGATCGCGCTGGTGTTCGCGATCTTCCAGCTCAACCCGGCGCCGTTCTGCCTGCTCGACGAGGTCGACGCGCCGCTGGACGACGCCAACACCGAGCGCTACTGCAAGCTGGTGGTCGAGATGAGCCAGGGCACGCAGTTCCTGTTCATCAGCCACAACAAGATCGCGATGGAGATGGCCGAGCAACTGATCGGCGTGACGATGCAGGAGCAGGGCGTCTCGCGCATCGTCGCGGTCGACATGGACGCCGCCGTCGGCCTGGCGGTGGCGGCGTGATGGAGGCCGCGCGGCGATGGGCCTGATGTCGGCGCTGGCGCTGCTCGGCCTGCTGGTGCTGGCCGTCATCGTCGCCCACGGCGCCTGGGCTGCGCGCAAGGCCAGCCCGCGCCAGGCGCAGGGTCCGCTCGGTGATGCGTCGCGCCAGGAGCCGACGCTGTCGGCCGGCGGGCCGGACGCGCCGGCGCTGGCCGATCTGCAGGCGTCGACCGCCCGCAAGCAAAGCCCCCGGCTCGATCCTCTGATCGACGCGCTGGCGCCGATCACGCTCGAGCTTCCGGTCACCGGCGAGCTGGCCCTGATGCACCTGCCGCACTCGCGCCGCGCCGGCACCAAGCCGTTCCTGATCGAAGGCCTGAATGCCGGCACCGGCGAGTGGGAACTGGCCGCGCCTGGACAGCGTTATGGCGAGTTCCAGGCCGGTGTGCAGATGGCCAACCGCAGCGGCGCGCTCAACGAGATCGAGTTCTCCGAGTTCGTGCAGAAGCTGCAGGACTTCGCCGAGGGCGTGGGCGGGATGGTCGAGGTGCCCGACATGCTCGACGTGGTGGCGCGCGCGCGCGAACTCGATGCCTTCGCCAGCGGCCACGACGCCCAGCTGGCAGTGATCCTGAGGGCCAACGGCGCGGCCTGGTCGGTGGGCTACATCCAGCAGATGGCCTCGCGCCGCGGTTTCGTGCCCGGCGTGCTGCCCGGCCGGCTGGTGCTGCCGGCGACCGAGGAGGGCGCACCGCCGGTGCTGGTGCTGGCCTTCGACGCCCAGGCCGCGCTGGCCGACGACCCCCACATCTCGTCGGTGCGCGAGGTCACGCTGTCGCTCGACGTGCCGCAGACGCCCGAAGCGGCCGAACCCTTCCCGACCTGGCACGACGCGGCGCGCTCGCTGGCGGCCGACATGGACGCGACGATGATCGACGACCACAACCGGCCGATCACGTTGCACGCCTTCGCCGCCATCGGCGCCGAACTGACCGCGCTGTACCGGGCGCTGGAGTCGCGCGACCTCGCGGCGGGGTCGCTGGCCGCCCGGCGCCTGTTCAGCTGAGGCGGTCGGCAGCGCCGCCGCGATCCCCCGCATTGCATGTCGGCGCCGGCCCCCATCCTCGCGCGAGCGGCGCAGTTGCGCGAGCTGCTGCAGCACCATGCCCATCGCTACTACGTGCTCGATGCGCCGGAGATCCCGGATGCCGAGTACGACCGCCTGTACCAGGAGTTGCAGGCCATCGAGGCCGCCCATCCCGAGCTGCTGAGCGCCGATTCGCCGACGCAGCGCGTGATCGGCAAGGTGCTGGACGGCTTCGCCCCGGTACGGCACGCGGTGCCGATGCTCAGCATCCGCACCGAGACCGACACCGACGACAGCGGTGCGCTGGCCTTCGACGCCCGCGTGCGTCGCGAGCTGGGGCTGGACGCTGCCGCGCCGCCGGTGGAGTACGCCGCCGAACTCAAGTTCGACGGCCTGGCGATCAACCTGCGCTACGAGCACGGCCTGCTCGCGCAGGCCGCGACGCGCGGCGACGGCGAGACCGGGGAGGACGTGACGCAGAACGTGCGCACGATCCAGCAGATCCCGCTGCGTCTGCGTGGCTGCGTGGCCCCGGTGCTCGAGGTCCGCGGCGAGGTCTACCTGAAGCGCGACGATTTCGAGCGGCTCAACGAACGCCAACGCGAGCGCGGCGAGAAGACCTTCGTCAACCCGCGCAATGCCGCTGCCGGCGCGGTGCGGCAGCTCGACCCGACGATCGCCGCGCGCCGGCCGTTGAGTTTCTTCGCCTACGGACTGGGCGAGCTGCGCGGCTGGCCGCAGCCGCCCACGCACAGCGCGACGCTCGACGCGCTGGCGGCGATGGACCTGCCGGTGTGTGCCGATCGCGCGGTGCTGCAGGGCGGCGAGGGCCTGGTGCGCTTCCACCGCGAGATGGGCCAGCGCCGCGACGCTCTGCCCTTCGACATCGACGGCGTGGTCTACAAGGTCAACCGCGTCGACCTCCAGCAGCGCCTGGGTTTCGTCACCCGCGAGCCGCGCTGGGCGGTGGCGCACAAGTACCCGGCGCAGGAGCAGGTGACTCGCCTGGAGCGCATCGAGGTCCAGGTCGGCCGCACCGGCAAGCTCACTCCGGTGGCCAAGCTCGAGCCGGTGTTCGTCGGCGGCACCACGGTCAGCAATGCCACGCTGCACAACCTGTTCGAGCTGCGCCGCAAGGGCGTGCGGGTCGGTGACACGGTGATCGTCCGCCGCGCCGGCGACGTGATCCCCGAGGTGGTCGGCCGCGTGCCGGGTGAGCGCTCCGGCTACGTGCCCAACTTCCGCATGCCCCGGCAGTGCCCGGTGTGTGGGAGCGCGGTGCTGCGCGAGAAGGGCGGCATCGACCACCGCTGCACCGGTGGCCTGGTCTGCGCCGCCCAGCGCAAGCAGGCGATCCTGCACTTCGCCAGCCGGCGGGCGATGGACGTCGAGGGCCTGGGCGACAGGCTGGTCGACCAGCTCGTCGACAACGGCCTGATCCGCACCCTGCCCGAGCTTTACACGCTGGGCGTGGCCAAGCTCGCCGCCCTCGAGCGCATGGGCGAGAAGAGCGCGGCCAATCTGGTCGACGGCCTGGCCAGGAGCAAGCGGACGACGCTGCCGCGCTTTCTTTATGCGTTGGGCATCCGCCAGGTGGGCGAGGCCACCGCGCGCGACCTGGCGCGGCACTTCGGCAGCCTCGACCGGCTGATGGACGCCGACCTCGACCGGCTGCGCGAAGTCGCCGACGTCGGCCCGGTGGTCGCAACGAGCATCCGTGCCTTCTTCGACCAGCCGCACAACCGCGAGGTGGTCGAGCAGCTTCGTGCGGCTGGACTCGCCTGGCCCGAGGACGACGGCACGGCCGGCGAGTCGACGTCGCAGCCGCTGGCCGGCAAGACCCTGGTGCTCACCGGCACGCTGCCGAACCTGAGCCGCGACGAGGCCAGGGCCTTGATCGAGGCCGCCGGTGGCAAGGTGGCGGGCTCGGTGTCGAAGAAGACGCACTGGGTGGTCGCCGGTGACGAGGCCGGGTCCAAGCTCGACAAGGCACGCGAACTCGGCGTTCCGGTGCTCGACGAGCGCGGCCTGCGCGAGCTGCTGGCGCCCCCCTGACCCACCCCTCCGAGGAACCGACGATGAGCGTTCGAGAGATTCTGAAGATGGGCGATCCGCGCCTGCTGCGCGTGGCACAGCCGGTGCGCGAGTTCGACACCCCCGAACTGCACGCCCTGGTGACCGACATGCGCGAGACCATGGTCGCCGCCGACGGTGCGGGCCTGGCCGCGCCGCAGATCGGAGTCGACCTGCAACTGGTGATCTTCGGCTTCGAGCACAACCCGCGCTACCCCGAAGCGCCGCCGGTGCCGATGACGGTGCTGCTCAACCCGCGCATCGAGCCGCTCGGCGAGGCGATGGAGGAAGGCTGGGAGGGTTGCCTGTCGGTGCCCGGGCTGCGCGGCGTGGTGCCGCGCTACGTCCGCATCCGTTACAGCGGTGTCGATGTGTACGGCGATCCGATCGAGCGCGAGGCCGAGGGCTTCCACGCCCGGGTCGTCCAGCACGAATGCGATCACCTGATCGGGCGCCTGTACCCGACCCGGATGACCGACCTCACGCGGCTGGGTTTCACCAGCGTGCTGTTCCCGGGGATGGATTCGGGGCCTGACGATTGAGATGCGGTCGGCGACGACCCCCGCCGGCGCGTTGAACGGGGATTCCAATCGGCCATCGCGGCCGAACGAAGGGTGCCTCATGACACGCCAATCGATCCGCTGGTTCCTGGGCCTGTGCACCTGGCTCGTGCTCGCTGGGATGGCGCCGACGAGGGCGCAGACCACGCTCGAGCCGAACTGGCCGGCGCGGGTCGGCCGGCTGGTGGAGGTGCAGGGCTCGGCCTGGTTCTACGACCGCGACGAAGGCAGCTGGACTCAGGCCCAGCACAACCGACCGGTGACCACCGGTGACCGCATCAGCACCGATGCCAGCAGCCGGGTCGAGATTCGAATCGGGTCGACCACGGTTCGTCTTGCCGGCGACACCGATGTCGCGCTGACCCAGCTCGACGACCAGTCGATCGCCGTCGAATTGCTCGCCGGCAGCCTGGCGCTGCGGGTGACCTCGCGCGACGTGCTGTCGCAGATCGAGGTCGCCACCGCCGAGGGTCGGTTCCTGCCCCGTGCGACCGGCCACTATCGCGTCGACCGTCGAGCCGATTCGAGCGAGGGCACCGCCTGGCGCGGCGCGCTGGATTTCGAGGAGCGCGACAGCCGCCTGCCGATCAAGGCCGGCCAGCGCGCCGAGCTCTGGGTGCAGGGGCCGGACCAGACCACGCATTACCGGTGGCTGGAGATCGAACGCGACGACTTCGCGGGCTGGGTCGCCCGCGACGATCACGACCTCGACCGCAGCGAGAGCGCGCGCTACGTCTCGCCCGAGATGACCGGCTGGGAGGACCTCGACCGCTATGGCCGCTGGCGCAGTCACCCCGAGTACGGCAGCGTCTGGATGCCCTCCGAGGTGGTGGTCGGCTGGGCGCCCTACCGCGACGGCCGCTGGGTCTGGATCTCCCCCTGGGGCTGGACCTGGGTCGACGTCGCGCCCTGGGGCTTCGCGCCCTTCCACTATGGCCGTTGGGTGCAGTGGGGTGGGCGCTGGGTCTGGGCGCCGGGCCCGCGCGTGACGCGACCGGTCTATGCGCCGGCGCTGGTCAGCTGGACCTTCGCCAGCCTGCCGCCGGGGGCGCACCGTCCGCCGCCGCCGTCGGCCTGGGTGCCGCTGGCGCCACGCCAGGTGTTCAGGCCGCATCCGCACATCCCACCCTACGTTCCTCCGCCGCGCGATCGGGCGGTGCCGCCGCCACCGCCTCGCCCGGATCGCCGCCTGCCCCGCCCCGTCGTCCGGCCGCCGCAAGTGATTGCGCCGCCGGTGCAGCCGCCGCCGGTGCAGCCGCCGCCGGCAATGCCAGCGCCGCAGGTCCAGACGCCGCCGGTCGAGCCGCCGCGCAGGCACCTGCCGCCGCAGCCCAGACCGCCGACAGCGCCGCCGCCAACCACCGCGCCGGTCATCGGCGGTGCGGCTGGCCAGGCGCCACCGGCAGCGGCGCCCGTGGTCGTGCCCCCCGGGGCTGCGGTGCCGCCCGACCGCGAGCGGCGCCACCCGCCTGGCGGCGGTCCCCGCCCGCCGGGCACACACACGGGTCGGCCCGTTGCGCCGGCACCGGCGCCCGCACCCAGGCAGTCGCCGGCCCCGGTCACCGCTCCGGCGCCTGTTCAACCACCGCCGGCGGTCGTGGCGCCAAGAGTGCCGCCGCCAGCGGCGCAGCCCAGACCGGACGCGTCGCCCCCCGCGGCGGCTCGGCGCGTCCGACCGGAGCCCGAGGAGGATGGGCGCAAGCGCATCCCCGAGCGCAAGCTCGAGGCGCGCGACCGCCAGCTGCAGCAGTAGTCGAGCGCCTCAGCGGGTCGCCGCCAGCCAGGGCTTCAGCACCGGCCACACATTGGCCAGCATCAGCGGCTGCGCTTGCGCGGTCGGGTGGATGCGGTCGGGCTGGAAGAGCTGTTCGGCGCGCGGGCTGTCGGCCACGCCGGCCAGCAGAAACGGCACCAGGGCTGCACCCTCGGCCTGCGCGACAGTAGCGAACAGCGACGCGAAATCCTGCCCGTAACGCGCGCCGTAATTGGGCGGCATCTGCATGCCCAGCAGCATCACCTGGGCGCCTGCCGCCCGCGCCCCGCGCACCATCGCGGCGAGATTGTCGCGCGTCATCGCCAGGGGCAAGCCGCGCAGGGCGTCGTTGCCGCCGAGCTCGATCACCACGTGGCTCGGTCGATGGCGCTGCAGCAGTGCCGGCAGGCGTGACCGTCCGCCGGAGGTGGTGTCGCCGCTGATGCTGGCGTTGACGACGGTGGCGGCCACGCGATCCTGGGCCAGGCGACGCTCGAGCAGGGCGACCCAGCCGCTGCCACGCGCCAGGCCGTACTCGGCCGACAGGCTGTCGCCGACGACGACGATGACCCGCCGCGCAGCTGCCGCGGCATCGGCGCCGGCCGCGCCCAGCGCCAGCGCCGCCACGCTACAGTGCAGCAGCCAGCGCCGTCGCGACGGCAGCCGATGCCCAACTCCATCCATGACCGATCCCATCATTGCCGTCGAACACGTGACCCGCCAGGTGAGTGATTCCACCGGCACGCTGACCATTCTCCACGACATCGACTTCGCGCTGCGGCCCAGGGAATCGACCGCCATCGTCGGCGCCTCGGGCTCGGGCAAGAGCACGCTGCTGGCAACCATGGCCGGGCTGGACCTGCCGACCTCGGGCACGGTACGGCTCGATGGCATCGACCTCTTTGCGCTCGACGAGGATGCCCGAGCCGCGGTACGGGCGCGCAAGCTGGGCTTCGTGTTCCAGAGCTTCCAACTGCTGGGGCACCTGACGGCGCTCGAGAACGTGATGTTGCCGCTCGAACTGCTGGGACGCTCGGACGCCCGCGCGCGCGCCGCCGAGATGCTGCGGCGGGTCGGGCTGGCCGAGCGCCTGGGGCACTATCCGCGCACCTTGTCGGGCGGCGAGCAGCAGCGCGTCGCACTGGCCCGGGCCTTCGTCGTCGAGCCGGCGGTGCTGCTCGCCGACGAGCCCACCGGCAGCCTGGACTTCGCCACCGGCGAGCGCGTGATGACGCTGATGTTCGACATGAACCGCGAATCCGGCACCACGCTGGTGCTGGTGACACACGACCCGGCGATCGCCACCCGCTGCGATCGGCAATTGCGCATCGAGGCCGGGCGCCTGGTGGCGCCTGTCGCGGCATGAGCACCGGCCTGCGTCGACGCGAACTGATTGCTGCCGGCCTGGGCACATGGGCCGCCGGGGGCGCACGTGCCGACGGCCTGCCGCAGCAACGCCTGGGCCCGGGCGGCATCGCCCTGCTGCCGCTGGGCGCGGCGGCCGAGCGACCGGGCGCCCACACCGACGCCGGCGTTCCGGTGCTGGTGGTCGGCGGTCCCGAGGCCTGGACGGCGGTGGTGGGCATCCCGCTCGCCGCGCAGCCCGGCGAGCTTGCGATCAAGGTGCGGCGGGTCGGCGAAGCCGCACGTCGTGTAAGTTATCTCGTCGCGCCGCACGCCTACGCCGAGCAGCGCCTGAGCGTCGCGCCCGGGCAGGTCAGCCTGTCGCCCGAGGACCTGGCGCGGCATCAGCGCGAGCGTGCCCACCAGGCCCAGGTCATCGCCACCTACAGCCAGCCTCTGCCCGAGCGCCTGACGATGCGCCTGCCGGTGGGCGGCCGGTCGTCGGGCTCCTTCGGCCTGCGACGGATGTTCAACGGCCAGTCGCGCCAGCCCCACAGCGGGATGGACATCGCCGCCCCCGCTGGCACCCCGGTGGTCGCGCCGGCCGCCGGACGGGTGATCGACACCGGCGACTACTTCTTCAACGGCCACACGGTCTGGCTCGACCATGGCGGCGGGCTGCTGTCGATGATGTGCCACCTCAGCGAGACCCACGTCCGCACCGGCGACAGCGTGCTCGCCGGCGATCCGCTGGGCGCGGTGGGCGCCACCGGCCGCGCGACCGGGCCGCACCTGCACTGGTCGGTGAGCCTGAACCGGGCGATGGTCGACCCGGCGCTGCTGCTGCCGGCCGCCGACTCCGTTGCGCCCGTCAGATGAAGTACGTCCGGCAAGGACAAGGGGCGCCCGAGGCGCCCCTTGCTGGGTTCGAATCGCGCGCGGGACCTACTGCTGCGAGAACTTGAAGTCGGTCTTCGCCGCCTTGCGCAGGTCTTCCTGGTACTTCTGCAGTTTCATCTGCGACTGGCGCTGCTGGATCTGGCCCTTGACGGATTCGAACTCGGGGAACTGAGCGTCGCGGGTGTCCTCGAGCCTGATGATGTGCCAACCGAACTGGCTCTTGACGGGCATCTCGGTCATCTCGCCCTTCTTCAGCGCGACCATCGCCTTGCCGAATTCGGGCACGTAGCTGTCGGGCTTGGCGAAATCGAGGTCACCGCCGTTCTGACCCGATCCCGGATCCTTGGACTTGGCCTTGGCCAGGTCCTCGAACTTGGCGCCGCCCTTGATCTGCGCGATCAGCGCCTTGGCTTCGTCCTCGCCCTCGACCAGTATGTGGCGGGCGCGGTACTCGGTGCCGGTGGCCTGGGCCTTGAACTTGTCGTACTCGGCCTTGGCCTCGGCGTCGGTGACCGGGTTCTTCTTCTTGTAGTCCTCGAACAGCTCGCGGATCAGGATGCTCTGGCGCGCCAATTCCATCTGCGCCTTGTAGTCGGCGGTGGCGGCGATGCCGCGCTTCTCGGCCTCCTGGGCGAAGATCTCGCGCAGGACGACCTGCTCCCTGGCCTGGCCTTCCATTTCGGGCGTCAGCTGTTGGCCGGCGCGCTGGGCCTGTTGCAGCAGCAGGTCGACGCGCGCCTTGGGTACCGACTTGCCGTTGACGACGGCGATGTTCTGGGCCGTTGCAGCCAGGGGCAGCATCAACGCGGCAGCGGCAATGGCGAGGGTCGCACGGGCGACGAGGGTCTTGCGGATCATCTGGGGGGTCTCTCGGCGTGAATGGTGGCCGCAACGGGCCGGGCCACGTGCGGCTGTGAACTGGGGGAGGATCGATGAAGGCGCCCCGCGGGCGCTCGCATCAGCTCTCGTCCGGGGCGCGGGCCTCGATGGCCAGCGCGTGGATACCCTGGGGGATCACGGAACGCAGGGCATCATACACGAGCCGATGTCGGGCCACGCGGCCC